>JACCDU010298774.1_pt1 | contig 12850 bp, 15 predicted proteins | sample 7446081 | NCBI WGS metagenome assembly JACCDU01 (sample SAMN15323447, study PRJNA562643) | freshwater metagenome | isolation source: river surface water | place: USA:Blue River Watershed | collected 2017-08-17 | reverse complement strand
TCAATGAGGGTGCATCAATTGGCGCCCGCGCAGTTTGTATTGCACCAGTAAAGATTGGCGCTTGGGCATTGATTGCCGCAGGTGCGGTAGTGAATAAAGATGTCCCAGATTTCGCATTAATGGCGGGGGTTCCAGCAAAACGCATCCGTTGGGTGGGTCGTGCTGGGGTGCCCCTTGAATCAATCGGCGATAATCGCTTCCGTTGTCCAACTACTGGTGCTACTTATAAAGAGCAATCACCGGATAAATTAATTGAAGAAGGTATGTGAATGATTCCTGCAGCTAAACCAATAATTGGTGATGATGAGCGCGCTGCAGTTGATCGCGTACTTCGCTCTGGCATGTTGGCGCAGGGCCCAGAGGTTGCAGCTTTTGAGGAAGAGTTTTCTAAATATGTTGGTGGTCGTCACTGCATAGCCATGAACAGCGGAACCTCTGCTTTGCACTTAGGCTTTATCGCCGCCGGAATTAAAGCAGGAGATGAAGTAATTGTTCCCTCTTTCTCATTTGCAGCTACCGCAAACTCTGTAGCACTTGCAGGTGGTGTTCCAGTGTTTGGCGATATCGATCCAAAAACTTTTAACTTAGATCCAGATCATGCTGAATCTTTAATTACCTCAAAGACCAAAGCAATCATGCCAGTTCATCTATATGGACATATTGCAGCAATGGATCGCTTTGCCGAAATTGGTAAAAAACATGGCGTACAAATTATTGAAGATGCAGCACAGGGACATTTAGCATCACTGCACGGTAAGAACTCAGGTGAGTTTGGCACCGTTGCCTCATTCTCTTTCTATCCAACAAAAAATATGACATCAGGTGAGGGCGGAATGGTGGTTACCGAATCTGCCGAAACTGCACGCATGTTGCGCCTGCTTCGTAATCAAGGCCAAGAAATTAGATATCGCAACGAGGTAATTGGCTTTAACACTCGTATGACTGAAATACATGCAGCAATTGGCCGTGTTCAATTAGCAAAGCTTCCTGCTTGGACAAAGCAACGCCAAGAAAATGCCTCATATTTAGATGCAAATATCAAGGGCGTTGTCACGCCATTCGTTGCGCCTGGATCTACCCACTCTTACCACCAATACACAATTCGAGTTCCTGGTGGCAATGCAGAGGTGCGAGATAAATTTATGGAGGAGCTAACAAAGCGTGGTGTTGGCAGCGGTGTTTACTACCCAACGCCAATTCATCGTCTGCCTTCATTTAACTTGAAATTAGATCTACCTGAGACTGAGAAGTTAGTTACTGAATGTATTTCACTTCCAGTCCATCCATCACTTACCAAAGATGAGTTAGCAACAGTTGCCCAGGCGGTAACAGAGGTTGCAGGTCTATTGCTGTGAGTAAAAAGTTACGTGCTGGCTTAGTTGGTCTTGGCATGATGGGTCGCCATCACGCCCGCGTTTTAAGTTCATTAACAGATGTTGAGTTAGTTGCAGTTTGTGATCCAATGGGTGATCCACATAAAGCAGCTGGTGATCGAACAGTTTTAAAAACTGTTAAAGAGTTAATTGATACTGGAATCGATTACGCAATGATCGCCGCCCCAACAGCATTCCATGAAGAGTTAGCACTTGAATTAGCTGATGCTGGTATTCATGCGATGGTAGAAAAACCACTTGCTATTGATACCCAATCAGCTGAAAAGATAACCGCTGCATTTAAAGCAAAGGGTTTAGTTGGCGCAGTTGGTCACATTGAAAGATACAACCCGGCATTACAACAACTGCGAATAAGATTAGAAAAAGGAGAACTTGGTGAGGTTTACCAAATTGCTACCCGTCGCCAAGGACCTTTCCCTGCACGTATTGCCGATGTTGGTGTAATCAAAGATTTAGCAACACATGATATTGATTTAACTGCTTGGGTTGCTGGTTCAAAGTACACATCAATCTCTGCACGCACTGCACATAAATCTGGCAGACCACATGAGGATCTAGTTGCTGCCACTGGTTTACTAGCAAATGGAATTATTACTAGCCACTTAGTTAATTGGCTAACACCATTTAAAGAGCGGTTAACAGTTGTTACCGGTGAGCGTGGCACATTAGTTGCCGATACTTTAACCGCAGATTTAACTCTTTACACAAATGCCTCAGTGGCAACGCAATGGGATTCAGTATCTGCTTTCCGTGGCGTAAGTGAAGGCGAAGTGGTTCGTTATGCATTCCCAAAGATTGAACCTTTATTGGTTGAACATGAATCATTCCGTGACGCAGTACTTGGATTACCTGGTGCTACTGAGAGGATTGTGACCATGGAGCAAGGACTTGCCACAGTTGCAGTTGCCCAAGCGATGATTGAAAGTGCAAACAAGAAAGTGACAATTAATCTATGAAAATTGCAGTAGTTGCCCTTGGAAAAATTGGTTTACCACTTGCTGTGCAATTTGCGAATAAGGGACATCAGGTAATTGGCTGCGATGTTAATCAAAAAACCGTTGATCTAGTTAACGCTGGCACGGAACCATTTCCAGGTGAGGCTCACCTACAAGAGCATTTAAACAAGGTAGTTAAGAATGGCAATTTAATTGCCACAACCGATACCCAAGATGCAGTTTCAAAAGCTGAGGCAGTTGTAGTTGTTGTTCCCTTATTTGTTGATGAGCAAGGAGTTCCTGATTTTGGTTGGATGGATGCAGCTACCGAAAAGATTGGCGCAGGCTTAAAGCCGGGAACTTTGGTTTCATATGAGACTACTCTCCCAGTTGGTACGACTCGTAATCGCTTTGCTAAAGCATTAGAAAAAGCATCGGGCTTAACTGCGGGCAAGGATTTCACCTTAGTTTTCTCACCAGAGCGAGTATTAACTGGTCGCGTATTTGCAGATCTGCGTAAGTATCCAAAATTAGTTGGCGGAATTGATGCGGCAAGTACCGCAGCTGGTGTTAAGTTTTATGAAGCGGTTTTAGATTTTGATGATCGCCCAGATTTGCAACAGAAAAATGGTGTATGGGATCTAGGAAGTTGCGAAGCATCAGAGATGGCAAAGCTTGCCGAGACAACATATCGCGATGTAAATATTGCACTTGCTAATCAATTTGCCATCTTTGCCGAGGGTGCCAATATTGATATTGCAAAGGTAATTGCCGCATCTAACTCACAGCCTTACAGCCATATTCACCAACCAGGTATTGCAGTTGGTGGCCATTGCATTCCTATTTATCCACGTTTTTATCTTTGGAATGATCCCAAAGCAACTGTGGTTGCGGCAGCTCGTGCTGCAAATGCAGCGATGCCACAGCACGCAGTTGATTTGCTAGAAGAAGAAATTGGAAATCTATCTGGTAAAAATGTTGCAGTTCTTGGTATTTCATATCGTGGCGGCGTTAAAGAGAGCGCATTCAGCGGAGTATTTCCAACGGTTGCAGCACTAACTGCCAAGGGTGCCAAGGTTGTTGTGCATGATCCGATGTACTCAGATGACGAAATAATTTCCCTTGGTTTTACACCTTACAAAATTGGCGATGCAGTAGATGGCATGATTTTGCAGGCAGATCATGCTGAATATAAGAAGTTAAGCTCTGCTGATTTTCCTGGGGTTAAAGCTGTTGTTGATGGACGCAGGGCATTAGATGCAAGTAAATTTGCTGGCATTAAAGTGCGCGTAATTGGCGCACCAGCTAATTAATATTTAACGGTAAAAGCTTTAGCTTTTCTTGGCTTTGGTTTAACTCCCGCCAACTTGTTATAAAGATCAACCAATACCTTTGCTTGGCGCTCCCAACTGCGCTCTCCCAAAACTGATTTGGTATAAACCTTTCGGTACTTTCTCTCATTAGCCAAAATTTTATTGGTTGCTGTTATAAATCCGGCAACATCCTCGGCTTTAAACACTTCACCATTTTTAAGTCGCTTAACCTCAGCAGACATGGTCTTTACATCGCTGACCACTATTGGCAATTTGGCCTGCATGTACTCACCAAACTTAGTAATCAATGAGATCTCATGATTTAACTTGTGGTGCAGCGGAATTAAGCCAATATTGGCAGTTGATAAGAATGAGACCAGCTCTGAGTTTGGTACATATGGCACAACATGAAAGCGATCTGCAATATCTGCTGCATCTGCTTGTAACTGTTTAACAGTTGCATTCTCTGGATTAGCAATAAGTGCCAGGTGCACATTTGGCATCTTACGTAGCGCTTTGATTGCCGTAGATATTCCGCGCTGCGGTGCTACTGCACCGGAGTAAACCAGTAAAGGAGTTTTCTTATCTAATCCGCACTCTTTCCGTAAATTTCGTTTAGCTTTTTGTTGACCTGCAACTAGTGGATCATTTGCCACAATTATTGGGCGCTTCTTAACTTGCAGATGTGGCATTAATAAATCTGACATCGGCTCACTAACTGAAAGCACCGCATCTGCCACTAAAACACCTTCACGCTCTGCTTTGGTATATGCATTTGCCAATGGTTTGGTTAGGTGTGATACACCTGGGACATACTCATGCGCATCGTAAATAAGTGATACATGCTTTCCTTGAGCGCGAAGTAGTTGAGTAATCTCAGTTGCAATAGGAAGGGCTGTGTAATCATGGGCGTGAATTACATCTGGTGCATATTCAATAGCAATTGGAGTTAATGCTTTAAGTGACTTTAAGTAATTTGGAATAAGAGGCGTGGATCTAGGTTTAATTATCTCTAGAAATTTTCTGGAGGTAGATCTAATTTTGCGCAAAACCCTGGCAATAAATCTTCCATTAAAGGTAAATTTAAGTGAATGTCGCTGAATAGTGGCGTAGCCGATACTTAATTTATCTACCTTGCCAGTTGGGGTTGAACCACAAACCAATACATCCCAGCCAGCATTTCCCAGCGACCAAGCGCACTTTACAACTCTCGAGTCTTCGACGACGCCATTTAGCACAATGTGAAGTGCTTTTGGTGCTGCCTTCATTAGTTAAAGATAAAAGCCAAAGTTGTATAAGTAATTGTTATAGCAAATGCCAAAGCCGCTGATTGTCCAAGAATGATAAGTGCCATCTTACGATCTGCTTTACGATCTTCAACTGAGGCAACTCTAGAAATCTTGCCTAGTCGACCAAAATTAAAAGTTCCGGCAAATCCGTAAGCTAAACAAAACTTTTTACGAGATTGCACAAAGCCTATTGAGAAAACTAGCGCTGGCAAGAAGATAAAAAATCTTGGTGGGTTTGGATCCTCATTGGAGAGCAATCCAATTCCAGCTGTGATTGTTAAGAATAAACCGATTAATGCGACAAATTGGCGGCGGCGAATCTCACCCTTACCGATATTGCAGGTACCTGGTATGTAATCGGTGCTCACGCGTCTTCGCGCTCATCTTCATCGGTCCAAACCTCGTACTTGTCACCTTCAGAGCGAGAGATCCAATTAAACAAGGCTTTAATAGCGCCAGCAATAACCGCTAAAAAAGCAAGGGATGCAACGATGCGGCGAATTACTTTGATCATGAGTTAAATCTACTACTGGCTTGCAAGTTTTGTCAGCGCATCGCCCGAGACTCGGTAAACCGTCCACTCATCCATCGCCTCTGCGCCCAAAGATTTATAAAAATCAATTGATTGTTGATTCCAATCAAGTACCCACCAGGAAAATCTTGGATAACCACGTTCTACACAAATCTGCGCTAATTTAACTAATAAAGCTTTGCCATGACCCTGGCCGCGAAACTTTGGATCTACAAATAAATCCTCTAAGTAAACTCCGTACTTGCCCTTCCAGGTTGAGTAATTTAAATGCCAAATCGCAATACCAGTAACCTCATCACCAATTGCAGAAATCAAACAGTAAACCTGTGGATTTTCACCAAATAAAGAGCTCTCTAAATCTGCAATTGAAAGCACAGCCTCTTCTGGTGCCTTTTCGTATTCGGCTAATGCATGGATGTAACGGAAAATATCAGCTAGATCTGAGCGCTTAGCCTCTCTAATTTCAAATGACATTTAAGAGATTTTTGCAGCGGCCATAGCGCTTTGGATATCAGCCCAAAGATCATCAGCATTTTCAATACCAACAGAGAAGCGAATTAGATTCTCGGGAATTGTTTCACTCTCGGTTTTCCAACGACGACGTCGCTCCCAAAGTGATTCCACGCCACCTAATGATGTGGCATTGGTAATTAATTTGGCAGAGTTACACATTAAATCTATTTGCTCAACTGAGCCCTTTACTTCAAATGAGACAACTGCGCCAAAGCCCTTCATAAAAGATTTTGCACGTTCATGATATGGATCAGTGGCAAGACCTGGATAACGCACACGAGAGATCGCTGGATGTTTAACTAATCTATTTGCTAAATCCATCGCATTTTCCTGTGATTTCTTCATACGAAGTGAGAAGGTACGTAATCCACGAAGTGCTAGCCATGCTTCAAATGGGCCAGGAATAGCACCACCATAGCGGCGGGCTTGTTCTAGGCGAATATTTAATGCCGGATCCTTTGTGCTGGTTGATCCCAATAACAAATCACTGTGTCCAGAGAGATATTTAGTTACTGAATGAATAACAATATCTGCACCCATTGCTAATGGATTTTGCACCATAGGAGATGCCAAGGTGTTATCTACTGCAACACCACAACCAGCTGCCTTTCCAGCAGCGATTAATTTCGGAAGATCAACAATCTCAATTCCGGGATTAATTGGAGACTCTAAATAAAGCATTTGTGTACCAGGAATTTGCGCAAGAGTTGCTTCAGTGTCTGCTAAATCAACAAATCGAACAGTTAATCGACCGCTCTCATGCATTTGCTTTAGCATTACGGTAGTTCCTTGATAACCATGATGTGATGCAGTAATTACCGCACCATGTGGAAGCAGTGAAAATACACAACTAATTGCTGCCATGCCAGAGCCGTAAATTAAAGTTTGGCCACCTTCTAGAGTTGAGATCGCCTCCTCGAGCGCACTCCAACTTTCATTTCCATAACGGCCATAACCAATTGGTCCACCTGCGTGAAATGTAGAGTTTAAAGAGATTGGTGGATTTAATGCACCATCTGGTTTTTTATCAGGTCTGCCAGCAGCGACAACCTTTGTTTCCGGATGTAATGAATCCAAATTATGCTCACTAGCCATACTGGCAAGCATAACTCAATAAAAAGTTTAAATTAAGCCTTTGGTTCAAGAATTAATGCAACTGAGTTAATGCACCAACGCTCATCTGTTGGAACTGCATATCCCTCACCCTTAAATACATGGCCAAGGTGTGAACCACATGCTGCGCAACGAACCTCAGTTCTAACTCTTGGAAACAGCGAACGATCTTCCAATAATTCAACTGCATCATTTTCAGTTGGTGCATAAAAAGATGGCCAACCACAACCGGAATGAAACTTGGTATCTGATCTAAATAATTCAGCCGAACACGCCTTACATTTATAAACACCAATTGTTTCAGTGTCGGTGTATTCGCCAGTAAATGCCACCTCAGTTGCTGCCTTACGGAGCACATCGTAAGAAAGTGGATCAACGCGGGCAGCTAGCTCTGCCTCATCTATTTTTACTGGGTAATTTTCAGATGAGATTGGTTTATCACTCATGAGCCAATTAACTCCATAGGAAATGCAACTCCAGTAGATGAGTGGCAATCATAGCCATTTGGATTTTTTGCTAAATACTTTTGGTGATACTCCTCGGCTGGCCAGTAGGTAACACCTGTAGCTGGCAAAATTTCCGTAACAATATTATCCATGCCATTTTTGCTTAACTCATTTTGATAAGCATCTCTGGTTAACAACGCCTCATGCATTTGTAATTCGGTGGTTGTATAAATCGCGCTGCGATACTGAGTTCCGATATCGCCTCCTTGTTGATTCAAAGAGGTTGGATCATGCATGACCCAAAACTCAGCGAGCAATCTTTGGTATGAGATTTGCGTTGGATCAAAAACAACCTCAACCATTTCAGCATGTGATGTTTTACCAGTACAAACCTCTTCATATGTTGGATTTGCTTTTGTGCCACCCATATAACCAACTGAGGTAGAAACAACTCCAGTTAATTGCCAAAATCTGCGCTCTGCACCCCAAAAACATCCAGTTGCAAAGTATGCGGTTTGGGTTGAACTACTCATGGGATAATTCTCTCTGATTGAATCAAGATCATCAATTTAGAACTGATAACCTTGATTTCTAGGCTGAAAAAATATTTTATCTATCCGCCCCCGTAGCTCAGGGGATAGAGCACTGCCCTCCGGAGGCAGGTGCGCAGGTTCGATTCCTGCCGGGGGCACGCTGAATTACAAAGGTTTAACTTAAATAAATTAATAATTCACAGCGAAATATCCTTGTTTATTTATTAATTACACGGGACAATTAATCCACTGAAAGAGTTTCACTTTCAAAAATAACTAGCGCAAGGAGTTAATGACCTATGGATTGGCGACATGAAGCGGCCTGTCGCGAAGAGGATCCAGAGGTTTTCTTCCCGGTAGGAAATACCGGACCTGCACTTGCCCAAATCGAAGAGGCAAAGAAAATCTGCGAACGTTGCTCAGTTAAAGAGCCTTGTCTTGCTTGGGCACTTGAAAGCGGACAAGATGCTGGTGTTTGGGGCGGATTATCTGAGGATGAGCGTCGTGCAATGAAACGTCGCGCAGCTCGTAACCGCGCTCGCCAGTTAGAGAATCAAAACACCTTTTAATTTGCAGTAAAAGTAATTACTGCAGCTGTTTTTTCGCCATCACTGCTTAAATTGATTTCACCAGCTAACTCATTTTTGGTCAAAGTGTTTGCGATCTGTAATCCTAAATTTGCTGATCCCTCAATATTAAAATCATCTGGCAGGCCAGCGCCATTATTTACTACAGATACTGTGTAGTTTTTTCCTTTACTATTTACGGAAAGTTGCAATAGATCTCCCGATTCAGCCAGTCCGTGTTCTAGCGCATTTTGAATTAACTCAGCTATAACCAGAGAAAGTGCAGTTGCAATCTTTGAATCAAATGCACCAAACTCGCCTATTTTTTCAAACTTAATTTCTCGAGCACTTAAGTTGATAGCATTTTTCACAATCTGATCCAGGATTGAATCAAACTCGACATAATCTCCAGATTGATTGGAAAGCGTTTCATGAACCATCGCAATGGAGGCAACTCTACGTACCGCCTCATCAAGTGCAGCTCCGGCAGTTGGATCCTCGACTCGGCGAGATTGCAAACGAAGCAATGCTGAGACAGTTTGTAAATTGTTCTTTACTCGATGGTGAATCTCTTTGATAGTTGCATCCTTGGTAACTAATGCCCGGTCACGATTGCGCAGCTCAGTGATGTTGTGAACTAGAACAATGGCACCGATTCGATCATCAGCCTTAGTTAATGGAATCACAAGTAGATCTACTACCCCCATCGAACTCTCATACTCAGCCCTACGAAGAAACTTGCCACTTAAAAGTGTTTGCCAAGATTCATCTGTCGGTTCATTTTTACTCTTTGGCAAATTGGCAAATATCTCTCCTAAATTTTTCTGCTCTAACTCTTTATCAAATCCAACTCTGCTTAAGGCAGATCTAGCATTTGGGCTAGCAAAAAAGATGGTGCCATTTACATCTAATCTAATTAAGCCATCACCAACACGTGGTGCTGATTCAGAGCTGTAAATACTGTTACGGATCGGATAATTGCCTTCCGCCACCATTTGATAAATCTTGTGGGCAATTTCGCGATAATTTAACTCTAATTTTGATGGTGAGCGCATTAAATCGGCATTGCGATGGCGGGCAATAATTGCAATAGTTTTGCCTGCGAAAATTACTGGAATTGTCTCCTCTTTAATCATAAGTTCGCCAACTTTTTCAGGTTGAGTATCTCGCAATATTTCACCATTTGCTAAAGCGTGATCAACTCGAGAATTAATTCCCCAAGCCATCTCACTTCCCACTAAATCATCATTGAAAACAGTTGCAGCGGTGGTTGGTCTGATTTGGGCAACTAAAACATATCCATCTGGCCATGATTTCTCATCTTTACGAATTGGTAGCCAAAGCAGTAAATCAGCAAATGAAAGATCAGCTAGTAGTCGCCATTCGGCAACTAATTCAGATAAGTGCTCTCGCTCTTCCTGATTTAATTGTGAGTTCTTACCTATTAACTCAGCAAAGGTAGCCATTGGGTAATCGTATGAGTATTTGCGGATTCAAGCCAAACTTTTGCTGATCAGATCAAACTGCTTGGAAAATGTAGAGGTTAGCCACTGCTTTCCAGTTGGATACTTTTGGGCTGCTGCAAAATCAAATGGAACCTGGAATTGAATCTGTCCAGAGACCACTGAGAGAAATTGAGTATTAATTAATCTAGCTTTGGCATTAAAACGTTGCTGATTCAAAATATAGATTATGGGCGGAGGCGAAATTAAATTTTGGTAATCATTTAAGAAGGTACTCAATCCAGCAATCCCATTTTCATCAGGTCTTAATACATAAATCAGTTTTGCTGATGAATTTAAAGCCCAATTTAATATTTGCCCAGTAAATCTGCGATCTGAAATCGATCCGGTTAATCCCTTAGTAGACCCGGCATCCAGGAAGCACTTTCCAATGTTTGGCATGGTGAAATCTAAATTTTCAATTTTTAACTCATTACAATCTTGATTGATAACAGGGCGAACCGTATTTGTCGCAGAGTAGAGGATTGTTGAACTTTGAATTCTTGCTGCTATTTGATTTGTTACTGTAGAAATCCCAGGTGAACCAAAGCTTCCCAAGATTGAAATCAAATTAGGAAAGCGTTGTTGTTTACGTAGTAAAGGTTGGCGCATGCTCTGAGATAAATTGGTAAGCAAGGTTTTACGATCAAAGCCTGCATCGATTTGGGTGAATTTAATTTGGGGAAATTTGCCTTTGAGATTGGCTATCGCTGAATCCGTAGCAAAGTCGGCACAATAAATTATCTGAAACTCATTTTCTGCTTGAAGTAAAAAATCAGATAGTGAGGTGAGATTTAATGCACGAAAAATAATGTTATTGCCGTGAGAGAAGAGAAGTTGCGCAACCTCTGCCTCAATCTCACTATTTACAATCGCGGTTACAAAATTAAGGCTAGCTCCCTGAGCTTTAGTAGTTACTGCGGACAATTATCAACCGAGTATCAGGTATGAATGTAAGGGTATTAAGCACAATACTCTCTGGCAGATTGATTACAACCACAGATTTACCAGAGTTATTATTGCTGGAAACTTCAGCAACGGTAATTGCGCCAATTACTAACTCAGGAGCGGTTATAGATTTTTGAGATGAGTTTGGTATGGCATAAAGATCGATAATCTCACCGCGCTGAAGACCGGTAGGCATATCGGTTGGCTCAATTGTCAACGGAAGTGCACGTTGCATTAATTTATCTGGTTCAACTGTTATTGCACTAACTGGGATTAAATCTCCTACACCCACTCGATGTGTAACAGTGGCACCAATTAATTGCGCATTTGCCGATATGTAATTCTTCGCTGACTCAGGAAGTAGCACTGCGACTGATTTGATATCTGCTGGTCCAACAATATTTCCTGGCGCAAGCTCACCATTGGCGGCCCATACATAAACAGTTCTATTTGCCTCTTTAGCGATTAAGGAGCCAGCGAGTAATGCCGAGATCAGTAAGGCTAATCCCATGGCTAGCCGAGAGTTTTTCAATACTTCAAGATGCTTTATTTTCATCTGGGTATGGTGAATTAAAGCGGGTTGAATTAACTCATCCGATCGGATGATTCCTGACCATGAGTTTGATTTAAAACTTCAGCCATGACAATTACCTACCCGCTAAATACCCAATTAAATTTTAATGATGGCTCTACAGTAATAAATGAAATTTCACATGAGTTTATGCATCCAATGTTGGAGCTCCAACCTTTTGAGTTGCCACCAATACCGGTAATCTCCCATAAGTTATATCTTGTTCCAACCACTGATCCAGCGATTGCCGATGGCAGCGTAGATCCAATCTTTGGTCCGCAACCTTCATCTCTAGCTGAATTGCCAGATGTAAATGCATGGAGTAAATCTTTTGTTATTGGCTTAATTGAGATCTGGGCCGGAAAACGACCAGCTATGCAGATAGCACGTTCATGTCATCGCAATGTTCATAACAAGTTGCAAAGTTATGGAAGGAGCTTGGCTTCAGATATGCCAAAGATTAGAAAGATCTACCTGACACAACCCATTGAGGGCGTAATTGAAAGTACCGTCACCTTGCGAATTAAAGATCGAGTTAGATCATTGATTTTGCGGTTTGAAGGTGTTGATAAAAGGTGGATTTGTACTGAGTTGTTTTTGCTTTAAAGCTTTACTTCTCACCGTGACAACGTTTGTACTTTTTACCAGATCCGCATGGGCAAGGTGCATTGCGAGAAGTTTCGCCACCTTCACCAGGTTCAATTTCAGCGGCTGAGTATTGAAGTTTTGGTGCTGCAGCAGGTGCTGGTGTTAATCCTTTTGCACCAACTTGATCGCCCTCTACTTGAACCTCAACATTGAAGATGAAACCGACTAACTCCTCTTTGATGGCATCCATCATCGCAGCAAAGAGATCATAACCTTCACGTTGATACTCAACCAGAGGATCGCGTTGCGCCATGGCACGAAGACCAATTCCTTCTTGCAGATAATCCATTTCATATAAATGTTCACGCCATTTACGATCTAGAACTGAAAGCAAAATCTTTCGCTCTAACTCTCGCATTACTGTCGGAGTTAAATCAGCCTCACGTTTTTCATAAGCTGCATTTGCATCAGCCAAGATACGATCTAGCAAGAAATCAGCATCAAAGCCGCTAACGCCGCCAACCTCTTCTGCTAATTGATCAACGGTAAATGAGATTGGGTAGAGTGCTTTCAGAGCAACCCATAAGGTCTCTAAATCCCAATCTTC
>JACCDU011369498.1_pt1 | contig 12851 bp, 9 predicted proteins | sample 7446081 | NCBI WGS metagenome assembly JACCDU01 (sample SAMN15323447, study PRJNA562643) | freshwater metagenome | isolation source: river surface water | place: USA:Blue River Watershed | collected 2017-08-17 | reverse complement strand
TCCACGTGTCTCGCCCTCCACCTGTGGCACCCAAGACACATACGCGCTCGTATCCTTCGAAGGCTTGATAAATCGCTTGAAGCGAGTCGGGGGTGTGTGCATAGTCCACCACGACAGGGTAGGGTTGACCTGCCTCGACTCGATCCATGCGTCCAGCGATGCGCTCCAGTGTGCGTATACCTTGTGCGATGTCTGAAGGAGAAATTCCTAGTACGTACGCTGTGGTACTGGCTGCGAGAATGTTTCGCACATTAAACACACCTCCAAGCTTGCTTTCACAGGAGACGCCTTTCCATGTAAATGAAGAGCCATGATCCGTCACGGTGAGTGCTTGGGCATCACTCAGTGCAAACGGGGTCGGAGTGACTCCAGCAAGAGACAAAAAGTGATGAGATTCTTTGTCATCGGTATCTGCAATCATCCATTTGCCTTTTTTGGAAGAGGAAGCGAGCGCGCGCGCAATGGAAAGTTTAGCTTCACGATATGCTTCGTATGATCCATGCGACTCGATATGTTCAGGGGCGAGGTTGGTAAAGATCAGCGCATCCATGGCAATCCCGCGATGGCGAAATTGTTTTGCACCCTCCGAAGTCATTTCAATCACGGCGTGCGTGCATCCCGCGCGGACCGCATCGGCAAGAAAACGATGGACAAAAAATCTGCCTGGCATAGTCATTTTGCGGAGATTGGGGCGTACCTCATCCCCGATTTTGAATTTGATAGTACCCAAAAGCGCCGTCTTTTTTCCGCTTTGAGTGAGTATTGCATCAAGAATTTCAGCAGTACTGGATTTACCCTTGGTTCCAGTCACTCCAATGACCACCAGTTTTCGAGAAGGGAATCGATAATAGAGTGCACCAAGGTAAGCGAGCAAAAAGTGATATATCGGACGAAGAAGGCGCATGAGTTGCTTCATGCGCCTTATCATACCACTTCCCCCTCACGCTTCACTAGGTGGCTGTCACGGTGACTCCCGGACTTCGAGGTCCTTCATTTCCAGCAGGATCTTGCTCGGAGACTTCAAATATATATGTTCCAGGGGGAGAAATATTGCCAATCATAGTCCAATTCAACCCACTGTCGACAATTGCAGAAATTGTACGGAGCCCAGAGATAAATAACCAGACAATATTTCCGACCTCAGTTCCTTTTCCGCTGAATGTGGCGCCGAGGGCAGGGGTAGCACCACCTGACACAGGGGAGAGTAGTGTGGGAGCTCCAGGCATCGCGGTATCTACCGTGACGGTGACCGACGCTGAGGGCGGACTTGGTTGCCCAAGGGTATCAATTTCAGTGGCACTAAAGACCCGTGTTCCATCAAGCAGATTCACCGCGGTACTCCAAGTGAGGTCTGGTAACACTGTTGCAGTACTCATGATAGCGCCCCCTGCATTGAGACTGATGGCATTGCCAGGGGTAGAACCCTGCCCGGTGAAGGTAACTGATGAGACGTTGGTGGTCAGGGTGCCAAGAGGGGCGGTAATCTGCGGTGCGGGAGGTCCCAGAGTGACGGTGATACTGACTGGTACTGAAACAGGACTGACTTGCCCCACAATGGTCGTTTCGGTTGCAGTGAAGACGTGTGCACCACTTCCAAGCACGAGGGGGATGCTCCATCCGCCTAAGGCATCAATAAGCGCTGTGCCCACTGGTGTGCCATTATTCAAGAGTGTGATGGTATTGCCTACTCCTAGGCCTGTTCCTGTGACCGTGACCGCTGATTGAGTAAATGCAGATCCCGTGATGGGGGAAGTGATGATTGGTGCTGGGGTAGGAAGGACCGCACTCACAATAAAGGTCGTGACCGCACTCACATTTCCTGCTGGATCCGTTGCTGTCAGTGCAAGGGGGTAGGTGCCCGTAGTGACGCCCGAGCGAAGCAGTGACCATGCATGGGTAGTCCCCGTGGTGGAGACGGTACCCAAGAGAGCTCCGGACGTAGTGGTGTTGTACACCCGAATCGTGCTTGCTTCGGTCGTGTTCCCTGTGAGGGTATAGGAGCTCGTGGTCACCATCGAGAGTGGTGCGGTGACGGTTGGCGCACCAGGTGCCACTGCATCAATGGTAAAGAGCGTATTTGTCGATCGCGCAGAAGAGACTCCTGCGATATCGGTCTCGTGTGCAGAAAGGACATGTGTGCCGTGGGTAAAGGTACCGGTGTAACTCCAGGTGCGTCCAGTAGCGATGACTGCGGTCCCAATTTCTACTGTCCCATCGAAGAGATGAATGGTGCTCCCCACGGTGGTGCCAGATCCTGATATCGTGATGGTGGTATTGCGCGTGAGTGAGTTTGCTACAGGACTGGTGATGCGTGGGGTAGGGGGAGGGCTTGCTACGGCCACCACACGGGTGCTTGCTGGTCCCACATTACCTGCAAGGTCGCGCGCATAGGCAACATAAGTATGAGTGCCATTGGGAACATTGGTGAGTGTGTGATTCCAGGCATTCGTAGCTCCGGTAGTACTGAGTGTGGCGATCAGTGGACCAGTAAGTGATCCATTGTGTACATAGACAGTACTGCGTTCCGACACGGTCCCCGACAGTGTCACAGTTGGGACGGTGACCAGTGCGCTTGGTCCAGTAAAGAGGGGAGCTGATGGGGGAATGGTGTCGACAATAAAGGTAATGGCGGTTGAAGTGGGTCCCACATTCTCTGACTGATCAGTTGCGACACCAATGATGGTATGAGTCCCGTCGGGATATGAGGTGGTGACTTCCCATCCGCCGGCAGTGCCGATAATGCCTGTACCGAGTTTGGAGAGTGGGGTGCTCTCCCAGAGTGCCACGGTGCCATCCACTTCTGTTGCGGGCATGGTTCCGCGTACCGTGACAATACTGGTGGAGGCGTAGGTATTGTTGCGAGGAAGAGTGATAGATGGAGCGGGTGGAGGGGTGTATTCCTTCATCCAGTTTTCAGCAGACCATCCCGTGAGTCCAGAGGTCCATGAAACAGGCCACCACCAAAATCCATCGGCAAGAACAGGATTTCCTGTAATCACCCCACGTGTCGTCGAGGCGGGAATCATTCCTACAAATGTGCCACTTGATGCTGCTGTAGCGCGAATAGTGAGGTTTGCGGTCGAACCAACTTCTTCATTGAGCTTAAACTTGGTAGAGCGCCCCGATGCAGGAGGTGGTGGTGGGGGAGGAGGCGGTGCACTTGGTGTCATCAGTAAAGATTCAATGGTCCATCCGGTAAACCCAGTATCTGAAGTGACTCTCCACCACCAGTTGCCATCGAGAAATCGAGGACCGTCTACGATAGCACCTTGTCCTCCAATCACTATATTCCCGACAAAGGTCTGTGCGGTGCCTGGCACAGAACGTAAGATCACATTATCCTTTGCTTGAATGCGCCCACCAATAGTAAACAGTGTCGATGGAGTTGTTGGCGTGGTGGCAGTAATCAAGACCGGATTGAGCGGGGTGGAGTTGTAGATAATACGACCATCGCCGTTGATGTCGTAGCGTGATGCTGTGCGCAAGAAGGTCATGTCTGCCGCATCAACACGCCCGCTTTCGTTGAAGTCTGCCGCCTTACACAAGAGTACGAGTGGTGCGACTGCTCGTCCGCACACCGAAAGAATCCCGGCTTCCGGTTGAAAGATACCATCCCAAAATGAGAGTTCCATGTCTGACAAAAGTGAGGTGGTATTTTGCCAGCTGAGCCCGAGGTTGGACAACATCCACATGTCAGATTCTGTGAGATATTGATCGCGATTGATGTCTGCTCGCTTGCACAGGGGATCGCTTGGGCGAGTGAGGCACGCTTTGAGGTAGTTCATGTCTCCACTTCCATCACTCCAGTCGAGTGTCCCATTTCCATCGAAGTCATATGAGGCGAGGGTCGAGAACATCGCTTCTCCATACACCGAGAGGTGCTGGGTGTTGCCTAGCCCCATTCCAGGAGTCGTGCACGGAAAGACGCGACAGAGATTGGTATTGAGGAGTGCGATATTCACGCTACTCGGACCATTCATTGATGCGTCAAACATACTATCAAAGCCCGCTTTGTCTGTTGCTGTAATGGTAATGTCTCCCAGAATGCGGAGAGCACAGGGGAGAAGTGGGTCTTGTGCGGTATAAAAGAAGCATCGATCATTGAAGTTGGTCGCAAGCGTAGTGGGGTCCACCACGCCGTCCTTATTGATATCAAACTTCTGAGCCTCAAAGAGGATGCTGAGGTCAATCGAGTTCACGACTCCATCACCAGAGAGGTCTGCGCGCGCACAGCTCCCAGTAATAGGTTGCCCTGCGCAAAACATCAGTGCGTTTTGGTCTGTGTTACAGCGTGGATCGGTTGCGGTGCATCCAAGCATGTTGGTGACTTCTCGCGCGATGGAGTCACAGTTTCCTGATGCATCGCATGCGTGTACCCGAATGTTGTACTTTCCATCAGGAAGTCCAGCTAGACTAAGTTCTTCGGTATCAGAGAGTGTCGTCGCGGGGCAAGGGATGGCAAGCGTACTACACACCGAGACGGTGCGGAGTACTGTACCAGCCAGGCTCGCGATTTCAATTTTGACAGAAGCGAGTGCATCGTCTGTTGCACTATAGAGCATACTGAGGACTCCGTTGGTGACAATATATCCAGAGACAAATGGACGCGCAATCACAATCTCCGGGATGAGAGTATCAAAGTTCGGGTCAATAGGAGTTGTGGGGTCAGTACCTGGGTCAGGGGGAGGAAGTGGGTCCAGTGGAGTACCTGGATCGGTGGGTGTCCCGGGTGGCGTAGGGGTGACAGGACTTGGTGGGGGTAAGACTCCACCAGGGTTGGGTGGTGGCACAATAATGGGATTTGAAGGAGTGGATGGGGGAAGAAACGGGTTAAATCCAGTTGGTGGAGCTGGTGGAAATGGCGCCATTGGAGGAGGGGGTATAGGAGAGCTCACGTAACCGCAACACACACTCCCAGCCCCACCCCCCACTCCACAATAGGTGGGGGGCACCGTCGATACAATCTGTCCGGCACTGGGTGCACACACACCCCCTGCCGCCCAGAGGTACGTCCCCGTCGTCGGCGGGGCACTCGGGGCTGATGCCACAGGAGTTGGGAGTGCTCCTAATGCAAAATCGCTTTGAAGAAGCTGAGCATTGATCGTGTTTAAAATGAGCCACGACGATATTGCGAGAATGACTCCAAAAATGGCATTGGTGATGCACTTCTTTGACTCCTCTTTCTGTCCCGCAGAGGGGGAGCCAATCAGGCGAATACCACAAATGACAATCATGACCACAGCCAAAATACCTGCCAATCCAATAATCACCTGCACCATACCGGACAGATAATCTCCGAGCGTGACTGCTCCAGACAAGGGACCCAGTGGAGCAAGGAGGTTGTATGTGGTTTGAGCACCGGCAACGAGCGGAGAGAGAGCAAAGAAGAGAAAGAGCGTGCGCATGATAGGATTAGGCGCGCCCCCCTAGCTCGCGGAGCGCTTGGTGAATAATAGCCTGTGTCGTCAGGTGAGTCGCTGCAAGTGTGCGGACGAGCTCTCTTGTGTCTTTAGCAGGATAACCGAGCACTTCCAGTGCTTCGAGGGCCTCTATTTCTGCGGAATCCGGCGTGGCGACTATCCCGAGCGATGCGACTTTATCCTTTAGTTCATGGACAATTTTTTCGGCAAGCTTTTTCCCAATCCCAGAAACTTTAGTGAGGTATCCACTGTCTCCCGCGCTAATCGCACGGAGTAAAGTGGGGGTATCCGCAAGGGAAAGGACATTGAGTGCACTTTTTGGTCCGATACCAGAAATTCCAATCAAAAGACGGAAGATGGTGAGTTCGTCGCGAGACAGAAATCCATAGAGATCAAGCGCATCTTCTTTTACCGCCATATGCGTAAAGACAAAAAGCGGCGCATCCGAAGTCGGGCGCAAAAGTACCGAAGGGGAGACGTAGACCAGATACCCCACCCCTCCAACAGAGAGAATGATGCTGCGCTCATCTTTCCATGTGACTTTGCCTTCGAGGCTGCCAATCATGTACTATAGTATATCATTCTCTTTCGTCTTTTCCCTGTGGGGAACTGTGCACACATGCGCAAAGTGGCGCAAGCGGGCGCAAAGAAGTGGAAACGCTACCTCCCACTTGCGTTTTTCCAGGCTATGGGGTAGCATAGCCCCATTATGGCAATAACATCCTCAGCAAAGCGTGCGATTCGTGTTTCTGCGCGTAAGCGTGTTGTAAACCTGCGCCGCATGACCACCATGCGCGACGAGATGAAGACCCTCCGCAAGATGGCAGAGTCTGGTAAAGGGGACGACATCGCAAAGGCACTCCCTGGCGTCTATCGTGCAATCGACAAGGCGGCAAAGCGCGGGGTCATCAAGAAGAACACCGCTGCCCGCAAGAAGTCTCGCATCGTCGCCTATGTCAAAAAGCAACTCGCAAAGCCAGCAAAGGCTGAAGCAAAGCCCAAGACCAAAAAGGTTGCAGCGTAGTCTGAAAAAATACACATCCCGATGGATGTGTATTTTTTTATGCGTTTCCTATTTGTGAGGTGGCCATTTCTGCTACTTCGTGGGGGAGAATGTTGGATTTGATGAGATATGATACTGCACCTAAGGCCACACCCTTTTCAATTTCTTCTCGTCCACCGAGATTGGAAAGAATAATGACGGGGATATCTTTGGTGGCAGGGTCTCCCTTCAAATGCTCCAAGATTTCAAACCCTCCCATGTCGGGCAACATAATATCGAGCAAAATAAGATGTGGCTTTTCGGAGTTGGCCTTCGCAATCCCATCTTTCCCGGTATTGGCGGTGATTACAGAAAACCCAGCTTCAATGAGCTTGCTTGAGACCAAGCTAGAAAGAAAGGCATCATCTTCGATAGAGAGAATCTTTTTTGGTTCCATGACAGTAGTATATCGCAAGGGTGGCAGTGCTGTACAGATGAATTGACAGGACAAGGTGGAGAGGTAGGCTACACATAGCAGTTCTTCGGAGTACAAGATGACGCGGACTCGTATATATGGAGTGAACGGTTTTCTGGACGGACATGATCCCAAGGGAGATGATCTCCCTCTTACTGCGCCCCAGTTTGACCCATGGTGGCAGCTTTCTCGCCATATCGGCGAAGAGCTCATCGCAGGCACATTTCATGCCCATGCGGAGGCGCTTTCGGTGTGGAAGAAATCCTTCCGTGGGGTATCTGACCCCACCCTGTGGAGGTTGTTCGTGTCGGTATCCTTTTTGGTGCAGGCGTATGTGTGGGGGAGCACCGATTTCCCCAAGGTTCCCCGTACGCGCCTTCCCGCTGGGCTTGCCGTCTTGGCATACAAACTCGGCAAGCACTTTGGGGTACGGCCTCTCCTCATTTATGCCACGTATGCACTATACAATTGGCGACTAATTGATGTGACCAAACCGGTGTCTCCAGAAAATGTCACGATGCTCGTGCATTTCAATGCCCCAAAGGGAGCCCCAGGTGGTGAACCTTGTAGTGCATTCATGGCAGAAGATTGGTTTGTAGCTATCCATATTGCCATCGAAGATCAGGCGCGACACGTCCTTCTCTCTATGGAGCACGCCGAAGCATCCCGGGTTGCAGGCAATATTGATGCACTCGTGATGCATCTGCGCACGATGACCCAGTCTCTGCGGGAGATGACACGGATACTGTCGCGCATGAGTGAACACTGCACACCCGAGGTATATTTCCGACACGTGCGACCGTATTTGTTCGGGTTTACTCAGCGCTTGATTCCCGAAGGGGTGGTCTATGAGGGGGTGAAGGAGTATAACGAAATCCCCCAATACTTCGACGGACAGACGGGCGCACAAAGTTCGATCATGCCCGCACTCGATCGATTTCTGGGGATTTCCCATACGTCACCGAGCTTGTCTGATCATCTGGAACGCATGCTTCGGTACCATACCCCTCTTGCGCATCGTCAGTACGTCCGCGCGTGGGGTGCGCAGTCACGCCGTAGCCCACGCTTGGATTGGTTTGATGTCCTTGAGTGTCACCATACTGTGGTGGCAACCCAGCTCATGTGTCTACGGCACGCCATGGCAGACTTTCGTGCGGCACACTACATGCTCGCGATTACCCACATTGCTCGTCCCGCTCACGCACAGCTCGGCATCACGCGCCCCACGGGGACTGGTGGGAGCGACCTCATCCCATCGCTCTTGTGTCACCTAGAGGAGACGCTTCACCCGAGTATGCGCTCGACTATGATGAAGCACTACTCCAATCAGTTTCAGACGGCACTTGGTCGCCCGCTCCAATAACAAGCCTCACCCCCAATAAATAACAGGGGGGTGTTTTGTATTTCGATGCGCATGTGCTGGTGAGGAATGGTATTGATGAAATTTCTCTACAAAGTCGAACTCGAACGCCTGTGTGGTTCGACCTCAGCAATAAAACAAAAAGCGCACCATAGCGCTCTTTGCATTTCTTTTTGTGCCCCCGATAGGAATCGAACCTATATTTTGAGTTCCGCAAACTCATGTCCTATCCATTGAACGACGGAGACATTGGGACCGAGCATATACTCGGATGAGAGAACACTACCACAACACGCATTTTTTGTGAAGTCGACGCGTGCAGACCTAAAAACCAAGGCGTTCCAAGAAGATGTGAGACAAGGATTCGTGAATATCTTTTTCTTCGAGTTGTTCTGAGAGGACAGTATGCAAACGATCCAAATCTACATCCTCCGCAATGGGAATGACGTGCTGGCGCACAAAACGTCCATTGGTCTCGAGAATGAGTCGGCGTTCATTGGTGTGATATTCTCGAATAGCAAAGGCGGTGAGCGTGATATAGGGATAGAGAACATTGCCGGCACGAATGCCTTTTTTCCCAATCTCCACATGCATCATTTCGGGTCTGCGTGCCGCAAGCAGGATGAATGTGGCGGTCGCCACAAAGGTGAGCGCAATCAAAAGAAAGTCATTCATCAGAAACTCCACTGCAATCAATGCTCCTGCAATAAGAATGACGGAGGCATACCAATCGTTGGTCTTTTCTGTGTATGAGTGTTCGAGTGTACTCCATTCCATAACAGAAAAAGTATATCACAGCAGAGAGGTCTTGCGTATCGGACTTCTCCACTAATGAAAAAGCGACCCCGTGAGGAGTCGCTTGGTGCCCATCGGGGCGATTACTTCTTCTTGCCCTTCTTGTCGGACTGCTTCGCGCTTTGCTTTCCGCCGCCACCGCTCGGGCCCTTGGCGGGCTGGGCCGCGTGGCGCGCCGCGCGATTGGCGTTCTTACGCTGTTCACGGACGGCCTTCTCCTGCGGGGAGAGCGGGTTGAACGACTTGGGCTTGTCCGATGCCTTCGTGCGCGAGGTGGAGCCGGCGGAGAGGAAGAGAGTGACCTCGACCTCGCCTCGACGATAGATGCCATTCCCACGCACATCGGTTTCGACCAGAACGAAGCCGTGGCGCCGGAGGGCGTCCATCTTGGCGGTGACGTCCGTGCCCTTGAGCTCGCTCAGGACCTTGATCTTGGCGATGGTGTGGTGTTCGTCTTCCTTGATCACGACACCTTCACAGGCATAGGTGCCGTCCTCGACGTGGACGAACAGTGCCGCCGCGAATTCCCGGCGAATCAGGTCGAGCGACGGACGCTCGTTCTCCATCCAGAAGAGGAGGCTCTTTCGGGCCTTGAGGGCCTCCGACTTGCGGTGCTCCGCCTGGATGGTCTTCGCCGCCTGAGCCAGGCGAGCCTTCTCTTCGGGGCTGTAGCGCTTGAATTGTTCCGAAACGACCTGGGGCTCTTCGATGACGGTCACTTCTGCCGCCTTCCGCCTCAGGAGCGCCTCTTCCGCGCGCTTCCGGTCGGCTTCGCGCTGAGCCAGTCGAGCCTTCTTGGCCGCTTCCCGGCGGGCCATTTCGGTCTCTTGGTTGGCGCGAGCGATGTCTTCGGGGACAGTATGGAACGCGTTCATCTTGAACTCCAGTGATTGTCGGCTCAGACCTGCCGTAGGTTGATGGGGGTATGATTGTGCCCACCACGCTCACCTCTATGAGAGGGGAAGGTGGTGGGCGCAACACAAGAAATGAACACTGTAAGTATTGTATCATATTAGTAATGTAATGTCAATACTCAGGAACCTTTCCGGAGACTGGATTTTTTCGTTCTTTGCCGTTATAGTATGGGGGTTCATGGTTGAATGCTTCTGTCTGTGTGGTGCAAATATCGCAGAAGAAGAGTGGCTGAGTGCAAGTAAGTTATAGTAGGCAACGGTCAGACCGTTTCGGGTACGCAGTGGTGCAAATATCGCAGAAGAAGAGTGGCTGAGTGCAAGTAAGTTATAGTAGGCAACGGTCAGACCGTTGCAGAATACGGAGTTGTGTGAAAATCAAAGAAGGAGGAGTGGCTGAGTGGTTTAAGGCAACGGTCTTGAAAACCGTCGTCCATGTAAGTGGACCGTGAGTTCGAATCTCACCTCCTCCGCATCGCGCCAAAAGAAACACGGAGGTGTTTCTTTTGTTTTGCGCGTGCGAGAAGAGGTGAGATTCGAAAGACGCAGGCGCGAAGCCGTCACTGGTCTTCCAGTGGCGTTGCCGAGTCGGGGTGAGGTGTGACAAATGGGAATCCATCTAGATGGGGTCACACCGCAAGACCTTTTGAGATTTTTTCTGAAAAATCCAAAAGGTGTACCGCTCCTGTAGGGAGGCGAGCACTTTGCAGGTATTCCTGCTTAGTGACTCGTGACCGCATCTCACCTCCTCCGCATCGCGCCAAAAGAAACACGGAGGTGTTTCTTTTGTGCTGTTGCACAAGTGCACTCCAATCAAAAGACCGACATGCGTCGGTCTGTCTTTAGTTTTTGGTGAGGCCACCACCTCGCCAAGGGGAGTGTTCTGCCGAGTGTGGGGTGTCGCCCTCTGTCGTGTATTCGATGACCACGATCATGTGTTGTGGTGTGGGTGCAGGAAATGCGCTGATCACACGAGCATGAGAGAGTGCGCGCAAGGCGTCGTTGATGCGAATCTCTGATGTCCCAATCGGAGTATCAAGAACTTTGATTGCATGCATGCTGAGCTCCTACCTTTCTGTGCCCATCTTGCTCCTTGGGTCTTCCCTTGTCAATGTTATTTATCGCATGGTGTCCGTACGCATCCCGTATCGCAGGAGTGCCTCTGTGCGCGCTTCGACATGAGGCACGATGGGGGCGAGTGTATCAAGTGGTCGAGTGAGCCACTTGCGTCGATACACTCCTTCAGGGTCAAAGTTTTTGGCTTGGGTGTAGGGATTAAAAATTCGAATAGGCTTTGGGTCGGCGCCAACTGATGCACCCCATTGCCATCCTCCGTTGTTGCTCGCTTCGTCGATATCAATCAACATGGCACGAAAATATTCTTGCCCCAGTCGCCAGTCCACGCCCAGATTTTTGGTGAGCACGCTCGATACAATCATGCGTGCGCGGTTGTGCATCCAGCCGGTTTGCGCCAGTTCCATCATCGCGGCATCGACGATGTCGTATCCTGTCTCTCCCTGCATCCATTTGGCAAAGCGCTCCTTTTGGGTATCGGTTGGCGCCCAGGAGAGGGTACGATGGCGCGCCTGAAATTCTTGGTTGAGGAGCATGGGGTGATGCACCATGAGGTAGGCATAAAACTCTCTCCAGATAAGTTCGGAGAGAAACGTGTGCACACCTTCGAGTGCGCCCGTGCTTCCCTCGGGGATGTTTCCATAGTGCGCGAGAGTGTCATGCACGAGCGTGCGTGCGGACACGAGCCCCCATGCAAGCGCACTCGAGAGGCGAGTTGTGCCACTCTGGGCAAGTGCGTTGCGGGTGTCGTGGTAGTGAGGAAGTGTGTGGGTTCGCGCGTGGTGCCACTCTTTCTGTGCTTCTGACTCCGAAATGGGCCACGCCGACAAATCGCGCGAGGGGAGACTCAGTTTTGACAGATTGACTCGTGCTCCGTGAATCCATATATGCGATGTGGGTGCCCAAAGTGCCGAAATAGCCTCCCTGGTAGCGGGGATGATTTGCGTACGCGTACTCCATGTGGGATGGGAAGCCAGATGCGCATTGAGCGCAAAGTGTGGCACACTCTTTATCAGAGCAGTGCTCACTTTCGGGTCGGGTGGGGTGTTGAGAAAGGTATCCCAGACCGCACGGCGAAATGGGGTAAATACGCTATAGTACCCACCGGTACTGGTTCGCGTTTCGCGAGGAATGGTCAGTCGATCGCGCACTTGGTGCACCGTGATTTGACCCTGGGAAATTTTTCTGAGTTGGATACCAAAGTCCGGATATACATCCTCGTGCACGTACAACTCAACTGGGGTGCCGGGGAGCGTCTCTTTGAGGGAGATAAACCAGGTCGCCGCCTTGCCGGTCACAATAGTGAGACCAGGGAGTGCTGTGCTTATGGCGGGGAGCGCGTGTGCGAGCATGTGCTGAGACGGAGCGCCAAACGCCACTTTTTGCCCACCTTCTCGCATATAATCTTCGATGATGGTCAGTGCCAAAAATTGCCCACGCACAGCTTTTGTACGCTCGAGCGCGAGCCGAAGTGCGCGGTTGTCTGTGAGGCGCATGTCGCGACGCATCCAATAGATGATGAGTGGTGTCTCCCCGGTGGTCATGACCAATACTATATCATGCGCAGATGGTGCACGTGTGGTTTTGCTTCTGCAACAAAAAACCGGTGATGCCGGTTTCGGGGTCCCTACTTTGGGGTGGGGTATTGGATGATGCACGCCAGGTCGTGCCGGTGAGTGTGGATGACGCGGTGCGTGACCGTCACCACTTTGGCACCCGGATGACTCCGCAGAAAGGCGTTGATGCGGGCGCGGAATTCAAGGAGACCCGTATCAAGCCCCTCCAGAGTGTGTTGCATGTGCCAACCCCCTTGAATGATTTCAATCTGTTCCAT
>JACCDU010158509.1_pt1 | contig 12858 bp, 9 predicted proteins | sample 7446081 | NCBI WGS metagenome assembly JACCDU01 (sample SAMN15323447, study PRJNA562643) | freshwater metagenome | isolation source: river surface water | place: USA:Blue River Watershed | collected 2017-08-17 | reverse complement strand
ACATTTTTCATGCCCAACAAAAATGTCCAAATTGTAAAAAGTGACCCGACTTTTGTTTTTAGTTTTTGTTAACCTAATTATATTTATTGTTAAGTTGTTGGAACAAAACATAAGTATTGTAGATGCAATTATACAATGCCACAATGGTTCATTCCTCACTCATGCTAGGTTGTTCTACATCTATATAGGGAGTTTTTTATTAAGAGTCCATGACCGTATAGCCAGTCCAAATCATAAATTCAGGAACGCCGAGTTCCAGGAACATTTGTTTGGCACTTTGTATTTTTGCACATACATCATCGGGATCTTCACAATCATCAGAACCAAAGATAAAAGACCTTTCTCGCCTACTGATGTTTCGCGCATAGGCCTTTGCACACGGAATAATAAAATGCAACGTTTTATTTTGTTCAAATAATTCTTCAACAGTATATTCGCTATCCTGAAAATATTGTATTTCATCATAATCAATAATAACAAAACAGCGAATGCCAAAACTATGATATTGCACCGCCAAATTATTCAGCAATGTACGAATAATTTCATCATTACTTTCTCCACAAGTGAAAGAAACCGAAACTCCAAAATCAATAAATGTATCTTGTCCCATGTTTTTATATTATTGGTTGCAATAAAAACAAATACTTTCAATTTTTTTAGAATTCATATTCGACAATACTTTTGGCATCACGCTTTACATGATTGTAGAGCCATGATTTAAACTTTTGGTGTTTAAAATCGTCAGACAAATACATCGCCCACACTTTTTTGGTTAATACGATTTTTTTATTTTGCGAATCCTCTGTATCTTCGTTTAATTCTGGCACGGTTTTCGACCAGGCGGTAAATGCACTAATAAACCGATTGGCCAATATATCAAACATTTTGCCAATAGATATTCCATTATTATTGTTATCTACAAACGGCATCCATTGCGGTGGCATATCCTCCGATTCTATGTAGGTATATATTACACCGGGTTTGTGCGAAAATGATACAAATGGAATAGAATCCGAACTGGATATTAAAGCAATAACGCCATCTACAATATTGCCATTGAATACTGCATCCAAATGTGTTTTTTGAATATTTCGCATATCGTTTATAAATGTGTTATATTCACCCACATGTTGCACATATTTATGCAAATAATCCATGACATCAATTTGTTTACGCTCTTTATATGCGGTTTTCTTCAATTGTTCAACTTCTTGTTCCAGAGCAGTGCATTTACTTAGAGCTATTTTCAATAGCTCATACATCAGCCGTGGATTTGGAATCGCGTCATCTTTAAGATCAATATTTTTGCGTCGTTCTTTTAATCTCTTACCGGCAATGACACAAGTTATGGTATGCTCGTCGCATTGTCGTTTATATTTAAAATATGTGTCGCACTCGTCGCACTTATATGGTAGCATTTATTTTATATTATTGCAATACGCCAAATATAGTATCAATTTTATAAGGGAAACTCTGTTTCCCTTAAGGCAATAAAAAATAGGGGTCTTCATATGGCGAATCACTTACATGCTCCTTTTATAGCAAAGCCCTAAGTTTTATAAATTTAAAATTACAATATAAAATACAAATACAAAATATAAATAATAGTTTATCGTTTATTGCGCTTATTATTATTGCGCTTATCGCTTATCGCTTATCGCTTATCCATTGATGCGCCCAGTCAGATGTCCCACATTGGCCGCCACCTGGTGAATCGAAACCCAGGCATAGTAGATCTTGCTGAATTTGTCGAGGAATTCAGCTCCGACACGCCTGTCCATCATGTATATACCGAACGTAAGTTCAATCGGGATAAGCGCAGTCGGGTTGTTATCGACCATCTTGTGGAACTGGACACAATTCATGTCGTATTCCCAAATCTCGAGTTCCTTGTTGCGCAGAACCGGATCCTCAATGGCCTCGACCGATGCCTTCAGATCATTGAGCTCTTGTTCGAGCATCTCGGCGGTCTTTGTGGTGTAGAGAATGACGCTTCTGGGATTGTTGGGCATAAGCACCCAGTATTCGCTGGTCAGGCCGGGGTTGGTGTACAAGCGAATCTGCTTGCCACCCTTGGGTCCGTCGCGCCATTCGCTGTAGTCGATATGACTGTTCATGTAGACGTAGGCACTGAAGTAGTGCATGTCGAGTCTCTCGGCATATGGCTCCGGTCCAGGGCGTGCAATGGGCACAATATCCACACGAACTACTGGATAGCCAGCTGAGTTCATGACGGACTGAATCTGGAAAGGAGTCCAGCGTTTCCAGATGCGAGGGATGTAGAAGGAAGTGGTAGCGTTCATCTTCTAAGTTCGTTGCTTGTTGCTTGTCGCTTGTTGCGTGTTGCTTTAATATCTATACAAATTATGCATTACGAAAGTATACAAAAAAATATTTCAATTTTATAGAAGAAACCTACGGTTCCAAGGGCACGCTCGTGCCCCTTATGCCCCATAGGGGCTGGAAAGCCGTTGTGTCTCCTTTCCAGCCCGCTCCGCGGGCATACCAAAGGCGGAGCTGGCTCCGCCAGCCCTTGCGAGGCCACTTCCCTTTTACAGTATGGAAGGAGGCGACATTGTCGCCTCTGAATCGACGAGTTCCCTTAGATAAAAAAGGGTTCTTCATTAATGAATCACTTACATACTTTTAATAGCAAAGCCCTTAGTTAAGTTAAATTACAAATATTAAATTAAATACAAATATAAAAGGGGAACCGAAGGTTCCCTTACATCACGCGCGCAGACAGGCGCTCCACGTTGGCAGCCACCTGGTGAATAGATACCCAGGCACAGTTAATCTTGTCGAATTCAGCTTGGCACACATCCACTGGTGCATCGGCAAACAAAGCCTTGTGAAACTGAACACAGTTCCAGTCATATTCCCAAATCTCTAGTTCCTTATTGAACAACTCTAAGTCGTCAATCTTGTAAATGGCTTCCTTTGCCTCATCTAGCTCGTGTTCGAGCATCTCGGTGGTCTTCGCAGTGTAAGGAATAACACTTTTGGGGTTGTTGGGAATAAGCACCCAAAACTCGTTGAATGGTCTTGCATCAACACCAGGCACAGGAGTCATCCAGCATCCAGTATACACGCGAGTCTGCTTGCCACCCTTGATTCCATTGCTCCATGCACTATAATCAATTGGCCTGTCGAAGTAGATGAATGCGCTGTGGTATTCCTTATCAAGACGCTCAAGATAGGATTCGTCGCCGGGGCGCACAATGGGCACAATATCCACGCGAATCGCGGTATTGAAGGTCTTGTTAATCACGGCCAAGATGTCGTGAGGCATCCAGCGCTTGCAAATGCGGGGGACATAGAAGGAAGTAGTGTTCATCTTCTGAGTTCGTTGTTCGTTGTTCGTTTAATCGTCGTTGTTCATTTTATGCATTACGAAAGTATACAAAAAAATATTTCAATTTTATATTGTCTATAATGTGCAAAGGTGTTAAAGATTAATAACACAACTAGACATATTATGTCATATGGTAAATATTTTTCAGGTCCGCGTCCAAATGTACTTTGGAGTGATTCCGGTGCACAATTGACCGTTGGACACTTTTGTTCATTTGCATCCAACATTAATATATATTTGGGTGGAAATCATAGAACGGACTGGGTGTCAACATATGCATTTGGTCTCGCACATAATAATCCATTTACTGAATACAAAATCTCTGGTCATCCTGCAACAAAAGGAGATGTAATTATTGGCAATGATGTATGGATAGCCAGTAATGTAACTATTATGTCAGGAGTGAAAATCGGCGACGGTGCCGTGATCGCAAATAATAGTCATATAGTAAAAGACGTGGAACCATACTCGCTTGTTGGCGGAAATCCCGCCAAACATATCAAATATCGATTTACACCAGAGCAAATAGAACAATTGCTTAAAATACAATGGTGGAATTGGGATGACGACAAAATCAAAATGTTTATTCCGCTTTTGTGCAATAATAAGATTGACGAATTTATAGCACAGTCAGGAACAGAGTTCCCTTAGCAGATATGCACCGTCGGGAACAAAGTTCCCTTAGAAAGTTTTAGCAAATACTAATATATAATGATGTTCAAAGACTCTCTTCACATTATTGCTATTCTTATTGTTGTCGCCGGTCTAGCTTATTATGGATTGAAACGCACTGGATATATTGAGGGCCTTGAAACAAAAGAATCCGAGCCAGCGAATGTGGTAAAAACGACTGATGAAAAAAAACGAACAATTATTTAGTTATAAAAAACCATATTATACATTTGCACATTTGTATGTTTATAATATAAATGAGCAGTAGTTATTATTATGATGTGTTAGAGCCCCAAGTGCAACAACACGGTAGTCATATGATTATGAAAGGTGTTAGTAAATTGTTGCGCGAAAAAATCGTGAATATAGATACCAAATATCGCACCAACTATGATTATAGCGAATATGCCTCTGTTACACAAACATTTGGTGAACGAATTAACGAAGTAAGGTCGGTCGAAGTGGTAAGCATTGATATTCCAATGACTTTCTACAACGTCCATAGCAACAATGATTGCGTGGTTGACGGTAATAATTATTTGCGCATTAAAAACGGCGGAACCACCAAAGTTCTTACACTTACTCCCAATTATTATTCGAGTCCCTCTGCACTTGCCACCGAAATGAATGCGCGAATTGCCGGTCTTGGTTCTCCCTTTACCGACATATCATTCAATGTAGTTGCCAACAAATCGCGATTTACCAGTGCGTCCACTACATTCAGTATTAACACAAATGTGGATGCTTGTGGAAATATCTATGAACTTAATAATCAAAACAATCTGGGTTGGTTGCTCGGATTTAGAGATACCTCATACAGTTTAACCAGTTCTTCCGCTCTCACCTCTGAATGCATCATTGTGCCTCGAACTCCGCGTCATTTCTTTTTGGCGTTAAACGAATTTAGTCATGGTAATTCCAATAGTTTTGTGTCGCCACAAGACAAGACCAATGCAAGCAAAAATATTATTGCAAAGATAAGTATACCACACGGAGTTGCATTCGGAGACACGTTGTGTGCAAACAAGATGAATGGACTTTTAGTATCAGAGGTGCGCAAATACTTGGAAAAGGTAAATATTCAACGAGTCAAGCTCGAATTGCTGGATGATGCTGGACGACCAGTTTATTTAAATGGATCAGATATCTCTGTTTGCTTGCGAATTGTGCACGAGTAAATCCACACTAATAAAAGGAAGGATTTAGTTGCGTCCAAGAATGTACCCCGCCCCAATAAACCATGCGGTAATCGCAAAATAGCAATTTAATCCTGGTTCACATATTCCATCTTTGTGCATAGTGCAATGCACACACGGGGCTTGATTCATACAAGCACTTAAATAAGTATTTATAGTAATAAGACTGATGGCAATTTGACCAATAGCACAAGACATTAATAATATATATCACGATTATTTATATTATTTATGGTAGGCTCTAGTATTTTGCCCGCATGTATTCATAAAGGCAAATTGTATTTTTTATTCGGCAAAGAAAACTCACTTGCAGATACACCGGGTTGGTCCGATTTCGGCGGTGGCGTGGACAAAGGCGAGCAAGTTTATGAGTCGGCTCTCAGAGAAGGGGGCGAAGAACTCACTGGATTTTTGGGCGACGCCAAACAAATCGGAGAACTCATTAAGAAAAATGGTGGACATATGCATCTTCTACATGGCGAAGAAGAATCCGGCTACAATGTTCACTTATTTTATTATCCATACAACGATTGTATTGTTGAACATTACAATAATAATCACCGCTTTCTCTGGAACAAGATGAACAAAAAGTTTTTAAATAATACCAGACTGTTCGAGAAAATAGAGATCGAATGGTTTTCGTTAGATGCAATGCGCAAACGAAAATCCGAATTTCGCAACTTTTACCAAGATGTGGTTGATTTGCTACTTTCAAAAGAACAAGATATTAAGAGATTTTTACGCAAGGGTGCAAGTGCTAAAAAAACACGCAAAAACAAGAACGTTTAGGTTGTTTCGTAAGGGAACTCGTCGTTCCCTTACGATCCCATACTGTAAAAGGGAAGTGGTAAGGAGAAACCGTAGGTTTCTTCTATATGCATAGTTTATACATATAAATGTCATGGAAAAAATATGGAGGTACCAATAAATTAGATAAAATCAATAATATTACAGTCAATACCGTGGTTGCCGACCAATTTACATTAAAAAACATATATGTAGGCACTTGGGACATTTGTGGTGGATTGCGCGTCAGAGACGACGCCATTATTGGCGGTTATTTGTATGTTATAAAAGACATAACAACCGAAGGAAATTTGACTGTGAATGGTGCAATGAATGTGTTTGATACGAACATTATTGGCAACTTATTGGTTCAAAATAGTTTACTGGTGCATGAAAGCATATATATGGATCCTGATGAAAAAACTCTATTATCTGGCATTGATTATAAGTTTGGATTAAATAAATCAGATCCTCAAGCAACGCTCGATATAAGTAGCAATATGGAGCAATCATTATACATATATTCATCCGCAATCAATAATAAAAACGTAATTGCGCAAAATTCGAACAATAATGCTATCACCGTAAATGTAGAGCCGTCAAGAGCCTATATAGATTTTTATGTAGATAACTCATTGAATGTAAATAATCAGCCGGATGGGCGTATTCTCTATGAACAAGGTGGTAATATGACGGTGGATGTAAGCAATACAATGAAGATTAAACCACGCGTCATATTTTCGCAAGACTTGAATAACACGTTGCTAGATAATGAACGTGTAATAATATATGCTGATGCAGGAACACAATATTTGCCCACGGTGTACAACGCCCCGTCATTTAAAACCAGTATGGCTACAAACTTGGTAGCCCATGATAATTCATCGAGCACATTTGTAAAATTAGGTACTCCACAAGGCAATGCACTCATTGTAAGCGGTGGAGCCGGACCCAGCGGGCAAATCATGGGCACCCTTGCACTAACCAACACATCAAATATATATCCTACATTCAATATATTTTCGGGTATATTAACGCAAAATTTGACTACATCTGTTGGTGTAAATAAAGCAACCGTTGCTTTAAATAGTGATGGCGGAAACAAATACGTAATGGATGTAAACGGTCCCGTACATGTTGCGCACCAGGAACAATTATTGGTATTAGATGCGTCATTTCAGTCGTATGCCTCTGTAAATGTTGGAAATATAGTATATGCGGTAGGCGGACCATCATCGGCAACCGCTCCATATTTACAGTATTATATGAAATCGTTGGATGGTGGATATACATGGTCAACCACACGATTATTGGGATCATTGGGACAAACAAACCCAAATTCAGTAGAAAATTCACAACATATATTTAAATCCATTATTGCCATTGACAGTTCAAATATTGTAATCGGTGGCGACAATCGATACATATATAAAACAAGTAATGGCGGAACAACATGGACATTAATAAATGCAACCGGACCAAATGCAAATGATGTTATCAATGTTGGTGGTTTGTATGTATCATCTGATCAGTCGCGATTCATAATTGGTATTGCATCCGGCAGTGCAAGTTCTGGCTCTATTATTAATAGTGTAAACGGAATTAATGATTATACAGCAACATACATTACTACTGGACTTAGTGCGGTGAATGCAGTAAGTGGCGGAGCGTCAAATAAAGTAGTTATTGCAGGCTCTGGTGGATTTAGAACTTATAATTTTGTCTCTGGAATATTTGACACGAGTAATGGAATAGGGCAAACGTTTTATGATGCGCATACATACAATAATAGCGCTGTTATCGTGGGCGCAAACATAATATATTACTCGAGTAATTATACAAACAACTCATCGTGGAATCAAGTCGCGTTCAGTGGCACACTGCGCAAAGTAAAATTGTTGGATGAACTCAGAGCAATTGCTGTGGGCGATAACAATTTAATATATTATTCAACGAATGGATTTAGTACATGGACTACTGCAAATTTAGATACGACAAATGCAAACTGGAGTACGCTTACATCAACCAATGCCAATAGTTTTATTATATCTAGCTTAACCAAAACTTATCATCTGTATAGTCCTTATTTATTGAATCGTCCGAACAATAACGTAATAGAGGCCTCTGGAAACATGGTGTTGAGTGGCGATTTGCAAGTGAATGACGCGGGTCAAATATTAACAAACAATACGACATTTAATTTTTTACCCACAACAGCAACCGCAATAAATATTGGTAATGCAACTGTGGGCGGGAACACCTTTATTAAAACGAATTTGGATGTTTTTTACAATATATATGGCTACCAAAAGTTATTATTAACTGGCGACGCTTCTCTCAACTCGAAATTGTTTGTAAATGGTGATGTATCATTTAACTCTAAACTATACTTGGGTGGCGATGCTTCATTTAATTCCAGTTTGTTTGTGAATGGAGACGCGTCGTTTAATTCGAAAGTGTATGTAAACGGCGATGCATCATTGAACTCTAAGCTTTTTGCGAAAGGCGACGTTTCATTCAATTCGAAAATGTATGTAGGGGGCGACGCTTCGTTAAATTCTAAACTATGTGTTGTAGGCGATGCATCATTTAATTCGAAAGTGTATGTAGATGGCGATGCGTCATTGAATTCTAAACTATTTGTGAAAGGCGACGCTTCATTGAATTCGAAGTTGTTTGTAGGAGGAGATGCATCTTTTAACTCTCAACTATATGTGAAGACGAATGCGATAATAAATAATAACTTGTTATTGACTGGCGACGCGTCCTTAAATTCCAAGCTATATGTTGTAGGGGATGCATCGTTCAATTCGAAAATGTATGTAGGAGGCGATGCCTCCTTTAACTCTCAACTATATGTGAAGACGAATGCGATAATAAACAATAACTTGTTATTAACCGGCGATGCATCGTTGAATTCCAAGCTATATGTTGTAGGAGATGCATCGTTCAATTCGAAAATGTATGTAGGGGGAGATGCATCCTTTAACTCTCAACTATATGTGAAGACGAATGCTATAATAAACAATAACTTGTTATTGACTGGCGACGCGTCGTTAAATTCCAAGCTATATGTTGTAGGGGATGCATCGTTCAATTCGAAAATGTATGTAGGAGGCGATGCATCATTTAACTCTCAACTCTATGTGAAGACGAATGCTATAATAAATAATAATTTGTTATTAACCGGCGACGCGTCGTTAAATTCTAAGCTATATGTTGTAGGTGATGCATCATTGAATTCGAAGTTGCGTGTAGGAGGCGATGCATCCTTTAACTCGAAATTGTTTGTAAATGGTGATGCATCCTTGAACTCTCGATTAATTGTTGGTGGCGATGCATCCATGAATTCTCGGCTCAGTGTTGCCAACGACGTATCGCTGAATCGAAAATTATATGTGGGTTCAAGTGCCACAATGCTTGATATTAGTGGTCGAAATGTAGATATAAGCAATATTCGTGTCAACACAATAGACGCATATAATGCGTCGGCCATGTATGTCGGATCTAATACGGCCACGGTGTATGTTCAAGGCACAAGCGACATGTATTTGGGAAATGCAACAGGCAATGTGATTATCCAAGGAAACTTGTTTTTACCAACAAGCATTACTAGCACCAATGTCAACAATTTGGAAATTAAAAACAAAACAATATTGCTTAACGATCAAGCAAGTGGAATCGGCGTAGCGTCATACACTGGTTTGTATATTCGTGATAATAATATCGATAACTTGGGCTACTTTTTGCAAAACGGCACCATGGATGGATATATTTTTAAAAGCACGCAAAATGCCAATCGCGTAAACTTGGATGTGAGTGGATTAAAAATAACAGCGGGATCACAGCAATTCGTTGTATTGAGACCAAATATAATATCGGGCGTATCCGCCGATTATACTATTACCACTGCGATAGTAACTCCATCTGATATCTCTGGCCTCGATGCCAGTTTAAACCGACGCGTGGAGCGCGATATTGTTAATACGACGGCGACTACCCAAGTGTTGGCAACGGGACTGCTTGCCACTGGATTATATGCGAACAAAACCGTGGCACAAATAGTAAGCAATACCCAATTGGATATCAATGGTAATGCTATAGCAACGCGCCTTGGTTTAGGCACAAACGCAGTTAACACAAATTATGCTTTGGATATTGTGGGTAATTCGCGAACAACGGCAAATATGGATATAAGTGGATCTCTAACGGTGCAAACGAATGCCAATATTTATGGCAATATTAATTCATATGGAACGATTTTGCAATGGTAAAAACGCGTGATAAATGCGATAATAAAATGCGTCAAATAAATGTATAATTTCATATATACATTTATTATAATGTCGCAATGGGGGTCTGACACAGATGCAAATAAATTAAAAAAATCGTATATTAAAGGTTTTTTGGATATTAGTGGCGGAAATCTAGTTGCACAAAATTCGTCAATAATCACGATTATGTCAAATTCAGCAAATGTTCCCGGACTTCAAATGAAACCTGATCGATTTAGTGTTTATACCGGAACCTCAACCGTTGATATCAGTTATTCTACTTTTGCAGGACTCAACATTCTTGGCGTAAGCTATGAACAGAGTACGGCCGAACTAATATCGCGCACGAAATATTTAAGTTCTGCTACCGGACCTAACGTTATGCTTATTGGAAATTCAACTGTTCCTAGTGATTTGCAAGTCTATGGAAACTTATCGTTTAATAACGGTTCAGGAGTTATTTCAAATTCGAGTGTTAGTAGTACCATGACATACGCATATGGAACTACAACCGGCACTATTAATATTGCTACTGAACAAACTGGCGGAACTTTAAATATTGGAACTGGCGTAAGAACTGCCCCAATTAATATTGGCACAGGCGCAACCACGAGTGGGAATGTAAATATTCTGACTGGCACTGGAACTACCGGCAAGCTCATTGTTGGAGGCGACGTGTCGCTGAATGGTAAGTTGAGCGTTGCAGGCGACGTATCTTTTAATGGTAATGTATCACTTTTGTATTATTATACGAAGACTGCCATTGACTCCAGTATAAATGCAGGTTATTACAATAAGACTGCGATCGACTTGAGTCATAGCTTAGCATTTTATACTAAGACGGTCATTGATAATAGTGTGAATACCAATTATTATAACAAGACGCAAAGCGATGCAAGTATTAATACCAACTTTTATAACAAGACAGCAGTTGACTTGAGTCATAGCTTAGCATTTTATACGAAGACGGTCATTGATAATAGTGTGAATACCAATTATTATAACAAGACTGCGGTCGACTTGAGTCATAGCTTAGCATTTTATACGAAGACAGTCATTGATAATAGTGTGAATACCAATTATTATAACAAGACTGCGGTCGACTTGAGTCATAGCTTAGCATTTTATACGAAGACGGTCATTGATAATAGTGTGAATACCAATTATTATAACAAGACGCAAAGCGATGGCAATTATTATACTAAAATATATATTGATGCTAGTTTTGGGTCGGTATATACCAAGACAGTTATTGATACTAGTGTAAATACTAACTTTTATAATAAAACTCAAAGTGATGCAAGTATTAATACTAACTTTTATAACAAGACAGCAGTTGACTTGAGTCATAGCTTAGCATTTTATACTAAGACAGTCATTGATAATAGTATTAATACCAATTATTATAATAAATCTGTGTTGGATGCTTCTTTGACTAATATTGTTTCGAGTGGTGGTAAAGTTAGTATATTAGTCGACGCCTCTTTGAATGGCAATGTTTCCACCAATAAAATCGTTTGCACTCAAATTGAGCCTGTCAATCCTGCTATTAATGGTGCACTTGTTATTGGTTCTACACTCACCAATAGTGGCAGTGCCAGTGTTAAAATTGGAACCACTGCCAATACATATGTTGATATTGCCAATTATACCATGACTGGAACCACTTTACGTGCGAATGGTCAAACTATTATTATAAACGATCCTGCGAATGTTGGCAATCCCATGTTTATTGGAAACACTCAAACCAGCGGTGCTATTAACATTGGTACTGGAACAAATACTGGTGGTGTTAATATATTAACCGGCGCCGGAGCCACTGGTAAACTCGTCGTTGGAACTGATATTTCTATGAATAATGGTAAGTTATCTATCAGTGAAGCTACCGGAACCCGCATTTCATCCACGAATATTGCAGTGGGTACCATTACGCTGGCGCATAGGGACGCCTCTGGCGCTTCCTCCATATTATTTAAATCCAAAAATAATTCAGGAGCAGTTAACACGTCCGATTATGCGTATATCCAGTACGAGGAAAATGTAGGCGGAACAACAAATCCTGCTGAGATGGGATTATTGACAATCGGAATTGAAAACGACGGAGACGGTATCTATAAAGACCGCATCTCGTTATATGCATCGGGTGGAAGTGGGTTTGTGGGCGTGAATACCAAAGATCCATCATATAATCTGGATGTTAGTGGTCAACTTCGTGCAACCGGTGGAATAGTCGGATACTATACATCAACTGATATTGACGCCAGTATTAATACTGGGTTTTATAATAAAACTCAGAGCGACGCTAATTACTATACCAAAACTGTTATTGATGCATCCTTAACTGGATTTACTAGTGCCAGTGGCAATGTTAATATTACTCCCGCTACCGCATTTAATGTTACTGCGCCTGCGTCTTATATTAATGGCAATTTGGACATTGGCACTGGTGCCAACTTAGTTGCCATTAACAAGGATGTTAGTGCCGGTTATCATTTGGATGTCAGCGGTAATTTGCGTGTCAGTAAAACTATTTATACTAATTCCGTCGATTCTGTGGATTTAACTGCCATATCTT
>JACCDU011130681.1_pt1 | contig 12869 bp, 12 predicted proteins | sample 7446081 | NCBI WGS metagenome assembly JACCDU01 (sample SAMN15323447, study PRJNA562643) | freshwater metagenome | isolation source: river surface water | place: USA:Blue River Watershed | collected 2017-08-17 | reverse complement strand
TGTCCTGAGATTTAAGTGGAATTGAGCCGCACTCCGGACACCGACAAATCTTGCCGCCACACCCATCACCGAAGACTTCACCTTGATGCAAATTGCAATAGGGGCAAAGTACATATTGATGATTAATCACTGTAGGCTTAATAGCAGAACCAATCAATGAACACGCGGCGATTTCACGTGGGGCTAGCGTGGTACGCAATATCTGCCCACCATGCACGAACATTCGACATAACAAACCCCATGCTTCATGCACTGACATAGCTACTCCGAACAAACTGATTCTGGAATAACTACGTCTTGAGCTTGTTGTTCAATAGGACTGAGCGTTTGCCCCACTCCAAGAACACCCAGTGCAACCAAGTAGCCCTCGAGTCGAGACTGCATCACCGCATCAAACTTATGCAAATTCAAACGCCCTTTGCGCGTGACCTCAACAGACACGACTTTTGAGCGTGACTTACCGATTTCCGGCGGATAGTAAAGATTGATCTGTGCTGCAACTACTGTCCAGTGCAAACTGATCACATCGGGAATGGCATCCTGGATCAACTCAGTCACGCACCGACGATCGCTCGCAACCATTGCAGTGCAATCAAGTTTTAGCCGATTATCCGGACTAAGGAGCGTGAGGGATTTCACTTGAAGAATTGAAAACCCATCGCTGATCGCCTGCGGAACGTCAAAGCCCAATCGCAACTTCGATAAATCGAGTGTTGGGGGCATTAGCCGTTGAGCCTCAACCTTCACATCTAATAAATGTTCTGCAAAAGCTGCAAGCAACATTTGATGGTATTTCGCACCACCCTTGACGAGTGATCTGGTGACACCCGTACTCGACGAGTATTCAAGAGCAGAGTGGATGTTTGGATTTCCGACTCTGCGCTTTAAATCATCTCCATCAAACTCCAGCTGCAACGTTGCAAGATCCTTTACATGTACGCTTAAGAGAAACACTCCAGGACTTCGCTCGACCACATATGCAAGACTGCGATCACCGCACTGCAACTCACGTTGATAGAAACCTGCAACATCGTTTCTAAGTCGTGCCACTGCCGCATCCGAAATGTTAGGTCGTCTACTGACGCCCAGATCGTGCTGCTGAGCACGACCACCATGACAATCAAAATAATGAATATCCAGTGCCCGATCAAAAATTTCAGGATATTTCACATACAGCCAAAAAGATCGATGTAAATCACTTAGACATGACGTCAGACCAATTAGGACTGATGAGTCAAAGGCTGCAACCTCCAGCATGGATTGTTTGCCCGCCGAGTCACCAAGTGCCGAGCCCGCTCTTAATTTGGCAGAAAGTTTGTCTCTTACGCTCAGATCATCGTGTGCAAGAACGGCGTCTACAATCGCCCGACTTACTTGAGGTGTGTCACCCCATTCGAAATCATCTGGCATCTCAAGCCCGTTGACCTCCAAGAACTCGCGCAACACCGCATCTACGGGAAGCTCGAGCAGAATGTCCACCCAGTTCATTCTCATTCTTATCTCCATTCGGAGCCCCGCACGGGTTTTTACGGTTTTACCTGGGAAGCTCCAAGTTACCGGCGGCGAGGTATTTTTGATAAATATACTGGATATTTATACAGTTATTCAACCCCTCGGAAAATCACTGTGTTTCGGTACAAAACCCCACTAAGACCCGCCAAAACACGTTACTTGGATACCAACATCCCCCTAGCATAGGAGTGTTTTCCATATGGGACGCTTACCATGCAACACAACAAACACATCTCAAATTTTGGAGCTGGCGCAGCCCCCCGGCACCCGCAGCAAGAAGTCGTAGATCTAATCGCCGTGGCGCTGCTTCGGCTTCGCGATGCTGAAGCTTCTGCGAGAAACCCCACACTTATTCGCAACAGTGAGGAGGTTTCACTTGGCTTTGCCGGCCAGAAGAGCGTGAATGCAAACACCGATCAATAACAAGGAGTTTGCATATGGCGACACACGCACATCAGTCACACGCGCATCAATCAAAAGTCATCTCAATCGCAGCGCAAGTTGCACAGCTGCCTCATCTGCCAATGAGTAACATCTGGGCTCTATGGGATGAATACTTTGATGAGAGGCCACAACACCATCACCGCACGTGGCTCGAATCGCGCCTGGCTTACAAAATCCAGGAAAAAGCATATGGATCTCTCAAGCCAACGACTCGCAGAAAACTGGAGGAAATAGGCGAAACAGGGATTCTGCCTAAGCGCATCCAAGGTGATGCAGATCGCTTGCTACCAGGCACGATGCTCAGTCGCTTCTATGACGATGAAGAACATAAGGTCGTTGTTCGTGGCGTGCGCGATTTTGAATATCGGGGGCAACGGTTCAAGAGCTTAACTGCAATCGCGCGCCGCATTGCAGGTTGCCCTTGGTCTGGCCCTGCATTTTTCGGACTGAAGTCCACCAAGAAGGAGGCTGCATGAGAAACGCCCGCTCAGCAATGACCAACCCGCCTTCGTTCATTCCTAAGAAGCGATGCGCCATCTACACACGCAAGTCCACCGATGAGGGGCTGGATCAGGAGTACAACAGTCTGGAAGCACAGCGTGATGCTGGTCTTGCATATGTAAGTAGTCAGCGGCACGAGGGTTGGCTGGCGCTAGATGACACCTATGACGATGGCGGCTTTTCTGGTGGAAACATTGATCGACCAGGGCTCAAGCGTTTGATGCAGGACATTGAAGCCAAGCGCATCGACATCGTCGTGGTCTACAAGATTGATCGCCTGACTCGCAGCCTGCCAGACTTCGCCAAGCTCGTGGAAGTGTTCGATCGCAACAACGTCTCGTTTGTTTCAGTCACACAGCAGTTCAACACCACCACCTCGATGGGTCGATTGACTCTCAACATCCTCTTGTCCTTTGCACAGTTTGAACGAGAGGTCACTGGCGAGCGCATCAGAGACAAGATCGCTGCCAGCAAGGCTAAGGGGATGTGGATGGGTGGCACGCCTCCGCTCGGGTATGACGTTGTCGATCGAAAACTGATCGTCAATGAGCGAGAAGCCAATCTTGTGCGAGATATTTTCAGCAGGTACGCTGAGCATGGCTCTGCTGCTCGACTGGTTCGCGAATTAGACCTCGAAGGTCACACCACCAAATCATGGACCACTCAATCGGGTCAATACCGCGCAGGACGTCCAATCGATCAGCAGTACCTGTTTTACATGCTACGCAATCGGTTCTATCTGGGCGAAATCAGTCACAAGGGCGAGTTCTTTCCTGCGCAGCACAAGGCGATCGTTTCATCAGAACTGTGGGGCCAGGCGCATGCATTTGTGAACCGTCGAAAGCAAGGGGCAAGAGAAAGTAAAGAGGAATACCCGGCATTGTTGGGCGGATTGCTATTTGCATCTGACGGACAGCGCATGCTCCATCACTACACCAGGAAAAAGAATGGTCGAATGTATCGGTACTACGTACCCTACCTGGATAAGCGCCGCTCTGCGGGAGCAACGCAAGGTACAGAAGGCAAAAATTCGGGAGCCTTACCTGCTGCTGAAATTGAAGCAGCGGTGCTAAACGAGATTGAGCTCTCGTTGCTTGAACCGCAGCCATTGATTGGTGTATGGCGCTCATGCCTGCGTCACAGGGCAGACGCAGACCTTCAAGAGGAGCAAGTGATCGTATCAATGCGACGCATTGGTGAAGTTTGGAAGCAACTCTTCCCTGCTGAGCAACAGCGTGTCGCACAACTGCTTATTGAGCGCGTAACTTTCAGAGACGGGAGCTTGGATATCCATTGGCGCGAAGATGGCTGGATCGGCTTAGATCCTGACATAACGGCTCATCCCTTGGTGGAGGAGATCAAAGATTACGCGCAGGAGTTGGCAGCATGACAAGTGATGCATATCAAGGCAACCCAAGATTGCGCAACGTGATAATCGATGTCGAAGGTAAGAGTCACCAGGTCATGACGGACAGAGAACGTGTGACGGTGATTCCGATCAAAGTGCGGCGAAAGCAAAATCGAAAGCTGCTCACTCCACCATCAGGCACAAGGGCCAACCTCATGTCTGGGGGCATCGACATCCCGATGATCAAGACATTGGGAAAAGCTTTTTATTGGCAACGACTTCTTGATGAGGGCGAATATGCAACCGCATCAGATCTGGCCCGCGCATTCAATCTCGAGTCTGGCTGGGTATCCGAGGTGATTAGGATGACCAACTTAGCCCCGGAGATCGTTGAAGCCATACTTGAAGGCCGTCAGCCTCGGCATTTAAATTTACATACAATCCGAGGCCGCGAGGCTGTATTGCCTCGTGAATGGGAGGAGCAGAAAAAGATGTTTGCCATTATCTGACCTACTTAGCTTTAACTCAAGACGATAATCAATCGAGAGAAACTCAGCATTTGGCCGCAATCGGACATAATAGGACACATGGACGCCCTTTCCCAAAGCAAACATGGGGCCCAATTAATTGTTCGAGATATTGATGCTGCTACACTGATTGGCAGCATTTCAACACACTACAATTCATAGGCTTAGGGCAAACAATCCAGCACAAAAATCATTTAATAAATGGATCGCTGCCTCCGTGTAAACACTTTTAGACATATGAGAAAAGGATTTCCCACTTATAGCAAAGCCGTACAAAAAGGAGACCGCGGGGTCGACTTGGTATCTCGCGTCATAAACGAAGAATTTGGCTGGCTGTTTAAAAGGAACCATCAAGAGCACGATTTCGGAATTGATGCGCAAGTGGATATCATCCTCAATGACGGAACCGTAACTGGACAAATGCTTGCTCTGCAAATTAAGTACGGAAAATCATTTTTTGAAGAAAAAAACCAGTGGGGCTATGTATTTCGCGGAGAACTTAAGCACTTTAACTACCTTGCTAACTACCCGACTACAGTTTTGATTGTTATTTGCCACCCGGTCTCGGAAGATATTTATTGGGTGGTTTTTGACCCTGGGGCCACATCAAGAGCAGGAAGTAATTGGAAAATAACAATCCCGTTTGAAAATAAACTACGTGGATCAAAGCACAAAGTTTCAGAGTTATTAGCTCCCCCGTCTGACATTCTGGACGTAGTGCACCAATACTGGGCAATGAATGATGTGCTAGTAACGACTGAGCACTTTCACTTCATCATCGACCGAGCAGATGTCGAATCACTGGACGTATCGGCTATAAGAGGCTTCTTTGATCGAATACTTCGCACAAAGGAGCTTGCAGCTCATTGCCAAGGGAAAGTTGAGATTAGTTTTCATGGATATAACGAAGATCCACGTGAATTATTTGAAGTTGCCGAAATGCGCCGGTATGTTCCCGTGCTCGTAAATGTACTTCCCGAATTGTTCTTCTTCGCCTATACAGGCGAGCATGCCTACACACTAAAAGTAATCGCCTTGTGCTTGTCACTCAACGACATTAAATCAAGAAAACCAAACGATGAAAAAAAAATCCACGTTGAATTTTCTACGAAGGAGGTGGCTAACCTCCTTGACAGTCACTTCTCAGGGCTAAATAACATGACTGACTGGCTGAACATGCCAATAAAAGAAAACAAACGAATTTCGTTTGAAATTATGCGATCCCTGGGACTAGGTGTGCCAGAAAAATATGTCTAGCATTACAATCGAGTTGAACAGTCTCAGACTTTGCTCTGGCTCCCCCTCCTTTCACGTTAGGCATCATTACTTAGCTTGCTCCTAATGGATACCGAAGAACTCCCGCGACTTGAAGCACTGCGTCGCTGCACGAGCCATCAGGTACATCGATTATGCTGCTTGGCGTCATCACAATAGGAATTTCGGGAGCAGTGAACTCACGATTGAAGTTCGCTCCGACCATGATCCTCGGGCCAAGTTAACGCAGGAATATCCCGAGTTCAGTGGTAAGGGCAACGGCTCGTGGACTAACCTTGATGTACCTGGCCGTATAAGGAGAGTTGGCGAATTAGCTGGCTAACGATCTGGGTCAAGCCTGCTAGCAGCTTATGGTCTGATCTTCTCTCTATCATCCGAAATTATTCACGGATCTCCCTTCGGTGCAAGATACTTCTATTCGACTAATTTGAAGAGCAAAAGAACTGATGATGCATTTCAAACCGTAACTTTGTGTCATCTGCAAGAGAAACTTATCGATGTACTGCACGCTAGTTACGGTTACCTTTCTACATTCTTTGGGCAACAGAATATACAAGCACCATTGAATGCAGAGGAAAAGATATTTGCCCGAATACTAGAGTTGAGTACAAAGCCGTCCTCTTCATTTCCGTTCGCTATTCCACAGACAGACGATGCTTGTTGAAAATTACATAAAACTGACCTTGCGGATCAATTTTTGGCAATAGCCAACACAGCTTTCCATAGTAGTGGATGATTATGGACAAAAGATTGATAATTAACGTATCAAATCATTCGATGGGAAATCATGAATCTTTATCGTGGTCAGGATGTATTGATTGCGCAGATCGAAAGTCGCGTAGAGAGAAAGGAATACCAAAAGAAAGGGCGGTGTATTCGCTTTACTGCGATTAGGATTAAAGATTTATCGGCACTTGCTGATAATAATGGAGTTACTACCCTTAACGTTGATTTGAGTTATTGGGAGTTTTGTCGAAGTACGGTGGGTAATCGTTGGTTGACAGAAGATGTTCGGCAAAAGATTGACTCTGATCAAGACAATGAATCGTCATGGTATGAACTCAAGGTTCATTGGAATGCTTTACCGGCACATGGTTATGCGTATTCAACTTTTAGTGATGAAGCTCCTACGAATTTCAGCCTAATTACTTGTAAACCAATACCAAATCCTCTACTGAACTCAACTACAAGCAATATATCGTTTATCACACAAGTCCCTGCTAAAAAACACGTAACTTCTAAAGTTTTTGGCACAGGTAAAAAATGGACTTTATGGGGCTTCCATGTTGGGCAAGGTATGTGTTCATTACTGACTGATACTTTAACGTACGGTGTAATCCTTGATGCTGGAGCTGGAACCCCACTGATCCGACCGAACTACCAAAATAAGGCTAAACGCATTCGTAATGATTTGATTGATAAGTTAAATCATTTAGATTTTATAGACATGATACTTTCTCATGCAGATTCAGATCATTGGCGGCTATTGGCCTGGGACTCAAGTTTGCGTAAAAAAATAAATAATATATACGTTCCGAGCAACGCGAAGAGCTTAGTTTTGAAAGACAAAGAGATGATTAAAAAAGTGACTGAGGTTGAAACGTATAGGTTTAACCTAAGCGGAGGAGATTCGCTTGATGTATTTCGTAGTAATCCTACCAGACAAGATGACAATACAAATTGTCTAGTATCGCTTTATACAAGTGCGCGATACAAGCAATATGCACTTTTCTCCGGAGACTATGTGTATAGAGATATGAATAACGATAAAAATCCAAATATTAGTTCGTTAAGTACAAAACACTACTGTGCAATTGTTGTTCCTCATCATGGTGACGCAGCAAGTTCGATTAATGTATTTAAACCAAGCGTGCCGGATACTTCAATAGCTTTTTTTTCAGCGGGCGACCATAAATACTATGGGCATCCAACGTTACAATCCACTGAAGCACATTTAAATGCTCAATTTAAAGTAATACAAGATAAAAACATTGCCCATATCGAAGCGATCCAATTAATTCCTTAGCTGAATCAATCCCACTAAACTGCAACCTTTCCAGCTTCTGCTTCATTTGAGGGTGCTGCTACCGTCTCATCTGCAGTTGCGGGCAATTCGTCTAGAACACCTTCCAAATATTTAGCGTAGTGCTCTTGCAAGTGCTTCAGCGCAGGACCTTTGTCAGCTTGGTATTCGAGTTTTTCCTGATAGAACTGCAACCGAGCACGATTTTCATCGATGATCTGGCCCCAAGTTTTGAGAAAGACAGCGACATTGTTATGTCTCATGATCTCGCCTTCTTTTTCACCTACGCGAAACTTTCCGTGAGGACCGAGATCATCACTGATTGCCCAAAACTCCCACTGCACGTCGACATTTCTAAATCTCTCGTCGGCGGTGACAGAGGCAGCATAACCCTCAATTTGGGAGATCTCTTTCGTGTCGATTTTCACGGACGGTGCTTTGAGCTCCACCACTAGGTGCGACAGACTGTTGGCCTTGTGCCTACGGATCGCCTTCGACAACATTAAATCAACGATACCTCGCTCCTGGGATACATGCTTTACTGGTGTGTCGATGACGATATCTTCGTCAAGACTTTTCTTGTGCTTGCGCAGGACTTCAGTCAAAGACTGATCGTCTACCGACAGACTGAATTGCTCACCAAACAGCCACGTGTTTTGCGCAATGATACGATGGAGTTGACTACGCTCTTTTAAGCGTTTCTTCGGCTCAGCATCAAACAGGATTGCTTCAAGACCGGCTAGAAATCGCAGGCGATCTGCTACGACCTTCGCTGAACTAATGATCGCAGAAAGTGACACTTCCCTAAGTAACTCGGCGAGCTCCTCCTGTTTTCGCTTTGGCAAGCGTAGCACTTCAGATAAGATCAGTTGCAGATCCTCTGGGCTGTTCTCGATTGACTGGCGTAGCATGCGAAGATGAAACGCCTTATTCTGGGACTGCGATACCTCGAAGTCAGGCAAATGTCGTGCGACGCTCACGGCTACTATGTCGAAGACTTCTCGCTCGACCTGCTCCACAGGATTGCGTGGTTCCTCTGCGAACGGATACACATGCTCGGCCTTCCATTCTTCAACATAACCCCGGGCAGCAACCGCCTCCCGTTGTCGGAAATACTCTTTGATCTTTTTCATTGCTTCATCGATCACCACTACCATTGGTGTCTGCATCTCAGCAAGATCAACCGTACCTTCTTGCTGAGCAGATGTCAGCAAAGATGTTGCAAGATACGCAGTGAACTGGTAATCACCAACGTGAAAGCGGCGGTCCACTTGCCTTAGAGGAAACCGCTTTTCGTTGCATAGGAACAAGGCCCGATTGGATAACCCGTTCCATTCTACGATCTCAAGCCGTGCCGTGTGAGTCGCCTCGCCGACCTTGATGTCCGATAGTTGGAACTCTTTGCGGCTAGCTATTATGACAGTGGGATCGATTCTTTTACCCCCTACCGTTAGCTTAATGCTTGGATAGTCAGCTAGATACAGTGCAAAGACTTCAGTAAGCAAATGCAGGCCCGAGTCGCTGATAAATGTTTTGAAGTCTTTACGCAACCCAGTGATCGAGAGCGTCACGCCACTTTTAGAGCTAGGCACTTCGACTTCGTCCGAGATCGACACATTACGGATGTCTACAGACTTCATCAAGATCTTGTAGGACCAAGACTTACCCTCTTTCTCGTAGACTACAACCCACTCTGCGAAGTCGCCGATCGCGAACGCCTTGAATCGCCCTCGACCCTCCTGCCCGTGCAAAAATCGACCGCTTTGCGTCGCTGCACCAGGTCGTTTCCACGAGCCTCCAAGACGCCTAAAATACTCAGGAGCTTTGTCACGGGGAATTCCTACTCCATTGTCGCGAACGATCACCTTCGTCATTGTGTCTAGTTCACTGTAGTCAAAGGATACCGCGACTTCAGTAGCGTCAGCATCGAAGCCATTCCAAATCAACTCTGCAAGTGCCTGCACTGGTTTGGCGCTGGTGATCTTCTTGAGAAAGTCCGATTGAACCTCAACAGGGTATTGTTGGTTTGCCATACGTCCACCTTCTCCGAAAAATACATCGCTCAGTTCTACAGTATATTCTGACACTAACCCAACGGTGCACCTAAGATCAGCACTTCTGGCACGCGACCGTCCTCCTTATGGATTCATGCCGAACAATCGCAAACGATCAGTACCCCGATTCAATGCAATTGGCTAAGTTGATGAAGAAACTGTTCGCCAAGACTGCTTTGACTACCCTGCTTGAACTGACACAATCTGCTGGAGATGCTCAACAGTCTTAATTCGTACTGAAAGATGAGCCGCTTTAGCCTGTAACTATCACGTTCGATTTTAGGTCCATACTTCGGCCTGACCGCAAGCGGCGAATATTGTTCCGTCAAGCTTGTGAATCTAATGGTTGCAATAGCTGATTAGCAGCCATCTGTACTGATTAAGGGGAACACAGCAACAAGGCGATCTACAACAATAATTTGAAATTTTTAGTCAGATCATCTCCTTGTAATAAAAAATTACCGCCCGTAGCCAAGTTAATTTCATAGACGGCGAGCGCAGTGCTCGCCGTTTTTCTTTGGTTAATCCATTAGCGAACCAGAAGCTTTCAAGTGGTTCGCCATTCGGTCCCTCGTATCTTCACCACCCGAAATTTCCAATGACACCTGTACCCCAACAACGTCAAAGGAGTATTTCATGCCACCTACGGCAACCACACTTACCCGATCGACTCAAGAGGCGATCAACTCCCTCTCACCCGGTGATCGACGGGTGCTCAATGAAAACGAACTAGCCCAGCGCTGGGGCATCAGCCCCAAAACCCTTCAACGCTGGCGAAGTGAAAGCCGAGGTCCCAAGTACCTCAAGTTATCAAAGCGCGTGAGCTATCCGGTTGACGCGATCCTGGATTTTGAAAAAAACGCTTTGCACGCCTCGACCTCTGAGCGGGCGATGGCTTAAGGAGAACACACATGAATGAACTTTCCATTTTCCCTGCTGACATCGCCGAAATGTCAGTTTCACAACTGGCGATCTTGCCAGCAGCGCAGTTAGCAGAGGTCGATACCAATTTAGATCAAGCCATCTCTTGGCTTAAGGCAGCTCGAACAAAATTGGATACAGCGCTCGATCAACGCTTTGGTCCCCAAGGTCGAGAGAGCTTGCAAGAGTCGGGTCGCGATTTTGGAACGACTCACCTCAATATTGATGGCCTGCGCGTGAAGTTTGATCTGCCTAAAAAAGTTGTCTGGGATCAGAAAAAACTTCAATCCATTGCTCAACGCATTGTCAGCTCTGGCGAAGCGATTGAGAACTACATCGATGTAAAGCTTTCTGTCTCGGAGTCTCGCTATACGAACTGGCCACCGGCGTTGCAGCAGCAGTTTTCAGATGCTCGCACCGTTCAGGCTGGCAAGCCTGTATTCAATCTGAAGATTGACGAGAGTCAGGCATGAATCACAGAACTTGCACGCCAGTCAGTTTGAGATTCGCGCAACATCTTCACTCAAATCCGGACGCATGCTGGGAGTGGGCGGGCGCAAAAAACGAGCATGGCTATGGAGTGATCGGACGCGGCAGACGCAGCGAGGGTAATACCAAAGCGCATCGCGTGGCCTATCAAATCTTTCATGGCGCAAAGCTCACGCCATCTGAGCTTGTTCTGCATCGCTGCGACAACCCGTCTTGCGTGAATCCGCTGCACCTGTGGGTTGGAAACCAAAAAGACAACTCGCGGGACATGCTTGAAAAAGGTCGTGGTTCACCACCGCCTGTTCATCGTGGCGCTCAGAACAATAAAGCCAAGCTCGATGAAAGAAAGATTCAACAAATCTTTCTGCTTCGCAACCAAGGCAAAACCACTTACCAAATTGCAGAAATTTTCGGTGTATCTCGCTCTGCAATTTGCTCAGCCCTTAACCGTCATACATGGAGGCATGTCGATGTTACCTATTATTTCCGTTGATGAACGCTTGCAACAAAAGCGCGGCGTAAAGATTGTGATGCTTGGAGTTTCGGGAATTGGAAAAACATCCCAACTCAAAACGTTGCCCGAAAACTCAACCCTGTTCGTTGACCTTGAAGCAGGCGATTTGGCTGTACGTGACTGGCAAGGCGACACCATTCGTCCTAAGACATGGCCAGAATTTCGAGACCTGGTCGTATTCCTGGCCGGACCGAATCCTGCCCTGCCTCCCGAGGCTCCTTATTCACAGGCACACTTTAATCACGTCTGTGAACAGTATGGCGATCCGGCTCAACTGGCCAAGTATGACTGCTATTTCGTTGACAGCATTACTGTGCTGGCCCGTTTAGCGCTCATCTGGGCAAAAGCACAACCGCAAGCCATATCCGAGCGCACAGGCAAACCAGATGTGCGTGGTGCATACGGATTGCTGGGCACAGAAATGCTCTCGTCCCTTACGCACTTGCAACATGCTCGTGGCAAACACGTGGTGTTTGTAGCCATTCTCGATGAACGAATGGATGACTTTAATCGCAAAGTATTCATCCCTCAGATTGAAGGCTCCAAGACCGCAGCAGAACTGCCAGGCATCGTCGATGAGGTCGTCACACTTGCCGAAATCAAATCCGACGATAGCCAACCCTATCGCGCCTTTGTCACCCACACGCTCAACCCATACGGCTTTCCAGCCAAAGACCGTTCGGGTCAGCTCGAAATGCTCGAACCCCCAAATCTGCTTGCTCTTATCGAGAAGTGCGCAGCAGCAACCCAACCTAAACACATTCAGGAGTAAACCATGTCAGCTTGGAACGATTTCAACGATGCCGAACAACAACAATCCTTTGATCTGATCCCTAAAGGGACAGCAGCGCCAGTGCGCATGACCATCAAACCAGGTGGCCATGACGATGCAAGTCAAGACTGGACCGGTGGCTATGCAACCCAGAGCTTTGAGACGGGGAGCATTTTCCTTGCCTGCGAGTTCGTGGTTCTGGATGGCGAATACGCTCGTCGCAAGATGTGGTCCAACATCGGCCTGCATAGCTCAAAGGGTCCCGCATGGGCAAACATGGGACGCACATTTATACGAGCAGCCCTGAACTCAGCGCGCAACATTCATCCGCAGGACAACTCCCCTCAGGCAGCAGCTGGACGTCGCATTCAAGGCTTTCATGAACTCGATGGAATTGAGTTTATTGCCCGCATCGATGTCGAGAAGGATGGTCGCGGTGAACTGCGCAACGTGGTGAAGATCGCTGTGGAGCCTGGCCAACCAGATTAT
>JACCDU010197570.1_pt1 | contig 12869 bp, 7 predicted proteins | sample 7446081 | NCBI WGS metagenome assembly JACCDU01 (sample SAMN15323447, study PRJNA562643) | freshwater metagenome | isolation source: river surface water | place: USA:Blue River Watershed | collected 2017-08-17 | reverse complement strand
GGCGGCCGTCGTGCGTGCCTTCGCCCATGACGAACTGGTAGTCGTAGCCCTTGGCCTTCCAGGCGTCGGCCATCTTCTGGTTGGCCTCGGGCCAGACGCCGAACTGGTTGGTCAGGTCGTGCGTGCCGTCCTGGGAGTAGATGCGGATATCCTTCTTGGGGCTCTCCATGACCATCCGAGGGAACTGGTCGCCGCCGACTTCCTTGCCGTTGGACAGCACGCCACGGATGTTGGTGAAGCTGCCGATGGTCGTGAAGACCTTGCTGAAGGCGTCCGGGCGGTGCCAGGCGGCGTTGAAGGCGCAGATGCCGCCCGAGGAGGCGCCGGCGATGCCGCGACGCTTCGGGTCCTTGGAGACCTTGTAGCCCTTGGACTCGACGAGCGGGATCATCTCCTCGAGGAGGAAGGTCACGTACTTGTCGGTGACGCTGTCGTACTCGAATGAGCGGTTGGACTTGCCGAGCGGCTTGCCGTCCTTGCCCTTGCCGGTCGGGTTGTTCTTGTCGGGCGCGAAGCCGGGATTGATGAAGAGGGCGATCGTCACGGGCATCTTCCCTTCGGCGATGAGGTTGTCGAAGACCGTCGCGACCCGCCAGTTGCCCTTGGGGCCGATATAGCCCATGCCATCCTGGAAGACCATGAGGCAGGCGTCCTTCTTGCCGTCATACTGCGACGGCACATAGAGCGCCCACTCGCGGCCGTAGCCGGGGAAGGTCTTCGAGTCCTCGAGGCGGAACTTGGTGACCACGCCCTTGGGGACGCCGGCCTTTTCCTGCGAGTCGGGTCCGAGGACGTACTGGGCATTCCAGTCCTTGGTCGGCGCGGCGGACTTGGGCGCCGCGGTCTGGGCGGAGGCCACGGTGGTCAGTCCGAGCAGGAGGCAGGGAAGGAGGGTGCGGAGGGGGCTCATGGGGGGTGGCTCGAATGAACCAGACGCCCACGACCTGACAAGCCCAAGTGCCTCAGAGGCCGGGTTCCTGGCCGACTTTCCGGAGGCGCCAGATCTCGGGGAAGCGCCAGTGGGTCAACCCCATCACGCCGAAGGTCGCCAGGCCGCCGAAGACCACGGAATTGACCGTCCCGAGCAGGCGGGCGGCGAGGCCGGACTCCGCCATGCCGAGTTCGTTGGAGCAGCCGACGAAGACCGCGGTGACGGCGGAGACCCGCCCCATCATCTCCGGCGGCACGGTGGTCTGCAGGATCGTCTGACGGATGATGACGTTGACCGCGTCGGCGGCGCCCGAGATCAGCAGGAAGAGGAAGGAGAAGACGAAGGCCGCCCGCAGCCCGAGCCCCAGGAGCGCCGCCAGCTGGATCGAGAGGCCGAAGCCGATGATGCAGAGCCCGAAGACCGCGAAGGAGGCGTAGAGCGCCGGCCCCGCGCGTTCGAGCGGCGGGCGGACGATGAGGTAGATGGACATGAGCACCGCGCCCATCGAGGTCGCCGCCCGCAGCAGGCCGAAGCCGAATTCGCCGACCCCGAGCATCTGCGCGAAGATGGGCAGAAGCGCGACGGCTCCGCCGAGCAGGACGGCGAAGAGGTCCATCGTGAACGCGCCGAGCATGACGCGTTGGCTGAGCATGAACCGGATGCCGACCGCCAGACTTTGGAAGATGGGTTCGGGTTGGCGGGACTGAAGTTTCTGGCCCGGGCGGAGCAGGGTGGTGGCGACGAGCGAGCCGACGAAGCACGCGAGCATGCAGCCGTAGGTCACCGGCTCGCCGCCCAACCAGAGCAGCACACCGGCGATACCCGGGCCGAGGACGCAGGCCAGCTCGAACAGCGTGTTGCGCCAGCGGACCCCGCCGGCGATCAGTTCGCGGGGGAGCAGTTCGGCGATCATCGCCTGGCGGGCCGTGGTCAGGAAACTGCGCGCCAGCCCGCCCAGGGTGACCATCGCGTAGAGCAGCGTAAGCTGCAGCCAGGCTTCGAGCCGCAGCAGGCTCTGGGCGAAGAGGACCAGGCCGAGCAACGACATCGCGAGCAACGCCCATCGGGCGATGCGCCGGCGGTCGTGCGTGTCGGCGACGTGCCCGGCGAAGAGGACGGCGGCGACGAAGGGAATGACCTCGGCCAGGCCGATGGCCCCGAGGGCGAGGGCCGCCGTCTCGGTGTCCGCGCGCGTCAGCCGGAACACCTGCCAGGCGACGGCGACGCCTTGGAGCTGGATGCCGAGGGTGCCGAGGACGATCGCGCCGAGGTAGAGGCGGAACGAGCCGTGCTGGACGGCGGAGGCCTGCGGCGCGGAGGACATCGGCCCGAGCAGAGCGGGCGGACGGCGACTAGGCAATCACGCCTTTGACCACGTGGCCGGCGACGTCCGTCAGCCGGTAGTAGCGCCCTTGGAACTTGAAGGTCTGCCGTTCGTGGTCGACCCCGAGCAGGTGCTGCATGGTGGCGTGGAGGTCGTGCACGTGCACCGGGTCCTTGACGATGTTGTAGCCGAATTCGTCGGTCTGGCCGTGGACCTGGCCCCCCTTGATGCCGCCGCCCGCCATCCACACGCTGAAGCAACGCGGGTGGTGGTCGCGGCCGTAGTTGTTGGCCGTGATCTTGCCCTGGCTGTAGGCCGTGCGGCCGAACTCGCCGCCCCAGATGACGAGCGTGTCGTCGAGCAGGCCGCGCTGCTTGAGGTCCTTGATCAGCGCCGCGGAGGCCTGGTCGGTCTGCTTGCACTGGCGGGTGATCCCGCCGGGCAGGCCGCCATGCTGGTCCCAACCTTGGTGGAAGAGCTGGACGAAGCGCACGCCCTTCTCGATGAGGCGGCGGGCCTGCAGGCAATTGGCGGCGAACGAACCCGGTGTCTTCACGCTGTCGCCGTACATCGCCAGCGTCGCGGGCGATTCCTTGGAGAGGTCGGCCACCTCGGGCACGCTCGTCTGCATGCGGTAGGCCATCTCCGCCTGGGCGAGGCGCGCGTCGACCTCCGGGTCGAGCTCGGCGGCCCGTTGGTCGGCGTTGAGCTTGCCGAGCGCATCCAGCATGCCGCGGCGGGCGTGCGGTGAAACCCCTTCGGGATTGGTCAGGTAGAGCACCGGCTCCTTGCCGGCGCGGAACTGCACGCCTTGGTGCTCGGACGGGAGGAAGCCGGCGCCCCACAGGCGCGAGTAGAGCGGCTGGTCCTTGCTGGCATCCTGCGACACCAGCACGATGAAGGCCGGCAGGTTGTCGTTCATGCTGCCCAGGCCGTAGGAGGCCCATGCCCCCATGGACGGACGGCCGGCGACCTGGTTGCCGGTGCAGAAGAAGGTGATCGCCGGGTCGTGGTTGATCGCCTCCGTGTGCATGGACCGGATCACCGCGATATCGTCCGCCAGCGCGCCGGTGTGGCTGAGGAGGTCGCTGTACTCGACGCCCGACTGGCCGTACTTCTTGAAGTTCGTGAAGGCGCCGGCGAGCGGCAGGGTGGCCTGATAGCCGCTCATCCCCGTCAGGCGCTGGCCTTGGCGGACCGAATCCGGCAGGGGCTGCTGGTGCTTCTCGCGGAGCAACGGCTTCGGGTCGAGCGTCTCGAACTGCGACGGGCCGCCGGCCTGGAAAAGGTAGATGACGCGCTTGGCCTTGGCGGGGAAGTGCGTGCCCTTGGGCAGGGCCGCCGCGTGGGCTTCGCCGAGGATCCCGCGCATCGCGAGGGCGCCCAAGCCGAGGGCGGAAGCGCCCAGGAAATGCCGACGCGTGGTCTGCATGAGTCCGTCGTAACTGGGGAGGGCAGGTTTCATGGGATCAGCGGGAAGTCACGGCGGCGTCGCTGGCGAGGATGGTGGCGCAGACCCTGGTGAGCGCCACCATCGCGGGATCGGGCCGCCGGGGCGTGGTCTTCTTGCCCTTGGCGTCGGTCACCGGGGCGGGCGGGGGTTCCGCCGCGACGAGGGCCTTCTGCGCCGCATGGAGTTCCTCCAGCGCGGCCAGTTCCGTCGGCCGGGCTTCGCGGGTGCAGACGGCGCGGAAAGCCAAGGCGATCTGGTCGCGCGGCGCGGCCGCGGTCGGCGCGACCTTGGCGGCGAGCTTCTGGGCCGACTCGGCGAAGACGGGGTTGTTCAGCAGGACGAGGGCCTGGAGCGGGGTGTTGGTGTTCAGTCGCCGCGGTTGGCAAACCTCGCGGGAGCCCGCGTCGAAGATCAGCATGCTGTCGGGCGGGGCGGTGCGGCGCCGGTAGGTGTAGACGCTCCGGCGGCGGGCGCCCTCTTGGGCGCTCTCGCCACCGACCTTTTCGACGAGCGTTCCCGCCGCCAGCAGGGCTTGGTCGCGGACCATCTCGGATGTCAGCCGCAGGACCGGTCCGCGGGCCAACCAGCGGTTCGCCGGGTCCTTCTCGCGGGCCGCGGCCGTCGGCGTGGAAGCTTGCCGGAACGTCGCGCTGAGGACCAGACGGCGCAGCATCGCCTTCGTGTTCCAGCCGCCTTGGACGAACTCCACGGCCAAGGTGTCGAGCAGTTCAGGATGCGTCGGGTCATCGCCCTGCAGGCCGAAGTTCTCGGTCGAGGCGACGAGTCCGCTGCCGAACACCTGCGCCCACAGCCGGTTGACGATCACCCGGGAGGTCAGCGGGTGGCGCGGGTCGGTCAACCAGCGGGCCAGCCCCAGCCGGTCGCGGTTCAGCTTCGCATCCCAAGGGAAGACGCTCGCCGGCGCCCCGGGCGGGCACAGCTTATCCTTCTCCGGCTTGTCGTAATCGCCGCGGGTCAGGACGTAGGTCGGCGGGGCGAGCGGGGAGTGCTCCATGGCGAAGAACGCCGGCGCGGTTTCCTGATGCGCGGCCAATTCGCGGCGGGCTTTCTGCAGGGCCGCCCACGCGGCGGCGTAGGTGGGGTCCGCCCGGAGACGGGAGTGCTCCCGGGCCAGGTCGGTCGGCCACGTCGCGGGCGCGAGTCCGTGGAGGGTCGCGACTTCCGCGCCCGTCAGGGCCTGCCGCCAGACCTGGATCTCGTCCAGCGAGCCATTGCGGAAACCGGCGTCACGGGAGCGCGTGGCGATCTCCAGGGAGTTGTCGCGGGGCTTCGCGTGCAAGGTGTCGCGGACCACCCTCGTCGGGACTTCGCGGCCATCGAGGTAGAGGTGCAGGCCGCCGGCGCGGGAGGAGCCGTCGTAGGTGGCCGTCACGCGACGCCAGGCGCCGACGGGCAGTTCCGCGACGGTCTCGATCGACGCGGCGCTGTTCGGCCAGAGGTGGATCATGCTCCAACGCAGCTTGCCATGGTCCAAGAGCAACTCGATGCCCGTGGCGTCGCCGTCGCCCGTGTAGAAACCGGTGGAGTGCAGCAGGGTGGCGCGCGCGTTCTTCTCGCCCAGCCGCACGAAGGCCGAGAACGTCAGCGGGTCGAAGCGACCGACCTGGCGGAAGTCGCGCAGGATGAAGCCGGCGTCGCCGTCGAACTTGACCGCCTGGCCCTGCACGCCGGGCACCAGCTGCAGGTCCTCGGGCGCGCCGCGGCGCTCGAACGTGGCGGGCTTGCCGCCGGCGACGGCGTTATCGACGCCGTTCTTCGTGAAGGCCTCGAGCGGCAGGTGCACCACCGGGGCGGGGACCGTCACCACGCCCGCGAAGGCCGGGACCGCCGGGACGGCCGCCAGGTTCCGTTCGGCGGTCGCGACGGCGTCACGCAGCCGGGTTTCCTTCGCGCGATCGTCGTCGGACTTGAAGAGGCGGACGAAGGGCGGGGGAACCTCGCCGTGGAAGGAGAGCAGGCCGTTCTCGTTCTGGTCGCCGAACATCGCGGCCAGGGAGAAGAAGTCGCGCTGGGAGATCGGGTCGTACTTATGGTCGTGGCAGCGGGCGCACTCGATCGTGAGCCCCATGAACGCGTAACCGGCCGTCATCACGCGGTCGTTGATGCCGTCCTGGCGGAACTCCTCGGCGATCGAGCCACCCTCGAACGTCATGCGGTGCAGCCGGTTGAAGGCCGTGGCGACGCGCTGGTCCTGGGTGGCGCCGGGCAGGAGGTCTCCCGCGAGCTGCTCGGTCAGGAAACGGTCGTAAGGCAGGTTGTCGTTGAAGGCGCGCAGCACCCAATCGCGCCAGGGCCAGGCGAACATGGCCTTGTCGCCGGTGTAGCCCCAGGTATCGGCGTACCGCGCCAAATCGAGCCAAGCCACCGCCATATGCTCCCCGTACCGCGGCGAGGCGAGCAGGGCGTCCACGCGCTTCCCGAAGGCGTCCGGCGACTGGTCGGCGAGGAAGGCGTCGACTTCCGCGGGCGTGGGCGGCAGGCCCGTCAGCACGAGCGACGCGCGCCGCAGCCAGGTCGCGCGGTCGGCCGGCGCGTTGGGGCGGAGCCCGTGGGACTCGGCCTTGGCGAGGATGAAACGGTCGAGCGGATCCTTGGGCCAGTCGGCGGCCTTGACCGTCGGCGCCGGGTGGGCCTTGGGGCTGACGAAGGCCCAGTGCGGGTCGTACTTCGCGCCTTGGGCGATCCAGCGCGTCAGGACTTCCTTCTCGTTCGGCGCCAGCGGCCGGTGCAGTTCCGGGGGCGGCATGATCTCATCCGGATCCGTCGCGTTGATGCGCGCGATGACGGCGCTCCGCTTCAGGTCGCCCGGCACGATGGCCGTCTCGCCGCTCTTCAGCGGCTTGGTCGCGCCGGCCAACTCGTCGAGCCGCAGCCCGGCCTTGCGGCCCTTGTTGGCGTCGGGTCCATGGCAACCGAAGCAACGGTCGGAAAGGATCGGGCGGACGTCGCGGTTGAAGTCGACGAGGTCGGCCGCGGAGGCGAGGGCGCAAAGCAGGGGCAGGGCGAAGACGGACCGACGGCGACTCATGGGGATGAGACCATACAACCGCGCCCGAGGTTCCTGTCCACGACAACCCTCCGAACGACGGTTTTTGGGGATTACTTCGCGACCGCCCTGGCCGGGTGCGCGAAGCCCTGCCAGCAATCCTCCAGCTTGGCGACATCCGGTTCGCCGTCAAAGACCACGAAGCGGAACCGCTGCGTCAGGACCTCGTCTGGTTTGATGGTGACCGGCCCGTCGTGGACGGGCGTGAAGGCGACGAACGGGTCCTTCGGGTTGAAGCGCGTCCACTGGGGAAAGTTGACGTTGGACGGATGCGCCAGGATGGCGATGCCACCCCGCCCCCGGTCCGTCGGGCCGGCGAAGGCGAACCACCGGGCTCGTTGACCATCACCTGCCTTGCGACCGAGCTGGCCCTCCGAAGTCACGAACGTCAGCGGGGCTTGGACGGTCCAGGTGGGCAGGCCGCGGAAACCCAAGCCGCCGTAGATATGCTTCGTCAGCGTCAGGGGGTCCGCCGTCACGTTGCGTTGCGTCGTCTCGAGTTCGAAGACCGTCTCCGGCGTCCCGGGACCCGGCACATAAGTCGTCACGCGCCAGCCCTCGGTCAGGACCACGGTCGGCGGTTGCGTCCCGGTATCCAGGCTGCGCAACGTCGCCGTGAAACCGGAGTCCACCGGCCCGATCCAGCGCGGGCCCAGGCCTTCATAATCCACGCGCCCGGTTTCCTGATGCACGTTCCAGAAGTCGGGGTGACGGCCTTGGAAGTCGGTGTGCGACCATGCGGTCCAGATCCCATGGTGGTGGGCATGGTCCGGCGCGAAACTGCCGGAAATCACCTGACCCGAGGGCGTCAGCACCGGGTGGATGAACCCGGCCCGACGGTAGACCGGCTTGATGCCCGGCGGCAGGATTTCGTCGTGCTGGAAGGCGAAGAGCCGCCGCTGCACGCCGTCGGCGAGCGTCGTCATCCACAGCTGTTCCTGCATGTAGGCGTGCTCCACATTCACCTCAGCCTGGTAACTTTCGGCCTTGATCAACACGGCTTCGGTCGACTCGCCGGCGGCCTGGGTCGGCAGCAGGAAGTAAGGTTCCTTGGTGCGTTCGTCCCACTGCATCGGGCGGGGCTGGGCGACGCCGCGCAGTTTGACGAGCATGAGATCCTTGGGGCTAAGCCCGAGCCGGCGCGCCTCTTCCGCGCTCGCCAAAACGACGCGCTGGAAGCTCCGCTTGGCCGGCAAAGACGGAACGGTGAAGACGATGCCCTCGTTGCTCGGCGTGGAAGCGCCTGGCCCGCCCACAGTCTGCTCCGTGACAGCGGCCAAGAACGAGAGGAGGCACGCGCCGACGAAGTTCATAAGCGTTATTTGACCGCTTCCGACCCGAACGGCACTCCCAAAGACCGCAGGGCATGGATTCGCCCTCTTTCCTGTATTTAATGACTACTTTAATCATAACTGTCATAAAGGATGGATTTCATTCATTTAAACTTGCGAAAGGTATGGGTTTTTGTCGAATTACCCCATGACCACCCGACTCTTCGGCACGGACGGTATTCGCGGGAAAGCGAACGAATACCCCATCACCCCTGAAATCGCGCTACGCACGGGGCAGGCGATCTCACGGGTTCTTAAATCCAATGGCGCCAACCACAACCGCGTCATCATCGGCAAGGACACGCGCATCTCCGGCTACATGCTCGAGACGGCGCTGACCAGCGGACTCGTCGCCAGCGGCATGGACGTGTTCCTCGTCGGCCCGATGCCGACGCCCGGGGTGGCGCACCTGACGAAGTCGATGGGTTGCGGCGCGGGGATCATGCTGACGGCGTCCCACAACCCTTATGAGGACAATGGCCTCAAGATCTTCGGACCCGATGGCTACAAGCTTTCCGACGAACTGGAGCTGGCGATCGAGCGGGAAATCCTGGGCGAGGGGAAAATCCCCGGGGTGAGCCCGGATAAGATCGGCAAGGCGACCCGCATCGACGACGCCCGCGGCCGCTACATCGAATACGCGAAACAGAGCGTCGGCGCCGGCGATCTGGCCGGGATGAAGATTGTCGTGGATTGCGGTCATGGTGCGGCCTACCTGCTCGCGCCCCTGATCTTCAAGGAACTCGGCGCCAAGGTCGTGAAGCTCGGCGTCGAACCGGATGGCCTGAACATCAACGAGGGGTGCGGGGCCTTGCATCCCGACCATGCCGGACGGGTGGTCCGCGAGCAGGGCGCCGACCTCGGGATTTCCTTCGACGGCGATGCCGATCGCGTGATCTTCACCGACGAGACCGGCGCGAGCGTGTCCGGCGACCGGATCCTGACGTTGTGCGCGCTGGCCTTGATGGAGGAGGGGAAACTGCGCGGAGCGACGATGGCCTGCACGGTGATGAGCAACCTGGGACTGCATGAGGCCTTGCGCGCGGCCGGAATCGCCGTCCTCACGACCGCGGTGGGCGACCGCCACGTCATCGAGGCCCTGCGCGCGGGAGGCTACTCCTTCGGCGGGGAGAACTCCGGTCACCTGATCTTCGCCGACCATGCCACCACGGGCGACGGCATCCTCAGTGCCCTGCAGGTGCTGCGCATCATGAAGCGACGGGGCCAACCCCTCTCGGTCCTGGCGCAGGTCATGCGCGAGTACCCCCAGAGCCTCGTGAACCTGAAGGTCCGCGCCAAGCCGCCCCTGGAGACCTTGCCGCGGCTGCAGGCGACTTTGCGCGAGGCCGATGCCCAATTCGGCGACCTGGGGCGTCACCTCATCCGCTACTCCGGCACCGAGCCCAAGGTGCGCATCCTGGTCGAACATCGCGACGCCGACGTGGTCGATGCGTGGTCGGCCCGTCTGCGTGGGGTCATCGAAGAGGAACTCGCCTAAGATGAATACCTTCCTGCTGCTCCCGCCGACCCTGCTGCCGGGCCTCGCCCCGCTCACCCCCGCGCACCTCGGCGTCGGTAATCGTCCGCTCGCCGATCTGCAGCGGGCCACCTTGGCGGCGGCGGACCTCAGCGAGGCGGCGCCGGGACCGGCGACCTACGTCATCGACGGGCTGGCCTGGCTCGACGAAGCGGAACTACGCGCGTTCATCCGGTCCGACGACGCGACCCTGACGACACCGGAGGGAGCCGTGCTGGTCCGACGCGTCGGGAGCGGTGGTCCGGCTCGGGTGGCCGCCACGTCCTTCCAGCTCGCCCACTCGTGGGACCTGCTCCGGGCCAATGAGCAAAGCCTCAAGGCCAAGACCGATTACGTGCGCGCCGCCGAGGTCCATCCCACGCTCAGCGTCGACGGGCGACTGCAGGTCGGCCGCGGCACCCGGATTCTTCCGGGCGTGGTCATCGAGGGCGACGTCATCATCGGCGAGGGCTGCAAGATCGGGCCCAACTGCTACCTGCGGGGCGCCACCAGCATCGGCGACCGCTGCCATGTCGGTCAGGCCGTCGAGATCAAGAACTCGATCCTCATGGATGGCACGAACGTCGGCCACCTCTCGTACGTCGGCGACTCCATCCTCGGCCGGAAGGTGAACTTCGGGGCCGGTACCCTGACGTCCAACCTGCGCCATGATGGCCGCAACCACCGCACGCTCGTGGCCGGCGAACTGGTCGACACCGGCCGACGCAAGTTCGGCGCGGTCGTCGGCGATGGGGTGCATACCGGCATCCATACTTCGATCTATCCGGGCCGGAAGCTGGGCGCCGGCACGACCACCCGACCCGGCGACATCGTCCGGACGGACCTCACCGCCTAAGACCATGTGCGGCATCATCGGTTACGTCGGCGGCGCGCCGGCCATCCCCGTCCTCCTCGCCGGCCTCAAGCGCTTGGAATATCGAGGGTATGACTCCGCCGGCCTCGCCCTGCAGTCAGGCGATCGGCTCGTCGCCCTGAAGTCGGTCGGCAAGGTGGCCGGCCTCGCCGAGAAGACCCGGCTAACCTGGACGGCGCCGGAGCAGCAGGCTCCCCGCGTCGGCATCGCCCACACCCGCTGGGCGACCCATGGCGCGCCGACCGAGCCCAACGCCCACCCCCACTTCGCCGAGGGCGGTGGCATCGCGCTCGTGCATAATGGCATCATCGAGAACTACCGGGCCCTCCGCGCTCGCCTCGAAGCCAAGGGCCATGTCTTCGTCTCCGAGACCGACACGGAGGCGTTGGCCCGGTTGATCGGCGAAGCCTTCCAGGGCGACCTCCGTGCCGCGGTCATCGCGGCCTTGCGTCAAGTGGAAGGGGCCTACGGCATCGCCGTGCTGTCCCGCGACGAACCCGGCGTCATCGTCGCCGCCCGCAAGGGCAGCCCCCTCGTCATCGGCGTCGGGGAAGGGGAGTGCCTCGTCGCCTCCGACCCTGCCGCGATCATCGCCCATACGCGCCGGGTCATCTACCTCGACGACGGGGACGTCGCCCGCGTCACGGCCGACCATGTCGACATCGTCGACCTCGACGCGGCCCGCATCGACCGGATGGTCGGCGAGCTCGGCTTCGCCGCCGACGCCGTCGAGAAGGGTGGGTTCGAGCATTTCATGCTCAAGGAGATCCACGAGCAGCCGGAGGCCCTGCGCAACGCCCTCCGCGGTCGGCTCGATCAACGCCAAGGCACCGCGGTCCTGGCCGGCATGGGGACGTCCCCGCGTGACCTCGCCGAGATCCGTCGGATCGTGCTGCTTGGTTGCGGTACGTCGCTGCATGCCGGGCAGGTCGGCGAGCATGCGTTCGGCGAGCTTGCGGGCCTACCCGCCACGGCGCAGCAGGCGGCCGAGTTCCGCTACCGCAACCCGCTCGTCGACCCCGACGACCTGGTGGTCGCGATTTCCCAGTCCGGCGAGACCGCCGACACCTTGGCGGCCGTCCGCGAAGCCCGCGAGAAAGGCGCCCTCGTCCTCGGTCTCGTCAACGTCGTCGGTTCGACCATCGCCCGCGAAACGGGGCGAGGCGTCTACCTGCATGCGGGCCCGGAGATCTCGGTCGCCTCGACCAAGGCCTTCACCTGCCAGGTCGCCGTGCTGCTGCTGATGGCCCTGCGCCTCGGGCGTGGACGGCGGCTGGCCCGCGAACGGGGCGCCGCCTTGGCCGCCGAGCTGGCCCGCCTGCCCGAACTCGTGGGCGCGGTGCTCGCGCGGGAGGCCGAGATCGCCGCGGTCGCGGAACGGTTCGTGGGGCAGGAGCATGCCTTCTACCTCGGCCGCGGGCCGATGCACGCCGTCGCGCTCGAAGGCGCCCTCAAGCTCAAGGAAATCTCGTACGTCCACGCCGAAGGCTACCACGCCGCCGAACTCAAGCATGGGCCGATCGCCTTGCTGACGCCCGGGACGCCCGTGGTCGTGCTCGCGAACCGCTCGCCGATCCGCGACAAGGTGCTGGGCAACGCCGAGGAGTGCCGCGCCCGCGGCGCCTGCGTCATCGCCGTGATGACCGAGGGAGACGATGCGGCGGGCGCCGAGGCCGTGCTGCGGATCCCCGCCTGCGACCCGCTGGTCGCGACCATCCCGGCGACGGTCGCGCTGCAGCTCCTGGCCTACCACGTCGCCCGGCGACGCGGTTGTCCCATCGACCAACCGCGTAACTTGGCAAAGTCGGTGACCGTCGAGTAAGGGCTTGCCTTCAGGTAATCAACCTCAGGGGGCGACCCTTGCGGCGGGCTCCAGAGAGGCTTCTCGTATTCTTGCTATGACGACCCAGGCGAAACGTACCTGTCCTTGCTGCCGTAAACCGAAATCACTCGCGAGCTTCCCGTCCCTGCAACCGGGCGGGCTGCTGCATCCCTACTGCCGACCCTGCCTCACGAGCCGGGTCCGCCGGAACGGCCGCGCCCGCGAGCAAGCCGCGACCGCGGCGACCAAGGTCTGCGCCCTCTGCACCCAGCGACTGCCGCTCGCCACCTTCCACTGGATCAAATCCAGCCAGACGCACCATAGCTATTGCCGTGGCTGCCATTCGGTCTACATGGCCGAGCGGTACCGTCGCCGGCGGCGGGCCTTGCTGGCCCCAAAGTGACCACCGGGCATCCCGGTGGTCGAAAGTGTCTCGCTGGTGGCTGGACGGGGACTTGAACCCCGAACCAATTGATTAAGAGTCAACTGCTCTACCATTGAGCTATCCAGCCGACAGCGAGACAGGGATAAGTGCAAGTTGGTCGCTCCTT
>JACCDU010543655.1_pt1 | contig 12881 bp, 12 predicted proteins | sample 7446081 | NCBI WGS metagenome assembly JACCDU01 (sample SAMN15323447, study PRJNA562643) | freshwater metagenome | isolation source: river surface water | place: USA:Blue River Watershed | collected 2017-08-17 | reverse complement strand
ATTCGGTGGAAATGCGCCAGGTCGGCATGGAGCTGACGCGCCACGTGACCAAGGGCCGGGTCATGATGCTCGACGGCAGCCACCTGTTTCCGATGGAAAAGCCGCTGGCCACCGCAGCCGCCATCGAAGCCAGCCTGCGCAATCTGGGCAGCTGAGGCAGCACGCGTCGCTTTCGTCTTCGGCTTGGGCGCTTTTGCGCCCAGGCACGCAGCACCATGGTTTGCACTATGTAGCTAATTTTTAGCAATTAATGGGTATTATTTGATTTGCTCTTGAAATCTTCTGGAGATTTCTTTTGACTGCACTTCAAAGACGACTGCCCATGAAGATTGACCGACTGTTACCCGCCATCCGACCCCGTGCCTGAATCCAAGCCTGTCTGTTGAGCGCCTGCCTGCCGCTTGCGCAAGCGCAAACACCCAGCGAAGAGGTGCGCATCGACGCTTACGGCGCCGTCTTCAACGCCCCGCAGCTCGCCCCCAAGGCACAAACCAGGGTTTATGCCTACCGCACAGAGGCCGCACGCCAGCCGGCACCCATCAACCTCTATCTGAACGGCCGCTACCACACCGCTTTGTTGCAGGGGGGGTACACGGAGTTCTGTTTGAACCCCGGGCACCTCACGGTTCAATCCGCCTTGGACGATGCCGGTCGGCTTCATGCAGGAAAAACCCAAGCCGGACACCCACTGGACGCACAAAGCGGCCGCGTCGTCTACCTGCGGGTCACAGAAGACGCTGGACAAGGCATACAAGTCCTCACCGAATCCCAGGCCCTGCCAGAAATCCGCCGCAGCCGTCTGCAAACACACACGCTCTCGCGCGCACCTGCCGTGCAACCCTGTGGGACCGACCTGACCTCCCCTGCGCCCATGGCAGCACCGGTCAAACCAATGACCAAAGCAGCGCCCAAACGCGACTTCGTGCTCGCCGCAGACGCGCTGTTTGAATTCGGCAAGGCTGAACTCAAGCTCGCAGGCATTCAGTCCATCCAGACCTTGGTGCAACAGGTCAAGCAGGAATACAGCTCTGTCGAGCGCATCCGCGTTCTGGGCTACACCGACGCCATCGGCCCCGCTCCCCTCAACAGCAAACTGTCGGCAGCCCGCGCGCACTCGGTGGCCGAGTTGCTGGACCGCAACGACTTGCGCCCCAGCCGGGGCTACACCACCGAAGGCCGTGGGTCGGCCGAACTGGCCAAGCTCAGCTGCAAAAACAAACCCACACCTGAGAACAAGGCTTGCCACGCCCCCAATCGCCGCGTCGTGATCTCGGTCATCGGCACCCGTAAGTGACCTTCGTACCTTTTCCACGGCCCCCCTCATGCAAAAGACCTACCAGATCAAGTCCACGGCCATCCAAAACCAGCAGCAACTCATGGACATCGCGCCCGCCGTGGGCAAGGCACCGGCCAGCTTGCAAGCCACCCCCAAAGCACGTTACGAACTGATCGATTCCAACTTGAAGGCGGCGCCGGACAACATCAGGGTCATGCGCAAGGGCAAAAATCTGTTCGTTTTCTTTGAAGGTGACACGGCACCGGGTGTGGTGATTGAAGACTTCTACCAAGTCCACACCGACAAGCAGCCCAAGCTGATCGGCCGCACCGATCAAGGCACGCTCTACGAATACACGCCTGAAAACGCTGCTGCCAGTGCCCTCGTCAGCCAACTGGTGGACAGTGGCCAAAGCTACGGCATGGCCCTGGGCGGCGTAGAGCTGGCAGATGCCACAGCTGCTGTGGCTGGACTGCTCCCGGTGGCCGGCGTCAGCCCCTGGCTGATTGGTGCGGGAGCGCTGGGCGCTGCCGCAGCAGCGAGCGGAGGCGGGGGAGGCAGCGGCACCAGTGCAGGCGCACCGTCTGTCCCCAATGGCGGCCAAGCCCTGGGCTTGACCATTGACGCCGACGCCAATGACGACGGCGCCATCAACTTCAAGGAAAAAGACAACGCCACCACCACCAGCCTAAGCGCCACCTTCGACAAAAACAAAGTCGCTGTGGGCGACACCATCACCTTCAGCGACGGCACCACCACCAAATCGGTGGTGCTCACGCAAGCCATGCTCGACGTCGGCAAAGCCGTCAGCACCGGCTGGGCGCTGCCAAACGAGGGCAGCAGCCTCAGCGTGACCGCATCTCTGAAGAACGCCGTCGGCAACGCCACGCCTGTGGCTACCGACACCGCCAAGATCGACACGACCCTTCCCAACGCTGGCCAAGCCCCTGGATTGAGTGTCGATGCCGACACCAACGGTGACGGCCTGCTCAGCGCAGCCGAAATAGCAGCAGGTCACGCCACCACCAGCCTGACAGCCACGTTTGACCCCAACACAGTCGCTGTAGGCGACACCATCATCTTCAGCGACGGCACCACCACCAAAGTGGTCACCCTCACGGCCGCCGATGTTGCTGCCGGCAAAGTCACCAGCGCTGGCTGGGCCTTGCCTGCGGATGGCAACACCGCCAGCCTCTCGGCCAGTCTGAAAGATGCGGCAGGGAATCCAGCGCCCTCAACAGCACAGCCCATCAAGACCGATGCCACGCCCCCCACCAACCACGATGTGGCTTTGGACTTGCGCATCACCACCGACCAAAACAACGACACCTGGGTCAACACCACCGAACTCAACGGCAAGGTGACTTTCACCAGCCGCGCCAGTTTCAATGGCAATGCGGTGGTCGGTGACAAGATCGTCTTCACAGCCAGCAACGGTGGCACAGCACAGAACAGCCAAACCCACACGCTGACACCACAAGACATCACCAACGGTTTTGTGGATGTGACGTTTGCCACGCCAAGCAACGGTGCCTTGCAGAAAGTCACCGCCAATTACATGGATGCTGCCGGCAATTTGGCTTCGGATTCCAGCCAGGCGCCTACCGACAGCGCCACGCTCGACACCACGCCCCCCTCCAATGCAGGTGTCAACCTGGCCGTCGCGATCGCCACAGCAGGCAACGACGCCTGGGTCAACGCCAGCGAGCTGGCGGGTGCCGGCACATTGCTCAGCCACGCCACCTTCAACAGCAGCGCCGTGGCGGGAGACAAGATCGTCTTCTCGGTCACCAACGGTGGTGTGGCCCTGCCCAGCTTGAGCCACATCCTGACGCAGACAGACATCGCCAACCAATTTGTCGACGCCAGCTTCACCAAACCGGCTGAGGGGGCGGCCCAGGTGGTCACCGCCAATTACGTGGATGCAGCGGGCAATGAAGCGCCTACGCCCGCGCCTTCGGACAGCGCCACATTGGACACAGTGGCCGCCATCATTCAAAGCACTCCGTCCGTTGCTGCCGGCCATCTCAACAGTTTGGAATTCAAATCCCTCACCACAGAGAACGGTCACTACACCCTGAACATTGGCAGCCAGTCATTTTTAAGCCTGCCCAGCACAAGCGCATTAGCCGGCATGGGCACCGTCTCCGCCAAAGATGTGTGGCTGGACTTCTGGGATGCCGTCGGCAACCAAAGCACCCGTGCATACCTGTACGACAGCGCGTCACTCACCCAGATCACCATCGACGCCAACACCCACATTTCGGTGTTGATGGCGTAGCACCCTTACCCGCTCAAGCCGACCAGCTCACCCACCCCAGGTGGCTGGTCGCGAGCACCACCACGCCAAAAGCGATGCGGTACCAAGCAAACACCTCGAAACTGTGCGATGCAATAAAACGCAGCAGCCAGCGCACACACACCCAGGCGCTGACGAAGGACACCACCAGCCCCACCCCAAACAGGGGCAGGTCGGTCATGCTCAGCAGGGCACGTTCTTTGTAAAGGCTGTAGGCGCCTGCGCCGATCAGCGTGGGAATGGCCAGGTAGAACGAGAAATCCGTCGCAGCCTTGCGCGACAGGCCCAGCAGCATGCCGCCGATGATGGTGGCGCCGCTGCGGCTGGTGCCGGGAATCATGGCGAGACACTGCACCAGCCCCACCTTGAGCGCGTCGCGCCCGCGCATGTCGTCCACATCGTGGATGCGCACCGTGCTGGCCGGGCGGCGTTCGGCCCACAAAATGATGAAGCCCCCCACGATGAAGGTGGTGGCCACCACCACCGGCGTGAAAAGGTGCGCCTTGATCGCCTTGCCGAGCAAGAGGCCCATGATGACCGCTGGCAAAAAGCCGATGAACACGTTGAAGGCAAAGCGTTGGGCATCGGCGCGGTAGGGCAAGGCCCGCACCGTGCTGCTGATTTTTTGCCAGTAAACCAGGATCACGGCAAAGATGGCGCCCGTCTGGATGGCGATGTCGAACACCTTGGCTTTGTCGTCGTCAAAACCCAGCAAGCTGCCAGCCAGGATCAGATGTCCCGTCGAAGAGATGGGCAGAAATTCGGTCAGACCTTCGACCAGCCCCATGACGGCGGCCTTGACGAGCAGAAAAGTATCCACAGTACCTCCAGAAACAAGTGGAAATTATCGCCGCTCACACCGCTCCTCAAGGGGTTCATCCTGAGCCCAAGCATTTCGTCGCATGGGGCTTTCATTCCCACAGGTCTGCGGGCACAGTGGCCCCACTGTCACACACCCAGGCCATGACCATGAACCTGCCCCCCATCGTTGCCATCCACACCACTTTCGCCCTGAGCGCCGTGGTGCTCGGCCCTTTCGCGCTCTGGACCCGGCTGGGCCACACCACCCGCCCGCGCTGGCACCGCGCCACTGGCTACGCCTGGGTCACCTGCATGGTGGGTGCTGCGCTCAGCGCCTTGTTCATCCGCAGCACACTGCCTTGGAACCTCTGGGGCTTCAGCCCCATCCACCTGCTTATCGGTTTGACCTTGTTCGCGCTGGTACGTGCCTTTGTCTATCTGTACCAAGGCCAGATCCAAGGGCACCGCCGCACCATGCAATCCATTTACCTGTTCGCCTGCGTCGTCACCGGACTGTTCACCTTGTTGCCCGGACGATTGCTGGGCCAGCAAATTTGGGGCGACTGGTTGGGCTAGGTTTGAGCCATGCAAGGTCTTTCAAGGAATCACACCACGCCATTCCGTCTTTTATGGGTCAGCTTTCTCGCCCTGCTTGGCCTGCATGCGCAAGCCCAGATCGGCCTGCGTGAACTGTCCAGCCAAGGCATGCCCATCACCGTGCTCTACCCCACGGCACAAAGCAAGCAGCGCCTGCAACGCGGCCCCTTCGAGATCGAGGCGGCGCCCGACGCACCGCCGCTGCCAGGCCCACGGCGCCTGATCGTGTTGTCGCATGGCACCGCAGGCAACCCGTGGGTCGACCACGCCCTGGCCGCCACGCTGGTGCGCGCGGGTTTCGTGGTGGCCCAGCCCTTGCACCGGAGTGACAACTTTCGAGACTTCAGCCAGGCCGGCCCAGCATCCTGGCAAACCCGACCAACCGATGTCAGCGAAAGCATCGACGCCCTGAGCCATGACCCCGTGCTCGGCCCCCTGTTGCGTACCGACCGCGTGGGTGTGCATGGCATGTCGGCAGGCGGCGTCACAGGCCTGGCCTTGGCCGGGGCGCAGTGGCGCACCCTGAACGTGGTGCGCCACTGCAACCAGCACCTGGAAGAAGACATCGGCTTTTGCCTGAACGGACTGGCACAGCACCCCCTGCAGCAGCAGCTTCGCCGCAGCCAATTCGCGCTGGCGCGCATCACGCCTGACCGTTTTCTGCCAGCAGCCATGCACACCCTGCACGGTGGCCGAACCACCGGTGAGCCCCGTCCAGACACCCGTGTTGCAGCGGTCAGCCTGCTGGTGCCCGTGGGCGCGATCTTCACGCCCGAAAGCCTGGGCCGCATCCGCATCCCGGTGGGCCTGACCGTGGCCGAGGCCGACGAAGTGCTGGTGCCCTGCTTGCACAGCCAGCATGTGCTCACGCACTGCCGCTCATGCCGCTTGTTGTCCAGCCATGCGGGTTCCGGCCATTTCGACTGGCTTTGGCCCTGGCCTGCCGCTCAGGCCCAAATGGTCGCCGCCACGCAGATGCGCGACGGTCTGCCCCATGCCGGTTTCACGCCCGCACAACGACAATCGGCCTTCAACGCCATTTCTGCATTCTTTGTGCAGACGCTTGGACACCCATGAAGCCACGACCCACATCGGCATCTCACCCGACCAGAGCCAGCCCTTGCTGCAACAACTGCCATCGTGTGTGCCATGGCGCTGGTGATCGCCCCGGTGAATCAGGAACAGCCACAGCCGCGCCAACGGCCAATGTCGGGTGTGTCTGCGCGGTCAGCCAGATGCCCACAAGGTCAGTCGGCTGTTCACGCACCGTTTCCGTGCGGTGTAAACAGCGACGCCCACCCCATCAATGATGTCGGTGCCCATGGTCCCGTCCCTGGCCATGCCACCGGTGGTGGTGGCGGTGGGTCGGCGGCCCCCACCCCCAAGGAGACACTGTTACCTGTGGCGGCCCCCACATAGGGGGGGCCACATAGACCGGGCGCGGTGCCACCACCACAGCAGGCGGGCCGTAGATCGGCGCCACCACCGAGCCATAGACCGGGCCGCCCAGCCGGGCATGAACCACCACCGAGGGTTCGACCATGACCGGGTGTGCGCAAGCCGCTTGCGTGAGGGCAATTGCAACCACGCCCACCAGCATGGCGCCACGGCTTCGAACGACAGACAACAGGGTTCGCATGAAATCATCTCCTGAACGGAGCGGGGTGCCAACCCAAGCCGGTTCACCCGCCCGCTTGCCTGTAGCGCGCCACCCCCTTGCGGCGTGGACAAGCTCCGCCACGGCTTGGTGAAGATTCGTAACCGGCCAGCCTCTAAAATTGCCCCATGAATTCCCCTGCCCACACACCCGCCGCCGACGCAGGCGAGGCCAAAGTCAGCAACTTTCTGCGCCAAATCATCGAAAAAGACCTGCAGCAGGGCACTTACGCCAGCCGCCGCTGGGCCGGCAGCCCGGGCGATGCCGCCCACCACGCCAAAGGCGAACCCGATCCGGCCAAGATCCGCACCCGCTTTCCGCCCGAGCCCAACGGCTACCTGCACGTGGGCCATGCCAAGAGCATTTGCCTGAACTTTGGCCTGGCGCGCGACTATGGCGGCGTGTGCCACCTGCGCTTTGACGACACCAACCCCGAAAAAGAAGACCAGGAATACGTCAACAGCATCATCGACGCGGTGAAATGGCTGGGCTTTGACTGGGCGCAGATCGGCCAAACCCGAGGCAGCGCCGCGCCCTATCAGGCCAGCGACTACTTCGGCTTCATGTACCGCGCCGCTGAACACCTGATCGAGGCCGGCCACGCCTATGTGGACGAACAATCGCCGGAAGACATGCGCGCCAACCGGGGCGACTTCGGCAAGCCGGGCGTGGACAGCCCATTCCGCAGCCGCACCCCGGCCGAAAACCTGGCGCGCTTTCGCGAGATGCGCGACGGCCAACATGCCGACGGCGCCATGGTGCTGCGTGCCAAGATCGACATGGCTTCGCCCAACATCAACCTGCGCGACCCGGCCATCTACCGCATCCGCCATGCCGAGCACCACCACACCGGCAACACCTGGTGCGTGTACCCCATGTACACCTTTGCGCACCCGATCGAGGATGCGCTGGAGCAGATCACCCACAGCATCTGCACGCTCGAATTCGAAGACCAACGGCCCTTCTACGACTGGCTGATGGAACGCTTGATCGAAGGCGGCCTGCTGGCCAGCCCACCGCCCAAGCAGTACGAATTTGCTCGCCTGAACCTGACCTACGTGGTCACCTCCAAACGCAAGCTGGCGCAACTGGTCAATGAAAAGCGGGTGAACGGCTGGGACGACCCGCGCATGCCCACCATCGTCGGTCTGCGCCGCCGCGGCTACACACCCGAAGCGCTGCAGCTGTTTGCCGAGCGCATCGGCGTGACCAAGAGTGACAGCTGGATCGACTACAGCACGCTCGAAGGTTGCCTGCGCGAAGACCTGGAAAACAAGGCTCACCGCGGCATGGCCGTGCTCGATCCTGTCAAGCTGGTGCTGACCAACTGGGCCGAGGCCTTTGGCAGCGACACCTATCTGGAAGATTGCACCCAGCCCGCCCTGCCGCACTCGGCCATCGCCGAAGGCCAGACGCCGCCGCCCGAGCGCGTTTTCAAGATCGGCAAGGAAGTCTGGATCGAACGCGAAGACTTTGAAGAAGTGCCGCCCAAGGGCTACAAGCGCCTCTTCCCCGGCAACGTGGTGCGCCTCAAAGGCGGCTACGTGATCGAATGCACCGGCTGCGTGCGCGATGCGGCAGGCCAGGTGACCGAGGTGCAGGCCAAAGTCATCCCCGGCACCAAGAGCGGCACCCCCGGCGCCGACAGCGTCAAAGCCAAAGCAGCCATCACCTGGGTCGGCGTGGCCGATGGGGTGCAGGCCGAAGTGCGCCTGTACGACCGTCTGTTTGCCGATGCGCATCCGGACGCGGGTGGCAAGGACTTCTTGCAGGCGCTCAACCCGGACAGCCTCAAGGTCGTCACGGCGTATGTCGAGCCGTCGCTGGCACAGGCCCAGCCGGACCAGAAGTTCCAGTTCGAGCGCTTTGGCTACTTTGTGGCCGATCGCCAAGACCACGCGCCGGGCAAGCCGGTGTTCAACCGGGCTGTGGGATTGAAGGACAGCTGGGGCAAGTAAATCTCACCCCAAGCAGTGGACGAGGCCCTGGCTGGTCCGCTGCACAAGCAAATCCGGTAAAGCGCCTGCTTTTGACCCTGCCAACAACAAGGACGTGTCCAGCGCGGACAATGGGACGCCATGAACATGCCCGACTTCGCTACCTTTTCCCTGCAGGTCCGCACCGAGGGTTTTGACGAGGTGCTGGAACGCACCTGGGCACCTGACACGGTGCTGGATGTCCACACCCACCCGTTCGACGTCCACGCCATCGTCACCCAAGGCCAGATGTGGCTGACCGTGGGGGAACAAACGCGCGAACTGCGCCCCGGCGACCGTTTTGCGCTGGACCGCGATGTGCCCCACGCCGAGCGCTATGGGCACGAGGGTGCCACCTACTGGGTGGCTCGCCGCAACTGACACCCTGCACGCCGCTACACTCGCGGCCCATGAACCCAGACATCCCTTTTGTGATGGGCCGCGTCGAGCCTGAAAACCAAACCTTTGACGCCTGGAAGAACCAGACCTTGCTCGATTCGATGGAGCAAGGGGGTCTGCAGTGGCCCAGTTCGTGTCGTTCGGGCAGCTGCCGCACCTGCCTGGGCACGCTGCGCAGCGGCCAAGTCCGCTACGAGATGGATTGGCCAGGGCTCACCCCTGAGGAAAAGGCCGAGGGCTGCGTGTTGCCCTGCGTGGCCTACCCGGTGACCGATGTGGTGCTGCAAGACCCTTTCGCGTCCTGAGCCATCCAATCACCCTTCGTCGTCGATGCCCAGCTCCTGGATCTTGCGGGTGATGGTGTTGCGGCCAATGCCCAGCTTTTGTGCGGCCTCAATGCGGCGACCACGCGTGGTCGACAAAGCCGCCTGGATGAGACAGGCCTCGAACTGGCGGGTATAAACGTCCCAAACGTCGGTGCGGCCCTCGGCCAGCGATTGCAGCACCTCGCGCGCCAGGATGCTTTCCCAGTCGGCACTGGCCGACACGGTGAACGCCGGTTGCACAGCCGCCTCTGACACCACCGCAGCAGGCACGCTCGCCGGTGCCAGCTCACCCACCGTGCTGCCACCCACCGACAAACCCAGGGCCTGCACAGGCGCCGTTTGCAAGACCTCGGGCGGCAAGTCCTTGGCCTCGATCACTTGCGCGGGGGCCATCACGGTCAGCCAATGGCAGATGTTTTCAAGCTGCCGCACGTTGCCCGGAAACTGGAACTGGCACAGCTGCGCCATGGCCGTTTCAGTGATGCGCTTGGGCTCCACGCCCAATTGCTGTGCACTGCGCTGCAAGAAGTGGCGCGTGAGCATGGGAATGTCTTCGCGCCGCTCGCGCAAAGCCGGCAAACGCAGGCGGATGACGTTCAGACGGTGAAACAAGTCTTCTCGGAACGCACCCTCTTTGACACGGTTTTCCAGATCCTGGTGCGTGGCCGCGATCACACGCACATTGGCCTTCACGGCGCTGTGACCACCCACACGGTAGAAGTGTCCGTCCGACAGCACACGCAACAAGCGGGTCTGCAAATCAAACGGCATGTCGCCGATTTCGTCGAGGAAGAGCGTGCCGCCATCGGCCTGCTCGAAGCGACCGCGCCGCGAGGTCTGTGCCCCCGTGAAGGCGCCGCGCTCGTGGCCAAACAATTCGCTCTCCAGCAAGTCTTTGGGAATGGCCGCGGTGTTGATGGCCACAAAGGGGCCTGCCGCGCGCGGCGAGTGCTTGTGCAGCGCACGCGCCACCAGTTCCTTGCCCGAGCCGGATTCGCCGGTGATGAGGACCGTCACATGGCTCTGTGCCAGACGCCCGATGGCGCGGAACACGTCCTGCATGGCCGGGGCCTGGCCCAGCATTTCGGGCGCTTCGTCGGACGGGACATCGACCACCTCTTCGCGCAGGCTTTCTTCGACCGCGCGGCGGATCAACTCGATGGCTTTGGGCAGGTCAAACGGTTTGGGCAGGTACTCGAACGCACCGCTTGAAAAGGCCGACACCGCACTGTCGAGGTCTGAATACGCGGTCATGATGATCACCGGCAGGCCCGGCAAGCGCAGCTTGACAGCACTCAACAGGTCCAGCCCCGAGCCGCCAGGCATCCGGATATCGCTCACCAGCACCTGGGGACCGCCTTGGCTGCCTTCGGCATCGAGCGCCTGCAGCACTTCACGCGGGTGCGTGAAGCTGCGGCACGGCAGGCCCTCGCGCTGCAGCGCTTTCTCCAGCACGAAGCGGATGGATTGGTCATCGTCTACGATCCAGATCGGCTTCATCGACATACTTTCAATTGGTTGGGGACAGAGCTGAAGATCTGTCCCACAAAGTCATCTGCTTGGTTGGGGGCAGTTTGAAAAGCTGTCCCACAAATGATTGGACTCAGGGCAACGGAATCAAAATCTTGAAATCCGTACAACCGGGCTGGCTGTCGCACTCGATCAGGCCATGGTGCTGTTGCACAAAGGTCTGGGCCAGGGTGAGCCCCAGACCCGAACCCCCTTCACGCCCGGACACGAGCGGGTAGAAGATCCGGTCCTTGATCGAGTCTGGCACGCCAGGCCCGTTGTCGATGACATGCAATTCCAATGCCAGGCGATAACGCTGCTTGCCAAACGTCACCTGACGCTGGATGCGGGTGCGCAGGGTGATGGTCGCATCGCCCTCGCTGCGGCGCTCGTGCAGCGCTTGCGCCGCGTTGTGCGCGATGTTGAGCACCGCCTGGATGAGCTGTTCGCGGTCGCCTCGAAACTCGGGGATGGAGATGTCGTAGTCACGCACCACTTTGAGGCCCTTGGGGAACTCGGCCAGGATCAGCGAGCGCACGCGCTCGCACACCTCGTGGATGTTGACGTCGCCCACCACATGCGGGCGACGGTGCGGCGCCAGCAGGCGGTCCACCAGCGACTGCAAGCGGTCGGCCTCATGGATGATGACCTGGGTGTATTCGGTCAGCTCCTTGCTCTGCAGCTCCATCTCCAGCAATTGCGCGGCCCCGCGAATGCCGCCCAGCGGGTTCTTGATCTCGTGCGCCAGGTTGCGGATCAACTCCTTGTTGACCTGGGCCTGCTCCAGCAGGCGCTCTTCGCGCTCCTGACGGGTTTTTTGCTCCACCGGCAGCAGCTCGACGATGGTCTCGTCAGGACGGTCCGAAGGGGCGATCACCACATGCACCGGCAAATGCTCGACGGGATGCAGGCGGCGCAACGCAGCCTCGTAACGGAGCACGGCAAATTCATCGCTGCGCAAACCCGCCAAAGCCTGCCGCAAGGGCTGCGGATCCACAAAATGGTCGGCCAGCGCGTGCCCCACCAGGGCACGGCGCGAGCCGCCCAGCGTGTCTTCGAGCGCGGCATTGACGGCCACCATGCAGCCTTGGGCGTCGAGCACGGCCACGGGCGTAGCCAGCAGGTCAAAGGAATGGAAACGGGCGGTCATGGTGTGTTCGTCGGACGTCGGTCCAGTTCGCGCTGCAGGCTGTCGATGTCGCGCTGGGCACGCGCCACAGCCGCCCCAAGCTCTGCCACACGGGCAGTGTCAGGGCTGGGCAGGGTTTGCGCCTTTTGGTGTTGTTGTTGCAGTTCGGCGTGGCGTTGGCGCGCCTGGCCCAGTTCAGCGCTCACGATGGTGCGCGCCATGTCGTCGCGCTGCTTTTGGCCGGCAGGCTCCACGCGTGCAGTGGCCATGCCTTGGTTTGCAGGCGCAGGTAAAGGTGCAGACACAAGCGCAGCCCCTCCCCCTTGCACCCGCGTGCCTTCAATCACCGTCACCGCCTGGGGGGCGAGGCGTTCGCAGCGGCCGGTGTCTTGCGGGATGTTGGTGTATTGCTGACCACAGCGGTACACCGCCTGCTGTGCCAGAGCCGGCACCAGGACGGTTGACAGCAAAAAAAAGGACGGCCTGAGCCGTCCTTTTTTTGCACTGGTCAGTGCAATCCCGTGCATGGGATCACAGCGAGAAGTACATGTCGTACTCGACCGGAGCCACTTCCACGCGCGAGCGGGTCACTTCCTGCATCTTCAGTTCGATGTAGGCGTCGATCCACGAGTCGGTGAACACGCCGCCCTTGGTCAGGAAAGCGCGGTCCTTGTCCAGGCACTCGAGGGCTTGGTCCAGGCTGTGGCACACGGTGGGCACCAGCTTGTCCTCTTCGGGCGGCAGGTGGTACAGGTCCTTGGTGGCAGCTTCGCCCGGGTGGATCTTGTTTTCCACGCCGTCCAGACCGGCCATCAGCAGCGCGGCAAAACCCAGGTACGGGTTCATCAGGGGATCCGGGAAGCGGGCTTCCACGCGACGGCCCTTCGGGTTCGCGACGTACGGAATGCGGAT
>JACCDU010156646.1_pt1 | contig 12882 bp, 10 predicted proteins | sample 7446081 | NCBI WGS metagenome assembly JACCDU01 (sample SAMN15323447, study PRJNA562643) | freshwater metagenome | isolation source: river surface water | place: USA:Blue River Watershed | collected 2017-08-17 | reverse complement strand
GCCTAAGCGGTGCAGCTCAGGCATGCCAAAGCCCAGCATGTCTGCGTTGTCCAAGATGTACGCGCCATGCTTGTGATAGTCGCTGTGTGATATGGCGACACCTACCTCGTGCAGCTGCGAAGCCCAGCTGAGTTTGCGGCTCAATCGCTCTCGCGTGGCGGTTTCGTCACGGCTGGCCTTGTCGTACATGCGCTGTAACAAATGCACTGCCACGCGGCCCACACGCTGGCCTTGGGCTGCGTCTACCGCAAACTTGACAGCCAAGCGTTGGATAGACAGATCGCGCGTGTCGGTGTCGTGGTCTTCGCGATCCACCATGTCAAACAACACGCCGTGACGCAGTGCACCGTGCGCGACATGCAATGTGCTGACTTCCAGCAATGCCATGAGTGCGCGCAACACACTCACGCCGCCACCAATCACTGCGCGTCGGTCGTCTTTCAAACCTTCCAGCAACACCTTATTGGCTTGTCCTGCACGCACCAAACATTTCACCAACCAATTCAAGCCATCCATGCTGATTTCGCCTTCCGGGAAACCAGACAAGGCCAAGATGTCAGCCACCGCGCCTACTGTGCCCGATGCGCCATAGGCCTTGTTCCACAAGTGACGAGGGTAGGTGGAGAGTGCTTCTTCTAGTACGGCTTGCGCGGCAATCTCGGCTTTGTAAAACGCTTGCTCGGTAAATTCGCCGGTGGGGAAATACTTCATCGACCATGCCACGCTGCCCACTCGGAACGAGGCAGTTTCGGTGGCTTCTAAACCATGACCAAGCACCAACTCGGTCGAACGCCCACCAATGTCAATCACCAAGCGGCGGTCTTGGTTGCTGGGCAGCATGTGTGCCACGCCTTGGTAAATCAGTCGGGCTTCTTCGGTGCCGGCAATGACTTCGATGGGGAAGCCCAACACCTCGCAGCCTTTTTTCAAAAAAGCTTCACGGTTCTTGGCTTCACGCAGGGTTTGGGTTGCGACGGCGCGCACCTGTGATTTTTTGAAACCCGACAAACGTTCAGCAAATCGAGCCAAACAGTCCCAGCCGCGCTGCATGGCTTCATCGGTGAGATTGCGGTCTTCGTCCAGACCGTTGCCTTGGCGTACCGTTTCTTTGAGGTAAGCCACACGCTGAATTTGCCCATGGTCGTAGCGGCCAATTTCTAGCCGAAAGCTGTTGGAACCCAAATCAATGGCTGCGAGGAGTGTGCCGTGTTTCATAGAAACAATATTACTGTTTATTTGTGACGAATATGTGTCACGGCCTTGTCATGGATCAACATTAAAGTTCGCGAAACTTTTGCACGAAAGGCCTCGTATGAATACCTTTGACGAAAACGATCAACACAACCATCCACGTCCTGAGGAGACCGATTTCAGCCGCATGGTGAACGTCTTGCTCAGTCGCCGCCAGTTGTTGGGTACGGTTGGGGCGGGTGTCGGCTTGTTTTTAGGCGGTCAGGGTGTGGCGCAAGCGGCCAATACGGGCGCTCAAGTCGGCCCACGTATGAGTTTTAAGCCCATTGCTGCCAACTCTTTAGACACCATGACCGTGCCTGCGGGCTATCAGTGGCGTGTGTTGGCCTCGTGGGGTGATGCCATCTTGCCCGGTGGCACTGGGTTTGACCCAGTGACGCGTGGCACAGCCATCAGCCAAAGTTTGTCGATCGGCGACAACAACGACGGTATGAGCTTTTTCGGCTTCAGCGCGGATCACGGCGTGATTGCCGTCAACAACGAATACGCCAATTACGAATATCTGTTTGCCAACGGCCGATGCAGCAGCATTGAAGACACCCGCAAAGCCCAAGCCGCTCATGGCGTCAGTGTGTTTGAAGTGCGCCGTATCGGTGGTGTGTGGAAGCTTCAGCCCCAAGCGCGCTTGAACCGTCGCATCACGGCCAATACCGAGATGCGTTTGAGCGGCCCCGCCTCAGGCAGCGCTTTGTTGAAAACCCAAGCAGACCCAACAGGAACTCTGGCCTTAGGCACTTTCAATAATTGCGCCAATGGCCGCACCCCTTGGGGCACCTACCTGACATGCGAAGAAAACTTCAACGGCTACTTCGGCACTGCAGATAGCCTGCCTGACAACGCTGCGTTCAAACGTTACGGCATCAGCGCCAAAGGTGCTGGACACAATTGGTTCCCTTTTGATGGCCGGTTTGATCTGGCTAAGAACCCCAACGAACCCAACCGTTTTGGCTGGGTGGTTGAAATTGACCCGATGGACCCAACCAGCACGCCGATCAAGCGCACGGCGCTGGGCCGCTTTAAGCATGAAAACGCTGAAGTTGTGGTGAACGCCGATGGCCATGTGGTGGTCTACATGGGGGACGATGAAAAGGGCGAACACATTTACAAATTTGTGTCGGCTAAAAAGTTTGATGCTAAGAACCTCAAAGCCAATCGCGATTTGCTGGATGTTGGCACTTTGTACGTGGCGCGCTTCAACACGGTAGACGGCAAAGCGCAAGGCGAGGGTGAATGGTTGGAGCTGACCCACGGCAAAAACGGATTGACCGCAGAGGCTGGCTTCAAAGATCAAGCAGAAATCTTGGTGCACACACGTCTGGCGGCTACTGTGGTGGGTGCCACCACCATGGACCGCCCTGAGTGGGTGGCCGTGCACCCCACACAAGCGCAGGTGTATGTGACCCTGACCAACAACAGCGACCGAGGTGCAAAGCCTAACCAAGCGGTGAATGGTCCTAACCCCCGTTCAAAAAACGTCTACGGTCAAATCGTGCGGTGGATACCACAAGGCAATGACCACACTTCGAACCAATTCACTTGGGACATCTTTGCCTTGGCAGGTAACCCAATGTTGCACAAGGACGCGTATGCCGGCTCATCCAACATCACGCCCGACAACATGTTCAACAGCCCCGATGGTTTGGCGTTTGACCGTGATGGCCGTTTGTGGATTCAAACAGATGGCGACTACAGCAATGCCAAAGAGTTTGCAGGCATGGGCAACAACCAAATGTTGTGTGCCAACCCTGTGACGGGAGAGATCAAGCGTTTCTTGGTGGGGCCGGTGGCGTGTGAAATTACAGGAGTTGCTTTCACGCCGGATCAAAAAACGATGTTTGTGGGCATTCAACACCCAGGTGAAAAGTTGGTGCCTTCGCACTTTCCGCAAGGCGGTGATGCAGTGCCGCGTTCATCCATCATTGCGATCTCGCGTCGTGATGGTGGTGTGGTGGGCGCTTAGTCGTTTAGGCGGCGTGGAAATTCGGTCAGTTCACAGCGCAGTTGCAGGCGTTGAATGCCAGCCAGTTCGCCGTTGCGCAGTTGTTCAAGGGTGTGCATTTTTAAATTGGAATGAGCTTGATCGCCAAACCGACCAAGGCACAAAGTGCGATGACTTCCATCACGCCGCGCTTGTATTTGAACAAAGCTATGGCTGTGCCGATGGCAATGGCTGCTGAACGTACATCCAACGCACCATCAAAGCCCTCTGGCCACAACAGGTGGTAACCAAAGAACAAGGCCAAGTTCAAGACCACACCCACTACTGCAGCGGTGATGGCGGTGAGTGGCGCTGTGAACTTGAGGTTGCGGTGCGTGCTCTCAACCAAGGGGCCGCCTGCCAAGATAAAGATGAAAGAGGGGAGGAAGGTGAACCACGTCACGAGGCATGCGGCCAATGCGCCTGCTGCGAACAAACTCTCTGGCCCCAGAAGCGCTTTGACATAGCCACCGATGAACGCCACAAAGGCCACCACCATGATGAGTGGTCCGGGTGTGGTTTCGCCCAAGGCCAAGCCATCCATCATCTGCGTGGGTGTGACCCAGCCAAACTGACCCACCGCGCCTTGGTACACATAGGGCAGTACGGCATACGCGCCACCAAAGGTGAGCAAGGCCGCTTTGGTGAAGAACCAACCCATCTGCGTGAAGCTGTGTTCCCAGCCAAACACCACATACAACACGCCCATCGGCGCGGACCACAACACGGTGCCTGCCAACAACACTTGTGCCAAACCTGCGAAGCTGAAATGCGCGTGTGTAGGAGGTGGTGTGTGGTCGTCAATCAAAGCGGGGCCATACGAGGCGTTCGATGCACTATGGCCACCCCCTGTTTGAAACGTGTTGGGCGACACGTGTCCGCCCACATAGCCTACGGCAGCTGCCACACCCACGATGAGCGGGAATGGCACATCGAGTGCAAAGATAGCCACAAACGATGCGACGGCGATGGCCCACAAGGTGTTGTTCTTCAACGCACGCGACCCAATGCGATGCGCCGCTTGCACCACGATGGCGGTGACGGCTGGCTTGATGCCAAAGAACAAACCAGCAATCCACGGTACATCACCGAATGCGATGTAGACCCACGACAGTGCGATGAGGATGAACAGTGAAGGCAACACAAACAGTGCGCCTGCCAATACGCCGCCCCAACGTTTGTGCATGAGCCAGCCGATGTACGTCACCAACTGTTGTGCCTCAGGCCCCGGCAGCAGCATGCAGTAGTTGAGCGCGTGCAAGAAGCGACTCTCAGACAACCACCGGCGACGCTCTACCAATTCTTGATGCAAGATGGCAATTTGCCCTGCAGGCCCGCCAAAGCTGATGAAGCCGAGCTTGAGCCAAAACCAAAAGGCGGTGGCGAAGCTCACGGGGGTAGGTGCTACTTCTGCTGAATCGTGAATGTCAGTTGTTTGGTTCATGATCTGTGTTGTTTTCCAATTTGTTTCAGCTCAGCCATGTTTACTAGCTTAAGACGCAAAACATGGGGCCTATGTAGTCTTGATACCCCTGATTAACCAACGACGGAGGTATTGAGAATGTATGAATTAACCTTGGTGGAATTAACTTTATTTGTAGGATTATTGCTACTCGAAAAGGTCAGACCGGCGAGAAGTTTTCCGGTTCATAAAGCGTGGTTTGCCCATTGGTGTGGCTTAACCTTGTTTTCGGCTATCTGGTTGGCGGGGTTGATGGCTGCATGGCTGGTAATTCCCCCAGTCTGGCAGTTTTTATCAGACATGGTGACTTGGAAAGCTGCGCTGCTGATGTACGCCTGCTACTCCTTTGTGGCTTACTGGTACCACCGCATCCGGCACAGCAGCCGAGTGCTGTGGCATTACGTGCATTACATGCATCACGCGCCCACCCACATGGATGTCAGAGTGACTTTCTGGCGACACCCGCTGGAAATGCTTCTTGATTCATTGGTGGTACTGATGGTTGGTAAATTACTCGGGGCCAGTGTCGACGCTTTGCTGGGGGTGCTGCTGATCGAGTCGATACTGGAAATGTTTCATCACTCCAACTTGCACACACCCAGATGGTTGCGCTGGTTGGGATATGTCATCCAGCTTCCTGAACAGCACCTGGTTCACCACCAGAAAGGATTGCATCGCTGGAATTATGGAACGATAACCCTCTGGGACTCGATCTTCGGGACCGTCCGCATTCCTGCTGAATGGCGTGCCCAGCTAGGCTTACCCGAAGCCGCTAAGACCCGTCAACTGCTGCTGTTTGATTACAAGTAGCGCAACACAAAGATATCCACAGACACGAACGATGGTGCAGGCGACAAACAGTCATCGCCTACACCTTTTGTTTGCTAAATTTTTTAGGAATAATTAATTTGTTGACAAATATAAAAGGTGCAATTATTGTTGCAACCTTCAAGTGACTATTTTGAGGGAAACATGAAAAACACCAGCTCGGTTATGCAATTGTCAGATTACGTTCTGAATTTACAGTCGGCCCGCCATATTTCGGAGGAGGTGGCGCTGCAAAATAAAGTGACTGACCAAGCCTCGATTGAGGTACTCAAAAAGATTGTGGGACTGGTGCAAAGTCTGCCCAAATATGATGTGATTGGCATGGACAATCTGATCATCTTGCTGCGCAATGAGCTGATCAACATCCACAAACGCACGGACGGGATCGACTCTATCAACAAGCTCGCCATCAAAATCAATGTCAGTCGTACCTATCTGTCGAATTTTCGAGATGGCAGGATGGTCTGCATGAACATCATGAATCGGCTGGCGGATGCCTTCAATATCCGTTACCTGATCGAAAACTACGCCGACCATGAACAGGTAATTGAGTAAAAAATTTTACCCACAGTTGAAACTATAGTGGCAACCCAGCTGGGGTCAATGATGAAATACAAAATCAATACAGACGCACAAAATCTTGGTGACTCGGTCAAATTTAAAGGGGACTTTTTAGGAAAGCTGATTGATGCCCTAGCGTTGCTTGATGTGGCGGAAATGGTCATGAAAGGCCATCAGGAAGTCGGCCTCTCGCAGTCCAATATGACGGGCATCATTATTTTGCTGAAAGAAATCAAAGAACGGCTAGATATCAATGCGCATTTACTGGAGGACTGATCCGCCAAGATGATGGCTTATTGGTTCTTGAATGCGGCAGGGCTGATTATTTTGGCCTGCATGCCTTGAACGGTAATCACACGGTTTTGACTCATAGATCCTCCTGTATCGGATCTTTTTTTAATTGCATCGATCGTCGCGTTTGTATTCACAACTTGGTTTTGAAGCGTGTGGCATCTAAAAATTTAGCCAATCGTGCCTCAATGGGTAGTGGCTCGCCATGCCACTGTGCTGCCAATAATTCGCCGCAGAGCAAACCCAGCGTCAAGCCACGCGAACCCATGGCTGCGTTCATGTACAAGCCCTCGGGTGCGTTTGGCACGCGGCCCGTCATGGGTAAGCGGTCGTGTACGCCGCAGCGCACACCGGCCCAGCCGTGTACGCGTGGCGTGTCTGTACCCACGGTGGCAAACAAGGGCGCGAGTGCGTGAGCGGTGTCTGGCTCTAAGGCCTTCAAGCGTTCTAAGTTTTCAGCATGGTCGGCATCGAGCAAACGGGCATCGCCGTTGATGCGGTCATAGGTAGCGCCGGTGTACCAAGCGGGTCCGTCTGGTGAGGTGATGTTGTGCACAAAGCTGCCATTGCCGTTCACCGGTGTGGCGGGCATGTGTGCACCCGCAGGTACATCGGCCATCAAGCCCCAAGAGATTTGCCCGCGCAGTGGGTTGATGCGCGGAGCGCTGCCGTCTTCTGTGGCGGTGGCGATGAGTGCCGCAGAAGCAGGGCCCGCTGCTAAAACGACCCGTGATGACTCGGCTAAGACCTTGCCGCCTTGCAGAACTTGCCATGTTGAGACACTTGCTTGTTCAGCGTGTGTGATGCATTTCAGTGCATCGACTTTCGCGTTGCCTTGCCAACGAATATTGGGGTGTTTGAGCAACGCACGTATCAATTGCACTGGCCGTAGCCATGCGCCGCGTGGGTGCCAGTAGGCGTCATCCGGTGCAGGCGGTGGTGCTTTGCGTGTCCAGTCGCTTGCGGTGTGGGTGTGTTCGTTCAGCCAGCTCAGTGGTACACCGCCGCGTCGTGTTTTGCCGGGCAAGCGGCGTTCGCGCACGCCTGTGCAGCCCCAATCTACGCCTTCGGTCAACAACTGGCGCATGGTTTGTTCCATGTAGCGCAAGCCTGCGCGTGAGAGGCGCGACACGCCACTGTCGTCGTGCGAGGTGTGCGGCGCGACTACGCCCACGGGCAAGCCTGATGCGCCCGATGCGGGTTCGTCTCCGGCTTCGAGTACGGTCACTTGCCAGCCGCGTTCGGCCAATGCGCGTGCTGTGCCTGCGCCTGCAATGCCTGAACCAATGACGGTGACGGTGCGTGCGTCCATCGCAGGTGCATCCGTCGGTGTGACGCAAGGACCACTGGGATGCGCACTTAGTACATCGGAAAACTCGGGCCAGTCAGCATGTGCGCCCACGCACAGGGTGAGCACCAGACGGTAGTCGTCTTGCAAAGCAAACTGCAAGCGGTGTATGCCGGGTAACAAGCCCCAACATTGCTCAGCCAGTTGTTGGGCGTGGGGAATGAGTTCGGGGTGTGATGCGGCGGTGCTCAGCAGGGTTTCAGCTTGCAGCGGCTGTGCCGTGTGCGCCACCACATGCAGGTGGGGAGGGCGCGCAGCATCAGCAGCCCATTCATGCCACAGACGTAGAAAAGCCAGCTCGTCAAAGCTGGCTTGGGTGTGGCACCAGCTTATGCAGCCGTGCCATTTGATCTGACCCGCCACGCAGGGTTAATCGCGATTAGGCACTGGGAGGCACATAGCCTTGAACCACATCTGCGCCGTCGCCAAAGAAATGTTTTTCCATTTGTCGCTTCAGGTATTCACGGGCGCGCTGGTCGGCCAAGTTCAAACGGTTTTCATTGACCAACATGGTTTGTTGTTTGATCCAATCGGCCCATGCTTGCTTGCTGACGGTTTCATAAATACGCTTGCCCAACTCGCCTGGGTAAGGTGGCAAATCGAGGCCCTCTGCTTCGGTGCCGAGTTTGATGCATTGAACGGTGCGTGACATGTGGTGTGATTCTCTGAGATGAGGGTTAAAAACTAAAACAAGACTGTAGCAATATTTAAATTACCTTGAAATGGTGCGTGCCATCACGGGCGAGTTGTTCGACCAAGCCAAACTCCCAGTCGAGGTAGCCCTGCATGGCTTCTACGGGGTTGTTGGTGCCTTCATAGGGGCGGCGGTAGCGGTCCACGCGCTCCACAGCCATTTGGTGGTCGCCAGTTTGCAGTTTGCCACCTGCGGCCAGCCAAGAGGCATTGCCGCCTTCAAGCCAAACCACCTCGATGCCTGCTTTGACAGCGGCTTGCACCTCGGGCACGGCAAAACGTGACACGCTGCCGTTTTGGCAGGTGAGCACGTAGCGGTGGCCTTTGTGTGCGGCAGCGAGCGAGTCTTTGAGCTGTGTGCGCAACACCCACCACGCACTGTGGATGTGGCCTTGGATGTATTGGGCGCTGGTGCTGAAGTCGAGCACCACGGTGTGGCTGTTGCGGTCGGCCAACCAAGCTTTGACTTTGGCCACATCGACGGCGGGCACGTTGCCTTGCGGCTCTGGCAAACGCAACGATGGCACATCGGTGTGTTTGAAGTCTTCAGCGGTGAGCCCTGCCACCACATAAACCTCCCAGCCCATTTGTGCCAGCCATGAAGCAGACATGTTGGCGCGTGTGCCATCTGTGTCGCACAGCACCAAGCGTGCGCCGCGCACGGCGGCTTGGTGGTCTGTCTCTTGCACCAGTTGGCCGCCGGGGGCACTGCGTGCACCGGTCACATGGCCTGCTGCATATTCTTGAGGTGTGCGCACATCAAAGAAATAGGTGGTGCGTGTGTGGTCGGCCAGCCAAGTGTTGAGCTCGTCCATGCGCACGCGTTTCACGCCGGCGCGCATGGCCACAGCAAATGCGCTGGCGGCAGCTTTGGCACGGGTGGCATCGTCGACTTCTGGGAAATGATCGTTGGCGCCTTTGACCAGTTCTTGACCGGCCAAGGTCCAACCAATCGTGCCATTGCGCAAGGCGCTCACGGGGTTGGGGATGCCTGAGTTGATGAGCGACTGCGTGCCAATGATGCTGCGTGTGCGGCCCGCGCAGTTGACGATGATGCGCGTGGTGGCATTGGGTGCCAATGCACGCGCACGCAATACCAGCTCGGCTCCGGGTACGCTGATGCCGTTGGGAATACTCATGGTTTGGTATTCGTCAAAGCGGCGTGCGTCCATGACCACCACATCGGCTTTTGAATCGATGAGGGCTTTGACTTCTTGTGCTGAGAGCGAGGGCGTGTGGCGCTTGGATTCGACCAGCTCACCAAATGATTTGCTGGGCACGTTGACATCGCGAAACACTTCGCCGCCCGCGTCTTGCCAACCTTGAAGACCACCAGCGAGCAAATGCACGTTTGTGTAACCCATGCGCTTTAAGGTGCGGGCGGCGGGCAGGGCGAGGTCATCGCCGTTGAATGAGGTGCCATACACCACGATGAAAGTGTCTAGGCGCGGGATGCGTGTCCATGCATCGGCTTCGATGCGACCCAATGGCAGGTTGGCAGCAAACAGCGGGTGGCACTGGGCGAATGGGTCTTCCTCACGCACGTCGAGGATGGCGATTTCTTGGCGTTGCAAGAGGGTTTCGCGAATGCGGGCGTAAGCAGCGAGGGGGAATTCAAGCGGTGCTTCCACCTTGGCGTTGCTATAGCCAGAAATGAAATCTTTCACCGTGCCATCTTCATGTAACACATGGCGGCTGACCTTGCCAATGTTCGCGCCATACACATGCACGCTGATGGACGTTTGGTTGGCGTGTGCGTTCCACACGCGGTGCACATCACCAATGGTCGGCGACACGGCCTCTACATCGCCTGCTTCCAGTCGGCTTTGTTCTCCGTTGGGCTGCCACTGACCTTGTGGCGTTTTAGCAAAGTGCTGGCACAGCTCAGCGCCGCGCAGCATGCCGATCATGCCCCACACGGTGTGGTCGTGAATGGGGGTGGCTTGGCCGGGCCCCCACACAAAGCTCACCACCGAAAAACGGTCGTCAGGATCGGCGTAAAGCAAGAACTGTTGGTAGCGCTCGGGGTTGGGCTGGGCGTATTCTTCAGGCAGCCAATCGTCTTGTGCCACCAGTTCGGCCAGAAGCGGTTTGCCACTCGCCAAAATGGAGGCTTCGACGGTGGTGCTTTTGAGTAAAGCATCGAGTTGGGTGACGAAGTGTTCAAGGCGTGGCGTATCTGCGAGCTGTGGTGTACGTAAAGTCATGGCTTGTCTCTGGTTTTTTGGTTTTTAGACCAATGCCGCCATTGTTTCACAGCGACAATCGAACTCAGCCCCTTTGGAGACAGTTGTGAGCGTAAATCTTTTGAGTAGCCCCCGCCGTGTGTGGCTTTGCATTTCACTGGCATGTGTTGGTATGTTGGCGTTTGGCATGTATTTGCAGCATGTGGTGGGTTTGGAGCCATGCCCCATGTGCATCGTGCAGCGCTACGCCATGATTCTGATGGCTTTGCTGGCCTTGATCGGTTCGCTTGTCTCGGGGCGTGTTCCTACGTTGCTGATGGGGGGTGGTTTGGTGTTACTCGCCCTAGGGGGCGCTTATGTGGCGGCGCGACAAAGCTGGTTGCAATGGAACCCACCCGAAGCAGTGTCCTGTGGCCGTGATTTTTACGGAATGATTGAAACTTTCCCGCTCAACCAAGCCATTCCCATGATTTTCAAAGGCAGCGGCGACTGCAGCAAGGTCGATTGGACCTTCTTAGGGGGCTCGATTGCCAACTGGTCGTTTGTTGTCTTTTTGGTGCTGGGCACGGTTGCCTGGGTGACGACGCTGCGGGTCTTGCGTGGGCAGTCGACCGTAGTTCAGGCCGGCAGCGAGGCTTAATCGCTCGACGCAAACAGAAACGGGGCTTTTCAGCCCCGTTTGTCATTACAGCTTCTTCACCAGAACCAAGCTCTTGCGGTCGGTGTTGTACTTGCGCTTGCGGGCTTCGGGCAGCCAGTCGGGGTCGACCTGCACAAAGCCGCGTTTCAAGAACCAGTGCTTGGTGCGCGTGGTCAACACAAAAATGCTCTTGAGGCCTTTGTTACGTGCGCGGTGTTCGATGCGCTTGAGCACCTTCTCGCCGTCGCCTTGGCCTTGTGATTGGGGTGACACGGTGAGCGCGGCCATCTCAGCAGTTTGCGCCTCGGGGTAAGGGTAGAGCGCGGCACAGGCAAAGATCACGCCGTCATGCTCGATGACGGTGTACTGCCCTACATCGCGTTCAATCTCGTTGCGGTCACGCTTGACCAGCGTGCCGTCGTTCTCAAACGGTTCGATCAGTTGCAGAATCCCGCCCACGTCTTCGTGCGTGGCTTCGCGCAGGCTTTCCAGTTTCTCGTCTACCACCATGGTGCCAATGCCGTCATGCATGTACACCTCTAGCAGCAACGAGCCATCCACTGCAAATGGCAAGATGTGGCTACGCTCCACGCCCGTCTCGCAAGCTTTCACGCAATGCTGCAAGTAAAACGCGATGTCCGATGGGTTGGTCGTGTGGGGCAGGGTGGCCAGCAGTTTTTTGGCTGCATCCAAAGGCAACTCTGTGTCAATCGGGTTGTCTTCGCTCTCGGGCTCCATCGGGCGAATGCGAATGCCCGGTGTCTCGGTCACAAAAATCAGTTTGTCAGCTTGCAGCGCAGTGGCCACTGAGGTGGCGACTTCCTCCATGGTCAGGTTGAACGCTTCACCAGTGGGCGAAAAGCCAAAGGGTGAGATGAGCACCATTGAACCCGCTGAGAGGGTTTGGGTGATGCCCGCCACGTCCACCTTACGAACTAGGCCCGAGTGTTGAAAGTCGATGCCATCCAAGATGCCCACTGGTCGTGCTGTGATGAAGTTGCCTGAAATCACACGCACCGTGGCGCCTGCCATGGGTGTGTTGGGCAAAGCTTGACTGAAGGCGGCTTCAATTTCAAAACGCAGTTGACCAGCGGCTTCTTGCGCGCAGTCGAGGGCTACGCCGTCGGTGATGCGCATGCCGTGTGAATAGTGCGGCTCATGACCTTTGGCCAAGAGCTGTTCGTTCACCTGTGGGCGAAAGCCGTGCACCAACACAATGCGCACGCCCATGCTTTGGATGAGCGCTAAATCTTGCGCCAAGTTGGGCAGCTTGCCTGCAGCAATGGCCTCACCCGCGATGCCGACGACAAAGGTCTTGCCGCGATGCATGTGAATGTAGGGCGCGACCGAACGGAACCAAGGCACAAAGGTGAAGTCAAAAACGGCGGACATGTGGGCTGGTTTGTGGCGGGTAAAAGGTTGAACGTTCTCGGTGTTAGCCGGACGGGGATAATTGCGGATTGTCTATCAAGTTAGTGCCTGTTTTGTCTACGCCCGTTCCCTTCCAGATTGAATTTCCAGAATCGTTGCCCGTCTCGGTCAGACGTGAGGAAATCATGGCTGCCATGCAGGCGCATCAGGTCATCATCGTCTGCGGCGAAACGGGTTCTGGCAAAACCACGCAGCTGCCCAAAATGGCGCTGG
>JACCDU010879844.1_pt1 | contig 12892 bp, 18 predicted proteins | sample 7446081 | NCBI WGS metagenome assembly JACCDU01 (sample SAMN15323447, study PRJNA562643) | freshwater metagenome | isolation source: river surface water | place: USA:Blue River Watershed | collected 2017-08-17 | reverse complement strand
TTTCTGCTCAGCAGTTAAGCAATCAGAGAACTCTGCCAAGATACGTGCCGCAACAGAAATGTCGCTTTCTACAACCTGCACCCCAGCTGGCGCTGTAAAAGTACGAATGATTGGTAAAAATGCACAGGTCGCCAATAGGGGCGCTTCGTCTGTCAGCGTGTAAATGATCTTTGATTTCTCTGAAGCCATTGATGTTTCCTCGATATGGGTAAATATTAGGGCTCGGCCTTATACCGAACCACTCTCGCATCCCGCACGCAACACTTCAGGCGCTTTTGGCTGTCTTGGGTGTCATTTCACGCACTGGACCGAGACAGCTATTTTAAATCATCGACCCCAGTAATTTGAGGGGATTTAGGCCCCAAATTGGCCGAAGTGGGTCAATTTAAGGGAATCCACCGAGCCGAGCCAATGTGTACTTAGATCGTAAACTGTGGCACATGACCCATAAGCACCCCCTGCTCAACAAAAACCTCGTACTGCTAATCCTCTGTCAGGGCTTGTTTTTAACCAATAATGTGACCTTTATTGCCATTAATGGCCTAGTTGGCCTGAGTCTAAGCCCCGTCGCTTGGATGGCCACCCTACCCGTCATGGGCTATGTTGTGGGCGGGGCCTTCTCCACCTCGATCGTCGCCAAAACTCAAAATTACTTTGGCCGGAAGATTTCTTTTCAGTTGGGCCTATTGGTAGCAGTCTTATCCGCCCTTCTTTGCGCCTATGCCGCCATTTCCAAGAATTTCTGGCTCTTGGTACTCGGCACCTTTATTGCAGGCTATTACAGCGCCAATGGACAACTCTATCGGTTTGCTGCTGCTGAGCTGACCATTGTGAGTCAGAGGGATAAGGCGGTCTCTTGGGTGCTGGCCGGCGGAATCCTTGGCGCTGTCATTGGACCCAACCTGGCCTCTTGGACCAAGGATTTCTTTGATACTGCATTTTTGGGTGCCTATCTCACGCTTTCGATAGCTGGCTTGATTGGCATCATCGTGATGCAGTTCATCCACTTTCCAGAAGAATTCAAGACGCGGCATTCACTGTCCGATGGCAGAGATCTGAAGACTATTCTTAGCCAGCCCGTCTTTATGGTTGCGGTGATCGGCGCATCCCTGGGTTACGGCGTCATGAACCTCCTGATGGCAGCAACTCCGCTTGCTATGCAAATTTGTGGTCTACCCTTCTCTGATACCGCTCTGGTTCTAGAGTGGCATGTAATCGGGATGTTCGCGCCTGGATTTTTTACTGGTTCACTCATTCAGCGCTTTGGCACCCTCAAGATCATGGGTGTTGGGGTCATCCTCAATCTCTTGTGCATAGCAATCGCACTATCTGGTACCGACTTACATCAATTCTTAATTGCGTTATTTTTATTAGGCGTAGGTTGGAACTTTTTATTTACTGGCTCAACCTCATTGGCGATGACAGCTTACCGCCCGGAAGAGCGCGACAAAGCTCAGGCGGCAATTAACTTCTTTGTGTTTGGCACTATGGCGTTTACCTCTTTCGGCTCTGGCGCACTCATTACCTCGCAGGGTTGGAATATTCTGAACTGGGGCTCACTACTTCCAGTTGCAATCACAGCCGGTGCTTTGATTTGGCTTAGCGCCAATCGCAAGAAACTAGGAAGCTTTAGCTAAGGGCAAATTGAAGAGTAGGTTTTGTGGCTTCAGCTTAAGTTGCTTTTCATCATTCATAGCAATAGCCATATAAACCGGTTTTCCAGCCTGCGATTGAGTCACGGCAGCCTCATCGATAAAGTCGAGGCGGAATAAACAGATCACCCTCTCAAGCTCATCCGGATCTACGGGCTCTTTTTTATAGAGCTTATTGAGGATATCGCTTGCAGCAGCATCTAGACCAACATGCCAAGACCATTTAGGATCAGTGATTTGCTGCATTGGGGTAATGCGTACCTGAGCACCTAAAAAATGTTGCACCCATTTTTCAAGGACGCGACAAAAATGATTAATGGGTGCTTGACCAAAATTTAGTTGAACCGCAAAGTCATGGTCCTCGCTTTTCTCCCAATAAAGATCGGCATTTTCTTCATGCAGCACATCTAAATCAATCGAGCGCATCGACATCGACTTATTCTTCAGGAGATCTAGAATGTTGCCAGTCTCTCCCGCTTGCGCATTGCGCGTGACCACATCATCATCCGCACCCATCACGACACCGTCTTCTAGCACGGTGATCTTCTGAGTCCGAAAGAAAATCTCGCCCATGCGAGCATCCAAGGGATGACAATCTTCACCCAAGATATGGCGAATAAATATTTGTGCCAACTGAGAAATGAATAAAGGCGGCACATCTACGCCATCACCTTTAAACAAACTCATGTAGAAGTTTTCTAGAGAGCTAGCCGCCAATAACTTAGCTCGATACCTCAGCCAAACTTCATAATTCACCTGAATATCAGGGTCTGCCATTGCAGTGATTTCTTGATCAGAAATGACTGCACGAGGGTTCTCACTTAAACGTTGATGCAATGCTCGCTCTGCATCGCAGGATTCAGGAACAAGATTTAACTCCGGGCGCAGTAAGTAAGTACGCAGAAAATCATCTGTCACCATCAATTGATTGTCCGAGCCCACCGTCAGGGTTTGGTACGCAGAATGGGGCCAAAAGTTTGTCATGTGAGTTTGCTCGAACAAAAAGATTACGCTCAGAATATACTAGCCCTTCAATTTCAGCTAAAGAGGAAGATAAACGTGAGCGAACTCCAAAAAATAGATACTGTTGTTGGTGATGGCAAAGAAGCAACTGCCGGCAATCATGTAGATGTGCATTACACCGGGTGGTTGTTTGATGAGAAAGCCCCTGATCACAAAGGTCAGAAGTTTGATAGCTCCTTAGACCGCGGCCAACTCTTTAGCTTTCCCTTGGGTGCAGGCCATGTCATTAAGGGCTGGGACCAGGGCGTTCAAGGCATGAAGATTGGCGGTAAGCGCACCCTCATCATCCCTTCCGAAATGGGCTATGGTGCTCGTGGGGCTGGTGGTGTAATCCCCCCAAATGCAACGTTGGTATTTGATGTAGAGCTGCACGGAGTCAACTAATCCGAAAGCTGCATCTGCAAGTAATAAGGCCACTCAATGTAACTGAGTGGCCTTTATTTTTTCCAAAGAAAAACCAAATGGTCTAGGAGCGCAAATCTTTACCATTCAAAGTTAATTTACTTTGTGTGGTTGGCTGGCATAAACCAATCAAACGATTTCTCTCAGCCATGACCTTATCGGCGTAGCCACCATCATTCTCTGCATTTGCCGCACCAACATAGTATTTCAAGCCATTACGTAATGAACCACTAGTTGCTATCAAATACTTCAAGATATAAGCACCTATCCGAATATTCACCTCTGGCTTAACTGCTTCACTTACCCCGCCATACAGAGCATATTTATCTTGGTGAATTGAAGTCATCACCTGCATTAAGCCCTCAGCGCCGGCATGACTTTTACTAAGTGGGTTGAAGTTAGATTCCACCGAGATCACAGCGAGCAATAGGACTGGATCAATATTGACTTCTTTTGCAATCAATACCGTGTTAGATACATACTCTTCAATCTTGGCGCGATCCAGTCTGTATTTCTTCTCAAAGAAGTCAGCTACTGCACGTTGATTTTGAATCGACGTCATTAATTTGGAATCAAGCGCCTGTGGATCTATTTTTGAAACTGGAATGCGATCTGATAAGTGGGAGATTGGCTTCACTTGCGCATGAGCTACTGATGGCATCAGGAGTGCTACTGTTTGCTGTCTAGCGCTTGTCAGGCCGACATGAGAGCCGGTTGAAGCCTTGCCATAAATGACATTGGCGATTTCTTTATCGGCCAGGGTCTTTGCAGTCTCATCTTGATACTGATCGCCCATCCCAAAACCGTTTTGCCAAACCATCTGACGAGCTTCATCTGGAACCAGGATACGAGCTAAATCAAATGCGCCTGCTTGAGTGCCATTGCCGGAGAGCCAAAGCCCCACGATCATGAAAACCGCCACGATCAATAAGCCATTAAGCACCCGATAGACGGGTGAGAGTGTTTGAACCAACAACTGAAAAGCCTTACCGCCTACTGGCTGGGCTGGTTGTAAGTCATTCGAATCTGCAGAAAAACATTTAATCATTCATGGTCTTGCAGCACACCAAAAATCACACTTCTGATTTATGTTGCAATGCAATAAGTAAAAAACATGAGCCATCCTAAGAAGGTTCTTATATCAAGTCAAGAATAAAGAAAGGTATTTCAATAACTTATAGGTCTTGAAATAAGCCTACCCCGTAGTGAGCTCCTGATTTTTTATATTTTACTTTTTAAATTCAATAGCTTATAGAAGTTAGTGGGCGCTTATTTCATATCATAAAAAAGTGCCAAAAATCCAACTTTTTTACTATTTCTGAGTTTCTGCAAAGGCTGTAAACCCATACATCTAGTATTTGCAGCAGCTATATTTTCTACAGGTAGTGTTATCTAAATCATTGCATCAAGCTGCAGATCCATTAACCTTCATGCTTTACAACACTATCAATAGTTGAGGCCTTGGGCCCTAAAACCCTGATAAATACTAGCTCTAGAGCTAACCCGATCACGCAATTGGCACAAAACTTTAAGCGCCTAGTGATGACACTCATTACACTGAGATGCAATGAATTTCTTGGTAAAACTTTTCTTATTGAGCTCGCTTTGGCTGCCACTAAGCGCATCCGCCCTCTTCGATCAATGCAAAGATCTCTTCCCATCTCAGCAAATACCCAGCACTGCCCAGGTAGGGCGAGACCTTTGTTTTGATGATTTTGCAATCTACTACTCCCCCGCGGATAAAAAGCCCATCTATACCGTCGAAAAGTTAAATGGTGAGCAACTTCAAGCGCCTCGCCCCCGCCGCACTAATCAGTTTTACGAAGAAGCTAGACTACCCATGAATGAACGCGCCCTACTGGCCGACTATCGTGGCAGTGGCTATGACCGGGGACACAACGTGCCGGCCGGTGATATGACGCGTGAACGAGGGATGGCACAGTCATTTTCCCTGGCAAATATGATGCCGCAGGCTAGGCAAAATAATCAAGGCATCTGGGCAAAGCGGGTCGAAGAGCCCACCCGGATGTATATCAAGCGTGCGCAAGGCGATGTCTACGTCTTCACTGGCTCAACTGGTCATGCCGGCAGCATTGGTAAAAGCAAGGTCACCATACCAAGCCATCTCTATAAACTGGTCTATGACCCTAATAAAAAATTGGCATGGGCTTATTGGGTTGAAAACACCGATGCAGCTCAAATGCATCCACCAATCTCTTATGCTGAACTGATTCAGAAAACTGGTATCGACTTTCATTTACCTGTAGAGAACAGTGAAAGCAAGCCTCTTGCACAAGTTGATAAAGACGTTACTGAATCTAGGCAAGCACTGGGTGGCTGGTATCCGATCTTTTTTGATCAATACTCACCTGAAAAGGTTTCAGCAATCATCTCCAATATTAAGGCGGGAAGGTTTGCCAGCATAGAGCTTCAATATGACCGCAATCTCCAGTTGGCCCAGACTCTGGCAAAAGAGATTGAGGTGCAAACTCAAATGCAGGTCAGGCTTTCACAAAGCAGTCCACCTGATTCACCCAATGTGAGCTACGAACGCAATCGTGTCGTAGCGATAGTGCACTCAAAGTAAGCCTACTGTTCGCGAATGCGAGCAGAAATTCCATGAGCCCTTTGAATCGGGGCTAACAAACCTCTCAAGCCATTGTGATCCAGAGTGTGCATTAGCTCCAGCAACTGACCAAGCTCGCCCTGAGGAAAACCTTCGCGTGCAAACCACGCCAAATAATTTCCCGGCAAGTCTGCAAGCGCGCGGCCAGCATGCTTGCCAAAAGGCATCTTCATCGTGACCAGCTTCACTAGGGCTTCTGAATCCATAGCCCTGATCTTACAAGCCCCAGCAAGTTCTCAGTCAAATCTCAACACCAAGCCAAACAGGGTCATTTTCTCAATTGAGAATTATTCTCATTTACTGTATATTGAGAATCATTCTCAATAACTTTCATTCACCAACTACCATCACCATGAAACTGACCATCAAAAGACTCGTAGCCTTCAGCATCCTATTAGCCACCGCCTTGCACTTCTCGTTCGCCAATGCGGGAGAAGGGGCATTTGGATGGATTTACACCCTTGACCTCCAGCCAAAAGGAAAGCTCGAGTTTGAGCAACGCTTACAGCTCAATAAACAGCAAGCTGCTGGTACCTACGATGCCTGGACCGCCAGAACTGAACTTGAATATGGCTTAACCAATGATTTGCAAATCGCTGGCTACATCAACTCTTATTACACCAGTGCAAATCAAAATTACACCAACCCTGAGGCTTGTGGCGATGCTGCAAGTTGCACAGGTGGCTATGGAGTGCCATCTAGCCATGATCCCGCTACCCCGTATAGAAAAAGTGGTATTGAGGGTGGCTCCTTAGAAGCCATTTATCGACTCACCAATCCAGTGACATCACCCATTGGCGTGGGGCTGTATCTAGAGCCTACTTGGGGTAGAAACAAAGATGAAATTGAGGCTCGCCTCCTCTTGCAATCAAACTTCATTGATGACCGACTGGTATTGGCGGGTAACGTAGTCGTAGCGAATGAACGCTTGAAATTTATTGAGAATGGCAATGTCCCTGAATCCATGCTTGATTTTCTTGTAGGGGCTAGCTACCGATTTGCGCCCAAATAGTCTGCCGGTGTCGAAGCACGTTTTCACAATGATTACTCAGAATTGAATTTACGAAATCAAGTACAGCGAGCAACCTTTGTTGGACCAAACATGCACTACGCTGCAAAAGACTGGTGGGTTACTGGCGCATGGCGCTATCAGTTAAAGGGTGGAAATTGTATGGGTGGTGGTGAAGCAGAATGCTCTAACGCCCGAGTTTGGGATAGTCACTCTGTTAATGAATTCATTGTCAAAGTTGGATTCCCGCTGAACTAAACAAGATCTCTCATATTTTTAATTTAAAGGTAACTATGGAAAAACAGAATTTATTAATAGCCGCACTAATACATTTGATTAAGTTTCAATCTACGCATTGCGCCACCGCAAGAGAGCGAGCTTTAATGATGTTCGATGCCTTAGCTCAAATAAGTGAAAGCACTGAAGATCTTGATGAGCTTTGCTTTCAGGCCAATAACTTGCTGGCAAATTAATTGATATCTCCTCAAGCAAAAGAATTTAAAACATGAACTGGAAACCCAACCCCCTATTCATCATTGGCCTTGTTGCAGTAACAACACCCATAGTTGCACATGCCAAGATTTATGTATCCATTGAGCAAGCGCAAAAGAATCTTGCTCCCAATAAGCCTCTAGCGAAAAATCCCATCATCATCACCGATGAGTTACAAGACAAAATGCGTACCGCTTCAAGCATTCGCCACCCCTTTCAAGGTGATCGAATTTGGAAAGCATCTGATGGAAGTTGGTTCATCGTAGATGAGGTAGTTGGCAAACATGAAATGATTACCTATGCAGTAGCACTAAGCCCATCAGGCGCAGTGACTGGCATCGAGATTCTGGAATACGTTGAATCCTATGGCTACGAAGTAGCAGAAGTCGAGTGGCGTAAACAGTTCATTGGCAAAACAGCGGTTGATCCTATTAAGCTAAACAAAGATATTCAAAATATCGGCTGCGCCACCCTGTCTTGTAAACATCTGACTGATGGCGTCAAGCGGGTTGCAGTTTTATACGACATCGCCTTAAAAAATCACACTTCAACTCCAAAAGCAAAATGATTCGCTGCAAGCCGCTTTTAGGCACCTTCGTAGAAATCAGAATTGAGGATGCGTTGCAATCTTCGGAAGTACTCAACGAAGCTTTCCAAGCAATTGAGCAAGTGCAATCTTTGATGAGCTTTCACAATCCAGAGAGTGAGCTTTCTCAAATAAATGCCGGCTCATATTTAGAGCCTATTCATATTCACCCCTGGACTACTGAGGTGCTTTCGATTGCCAAAGACATTTTCCAACTCTCAAATGGCCTATTTAATTGCGGGATTGGGCACCTCTTAGCAGAAGCAGGCTTGCTTCCCAAGCATGTCTGCTTGGGTACTCATGCTTTTGGAGGCATTGAAGATGTTTTGCTCATTGAGCCAAACTTGGTGTATTCCACAGCCCCACTCTGCCTTGATCTTGGGGGAATTGCTAAAGGCTATGCTGTTGATAGGGCAGTAGAGATCCTATTCGCTGGGGGTATCCAATCAGGATCCGTTAATGCTGGTGGGGATTTGCGGATTTTTGGCGATTGCAGTCAAGACATTCACATTCGTAATCCAGCAAACCCCCACGAACTCATCCAAATTGGCAACATCAGAAAGGGTGCGATCGCAACTAGCAGCCTCTACTTTTCAAAGCGCGATGCCGACGCCAAAAGCTATTTGGTCAATCCCCTCAACCGAGAGCATCTTGAATTTTCAGAGTCTTACTCAGTGATCGCAAATCAATGTGTCTACGCAGATGCCTTAACCAAGGTAGTAAGCATTTCTGGGGATACCCAACACCCCTGCTTGAGTCATTTTTCTGCCCAAGCTATCAAAATCCCAAACTCACTCACCTCATGAAAAATACCAGTCGCCTTGGCAAAATGCCGACATGGCAAAGATATTTTGTACTGATTGCGATGTTGAGCTGCTCCCTTACTGGCACAGCCTATTTAATTGGCCACGAATTTCATATTGAACGGACTGTATTAGGCACTCACTCCGTATTAATGTGGCACGGTATTGCGGCTATGGTGGCTACGATGGCACTGGGCTCCATTTTTCCATTCCACCTGAAGGCAGGTCTCAAGTCAAAGAGAAAGTTGTGGAGTGGTTTTAGTCAATTAGCCTTCTTAAGCGCTTTATTACTAACAGGGGTCTTGCTATATTACGGACCAGAAGAAATTCGGGAGGTTGTTATCACAAGTCACTGGGTGATTGGCATTGCCTTCTTCGCCATATTTTTACTGCATGGGGTTTTTGCCAAAAAGTGTGAGTGCTAGATGGCATTAAGGCGCATTGAGTGTTATTTCTCAATACGCCTTAATCAAATGACAGAAGATTTACTTACAGCAAGAATCTTTTCCAGATGAAGTTCCACAAGAATTGATTCCCAATAGTGGATAAGCTGGGCAGAAACGAAAAATTCCAGTAGCTAAAGGAATTACTCCAAGCCAGCCCCACCAACCTACGATACCGTTAGCTGCAAGCGCAACTAGCACAATGCCGACTGAGATTCTTAAGATACGATCGATACCGCCGACGTTACATTTCATATTGAACTCCCTTTAAAAACAATTAAATGATTTCCGGCAATTACTTCTTACAGTAATGCTTGTAGAGCAAACTCATGACTGCTACAGCAACCTGGCTTGATAGGGAGTAGTAAATTTGCTTACCATCTCTGCGTGTTTTGACCAGCTTTTCTTTACGTAACACAGTGAGCTGTTGCGAGAGCGTGGGTTGATGTAAATCTAAGGCAGTCTCTAACTCACTAACGCATTTTTCCGCTTGGCCGATTTCGCATAAGAGCATCATGCGATCTCGGTTAGATAAGACCTTCATCAGCCTGCAAGCATCATCTGCAGATGACTGCATCTTCTTTAATTCGGCTTTGGAGATAGGCATATTCATCGTCATATTCCAATCAGAGTGCATTCAATGGAATTTTGAGATAAGCAACCCCATTGCTATCCGCCTCAGGAAAATGACCAGCTCGAATATTGACCTGAATAGAAGGCAATATCAATGTTGGCATATCTAAGGTTTTATCTCGTGCGGTACGCATCGCCACGAATTGCTCCTCAGTTACACCATCATGCACATGGATATTGTTCGCTTTCTCATCAGCGACAGTAGTGACACCAGTCGCAGGTCTGTTATTGGGTGGATAGTCATGGCACATATACAGCTTTGTCTCGCCAGGATAGGACAAGATCTTCTGAATCGAGCGATAAAGCGTCTTCGCATCACCACCCGGGAAATCACAACGAGCTGTACCAACATCCGGCATAAATAAGGTATCGCCTACAAAAATCGCATCACCGATTTCATAAGCCATACAAGCTGGGGTGTGGCCTGGTACAAAAATGGCTTTTAAAGAGAGGTTTCCAAAAGGAAGTGACTCACCCTCTTTGAGCAATTGATCGAACTGAGTGCCATCGACTTTAAAGTGCTCATCTAAATTGAAAACGCCTTTAAATACCTTCTGCACATTAGTAATGTGGTCGCCAATAACCAATTTGCCACCAAGGTGACTTTGCAAGTAAGGAGCCGCGGTTAAATGGTCCGCATGGGCATGGGTCTCCAGAATCCAAGCGACTTGGAGCTGGTGCGCCTTCACGAAGGCAATGACTTCATCAGCAGACTTAGTAGTGGTTCTGCCTGATTTAGGGTCATAGTTCATGACTGAATCAATAATGACGCAAGGACTGCCTTCACCCTCATAAACTACATAGGTATAGGTCCAGGTTTCTGGGTCAAAAAAGTCTTTAATGAGTGGCCTATGTTTTGAGTTCATGATATTTTCCTGTCGAATAAATATAATATATATTTATATACTATATTAATATAAAATAAATTGCAATGGACTACGCATACCTCATCAGCCCAGCGCTAGGCATCCTAGTGGGCATCCTTATGGGCCTGACCGGTGCTGGGGGTGGCATCTTGTCGGTACCGCTCTTAGTCTTCTTTTTGGGTCTACCCATTGCTGAAGCAGCCCCTATTGCACTGTGCGCCGTAGCCCTTGCCTCTAGCATTGGTGCCATCCTAGGCCTCAAAAACAAGGTCTTGCGCTACAAAGCAGCTGGTTTTATGGCGATTTTTGGTTTGGCGCTTTCGCCATTGGGCCTTTGGCTCGCACCCCAAATTCCTTATGCGCCCCTGCAGATCTTGTTTAGCTTGATTCTCTTGTATGTCGCCATTCGCTTATTGAGTCAAGCTCGCAATGAACTGAAAGGGATTCCTGAGCCCAATCGCAAACCTCCCCCTTGTTTAATTAATCCAGCGATCGGGAAACTTCAGTGGACAATGCCTTGCGCCCGCGCCCTCACCCTCTCCGGCAGTCTTGCAGGCTTTCTATCCGGCCTATTGGGGGTTGGTGGTGGCTTCATTATTGTTCCAGCCCTAAAGCGTTATACAGACTTACCCGTGAAGTCCATCGTAGCAACCTCGCTCGGAGTGCTCGCGATTGTCACTGGTGGTGGCGCTATTTTCTCTGCAGCTTCCGGCAACCTCAATCTCATCGTTGCCGCGCCCTTCTCTCTAGCAGCGCTAGTTGGCTTATTATTTGGACAGCTGATAGGCAAAAAAATGAGTGGTCCCAATGTCCAACTCATCTTTGCAGTTTTTACCCTATTGATTGCACTCAGTTTATTAATTAAGGGCGCACTTAATCTACAGCTTGATGTTTTCTTAAAATAAATGAAGCGGCCGATAGCCTCTCTTTTGATTCTCTTTCTCGCACTACTGGGAGCCCTATTTATGACGGTTAAACCAAGTTCTTTTTTAACTAGTTCAGTGATCGCAATTTCGGGGACCGTCACTAATCTGAGTAATGGGCTTTTGGAATACGTTAATCCTGAAAAACCAACCCACGATCACTCCTCTGTGTATTACCAGCGTTTTTATATTTCAAGCTTTAACTTAGGTGATCAAGCTATTCAAGCCAAGTTCTCTTCGCCAATGAAGATTGGCGATGGCGATAGCGTGATAGTTTCCGGGTATCCGACAAATACGACATTTCAAGTGCTGGCGTACCGCAACCAGACCCAAGAAGTTACAGGCGCAGAGAATTGGGTCATGCTGGTACTGGGCGCACTATTCTTTTTAGCGGTGGCGATAGGGCTACTGAATTCGGAATTAGTGAGCGAAGGCGCCCTAATACCAAAACTATTCTTATCGGGATTTGTACTTGTTGCCATCTACATGGCTTATCGCGCGCTCCTCATTAGGGAGGCAATTGGGCTGTTACAGCCCTAGGTTAGGAATCACACCACTTGCTTGTACTTTCAGCTTATCAGCCTCCAGCACAAGCAATCATATTTAAAACGTATTAGCGCTGATCTTTACTATCTTTGTAAGAAAGATAGAAGTCATAAAATGCTAAGCCAACTCCCAGGGAGAGCAAAAGCAATAAATCAAATTGCTTAAGCTTGAGGATGTAGGCTAAAAAGAAAAATAGCAATAAACCTAGTGCTAATAAAGGTGGGAATAATTTTTTCATGGTCAATAGTTCCAGTTATTGATTGAAGTGATTTAAAAACCAACGCGCCGTCCTTAAGAGACGAGCATCGTCAAATTGTTTACCAGTCAACTGAACTCCCAAAGGAAGCCCTTTGCCTGATTGCAAAATCGGCAGACTAATCGTTGGCATACCAGTAACAGCCCAAAGAGAATTTGCCAAACTGCTAGGTCTTGCAGCTTCTGATTTCAGTGGTGCAAAGCCTAAGCTTGAAGGCGTCAAAATACAGTCAAAGCGATCAAAGAACTCATCAAAGCTACTTGATACCATTTCAATAGCATTGAGCGCTCGGAGGTATTCTTGAGCGGTGATCTTCGAGCCCGCCTTAATCATGTCAGCAATTCTTTTAGGAGGCTTTTTAGAGATTTGACGCTCTTGTGTTTCTAAGGCTTGAGTGAACTCCGCCTGCGCAATAAGCTCATGCCACTCTTTTGACTGAATCGTAGACTCCGGCAAATCAATGACAGTGATTTGATCAGCAAGCTCTTCAAGCAAAGCCTCAATGGCTTCTTTTGCCTCAGCTTCCATATCAAGCCAATCTGGCGTTTTCAAGAAAACAAAGTTTGGCTTAAAGGGGATTTCTTCTTTGCAAACTGCCAAGAGCGGTCTTGGAAGAACGCCTTTAGTATCCG
>JACCDU010234520.1_pt1 | contig 12893 bp, 11 predicted proteins | sample 7446081 | NCBI WGS metagenome assembly JACCDU01 (sample SAMN15323447, study PRJNA562643) | freshwater metagenome | isolation source: river surface water | place: USA:Blue River Watershed | collected 2017-08-17 | reverse complement strand
TGTCGGCTGCGGCCTTGAGTTCTTGCTCATGACGCCACTCGATCACCGACTTGATGACCAAGGTGACCAGCGCCAGCAAGGCCAGCAGCGAAGCCACAGCAAAGGCGGCCACAGACTGGTACTCGTTGTACAAAATTTCCACATGCAGCGGCATGGTGTTGGTCTGCCCACGGATGTGGCCAGAAACCACCGACACAGCGCCAAACTCACCCATGGCCCGCGCATTGCACAAGATCACGCCGTAGATCAAACCCCACTTGATGTTGGGCAGCGTGTCGTACCAAAAGGTCTGACAGCCAGTGGCGCCCAGCACAATGGCCGCCTGCTCTTCGTCGTTGCCCTGCGCCTGCATGAGCGGGATCAGCTCACGGGCGATGAACGGAAACGTCACGAACACGGTCGCCAACACAATGCCCGGTACGGCAAACACGATCTTGATGTCGTGGGCCTGCAGCCAAGGGCCAAACCAGCCCTGAGCGCCAAACATCAGCACATAAATCAAACCCGCCACCACGGGCGAGACAGAAAACGGCAAGTCCACCAGCGTGGTCAAAAAGGCCTTGCCTTTGAATTCGTACTTGGCAATCGCCCACGCGGCGCACACGCCGAACACCAGGTTCAGCGGCACGGCAATCAGGGCCGTGATCAGAGTCAGGCGAATGGCCGACCAGGCGTCGGGCTCTTGCAAGGCTTCAAAGTAAGCGCCAAAGCCCTTGCGCAAGGCTTCGGTGAACACCGCCGCCAGGGGCAAGACCAAAAACAGGAACATGAAGGTCAGGGCCACACCGATCAAGGTGTAGCGCACCCATGCGGGCTCGGTGGTGCCGGCTTGGGCTCGGCGTGCAGAAGGGTTCAAGGTGGCGGCACTCATGCGGGTGCTCCTGTATGGCGGCGTTGCCAAGCCTGCAAGACATTGATGATGAGCAACAAGATGAAAGAGAACACCAGCATCACCAGCGCCACGGCGGTGGCACCGGCATAGTCGTATTGCTCCAGCTTGCCGATGATGATGAGCGGCGTGATCTCCGAAATCATGGGCATGTTGCCCGCGATGAAGATCACCGAGCCGTATTCACCAATCGCCCGCGCAAAAGCCATGGCAAAGCCCGTGAGCAGCGCAGGCGCGATCGACGGAAAGATCACCTTGGTGAAAGTCTGCCAGCGCGTGGCCCCCAAACAAGTGGCGGCTTCTTCGAGTTCTTTTTCGGCGTCTTCCAAAATCGGCTGCACCGTGCGCACCACAAAAGGCAGGCCAATAAAGATCAGCGCGATGACCACGCCATTGGGGTTGAAAGCCAGCTGAATGCCCAGGGGCTCCAGGTACTGCCCCACCCAGCCGTTGCCCGCCAACAGGGCCGTGAGCGAGATGCCCGCCACCGCGGTGGGCAGCGCAAAAGGCAAGTCCACCAGCGCGTCCACGATCTTTTTGCCAAAGAAGTTGTAGCGCACCAGCACCCAGGCCACCAAGAGGCCAAAGACCACATTGATCAGGGCCGCGATCAGTGACGCACCAAAGGTCAAGCGATAGGACGCCATCACGCGCGGGCCGGTCACTGCGGCCCAGAACTGGTCCCAGGTCAGGGTGAAGGTTTTGAAGACGAGTGCCGACAAAGGGATCAGCACGATCAGGCTCAAATACAAAACGGTGTAGCCCAGGGTCAGGTTGAACCCGGGCAACACTCTGGCTGGCGCCCGCCGTTTGGCGGGTGCCGCAATGGGCAATGCGGTCATGGCGGGAACTTATTTGACGGTGTAGAGCTTGTCGAACTGACCGCCATCGTTGAAGTGGACTTTTTGCGCTTCGCCCAAAGAGCCAAACAACTCTTGCACGGTGAACAGCTGGATCGGCTTGAAAGTGTTGGCGTACTTTTTCAAGATGGCCGGGTTGCGTGGACGCAAGGCGTGCTTGGCCGCGATCTCTTGCGCTTCGTCCGAGTACAGGTAGTTCAAGTAGGCCTTGGCCAGATCGGCCGTGCCCTTCTTGGCCACGGTGCGCTCCACCACCGCCACCGGGTTTTCGGCCACGATGCTGATCGAGGGGTGCACCGCATCGACCTTGCCTGCGCCAAATTCGTTGTCCACCGAGACCACTTCGGACTCAAACGTCACCAGCACATCGCCGATGTTGCGCTGCAAGAAGATGGTGGTCGCATCACGACCGCCCTTGGCCAAGACCGGCACGTTCTTGTAGAGCTTGCCCACAAACTCGGCGGCCTGGGCGTCGGTGCCGCCCTTCTTCTTGACGTAGCCCCAGGCAGCCAGATAAGCCATGCGGCCATTGCCACCGGTCTTGGGGTTGACCACGATCACCTGAATGCCGGGCTTGACCAGATCGTCCCAGTCCTTGATGTTTTTGGGGTTGCCATTGCGCGTGAGGAACAACATGGTCGATGTGGTGGGCGCGGCGTTGTGGGCAAAGCGCTTGTTCCAGTCTTTGGCCACCACGCCGGTGCTGGCCAAAAAATCCACATCGGTGGTGGTGTTCATGGTCACCACATCCGCATCCAAACCGTCATTCACAGCACGCGCTTGGGCGCTGGAGCCGCCGTGGGCCTGGTCGATCTTGATGTCCTTGCCGGAGGTCTTTTTGTAGTTGGCGATGAAGGCGGCGTTGTAGTCTTTGTAGAACTCACGCGCCACGTCGTACGAGGCGTTGAGCAAAGTCTGGGCGCTGGCGCTCAGGCCCGACAGGGCCAAGGTGGCGCCCAGTGCGATGTGTGTGAGTTTTTTCATGCTGTTTCCAATTGAGATTCAGAGGTACCGCTCCAAGAGAGCGATGCGGTCAAGGATTGCAAAAGCGCCAGACCCAAAGGCCATTCGCCAAAGCCGGATTCGATGTTGATGTGCCCTGCGTTTTGCAGTCGCACCACCTCGCTGCCCCAAGACCGGGCATAGGCGCCTGCGGTGCGCACGGAACAAAACGGGTCATTGGTGCTGGCCACCACAATGCTGCGGTAAGGCAAAGGCTGGTAGGGCACAGGGGCAAAGTCCGACAGCACGCCCCGGCGTTCGGGGTCGGCTGGGGCCACCAGCAAGGCGCCTTGAATCCGCTGGGCCGCCTCAGCGGGCAAATGCGTGGTGGCAATGCAGCCCACGCTGTGCGCCGCGATCACCACAGGGCCTGGCTGCGCCAGGATCGTGCGGGTGATGGACGCCACCCAGGCGGTGCGCACCGGAGAAATCCAGTCGTCCTGGCTCACCCGCACGGCACCTGGCAAGGCCTCGGCCCAGAGGCTTTGCCAATGGCCAGGGCCCGAATCGCGCCAGCCGGGCACGATGACGATGGTGGGTTGAGAAGACATAGGGCGCGATTGTGTGCGCCTTGCCTTCAATTACAAACGAATCATTTGTAGTTTGCTTATGCAAATAAACAGATAAAGCACTTATGCAGCCCGCATCAGCGGACCGCCATGCGTTCAAGCAGACTACCCCGAACAGGCAGGGTCCTCCTGAAAACAGCGCTCGTCAGACCTGTGCCGGAGCAAACGCATCCCAAGCGGCCAAGGCTTCGGCGGTGTACATCAGGGCAGGACCACCGCCCATGTAGACACAAACCGCCAGCATTTCCTCCAGCTCTGGCTTCGTGCAACCAAGACGGCGCAAAGCCTTGACGTGAAAGCCGATGCAACCCGAGCAATGCTGTGTGATGCCAATGGCCAGGGCGATCAGCTCCTTGTGTTTTTCGCTCACCGCACCCTCGGTCATGGCCGCCTTGGCCAGTTGACCAAAGCCCTGCATGGCCTCGGGCTGGCCCTTGCGCAAACCACTCAAGGACTGGTTGATGTTCTGGATCAATGTGGGGTGATCAAACGTGCTCACGAAAAATTCCTTTCATTGGATGAATCAAAGACGGTCAATGGGCAAGCCGCATTGCATGGATACAGCCCCTGCAGAGCCGCCATTGCTGACCTGCTGGTAACCCATTTGCTGCATGAAACTGCAAGCCATGCCCGAGCGACCGCCCGAGGCACAGCACAAAATCACTGGAGCCGATTTGTCAGGCACCGCTTTGGCAATGTCATCGGCCAAGCGATCCAGCGGAATGTTGACCGAGCCACGGACATGGCCCGTCGCAAACTCACCGGGCGAGCGAACGTCAATGATCAAGGGTGCGGCAGGTGTTGGGGTCATGATGTTGTGAAGACGATGGTTAAGAGAAAGTACGCCAGACCAATCAAGGCTGCAGTGCGGCATTCACGGCTTGAAGTTTCGATGCATCGAGTTGTCCGGCCATCGCATGCAGCCGCAGATGTGCGACCAGCAGCTCCGTGCGCGCTTGTAGCAAGCCCAGTTGCGCGGCGCTGGCATCGTTGTGTGCGTTGAGCACATCCAGCGTGGTGCGGTCCCCCACTTGACGGCCCAGCTGTGTGGCGTCAAGCCGCGCCTGACTGGCGGTGTTGGCCGCTTCCAGCGCACTCAGACGTGCCTGCCCGCTTTGCACGGCCAACCATGCAGCGCGGGTCATCTGGCTGACCTGTAAACGGATGCGCTCCAGCTCGGCCTGTGCCTTGGTTTGCAAATGCGTGGCTTCTTCGAGCTTGGCACTACGCCAGCCGCCGGTATAGAGCGGCACATTCAGCATCACGCCCACCATGTGCTGGCTTTGCGTGTTGCTGGCAGCGCCAAAATCGCCGGTGCCGCTGATGCGTTCGCGTGAGGCCTGTGCCACCAAGTCCAGCGTGGGCGCAGCCAAGGCACCGTGCTTGCGCACCTCTTGCTGGGCCGCATCGGCCTGCACTTCTTGCAGGCGAATCATCGGGTTGCCTTGCTCGGCTTTTTGCAACCAGGCAGACAAGGCATCGGGCGTGGCCCACAAGCCCGAACGGGCAGGGGCCTGCAATGCCAAGGTGGCAGCGGGCAAGCCACTCACATCGGCCAGCACCTGGCGGGCCATCTCCAACTCGTTGCGTGCTGCGATGGCCTGCGCACCCAGCGCCTGCGCCCGGGCTGCGGCCTCGTGCGTATCGGTCACGGGGGCGTCACCGATGGCAAAACGGTCCTTCGCTTCGGTCAGGGCCTTGTCGACGGCCGCTTTCTGTTGCTCGATCAGCGCCAGGCGCTGCTGCGCCTGCACCACATCAAAATAGCGCTGCGTGGTCTGCAGCATCCAGTCCTGCTGAGCCAGTTGCCATTCGTGTTCGCTGGCTTGGGCGGCCAAATCCAGCTGAGCACTTTGGGCCTGCCGCTCACGGCTGTAAAGCGCTTGGCGTGCGCTCAGGGCATAGCGGGTGGCACTGCCACCGTTGACCGATGTCGCAAAGGCCACACCCGCAGATTGTCCAAAACCTGGTGCCGAGAACTGAGCCCCGTTCATCTGGCTTTGCGCACTGGCCCAGCCCGCGCTGGTGCTCAGACCCACGGTGGGTCGCCACAAAGCATTGGCCTGCTCCAGGCGAGCAGATCCCGCTGCACGACTGGCTTGGCTGACCCTCCCTTGGGGATCATGCTTTTGAACGGCTTGCCAAACCTGCAAAAGGTCGGTGGCGGATGCCGCCGTACTGCACAGCGCCAAAACTGCAGCTGCCAATCGTGTGCGTGGGCTCATCGTGACGCTCCGTGTGAAAGTCAATCAGCAGCCCGATTGCACGCCCAGCTTGCGCAAGATGGTCTCCATCAGGCACCACTGGGTCAGTGCGCTTTGCAACAGATTGGCCCCCACAAACGCGGTGAATGCCAGCCACCAGGGGCTCACAAAAATGGGGCTGCCTTGCACCCCCAAGGCCAAGGACAAGAGGATGAAAATGCCAGCGACGAGGCGAACAATTTGCCATGTTTTCATGATGAAGATCTCCGAAGGGTTAATGAATCAAAGGGTTTCGTACTGGCGGCGGTAAGCCATGTAGTACAGCGTGGGGATCACGACCAGCGTGAGGATGGTCGAGACAAAAATGCCAAAGATCAGCGAGATGGCCAGGCCATTGAAGATCGGATCGTCCAGGATGAAGAAGGCCCCGAGCATGGCCGCGCCGCCCGTGAGCATGATGGGCTGCGCACGGGTGATGGCCGACTCGACGATGGCCCGCTTGAAGGCCATGCCTTGTTTGACTTGCAAGTTGATGAAGTCCACCAGCAAGATGGAATTGCGCACGATGATGCCGGCCAGCGCGATCATGCCGATCATGCTGGTGGCGGTGTACTGCGCGTTCAGCAAGGCATGGCCCGGCATGACGCCAATGATGGTCAAGGGAATGGGCGCCATGATGATCAGCGGCGTGAGGTACGAGCCAAACTGCGCCACCACCAGCAAATAAATGAGCACCAGACCCACCGCATAGGCCGCGCCCATGTCGCGGAAGGTTTCATACGTGATCTGCCACTCGCCATCCCACTTGAGGGCGTAACCGCGCCAGGCACCGGACGGCTGGCTGATGAAATACTCGCTCAGCCCCTGCGCATCGGGTGTCTGGATTTTTTGAATCGCACTGCGCATCTGGAACATGCCGTACAAGGGGCTGTCGAGCTTGCCCGCCATGTCGGCGGTCACAAAGTTCACCGGCAGCAAATCCTTGTGGATCACGGGCTGTTCGCGTTCGCTGTCGCTGATGCTCACCAGCTCGCGGATCGGCACCAATTTGCCCGAGGCACTGCGCACGGTCAGCTGCAGCAGCGCTGACAAATCGCCATGCCGCTCGGCAGGCAACTGGATCAAGGCCGCAGCGGGGTATTTGCTGCCGTCGTGCAAGTAGGTGGTAGCCTCGCCAGCCAGGCCTGCACGCAAGGTGGTCACGATGGCCTGCTGGGCAATGCCCAGCGCTGCCGCCTTGCGGCGGTCCACCAGCAGCAGCTTGCGTGGGGCCTTGGCAATGCTGCTGTCGTCCACATCGACCACGTTGTCGGTCTTCTCAAAAATGGCACGCACCGCCTTGGCCACGCTGCGGCGACCTTCGGCGTCAGGCCCATAAATCTCGGCCACGATGGGGGCCATCACAGGCGGGCCTGGGGGCATCTCGACCACTTTGACGTTGGCACCGAAGCGCTGGCCAATGGCCTGCAACTCCGGGCGCAAGCGGGTGGCGATCACATGGCTTTTGTCCGAGCGGTGGTGTTTGTCCACCAGCTTGACCTGCATGTCACCCATCTCGCCACCTGCACGCAGGTAGTACTGACGCACCAGGCCGTTGAAGTTGATCGGCGACGAAGTGCCCGCATAGGCCTGGTAATCGGTCACCTCGGGCTGCTGCGCCAAATGGGCGCCCAGCTCACGCATGACGGCAGCGGTTTCTTCCAAGGGCGTGCCTGCAGGCATGTCCACCACCACCTGGAACTCCGACTTGTTGTCAAAGGGCAGCATCTTGAGCAGCACCAGGCCCGTGGCGGGCAGCACCAAGGACAAAGCGATCAAACCTGCAATGCCCAGGCCCAGCAACTTGCGGTTGCGGGCACCCTGCTCGGTGTGCAACAAGGGCTCGAACACGCGCTCGAACAAGGGGCCCAGCTTGGCGGCCATGCCCGTTGGCGCAGCGTGTGCAGCGTGTGCATCGCCTGCATGTGCATCGGCCGTATGAGAGGGCTTCATCCAGATGCGGGCCAACCAGGGCGTGACCACAAAGGCAATGGCCAGCGACAGCACCATGCCCATGCTGGCGTTGATCGGGATCGGGCTCATGTAAGGGCCCATCAAGCCGCTCACAAAAGCCATGGGCAAAAGCGCAGCGATCACGGTCAGCGTGGCCAAAATCGTGGGGCCACCCACCTCATCGACCGCGCCAGGAATGATCTCGGCGAGTGTCTTGCCGGGGAACAATTGCTGGTGGCGGTGGATGTTTTCCACCACCACAATCGCGTCGTCCACCAAAATGCCGATCGAAAAAATCAAGGCGAACAGCGACACGCGGTTGAGCGTGAAGCCCCAGGCCCACGAAGCGAACAGCGTCACCGTGAGCGTCAAGATCACCGCCGTGCCCACAATCGCCGCTTCGCGTTTGCCTAAAGCGATGAACACCAGCGCCACCACTGCCGCGGTGGCAAACAGCAGTTTTTGGATCAGCTTTTGCGCCTTGTCATTGGCCGTGTTGCCGTAGTTGCGGGTTTCGGCCACTTCCACCTCATCGGGGATCACCGTGCCGCGCAATGCCGCCACACGGTCCATCACAGCGTTGGCCACATCGATGGCGTTCTCGCCCGGTTTTTTGGTGATGGTCAGCGTCACGGCGGGGTATTCACCACCACCGTCGGCTTGGCCCAAACCGTGCACCACGTAACGCGTTGCAGGCAATGGGCCTTCTTGCACCTTGGCCACATCTTTGAGGAACACCGGACGGCCACCTTGCACGCCCACCACCAGATCGGCCACATCACTGGCTTGCGCCAAATAGGGACCTGCCTCGATGCTGATGCTCTTGTTGCCAGCAATCAATTCGCCCACAGGCAACCCCAAATTGGCCGACTGCAAAGCCATGCGCAGGTCTTGCACCGTGATGCCCGAGGAGGCCATGCGCTCGGGCTCGATCTGCACCAGCACGGCGCGGTCGGGTCCACCCAGGGTCTGTACATCCTGCGTGCCTTTGACGCGCTTGATGTCCGCTTCCATGCTGTGCGCCACGCGCTCCAGGTTGTAGGCGCTGGCGTCAGGGCTCTTGCTGAACAAGGTCAGCGTCACGATGGGCACATCGTCAACACCCTTGGGCTTGATCAAAGGCTCCATCACGCCCAGGCCCTTGGGCAGCCAGTCGGCGTTGTCGCGGATCGTGTCGTGCAAGCGCACCAGCGCTTCGGTGCGCGGCACGCCCACCTTGAACTGCACCGTCAGCACCGCCAAACCCGGGCGCGAGACCGACATGACGTGCTCCACGCCCGCGATTTTTGAAAGCACCTGCTCGGCCGGAATGGCCACCATCTGCTCCACATCGCGCACGGCCGCACCTGGGAAGGGCACCAGCACATTGGCCATGGTCACGTTGATCTGCGGCTCTTCTTCACGGGGCGTCACCAGCACCGCAAAAATGCCCAGCAGCAAAGCCACCAGCGCCAGCAGTGGCGTGATCTGCGCGCTCTGGAACATGGCCGCAATGCGGCCCGATATGCTCAAATTTGTGCGTTCATTCATGAGGGACCCCGCTCAACGCGCCGCGCCAGCCAACTGTGGCTCAGCAGCCACCTTGTCGTCCTTGCGCAGGCCGCTCAAGACCTCCACCCGTTCGCCCGATGTCTGGCCCAAACGCACCTGGCGCAAGCTGGGCTGGCCTTGCGCATTGAGCACGTACACGCCGGTCATCTCGGCCCGGCGCAAGATGGCGCTCGCGGGCAAAAACACGCGCTCAGGGCTGCCTTGGCTGGCGGCCACACCGGGCAGCCACACGCGGGCAAAGAGGCCTGGGGTCAAGCCCGCCGCACCGGCAGGCAAGCTCAAACGCATCTGTGCGGTGTGCGTGACCGGATCCACCGCAGGCAAGACCTGCATCTGTTGCGGCACTTGTGGCGTGCTGTAGCCCGCCACGCCCGGCAGCTCGTAACGCACCGCCTGCGGCTGCGCGTTCACCGCCGCCAGCAAGGCCTGCGGCACCGACGCCGTCACGCGCAAAGCCGAAGGGTCGTGCATCGTCATCAAGGCGCGGCCCGGCATAGCCATGTCGCCCAAGGTGACCTGCACATCACTGACCACACCCGCATAGGGCGCGTTCATCACAAAAAACCCCGACTGCGCTTGCGCTGCATGGCTTTGCGCCTGCAAGGCCTTGAGCTGCGCCTTGGCCGCGTCCACTTGCGCCTGGGCGCGGTCATAAGCGGCCTGGCTGATGTATTGCTTTTGCAGCAGTTGTTTTTGACGCTCCAGCTCCTTGCTGGCCACGACCCAATTGGCCTGCGCAGCGTCCACCTGAGCGCTGGCACCCATGGCGTTTTGCTCTGCAGCACGGGCGTCCACACGCATCAGGGCCTGGCCTGCCTTGACGCGGTCGCCCGCCTTGACGTACAGCGCCACCACGGCACCGGCCACTTGCGTGGACAAGGTGGTTTGGCGCACCGCTTCAACGACACCATCGATGCTGCTCGCGGCTTGCGACTGGCCTGCGCCCTGCACCGTGATCACTTTCAGCGGCGCGACATCGGCTGCCAAGGCCACACCATGGCCAATGAAAGATGCCATGAAGGCCAAAGTCAGCGGAGTGATGCGCTTCATCGTCTTTTCCTTTGTTACTTAGCTTTGCGCTTATTTAACTGATTGATTAATTATCTAATGATACAATGAAAAAAGCAAGCTGCCCAACACAACGCCATGAATAATCTCAGCACACCCAACCAGCCAGACTGCGTCCCCATGAAGCAGTTGCCGGAGGGCGCCTTGACAGAAGTGGCCGCCTATTTCCAGGTGCTGGCCGAGCCCACACGGCTGCAGATCCTCAACATCCTGCGCACAGGCGAGCGCAATGTGGGCGAACTGGCCCAGATGTGCGGTTTCACCGCTGCCAATGTCTCGCGCCACCTGGCCTTGATGACGCAGCAAGGCCTGGTCGAGCGCGAAAGCCGTGGCACCAGCGCCTATTACAAGATTGCCGACCCGGCCATCTTTGCGTTGTGTGACCTGGTGTGCGGCAACATCGCCCGCCAGATCGAGCGCTCGGCCGAGCGCCGCGCAGCCTTCACCACACCGACCTGATCTCCCAAGGCTAAATCGGCTCGGCGTGCGCATCGGTGCGCTGCCCCACACCTTGCACAGCCGCTTGGGGCCATGATGTGGCGCACTTGTGCTGAAAATTCACAGGCCCAAGTCAAAAGGGGGCCTTTGAGCCTCTATAATTTGCGGCTTCGCGTGGGACCATAGCTCAGTTGGTAGAGCAGCGGACTTTTAATCCGTTTGTCGTGGGTTCGACCCCCGCTGGTCCCACCACCGCGATACTTAAAAAGCACTTGAAGGCCTGTCCCTCAAGTGCTTTTTTTCTTCATGGAGCCCCACTGCGCATGAACGATCGCATCCAGAACACCGCCCTGCACGCCAAAGTCATGTCCGCCGCGCATGCGGCCGAGCTGATCCCCATCGGGGCCCATGTGGGCATGAGCGGCTTCACTGGCGCGGGCTACCCCAAGGCCGTGCCACAAGCGCTGGCGGCCCGACTGGCCGCGCTACATGCCGCCGGACACACCCAGGCCCGCATCGGCTTGTGGACCGGTGCCTCCACCGCGCCCGAACTCGACGGCGCACTGGCCAAGGCCCAGGGCATCGAGATGCGGCTGCCCTACCAGTCCGACCCCACCTGCCGCCAACAAATCAATGCCGGGCAAATGCTCTACACCGACATGCACCTGTCGCACGTGGCGCAGGCGGCATGGTATGGCTTTTTGGGCCCGCTCGATGTGGCCGTGGTCGAAGTGGTGGGCATCTTGCCCGATGGCCGCCTGATCCCCTCTACGTCGGTGGGCAACAACAAAACCTGGCTGGACCAGGCCCGGCAAGTCATCCTCGAAGTCAACCTGCACCAAAACCCCGCGCTCGCGGGCATGCACGACATCTACAACGGCACGCACCTGCCGCCACAGCGGCAGCCCATCCCGCTCACACACGCGGGCGACCGCATCGGCGAGCCCTACCTGCAATGCGACCCTTCCAAAGTGATCGCCGTCGTCATCACCGACCAGGCCGACCGCAACACCGCTTTCGATGCCCCCAGCGACGTGTCCAACCGGATCGCGGGGCACCTCATCGAGTTCTTGCAGCACGAAGTGAAAGCGGGACGAATGCCTGCCCAGCTGCTGCCGCTGCAGTCGGGCGTGGGCAACACCGCCAACGCGGTGCTGGCCGGGCTGCAGTCCAGCCCGTTTGAACACCTGAGTGCCTACACCGAAGTGCTTCAAGACGGCATGCTGGACCTGTTGCGCACCGGCAAGCTGGCCTTTGCATCGGCCACGGCCCTGTCGCTCAGCCCCACGGCGCTGGCCGAGTTCAACGCCAACATCGACTTTTACCGCCAGCGCATCCTGCTGCGCCCGCAAGAGATCAGCAACCACCCCGAGCTGATCCGCCGCCTGGGCGTGATCGCCATGAACGGCATGATCGAAGCCGACATCTACGGCAACGTCAACTCCACCCACATCATGGGCTCGGCCATCATGAACGGCATCGGCGGCTCGGGCGACTTTGCGCGCAACGGCTACCTGTCGATTTTCATGAGCGCCTCCACCGCCAAGGACGGCAAGATCTCGTGCATCGTGCCCATGGTCTCGCACCACGACCACACCGAACACGATGTGCAAATCATCGTGACCGAACAAGGCCTGGCCGACCTGCGCGGCCTGGCCCCCACACAACGCGCCCAACTGATCGTGGAGCGCTGCGCCCATCCCAGCTTCAGGCCGCAACTGTGGGACTACATGGACAGAGCCCGGCACAGCGGCGCAGGCCTGCACACACCGCACCTGCTGGACGAAGCGCTGAGCTGGCACAGCCGGTATCTGAGGACGGGGCGGATGTGAATCACTTCTTGGTGTAGATCTGGTCGAAGCTGGCGCCGTCGGCAAAGTGGTCTTTGGCCGCTTTGGTCCAGCCACCAAAGGCCTGGTCAATCGTCACCAAATTGAGCTTGGGAAACTGCTTGGCGTATTTGGCCTGCGCCTTGGGCGAGATGGGGCGGTAAAAGTTCTTGCCCGCGATGTCCTGGCCTTCGTCGGTGTAGAGGTATTCCAGATAGGCCTGCGCCACAGCGCGGGTGCCTTTCTTGTCCACGTTCTTGTCGACCACGGTCACAGCGGGCTCAGCCAGGATGGACAGCGAGGGGTAGACCACATCGAACTTGGCCGAGAACTCTTTTTCGAGCAGATAGGCCTCGTTTTCCCAGGCGATCAGCACATCGCCTTGGTTGCGCTGGGCAAAAGTGATGGTGGAGCCGCGGGCACCGGTGTCGAGCACGGGCACGTTTGTGTAGAGCGCAGCGACGAAGTCTTTGGCCTTGGCATCACCGCCG
>JACCDU010364330.1_pt1 | contig 12895 bp, 7 predicted proteins | sample 7446081 | NCBI WGS metagenome assembly JACCDU01 (sample SAMN15323447, study PRJNA562643) | freshwater metagenome | isolation source: river surface water | place: USA:Blue River Watershed | collected 2017-08-17 | reverse complement strand
CAGCAGGTGCAACATCACTGGGGCACGATCTAGCTGGCGTCCACCGTGATTAGAAAGAAGAATTGCATCAGCACCAACTTCGGCTGCTTTCTTTCCATCTTCTAAGTTTTGAATTCCTTTCACAATAAGATTGCCATCCCACTGTTCTCGAATCCACTTTAAATCTTCCCACGTCATTGTTGGGTCGAACATGTAATCGAGGAGCTCGCCTACCGTGCCTTCCCAATTTTTCATTGAGGCAAACTCGATAGGTGGCGTTGTCAGAAAATTCATCCACCACGCTGGTTTTGGAATTGCATTGATAATTGTTCCCGCAGTCAATCGTGGTGGAACAGTGAGGCCATTGCGATAGTCGCGAGTTCGCTGGCCCGCCACAGGAACGTCGACAGTCAGCATCAAAGTTGTGACACCTGCCTTCTTCGCTCGATCGACAAGAGCCATTGAACCTTCACGATCTTTCCACATATACAACTGGAACCAGTTGGCACCTGTTGGCGCCGACTCAACTACCTTTTCAATTGTTGTTGTTCCAAGTGTTGAGAGCGTGTATGGAATGTTGTATTTTTCTGCAGCGCGCGCGCCTGCGATTTCACCTTCGGTTTGCATCATTCGCGTGAAACCAGTGGGTGCGATTCCAAAAGGCATGGAGAACGTTTGGCCGAGCGTTGTGCGAGTGAGATCAGCGGTGGAAACATCTTTGAGGATGCTAGGGATGAACTCGAGGTCGCGATAAGCCTGGCGGGCGCGTTCGAGGCTGACCTCAGATTCCGCCGAGCCGTCGGTGTAATCGAAAGGCCCCTTAGGGGTGCGACGTTGAGCAATCGCCCGAAGATCCCAAATTGTGTAGGCCTGATCCAGGCGGCGCTGTTTTCGACGCAGGGTAGGGAGGCTAAATTGAAGCAGCGGCGCGAGCTCAGAAGGGCGAGGGAGTTGACGCTTGACGTTCTTACCCACAAATAACCACCTTAGAAATTGAATCCATTTAATGAATTATGCACTTTTTGAGATAGAAAGGCGATAGCTGAAGATGCCACCGATTGAACGATCAGGGTTCAAATTGAATTGTTCAATCAAGTCAGGCGATTTCAAGCGTGAAAACGTAATGAAACCGTTATATTCAATTTTTCAAAATCCATTGACGGTTAGGTCACATCGAAGATAAATTCCCGCCAATGGTTGAAACGATTCAACCCAAGTTCACCTCAGGAGGATGAATGAAGAAGATCATGATGCGCGCTATTGCAGCTGCGCTTCCTGCCTCGCTTGTCTTTGGAGCAACAGTTGCTGCCCCATCACAGGCTGCAGATACAACAATCACTTGGCTCGTGGATAACGGTCAAGCAACTCAGGATGTTTCAAAGGCTCTTGTAGCTGCTTATGAGAAGGCAAATCCAGGGTTCAAAGTTACTGTCGTTCTCCGCCCAGGCGGTGCTGATGGAGACAACCTTGTGAAGACAAAGCTTGCAACAGGCGAGATGGAAGATGTATTTACATACAACTCTGGCTCACTCTTTCAGGCACTTGCTCCATCAAAGAACCTTCTTGAGGTTACCAATGAGCCATTCATGAAGAATGTTCTCTCATCATTTAACCCAGTTGTCTCTGTAGGCAAGAAGGTATACGGAACACCATTCGGTACAGCTGTTGGTGGCGGAATCCTCTATAACAAGAAGATTTATGCAAAGCTCAAGCTCAAGGTTCCAACTACATGGGCAGAGTTCATGGCTAACAATAAGAAGATCAAGGCTGCTGGAATCGATCCAGTAATCCAATCATACAAGGACACATGGACATCACAGCTCTTCGTATTGGCTGACTACTACAACGTTCAAAATGCATCCCCAAAGTTTGCTGCTGATTACACAATGGGCAAAGAGAAGTATGCAAAGAACAAGGCAGCACTTCGTGGATTCGAATACATCGAAGAGTTGAAGAAGCTTAATTACTTCAACCGTGACTATGCATCAACAACATATGCACAGGCACTCGACAAGGTTGCACTTGGTAAGGGTGCTCACTACCCAATGGCAACTTGGGCAATCCCTCAGATTGCATCACAGACTCCAGACAACGTTGAAGATGTCGGATTCTTCGCACAGCCAAGCTCAAAGGCTTCTGTTAACGGTGTAACTGTCTGGGTTCCATCAGGCACATACATTCCAGCAGCAACAAAGAACGCAGCAGCAGCTAAGAAGTTCGTAGGTTGGATGACAACAGCAAAGGCTGTAGACGTTATGAACAGCGTTGAAGGTTTTGCTGGCGGCCCTTACTACATCAAGGGAGCATCTATCCCTAACGCACTTCCAGGTGCAGTAAAGGATCTCGTCAAGTACTTCGACAAGAACGCAACTGCTCCTGCACTTGAGTTCGTATCACCAATCAAGGGTCCAAACCTAGAGAAGATTCTGATCGAGGTTGGCCTTGGTATCACAACTGCTAAGAAGGCAGCAGCTGCATACGATGCAGATGTTGTGAAGCAGGCTAAGCAGCTCGGCCTTAAGGGCTGGTAAGTAGTAACACTTGGTAAGAAGACTGGTGGGCCGAACACTCGGTCCACCAGTCCTACTAATTTCAGGGCGAGGAATAATGAAGAAGAATAAAGTTGAGAAGATTAAGAGCCCATACTCCTATGCGCTTGTTGCTCCTATCGCGATTATCTTCTTCATATTTTTCGTTGTTCCAACGGTTGTTTCGTTCTTCTTCTCTATGACCCGATGGACCCTCTTTGACTGGGAGTTCGTGGGATTTGAAAACTTTATTCAATATTTTAAAGAGGCATCGTTAGCAATTGGATTTAAAAACACTTTGATTTACGGCTTTGTGACATCATCGATGAAGGTAGTTCTCGGTCTAGCTCTGGCGATTTTGCTCACTGGAAGATTGCGTGCCAAGGGATTCTTGCGTTCAGTTATTTACTTTCCAGTTTTGGTCTCAACCATCGGAGTAGGTTTCACATTTAGCGTTCTCCTCGATCCTAATTATGGTGCCGTCAATAGAACCATTGTTGCCTTTGGCAAAATGATTGGTTGGGAGACTTATGGTCCAGGGTGGTTGGTAGATCCAAATTTATTGCCACTTCTCTCTGTCAGCTTTGTCGATGTCTGGAAAGGCGTCGGTATGGCCACCGTTATCTACATGGCAGGGCTTGCGACAATTCCCCAGGAATACTACGAAGCTCTATCAGTTGATGGCGGAAATGCATGGGACAAGTTTCGCGCGATCACTCTTCCGCTAGTTCGCCCAGCAACGGCATCTGTCGTTATTCTCAGCTTTATCGGTGGACTTCGCTCCTTCGACCTTATTTGGGCGATGACCAACGGCGGCCCAGGCTTCCTCTCCGATGTCATTGCATCAATCAATTACAAGCAATATCAAGCAGGTTTCTATGGTCTTGCGACCGCTGGCAATGTCATTCTCCTCGTATTCGTCTTGGCGTTGGCGGGACCTCTCTACATGTACTTCAATCGTAAGGAGCGCCAGGCATGAAGAAGTTCCTGCGAAAAAATTGGATTGACTTCATTTCAATTCCTATTGGCGTCTTCGTTTTCGTCATTCCGTTTGGAATGATCTTTCTTACCGCAACTAAGAGTTCGAAAGAGGCATATTCTCTCGACTTTAGTCTTGGCGAAAAGTTTCTTCTGTGGGAGAACATAAAAACAGTGCTCGCCACCAATGATGGAATCGTGATCAGAGCATTTATCAACTCCACGATCATCACATTCCTTTCAGTTGTGCTTGTTGTCATCTTTAGCTCAATGGCGGCTTTTATCTTGTCCCGACGACCTGGAAGAGTCACGACAATCGCCAATATATGTGTTCTTGCTGGCTTGGTAGTTCCACCCGCAATCGTTCCCACAATCTGGGTGCTTCAAAAACTTCACCTCTTCAAGACTTTACAAGGCCTTATCTTCATTCAGGTTGCCTACAGCGCCGCTTTTGCAATCCTCATCTACAAGAGCTTTATCGCCTCTATTCCAAAGGAGATTGATGAAGCAGCGGCTATGGATGGTTGCACTGGATTCTCGCTATTTAGAAGAATAATTTTTCCACTCCTGATGCCTGTCAACATCACAATTATCGTGACAACTTCAGTTGCAATCTTTAACGACTTCACCAATCCGTTGTACTTCTTACCAGGGGCAAAGAATGCAACGGTTCAGTTAACCCTCTTTAACTTCCAAAGCCAGTACCTCACTCAGTACAACCTTCTCTTCACAGACATTTTGCTCATAACAATTCCACCGCTGCTTGTCTTTATCATCTTCAATAAGCGCATCGTCTCCGGCATGACTGCCGGAGCAGTAAAGGGGTAAGACATGTCCACACTTCCACCACTCACCGAGAACGATGCGCTGACAACAGTCATCGGCCTGCAAAGTCAGTATTCGGCGGACATTATCGGCCTTCCCGTTATAGATCCCCTTCTGACATGGCAAATTTCAAGCTCACGCCCTGACGCCATTCAAGTCGGTTATGAGATTTCGTCAGTCGACGAAGATGGCAAGGTCACAACCTCGTCAGTTGTTGAATCAAACGAGCAGATAGAGGTGGTTGCCAATGGCCATATCACTAAGGCGCAAACTATTACTCAGCTTCGGGTCCGCATCGCAACTCAGTACGGTTGGAGCGGTTATAGCCCACTGATTACCTTTGAGACAGGACTCAAATCAGGAAACGATCTTGTAGGGCGCGCAATTGGCGATGATTCGCTTCACTCAGCACCTTCTCCCATCATGCGCAAAGAGTTCAGCGCAGGTAAGACCGTAGCGAAGGCGCGAATCTATGCAACCTCTGAAGGAATTCACTCGCTCTACCTCAATGGCGTAAATGTCACAGATGAATACTTCACTCCTGGCTGGACTGCATATGATGATCGAAATACCTACATTACATACGATGTGACGAAGCTAGTGCAGAATGGTGCAAATTGTTTTGCAGCCGAGATTGCTGATGGTTGGCATCGCGGCAAGTTCGGCTTTATGAATATGTACGACAACTACAGCACAAAGATTTCTCTTCTTGCCCAGCTCGAAATCACTTATACAGATGGCAGCAAAGATGTAATCGCAACAGATGAAAGCTGGAAAGTTTCTACTGGCGAGATTCTCTTTGGTGATATCTACGACGGTTCAACAATTGATTTCACAAAGGAACAGGTGGGTTGGAAGCTCGCCGGATTTAATGATTCAGGCTGGTCTACGCCAATAATTCATACAATCAAGCGCGAGATTCTTGAGCCACGTGTTTCAACGCGAGTGATTGAAATTGCAGAGTTTCCTGCCCGACTTCTCGATAAGAAGAACACAAGTCGTACTCTGATTGATTTCTCGCAGAATATTTCAGGGTGGGTCCGCCTTACCGTTGATGGAAAGAAGGGCGATATAGTCACAATTCGCCATGCTGAGGTCCTTGAAGATGGCCCCAACCTACATACCGCTGCCCTCCGGACAGCCAAGGCAACTGATGTATTCACATTAGGTCATGACGGCCGCAGCGTGCTCGAACCCAAATTCACTTTCCATGGCTTCCAATTTGCGGAGGTAACTGGGTCTGCAACATTTATTTCTGCGGTGGGGGTTGCAGTTTCATCTGCAAATGAACGTCGTGGCTACTTCACATCATCTGATACTCGACTCAACCGCCTCCACCAGAACGTGGTCTGGTCGATTCACGACAACATGGTCTCAGTCCCAACAGATTGCCCGCAGCGCGATGAGCGTTTAGGTTGGACTGGCGATGCGCAAGCAATTGCGATGACTGCAAATACTCTATTTAAAGTTGATTCATTCTGGCGCAGCTGGTTGACAGATCTCTGGGTTGATCAACAGCGAGTAGGGGGAGTCGGCGCGGTTGTGCCAGATATTCTCTCGAAGCAGCCATCACCGGCTGAAGGTGCAGGATGGATCATCACCGATCGCGCTGGCTGGGCAGATGCAGCAACTATCGTTCCAATGGCAACTTACGAATCATTTGGAAGCGCATCAACGTTGAAGCAACAGGTTGAATCTATTCGCGCCTACGTCGATAGCTTGTCAGCGCACCGAAAAGGTGAGAAGTTCCTTCCAGAAGAGTTCCAATTTGGCGATTGGTGCGATCCAGATGCACCGGTCGATCAACCTTGGCTCTCTAAAGTAAAGGCACAATTTGTTGCCAATGCATTCTTCGCAAATACCGTTCAAATTGCGGCGGATGTCGAAGCGCTCGTTGGCGATGCCGCTCATGCCGCTAAGTACACCGAACTCGCTGCAACTCTTAAGCGCGATATCTGGGAGCACTTCGGCACTGAGGCAAAAGAGACAACAGCTGGTTGCTCTATTGCAATTGAATTTGGAATTGTGCCAGCGGCCGAGAAGGCAGCAGTAGCCAAGATTCTGAGCGATAAAGTCATTGCAGATCAAGGAAAAATCACCACTGGCTTCCTTGGAACTCCATTGATCCTTCATGCGCTCTCTAAGAACGGCCACTTCGATGCCGCATACACGATGTTGATGCGTCGCAAAGTGCGCTCGTGGCTCTACCAAGTTGATCAAAACGCAACCACAATTTGGGAGCGTTGGGATGCGATTCGTGAAGATGGATCAATTCATAAGGGCGAGATGGCTACCTCTTCAGAGGAGCAGCCAGATGCATCGATGATCTCCTTTAATCACTATGCGTACGGCGCAGTAATTGATTGGGTTTATCGCAACGTAGCCGGTATCGCTCCAACTGCAAAGAACCCGGGCTATCGCCACATTACATTTGCACCTCACCCGGGTCAGGGATTCACATTTGCATCAGCATCCGTCAACACTCCATTCGGAAATGCATCGATTGATTGGAGAATCGGTGATGCTGGTCTACTCCTTGCAACAATCGAAGTTCCCTTCGGTTCACGAGCAGTGATTGATTTCCCAGTGACATCTTCTTCAACTCTTCGCGTCAACGGCGCAACTGTCGCTAATGGCCTTGAAGTGGGTCACGGAACTTATGAGGTAACGCTCACAGCTCCTGCTGTTGCATTATTCGAAGTTGCTTAAGGAGTAAGCGCCATGGATTTCACATCGGCCCTAGCTAAGTTATCTCTGGAAGAGAAGGTCAAAGTTCTCACCGGTGAGGATTTCTGGACCACGTGGGCGCTGCCATCAATCCACCTTCGCAAGATGGTTGTTTCCGATGGCCCATCCGGTGTGCGCGGTGAATTATGGGATGAACGTAGCCCATCACTTTCATTACCTTCAGCAACAGCGATGGCTTCGACGTGGGATCGCGACGTGATGCATCATGTCGGCGAGGTGATGGCATTTGAAGCGCGGCGTAAGAATGTAGACGTTGTACTCGGTCCAACAATTAATCTCCACCGGTCACCGCTCGGCGGTCGCCACTTCGAGGCATATTCAGAGGATTCAATCCTCTCGGGCGCACTGGCAGCCGCGTTTATTAAGGGAATTCAAGGGCAAGGGGTAGGTGGCTGCCTTAAGCACTTTATCGCCAATGATGCCGAGACCGATCGCCATACCGTCAATAACATCGTAGATGAGCGGACTCTGAGAGAGGTCTATGCCCTTCCATTCGAAATTGCCGTACGTGATTCAAATCCATGGACAATCATGTCGGCCTATAACCGCGTCAACGGCCCAAAGATGGCTGCATCGCCGCTCCTCAACTCAATGCTAAAAGAGGAGTGGGGCTGGGATGGAATGGTGGTCTCAGATTGGACGGGTGTCACAACCAGAGTTGACACCGGAAATGAGGGTAACGACCTAGAGATGCCAGGCCCATTCGGGCAATGGGGTGAGAAGTTACTTGCTGCAGTACGCAGTGGTGAAGTCTCAGAGGCAGCTATTGATGCAAAGGTAGAGCGAATCCTTCGCTTAGCTCATCGAGTCGGTAAGTATGCAGAGGCAGAGACCAAGGCAGCTAAGGCATTTACAGATGCCGAGCTACAGAAAGCCGCACGTGAAATTGGTGCACAATCAATTGTTCTCGCAAAAAATAGCAACGAAGTGTTACCGCTTGAAGCGCCAATGAAGGTTGCAGTGACTGGTGCGCATGCGCGATTTGGGCGCGGTCAAGGCGGTGGGTCAGCAACTGTCTACCCTACAGAATCTATTGGTCCACTCGATGGACTGATAGCAAATGCGCCATCCGGGACTTCAATTGAGTACACCCTCGGAGTCAACGCAGATACAAGCTTGATTGAATTTAATAAAAACTACCTCAAGAATCCGGCAACAGGTCAAGGTGGATGCCTTGCTGAGGTTATTGCACCAGATGGAAGCATCTTGTTGAGTGAAGATCGCTTTGGAGGATTCTTTAACTGGGCTACTCAACCTTGGATGTTTCAATATGCATTTGTACGTGTTACCGGAATCTTTACCGCCGAAAAAGATGGTGAGTACCAATTTGGTGTTGGGATGGTCGGCAATTACAAAGTCACTATCGGAGGGCAGGTGCATGAAGGGTTTATTCCAATGCACTCAGATGACCTCGGTGAATTTGTACTCAATCCACCCTTCAGATCCTTTGGCTACACCCTGAAAAAAGGTGAAGAAGTCCTTATTTCATGGGAATATCCGAGAGATTCTCTGCCGATTCCGATTGCATCTTTCTATATTGGATTCCGCGAACCAGAGCGTTCACGAGAAGAAGAGTGCGCAGATGCAGTTGCCCTCGCATCGAAATCAGATGTTGCTATCGTTTTTGTCGGCACAACTTCAACTATTGAATCAGAAGGACATGATCGAACGAACATCTCACTTCCTGATGGACAAGACCAACTCGTCTCGGCTGTCGCTAAGGTCGCGAAGAGAACAGTAGTTGTTGTAAATTCCGGTTCTCCAGTAGAGATGCCATGGTTTGATGAAGTAGATGCCGTTTTGTTGACATATTTTGGTGGTCAACAGATGGGTAACGCTCTTGCTGATGTGATTTACGGAGTTGTAAACCCGGCAGCTCGTACTACGACTACGTGGGCGCGAGAGATGAGCGATCTCCCGGTGGCTAACACAACTCCTACAAATGGCGAGCTTCATTATTCCGAGGGCCCGTTTATTGGCTATCGTGCTTGGCGTAAAGCCGAGAAGACTCCCTTGCTGCCATTTGGCCACGGACTTTCTTACACATCATTCAACTCTGAATTAGTCGCTGCAGATAAGAGCGAGGCTTCAGTGAAAGTAACCAATATAGGTCCTCGATCTGGTGCCGAAGTACTTCAACTTTATGCAGTGAATGAAAGCGCGGATAATTTTGAACGACGTCTCGTAGGATTTGCAAAAGTTCAGCTTAATTCAGGAGAGAGTCGCACAATAGATATTGCCTTGGAGCCACTGGGCTTTAAGCAATTCAATGGCGCGTGGCAGGATCTGCCTGGCAAATGGAAAATAACTCTTGCCCAGAACGCTTTTGATTCAGGATCGACTCTGATTGTTTAAGACTTACTCAGAGCTCTTCCAGATTCCTGGGGCAAAGCGAATAGCTTCAGCGGGATTTATAGCTCGCATTCCGATTGCGATGGATACCATCGCAATTATTCTTTTCGTCCAGTCAGTCGATGGCCGCTACACAATTGCAGGCGCCCTCACCGGGTTTGCAGCCCTCACCACTGTTATTTCAGCACCATTGTGGTCGAAAGTCGCCGACCGTCATGGGCAGCGATTTATCCTAAAAATTGCCGTCCCGATACGTATTTCAGCCCTCATCCTCTTTATATATTTGGTTCAAGGTGGGGCGCCTGTCTGGAGCTGGTTTGCTGCCATCTTTATCGCCGAGTCAGCGTCGGTCAGTATTGGATCGATGACTCGACGCCGCTGGGTGCACATGATTGATGGCGAGAAGAAAGACCTCTTATCGACCTCTTATGCCTTTGAATCCCTTTTAGATGAATTCATCTACATTTTAGGACCAGTAATCACTACTGCGGTTGTGGCGGCAATTTCGCCAATGGCGGGTCTACTCCTGGGAATAATTTTTCTTATTGTCGGCGCACCCCTCATCGCTTCTCATAGAGCATCTGATCCAGGGATTGAACATCGCGAAATTGGCGAAAAATTAAACTCGGTAATGCGCAATAGGAAATTACAAGCGGTTGCGATTCCAATTACGATTGCAGGCGGAGCTTTTAGTGCAGTCAATATCTCTGTTGTCGCCTTCTCGGATGAGCGGGGAATGAAATCATTTTCAGGTCTATTGCTCGGTGTATGGGCTGTGGGTGGAGTTGTATCAGCGCTCATTAACGGCGCTATCCGTTGGAAAATCTCACATGGGACGCGCTATCTAGGTTACCTACTTGGAATGACGGTGATTGCCTTCAGTTTCCCTTTTATCGAAAACATTTATCTTCTTGGTGTTGCACTCTTTGCACAAGGTCTCTGTATTGCGCCACTACTTCCAAATGGACTTCCATTGGTAACTAATTCAGTTCCTGCATCACAGATGACGCAGGCAATTACCCTCGCAACTGCTGGAATTCCATTAACCGGAGCAATTTCAAGTTTTCTCTCAGGCAGAATTATTGATAACTCCGGCGCCAGTGCAGGGCTATGGCTCCCATTTGGATTCTTGGCACTTGCCTGCGCGGCAACTATTCCTTACTTAAAAGAATATAAAGATTAAAAAGATTAGCGCCACTTAGTCGCGAGGCTGAAGCCCACCGCGATAAAGCTAAAGCCGATAATCATGTTCCATGCGCCGATGCCAGAGATTGGGTACTGGGTCTGGCTGACATAGAAGATGACGATCCAGAGCAGGCCGATAAGAAAATTGGTAACCATGACAGGTGCGAGCCAGCGAGGGCTCTCTGTTGGTACGGCTTCGACAGCGTGGACCTGCTCTTCATGAGCGTGGCTCTGCTGGACCTTCTTACGCAATTTCGACTTTGGCATGCGGCATAGATTACAGGAGAATAATGGCGTGGCCCGCATCCTTGTCGTCGATAACTACGACTCCTTCGTCTTCAATATCGTGCAGTACCTCGCACAGTTGGGGGCTGAGTGCACAGTCGTGCGCAATGACCAGGTAGAGGCGGCCGAGGCAGGCAAATATGACGGAGTCCTTATCTCTCCTGGGCCTGGCACCCCAGCTAAAGCGGGTGTTTCGATTGCGATGATTAAGTATTGTGCCGAACATTCGATCCCACTTTTTGGCGTGTGCCTTGGCCACCAAGCAATCGCTGAAGCTTTTGGAGCAACTGTCTCGCGCGCACCTGAACTCTTGCATGGAAAGACTTCTGTTGTGCACCACAACGGCAAAGGTGTGATGGAACATTTACCAACGCCATTTACTGCAACGCGTTATCACTCACTCGCTGTTGAGGTTGATACCGTGCCAGAAGTTCTAGAGGTAACAGGTTCGACCGATTCGGGTGTGATCATGTCGCTCCGACATAAGACACTTCCTATTGAAGGCGTGCAGTTCCATCCGGAATCTGTGTTGACTGAACATGGACATAAAATGTTGGCGAATTTCTTAGTGCAGTGTGGTGATGCCGGTGCGCTCGCTCGCGCGCAAGGTTTATCGCCAGTAGTAAACCGCTAGCACTTATTACGGCGCGCGATTAATTGTGATTGTGACAGATTTACCAATTGTTTGCGTTGCCCCAGCATCTGGTGCCTGACGAATCACAACACCATTAGGTTGGCTCGCATCAAAATCGTAGAACTCATTGATTAAGAATCCTGCTTGAATCAACATGGTCTTTGCCTGAATTGCTTCGACACCAACAAGATTTGGAATCTCAACTTCACCACTTGCGATTGTCAGAATTACTCCACTGCCTGCTGTTGTCACAGAACCAACCGGTGGACTCACTTCAAGAACAGTTCCTTGTGGTTGATCTGATGGAGAGGCAACTGTCTGCGAGACTGTCAGACCTACCGCGGTAAGCGCAGCGCGAGCATCAATCAGAGACATCCCAACTAAGTTATCTGGAACTATGGCATCACCCGGACCATCTGAGATAGTCAGAACTATCGAACTTCCAAGGGGTGCGCGCATCGTTGCTAATGGACTCTGGCTAGCAATGCGATCGGCAGGAATAGTTCCGTCGTGCGCGCGCTTGATGGTGATGACATATCCATCAAGTAGCTCTCGTGCTTGAGCCTCAGTAAGGCCAACCACGCTAGGAATAAGCGGGCCGCTATCTTTTGAACCACTCATCAGAAAACCGGTGATAGAGAGAGCAATCGCCGCAAGGAATGAACCGCCATATAAAAGAGCGCTTCGACGTGTGAAGAACGGCGTTGTTGCAACCTTTGTTGTGATTGCTTTACCTTGATGAATCTTTAATAGATCATCGAGCATCGCTTGCGCGCTCTGATATCGATCTTCGGCCTTCTTGGAGAGTGCAACTTTTAAAATTGTGTCGATTCCCGCTGGAAGATCTGGCTGTAGCGCACGAGCAGATGGAACTTCACCAGAGACATGTTGATATGCGATAGAGACCGGAGTCTCGCCAGTAAAAGGTGGTTGACCTGTGAGAAGTTCAAAGAGCAGACATCCCGTCGAGTAAATATCGCTGCGCGCATCTGCAGAATCGCCAATAGCTTGTTCTGGAGATAGATATTGTGCGGTACCAACAACATTCCAGGTACTTGTCAGCGTTGCACCGAGATCATCCATCGCACGAGCGATTCCAAAGTCCATCACCTTTACATCACCAGTACTGGTGATCATCACGTTTGCGGGTTTGATGTCACGGTGAACTATGTTGCGCTGATGTGAATATTCGAGCGCGGTAAGCGTTTGTTCCACAATCGACAATGCATCGTCGAGCGAAACGCGTTCACCTTGATGAATCAACTGTCGAAGCGTGTGGCCTGAGACGAGCTCCATCACGATGTATGGCGCAGGTTCTTCTCCCGAGTCATATACGGCAACAATGCCAGGGTGATTAAGTCCGGCTGCAGCTTTCGCTTCT
>JACCDU010832910.1_pt1 | contig 12896 bp, 9 predicted proteins | sample 7446081 | NCBI WGS metagenome assembly JACCDU01 (sample SAMN15323447, study PRJNA562643) | freshwater metagenome | isolation source: river surface water | place: USA:Blue River Watershed | collected 2017-08-17 | reverse complement strand
TGATGCACACATGCTTCTGCCGTTATTCTTTTATCTCTAATGTTTTGCTGCTGCTCAAACAGTGCCGCTTCTTTTTGTGTAGAAATATGAAAAAAGTGAAGACGATTATTGTGTTTTTTGGCAATCTCTAATACTCTTTGAGTGGCTACAAAGCAGGCTTCCTCTGTTCTTATGAGGTGGTGGTGGTTAAATGGAATATTGTCACCAAATTCTTTTTTGTACCTATCCGTATTGGTTTTTATAATACTGTCATCTTCACTATGAAGGGCTGTTAGAATGGAAGTTCTTGCAAATAATTTTTCTAAATAATCTGGATAGTTGGCTAGTATGCCATGGTCGTTGTTAAAGTAGAGACCGTCATCTGTAATGCCACATACATTTTCTGGATCTGTTAGTAGCGCCTCTTCTAAATTATCTTGATTGATTCCCATAAAAAAGGAATAATTAACCACCGATGATTCAGATGCTATCGCAAATTTTTCTTCTAATAATTTTTGCGTTAATGTATTTGGAATGGTATTGGGCATATCCATAAACGAGGTAATACCCCCCGCTGCAGCGGCTTTTGACTCGGAGGCAATGGTTGCTTTATGGGTTAGGCCTGGCTCTCTAAAATGCACCTGGTCATCTATGCATCCAGGAAGTAAATGCAAGTTTTCGCCATTTATTTCTTTTACCTCTGCATTAGCAGGTAGGTTAATACTATTTGCAATTTTTTCTATGTGCTGGCTGTTAATGAGTACATCAGAATAAAATATTTTTCCTTCATTAACTACGGCTATATTTTTTATTAGGTATTTCATTTTGTTGCAGCTCTTTCTAGTTTATCGTTTATGGCTAAACCCATCCCAACCGATGGCATTTTTTGGGCAATAATGAGATCTAGGTTTTGATGGTCTAAACGGTGCATGGCTGCGTATAAATTTTTAGCAGCTTCCTCCATATCGCCGGTTTGTGAAAGTGTTTCTACTGATGTTACAAAGCTTGGTAGAGTAGTGGGGCTTAATTGTAAGATGCCAATTCGTTTATCAGAATATTTTTGAATATCCAAAGCAATATTATCAGTTAATATTGTTGTTGTACTTGGTGCATAGTGTTTTGAAAGCATGCCCGGTGCTAGTACCGATTCGTTATTTGCATGAACGCGTATTTGTAAGGGGCCTGTAATTTTTTCAATATCCTCCACTTTGGTACTACCTTGTCTATACAGTATAGCTTGTCCATTTTCAAAACCAATAATGGTAGACTCTATACCTTTATCACAACTTCCGCCATCTAAAATAATAGTAAGTGTATCTGTAAAATAATCTGCTACATGTTTTGCAGTAGTTGGGCTAATAGACCCAAATGGATTGGCACTTGGTGCGGCTAATGGAAAGTCTAATTGCTCCAATAGTTCAAGTGCAACGGGATGGTTGGGCACTCTAACGCCAACTGTATTTTTCCCTCCGGTAACTAAGTCAGGTATATGATCTAGTTTTTCTAATACTAGTGTTAGTGGGCCAGGCCAAAAAGCGTCTGCTAATTGCAGGGCTACCAATGGAATATTTTTAGCTACTGATGTGAGTACCGCCGCCGATTTTATATGAACAATGAGCGGGTTAAAGTGTGGTCTATTTTTTAAAGCAAATATTTTTTCAACCGCTGTTTCACTATAGGCATTTCCAGCTAAGCCATACACGGTTTCGGTAGGCATGGCAACAATTTCATTGTTTTCTAGAGCTTTAACAGCAGCATTTATAATATTTGCTTGCATCATTATTTTTTATGGGTTACATTTATCGCAGTAGGTAGGATCTTCTTCTTGTTTTCCATTTGGATAATATGCTTCGTAAATATGGTTACATTTTTGACAAGCATAAACATGCAATAAGGTGCTTTTGGTAGGCGCTTTACAGTTTTCACAAGGTAAGCCCGGTGTAGCATCTTTAATTCCAAATCCGGGTGTATTGCAACTAGGGCAGGCCGTCTTTATTTTTTTGATAAGTTTTTCTGTGGTTTCCTCAATTACCTGCATCCTGGAAGGATTCAAGTGTGCGCGCATATCTGTTTCTACATATACGGTTCCATGCGTTTCCTTAAACTTTGCAAAAGTTTCAAGTAATTCCTTTGTATTGATAATGCCTTTCGCAATCGATGAAAATCCGTCTTTTTTATCTTTTAAAATAAGTGCGTGGCTTGGAAATTGAGCACTTTGTGCAAATGCCAATAAGTCTTCTTCTGAAATTACTTCTTTGGCATTATAATTTGTTTTTGTAGAGATTTCACGAACTACAATTTCTACATCAATTTTTTTATCTATGAATACGAGTAGTTCATCATCTGCAGGTAAAAAATATAGTAGTGGGTGAGCGCCAAAAGACCCCTCACTGGCTACCGCTAAGTCGGCGCCTGTAAGTTCCATGGCAAGCAAGCACTTTTGTCTAGCAGCATCCATTGGGCTTAATTTCCTTTCAATTTCGCCACTAAATGTGCCCAGTAAGTCTGTATCTAAATTTTCTGGTACGATGCAAATGACACCTAACTCTTTTTCGAGTAGTGCCGCCATTGCATTTTGTTTTTTGTGCTTAGATGCTATTACAATTGAACGTCCTGCAAAAACACTATGCTGGTTCATTGATAAAATCAATATGAATGGCTGCGGTAACTTTTAATACTGCGTTGCTACTACCTGCGTTTTCAATTAATGTTTCGAGTTTGGTAAGTTCTGATTTTAAAAAAGCTACTTTTTCTTTTGCAGCTTCGTCAGGCTTGCCAAAGCGCTCAATATGGCTTATGTTTTTTTGTTGATGAAAATTAATCTTCATTGTAAACATGTTGATTAAAACATCTTTTGCTTCTGCGGTGTTAAAAGTTCCATCAATGAGTGTTACTTTATTGTTGTTTTCCATGATCTATTTTTTTTGGTTTGTTTAAATTATTGGCCTTGACCTAATGAGTAAGCAGCAGTTCCGTCAAATGCATACAGGTTTTCGGTTTTAATGGTATCAATGTCTTCTTCGATTGCTTTTTCTAAAAGTTCAATGATATCTGTTTTATACATTTGTTCGCCATTTTTTGCTTTAAACCTACATCTCCAATGGTCGGTGCAAAATGTTTCTTTAAATCCATCAGGCCATACTTTAATACCTCTGTTGGTAATCATAGAAAGGTAGATGCCTTTACTTTCTAATGGTTGAATTTTATTTGCCAGTGCGTTGGGGTCTGATCCTGTCCAGTGTACAAAAAGATCCACGCCCTCCAGTGTTTTAATAGCAGGTTCTTTTCTTTTGTACTTTGGAAGTTCGATAGCTAGGTTATCAGAATAAGTTACCGCTTTAAGTACCGATGGCTTTTGTCCAAGATTGGCAATAACAGCAGTAGCAAATTCGGCGGTACCCACTTTTTGTTTGCTGGTACCGTCTTTAAATATATCTGGGGTATGGGTTCCGTCTTCTAGGGTTTTGAGCCATGCATTTTGAATGCGTTCTGCTACATCTGCTTGTCCAATATGATTAAGCATCATAATGGCGCCTTGTAATAAACCAGATGGGTTAGCTATGTTTTTGCCAGCAATATCAGGAGCAGATCCATGGATCGCCTCAAACATAGAGCACTCTTCACCAATATTTGCAGAACCTGCCAGTCCTACCGATCCTGTAATTTGAGCTGCAACATCACTTAAAATATCGCCGTATAAATTAGGCATTACAATAACATCAAATACTTCTGGAGTGTCTGCAAGTTTTGCCGCGCCAATGTCAATAATCCAGTGTTCATTTTGGATATTTGGATATTCGGCAGCTACTTCATTAAATACTTTACGAAACAAACCATCTGTTTGCTTCATGATATTATCTTTTGTAAAGCAGGTTACTTTTTTTCTGTTCTGTTGTTTTGCATATTCAAAAGCGTATCTGATAATTTTTTCGCAACCAGGTCTGCTAATTAATTTTAAGCACTGTACTACTTCGTCTGTTTGTTGGTGCTCAATTCCTGCATATAAGTCTTCTTCGTTTTCCCTAACAATCAAAATGTCCATGATAGGGTGCTTTGTTTTTACAAACGGATGCAAGCTCATGCAGGGTCTTATGTTAGCATAGAGCCCTAAAAATTTTCTTGTAGAAACGTTTAAGCTTTTGTAGCCACCACCTTGTGGTGTTGTAATAGGTGATTTTAAAAATACTTTATTGTTTCTAATGATTTCCCATGATTCAGGAGCAATACCAGCCGTATTTCCGGCTAAAAACACTTTTTCGCCAATTTCAATCTCATCAATTGCAATTTTTGCGCCTGCTGCCATTAAAATACGCAGGGTTGCATCCATAATTTCTGGCCCAATGCCATCACCCTTTGCTACAGTTACTCTAGTCATTGCTTCACATTTTTTGATGCTGCAAATTTGAGCTTTTAGATACATAAATTTCTATTTATATTTGTTATCTAAATCATAAACAAAACTTATGAATTATACCCTTAATCAGCTCCAGGTATACTTAAAAGTGGTGCAAACACAGAGCGTGACCAAGGCAGCAGAGGCGCTCAACCTGTCCCAGCCGGCTGTATCTATACAATTAAAAAACTTCCAGGATCAATTTGGTATACCTCTAATTGAAGTAATAGGACGAAAGGTATATATCACAGATTTTGGTAAAGAAATAGCAGATGCTGCCGAAAATATTATCAATCAGGTGTATGCCATCAATTATAAATCACTGGCGTATAAAAATCAATTAACAGGTAGGTTAAAAATAGCGTCTGTATCCACCGGTAAATATTTGATGCCCTTTTTTTTATCTGGATTCATGCGCCAGCATGCAGGTGTGGAGCTTGTAATGGATGTAACCAATAAAAACAAGGTTTTTGAGAGTTTAAAAAATAATGAAATTGATTTTGGGCTCGTTTCCTTTTTACCATCTTTATTGGACATTGACAAGTTGGATTTATTAGAAGATAAATTATATTTAGTAGGTAAGAATGAAACAAATCAAGAAGTTAATGTTACTGCAAAAAAAATGTTTGAAAACCTGCCAATCATTTTTAGAGAGCAAGGCTCAGGAACAAGACAAGTGATGGAAAAATTTTTGCAAACGAACAATATCACGGTGCTTCGTAAAATGGAGCTCACATCCAATGAGGCGGTAAAACAAGCATTATTAGCAGGTCTTGGTTATTCTATTATGCCTTTTATAGGTATCCGGAAGGAAATAATAAGTAAAGACTTGCAAATTATTCCGGTTAAAGGTCTTCCATTAAAAACAACCTGGAACCTTATATGGTTAAAAGGAAAAAAGTTATCGCCAACTGCTGCATCTTTTTTGGATTATTTGCAATTAAATAAACAACAAATAATAGACGATACATTTAATTGGCAAGAATTATAGTATATATTTATAGTACAACATCAAAATAGGGGTATGCGTTTTATTTTTTGGATGGTAAGTTTATTATGTGTAGCATCTGCTCATGCTAGTTTTGATACAGATAGCATGGTGCCTATACAATCAAAAACGCCTTTTTTTAAAAATGCTGACACGCTCAATAAAAAAAGGTTTGTAGCCGTAAATGCCACTTCACTTTTAGCATTATATGGTAGTTATCATTACATCAATAATGCCTGGTGGGCCGATTCTAAAAAGACCTTTCATTTTGATGGTGGTGGTTCAAATATTGCACAAGCTTTTGATTTTGGAAGAGACGCTGTTTACGCAAAAAGCTTAGATAAAGTAGGTCATTTTTTTGGTGCCCGAATTACCAGTGACATTTTTGCAAGAGGTATTAGATGGTCTGGGAAAACCGAGGCGCAATCATTATTATGGGGTGGTTTTTTGGGCACTGCTGTGCAAGGTTTTATAGAAATTAAGGATGGATATTCTCCTAACTGGGGCTTTAGTGTATATGATTGGATGAGTGGGTCACTAGGAAGTTTTTATCCCTACTTTCAGTCTAAGAGTAAATTTTTAAGTGCGGTAGATATCAAATATAGTTATTACCGCAAGCACAATTACTACTATGATCACGTAAAGCGGGTTAGTAATTTTCAGGACGATTATATGAATTCTACTTTTTGGCTCACCTATAATCCTAAACGATATAAGCCTTCTAGTAAATGGCCTAAGTGGTTGGGTATTTCTGTTGGTGTTGGTGTAGATGAAACTTTAAATGATTATTATATTGGTGCACCCAATGGCTACGCCGATTTAGGTAAAGGTGGGTATGAATTTTACTTAGCCCCTGATATTGATTTTAAAGGATTACTTCCTAAAAAGCCTTTCTGGCAAACGCTTGCACATGTATTAAACTATATCAAAGTGCCTACGCCTGCGTTAAGGTTAAGTAGGAATTCAAAATTCATGCCCATTCATTTTTAGTTGAAGTTTGCTCAGATGCATTTATAACTTCCAATTAACAGATACTCCAAAAGCTCGCCCCATTCCATAAACACCAGAGCCGTGAGTTTTGTATTTTTGGTTGAGTATATTTATGGCACTAGCATTAATTTCTAGATGCTTCCATCTAATGCTCGCGTCTATTTGAATGGTATTCCATTGAGCCGTACCCAACGCACCTATTCTGTTATCATCTATATCTCCCTTTGCAAGTCTGGTTTGTTTGCCGGCAAATTGGTGTCTAATAGCAACTGTTTTATTTTTAGAATGCCAGCTTAACTTGTTTTGACCAAAAAATGGTGGCATCCTTCGCATAGGTTCATTTTTTGTTACATTTTGGCCATAGGTATAAGTTGCATTTGATTGTAAGTCAAAATGGTTATTGATTTGATGCGACACTGAAATTTCTGTCCCATTGATATAAGAAGATTCTATATTCTTTTTGGTATAAACATTGTATCCATTAATCACTTGACCATTAACAATCCTTGCAATTACATCTTTCAAATTCATGCGAAAAAGGGAAACAGTGACATTTGTTTTTACAGCATTGTATTTATACCCTAGTTCAATATTTTTTGATTTTTCTGGCTTTAGTTTATAGCTAGGAATTTCATATCTAAAATCAACAATACCTAAAGTGCCCAAGTCGTCTATGTTTGGAGCCCTATAGCCTGTTGAGATAGAACCAAAAATGAAATTATTTTTATGTAGTTGATAGTTGACACCAAAATTGGTCACGAGTGCCGATGGTTTTAATGTAACATTCCCAAGTGTCGTATCGCTTATGCGAATATTTAGAAAATTATAACGAATACCTGCAATAACACTCAGTTTGCCAAGGTTTATATAATGGATATTAAACAAAGAATTGTTATTGTAAATAGATCCATTGGGGTATAAGCCTCTTTTTTGTATTTGAGAAGTAGTGCTCGTGTTTGTTTCGGTGGTATTGCTATTAACCAGGTCCGAATAGATGTCTATGCCTGTGTTACTTGTCCAATTTTTTGTTGGCTTTACAATGATTTCGGCAGTTAGGCCGGTAGAATGTATGGTATCTCTTTCTTTTCTTAAAAGGGTCGTATTATTTTTTTGATTGGAACGGTTTTCGATGGAGCGTTGCTGAGAGAGCGTTACAAGTATTTCAGAAATTACTTTGTGTTTACTTGCATACCTATATTTTAGGTAGTTTAAATTGTGTACCTGTTTGTCAACTTGATTTATTTTAAAATTCTCTAACACTATTTTATGGTAAATAGGAATATCCCGTTGAATTGTATTTTGGGTTGAAAATGTAATTTCTTGGCTGCTACTTAATTTTACTTTTGCTTTTATATCATAGTTTTTTTCTCTGTAGCCAGTGGGTGCTTGATTGCCTACCCCTTCGCCACCAACAATGTCACCATATCTTTTGATACTTAATCCACCTAAAATGGACCAGTTGTTGGCCGCATAACTCATCTCGGTTCTATTTGTCTTTTCCATTTGGGAAGACAAAAATTTGCTGGTATTACTCAGTTTAAAATCATTGAAACCGCTCGTGTTTACTTCTTTGGTTGTAAGGTTAATGACGCCACCCATGGCATCAGATCCATATTCAATGGCGCCGATACCTTTTAATACATCTACTCTTTCAAGGGTAAACATATCAATGGTATTCAGGTACTGATTGGGGCCATAACGGTAAGTTGCATTGTTTAATCTAATGCCGTCTATTACTAAAAGCGTTTGATTGCCCGTAAGTCCTCTAATAAATGCGGAGCCCCCTCCATGGTTTGTTTTTTGTAAAAAAACGCCTGCTACCCCCTGTAAAGCTTCAGGTGTTGTTCTTGCGTTGGTTTCTCTTATTTGATTTTGATCAATAGAACTAATTACATACGGGGTTTTTGCCTGACTCGTTTTAATATTTCGGCTCGTTACAAGAACCGAGTCTAGCTGATTATAAAGGGTATCTCTATTATGGGCAGCAGCTGGCTTAACAATAAATAGTAATGTACAACATGCTAGTAATTTTAAGCCTAAGACCACTTTTTGACCAGTTTAATTTACCAAATAAGGTGCAATAATGCCCTGCCATATCTTATAGCCTGCTGCATTCATATGGAGCTTATCTGATAAAAATATGTTGGTGAGGATTTTGCCGTCTGCGTCAAACATGCTGTGGTAAACATCTATGTAAGCGGCTCTTTTTTGCTTTTCCATAAATGATTTAATTAGTTCATTCGCTTTTTGCATGGTTACTAAATACTTTTCTCTACTTGGGCTAGGCTTCATCGAAATGTAGGCGATAGGTACTTTTTTATAACGAGATCGTATAAGTGTGTACAATGTTTTTAGGCGTTCAAAAACAGTGTCTGCTGTAATTGAAGGCCCGCCGGTTAAATCATTTTCGCCGCAATAAATAAGTATTTGCTTGGGGTTGTATTTAAAAATAACGTCTTCGGCATACATCATCATGTGCGGTAGTGATGAGCCCCCAAACCCTCTGTTTATAATGGTTTTACCTGGAAAATAGTTGGACACGTCTTTCCAGTTGGTAAAGCTAGAGCTTCCAATAAGTAAAATGGCGTCTTTGGCTGGCGCCTTTATGGAGTCTGCTTTTCTAAACGCTTTTATTTCATTGATAAAGGGTTGCGAAATGGCGTCTACGCAAAATAATGATACTGCAATAAGTAAGATGTATCTAAATAAATGTTTCATATCGTTTATTTTAAATAAAAACACGGTTGATATTGGCGTAATCTTCTCTAAATTCCTTGGGTGTTGAACCTTTTTTCTTTTTAAATATTCGGTTGAAGTTAGAAATATTATTGAAACCACAATTAAAAGCTATCTGACTAATTGGCAAATGGGTTTCAATTAATAGTCTCGAAGCGTGACCAAGTCTAATTTCAAGTAAATTATCTATAAAGCTTATTCCAGTATGTTGTTTAAAAAATCTGCTAAAGGAAACCTCTGTCATATTTGCTAAATTAGCAACGTCTGCTAGACTAATAGGTTTGTCAAAATGTTGGTTTAAATAGTCAATTACTTTTTCTACCCTTCTGCTATTATACGACTTATTGATATTGCTAAAAGTCGCTCCTGATAAGAGTTGCATGTCATTAGAGGTAGATAATACATGAAGTACCGACATGAGTTCTAATACAGAAAGAAAACCTTGTTTATTGGCTAATTCGGCAATTCTATTTTGAACAAGTTTTGTAGTAAAGTTTGAAAAAAGAATTCCTTGTTTAGCCTTTTCAAACATTTCTTTTATATAAAACAATTGGTTGCGGCGTAGAAACTTCTCATCTATTAAGTCTTTGTGAAACTGAATGGTTATTTCTGATATTGTCTTGTTCTTGCAATTGTGCGTTACCCAGCAATGCGGAAGGTTGGGGCCTACCAATACAAGTTCTACATCGTCAATCTCACCCATATGGTCGCCAATAATTCTTTTAGCGCCATTTGCATTGATGATTAGGTTGATTTCAAACTCTTCATGGTAGTGAAGGGGGAAATCAAATTCGGTTTTTGTTCTAGAAAATGTGGTAAAACAGTCGCTATTGGTGAGGGGAGTAATTTCTTTTAAAATGTCATTTTTCATAAATCTGATAAAATAATATCATGTCCATAATTACATCATTATATTGCAAATTAGCTGGTTTTGACTAATAAAATACAATAAAGGGATAAAATAGTACCATTATTTACATCAACAACTATTTACATTTGATAAAATCATTGCTATATGAAAAAAACGTTCATTTTCTTTCTTTTGTTTTTTGCCATGCTTATCACTCAAGGACAGGCTCAAACAAAGAAAATTACCGGTAAAGTATTGGATGAAGTGGGTGTGCCAATCAATGGCGCAACCATTACTGTAAAAAACACTAAAGTGGTTGCATTAACCAACGACAAAGGTAATTTTTCAATTGATCTCCCTGCAGCTTCAAAAATGCTTGTGGTAACTTTTGTTGGTATGGAAACATCGGAAGTGAATGTTGCCAATAAAACCACTGTAACTGTTTCATTAAAATCTACAGCTTCTGCACTTGCTGATGTAGTGGTTATTGGATATGGAACGGTAAAAAAATCTGATTTAACAGGTTCTGCGCAAAGACTAAATAGAGAAGACATTATGCGTGACAATCCGGGTAATATTTTGCAGGCCATGCAAGGTAAACTTGCGGGTGTAAATGTTACGCAAAATGATGGAGCACCTGGAGCTGGCCTTAGTATTAGAATCCGTGGTTCTAATTCGTTTTTAGGTGGCACAGAGCCTTTGTATGTAATTGATGGTGTGCCATTTAATAATAGTAGTAGTGGCACAACGCCAGAATCTTTAGGTGGTGATGAAAAGCAAACGCTAAATGCTCTTGCATTTTTAAATCCGAATGATATTGAATCTATCGACGTATTAAAAGATGCATCTGCCACTGCCATTTATGGTTCACGTGGCGCCAATGGTGTTGTATTAATTACCACAAGAAAAGGTAAAGTAGGTAAAGATAAAGTGGAACTTAACGTAACCATGGGTTTGGCCGAAGTGTCTAAGAAAATTAGAATGCTTAATCCTATGGAGTATGCGAATTTTCAAAACCTAGCGTTCCAAAATGCAAATAAATATGACGGCACTAACTATTCATTACTCTTCCCAAATCCTTCTGCATATGAGATGGATAATAACAATTGGCAGGATCGAATATTTAGACAAGCCTTTACACAAAATTATTCTTTGAATGTTAGTGGCGCTTCTGATGCAGGTAGTCATAATTTCACAATGGGCTATGTAGATCAGGAGGGTGTAATTCAAACATCTGGGTATAAAAAAATTAATCTAAGTTTTAATTTAAATAGAAATATTAATAAAACTTTTAGAATCGGAACAAGTAACTCGATTTCTAATTCAACTACAAGAGGTGTTAAAACAGGAACAGATAAGTCTGATGCGGCAAGCGCAGGGGTGGTTCGTTCTGCATTAACATATCCTGCAACAATTAGTATTTTGGATGAGTATGATGGATTGGGTGATGATTTTATTACCAATCCTTATATTTATGTGAATGATGTTTTAAATAGAGTAACTGCTACCAATATTTTTTCTTCTAGCTTTTTAGAAGCTACTATACATAAGAATCTAAAGTTCAGACAAAACATAGGCTTTAATTATGGCGCTAATACAAGAGACCAATATTATCCTAGAACTGTTTTTGAAGGCTTTGCATCTAAAGGATGGGGTTTGAAATCAGATAATAACTGGTCTAGTATTGTTTCAGAAAGTATTTTAACATACAACAAAAAAATTGACAATCATAGTTTTACCGCAACTGCTGCTTCTACCTTTGAACAAAATATGGGTAACTCAAAAAGAGCTGAGGCTAAAACTTTCCCCAATGATTTGTTACAAAATGAAAACCTACAATCTGCAGAACAAATTTTGCCAATTGTAACCAACAAATACCAATCAAATTTGGTGTCTGTTTTAGGCCGTTTAAATTATACTTACGCAGATAAGTATGTGCTTTCTGTTTCACATAGAAATGACGGTTCAAGTAAATTTGGTAAAGACAATAAGTGGGCTGCATTTTCTTCTGCTGGATTAGCATGGAAGATGCATAAAGAATCATTTATTAATAAAATTGATGCAATTAGTGAGTTAACATTAAGAGCTAGTTATGGCCAAACCGGTAATCAGGGTATTGGTTCTTATGCCTCTTTGTCAAAACTTGCTATTTATAATTATACATTTAATGGGGTCGTTCAAACGGGCTTGGCTGATGATGTTTTTGCTGGACCAGCAAATGCGCAACTTAAGTGGGAAACCACCAATGCGTATAATGCAGGATTAGATCTAGGCTTGTTTAATGGACGTATTAATGCGCATGTTGATGTTTATTTAAAGCGTACCAACGATTTATTGCAATTTATAACGACGCCTGCTTCTACTGGTTTTCAGCGTCAGTTGAGAAATTCAGGATCCGTTGAAAATAAGGGATTGGAAATTGCAATGGATGCAACAGTGGTTAATAAGAAAGATTTTCAATGGAAAACAAATTTCAACATTTCATTCAATAGAAATAAAATTATTTCATTGGGCGGTGATGTGAAGGAGCAATTTGCAAGTAATATTTCTACACGTGATGCTCCATTTATTCAACGCGCCGGTTTACCAATTGGCACTTTATATGGCTATGTAGAAGATGGATACTTTGACAATGAAGCTGAAGTTAGAAACTCACCTGTATTTAAAGGACAGCCATTAAATATTATTAGACGAACAATTGGTGAAGTGAAGTATAGAAATTTTGACAATGACCCATCTTCTATTTCTGTTACAGACCGTGTGGTTATTGGGGATGTAAATCCTGATTATACATTTGGCTTAACAAATAACTTTAAGTATAAAAATTTTGATTTAAGTGTGTTTATTAATGGGGTGCAGGGTAATGATATTGTAAACATGAATAGTGTTTGGAATGCTAATATCGGAACTTCAAAAAATGTAACATTAGATATGTTTAATGGTGCATGGAAAGAGGGTGC
>JACCDU011338765.1_pt1 | contig 12902 bp, 15 predicted proteins | sample 7446081 | NCBI WGS metagenome assembly JACCDU01 (sample SAMN15323447, study PRJNA562643) | freshwater metagenome | isolation source: river surface water | place: USA:Blue River Watershed | collected 2017-08-17 | reverse complement strand
TGCAGCGCGAGCACCGCGTCACGCTGGCCGGCCCGACCACGCTGATGGCCATGCTCAACTCGCTGCAGATGGGTTTTCGCACGCTCGCGCTGGAAAAGCGCAGCAGCGAGGTCTGGCAGGTGCTGGGTGCGGTCAAGACCGAGTTCGGCAAGTTCGGCGATGTGCTCTCCCGGGTGCGCAACCAGACCCAGACCGTGCTCAACACGCTGGACCAGGCGCAAACCCGCACCAACGTCATGCAGCGCGCGCTGCGCCAGGTCGACGCCTTGCCCGAGGCGCAGGCGCAGTCGCTGCTGCCGGGGGCGGCCGAAGGCACGGAATGAGGCGCCCCGCGTGAAACAGACCCTGGCCCGGCTGATCGCCGGGCAGATTTTTTTGCATGCCTGCATGGCCGGTTTGCGCATGGCCACGCCCCTGCTGGCGCTCAAGCAAGGCCACAGCGCGATGGCCGTGGGCGCCTTGCTTTCGCTGTTCGCCTTGACCCAGGTCTTCATCGCCGTGCCCGCCGGGCGCTACACCGACCGCGTCGGCCTGCGCCGGCCGGTGGGGATCGCGGTGGCGGTGGCCACGCTCGGTGCGGCGCTGTCGGCCTGGTGGCCGGTGTTCGAGATGCTGTGCCTGAGCGCGCTGGCCACCGGCGGGGCCACCGGCCTGACGGTGATCGCGCTGCAGCGCCATGTCGGGCGCCTGGTGCAGTCGCCGGCGCAGCTCAAGAGCGCTTTTGGCTGGCTCTCGATCGGGCCGGCGTTTTCGAATTTTCTGGGCCCCGTGCTGGCCGGCCTGCTGATCGACCACGCCGGCGCGGCCCCGGGCGACACCTCGGGCTTTCGCGCCGCGTTCGCGCTGATGGCCGCCTTGCCCCTGCTCGGCCTGCTGCTGTGGCGCGCGGTGCCCGAGCACCCCAGCGCCCGCAGCGCCGCGCCACAGGGCGGCGGGCGCACGCTCGATCTGCTGCGCGAGCCGCAGCTGCGCCGCCTGCTGCTGGTCAACTGGCTGCTGTCCTCGTGCTGGGACGTGCACACCTTCGTCGTGCCGGTGCTCGGCCACGAGCGCGGCTTCAGCGCCTCGGTCATCGGCACGCTGCTCGGCGCCTTCGCGGTGGCGGCGGCCCTCATCCGCATGAGCCTGCACTGGGTGGCGCGCCACCTGCACGAGCACCAGATCATCACCGGCGCCATGCTGGCCACCGGCCTGCTGTTCGCCCTCTACCCCTTCATGCCCAACGCCTGGGCCATGGGCGCCTGTTCGGTGCTGCTGGGCCTGGTGCTGGGCTCGGTGCAGCCCATGATCATGAGCACCTTGCACCAGATCACGCCCGAGCACCGCCAGGGCGAGGCGCTGGGCCTGCGGCTGCTGAGCATCAACGCGTCGAGCGTGCTCATGCCCAGCCTGTTCGGCGCCGCGGGTGCACTGGCGGGGGTGGCGCCGGTGTTTTGGGTGGTGGGGGCCAGCGTGGCCCTGGGCGCGCGCCAGGGCTGGCGCCTGCGCCCGCACGGGCGCAAGCGGGCCTGATCAGGCGGTGGCCGCGGGGCCAGGGGTGGGGGCAATGGCGGGCAGGTTGTAGAAATCGCAGATGTGCTGCCACGCGTCCTGCGGCGTGTCGACGTAGACAAAAAGATCGAGGTCTTCGGGCGAGATCGTGCCGTCTTCGACCAGCACCTGCGGGTTGAACAGGCGCTTCCAGTAGTCGCTGCCGAACAGCAGGATGGGCACGGGCCGGGCCTTGCGCGTTTGCACCAGGGTCAGCACCTCGAACAGTTCGTCCAGCGTGCCAAAACCGCCCGGAAAGGCCACCAGCGCCTTGGCGCGCATCATGAAATGCATCTTGCGCAGCGCGAAGTAGTGGAACTTGAAGCTCAGCTCGGGCGTCACATACAGATTGGGCAGCTGCTCGTGCGGCAGCACGATGTTGAGCGCCACCGAGGGCACGCCGCATTCAAAGGCGCCGCGGTTGGCCGCCTCCATGATGCCGGGGCCGCCGCCGGTGCAGATGTGCAGCTTTTCCTGCGCCGGCAGGCAGCTGCAGTGGCGCGACACGAGCTGGGCGAAGGCGCGCGCGTGTTCGTAGTACACCGCGTTGCGCACGGCGCGGCGCGCCCGCTCCAGCGCCTGCGCATCCTGTGACGCTTCGGCGTCGCGCAGCAGGCCTTGCGCGGCCTCCATGCTCATGAAGCGGGCGCTGCCGAACACCACCACCGTGTGTTCGATCGCCGCCTCGATTTGCGCCAGGTCGGGTTTGAGCAGTTCGAGCTGGAAGCGGATGCCCCGGCTTTCCCGGCGCAGCAAAAACTCCGGGTCGGCAAAGGCCAGCCGGTAGGCATTGGGTTGCAGCAGGGCGGCCGGGTCTTCGTGGCCGAACAATTCGGCCCAGGCGCTGGGCAGGGCGGATTCCTGGATGTTCTGGGTGCTGTCCATGGGCCGCATTGTGGGTCAAGTCGCGCCGGTCACCGGCGGGCGCATGAAAAAAGGCCCGCAAGGGGCCTTTCAGGGGGATGCGCAGGGCGCCGATCAGACGCGCTTGCGGTATTCGCCGGTGCGGGTGTCGATCTCGATCTTGTCGCCCTGGTTCACGAACAGCGGCACGGGCACTTCGAAGCCGGTGGCGATCTTGGCAGGCTTGAGCACTTTGCCGGACGTGTCGCCCTTGACGGCGGGTTCGGTCCAGGTGATCTCGCGCACCACGCTGGTGGGCAGTTCCACCGAGATGGCCTTGCCGTCGTAGAACACCACTTCGACTTCCATGCCGTCTTCAAGGTAGTTCAGCGCGTCGCCCATGTTCTCGGCTTCGACTTCGTACTGGTTGTACTCGGTGTCCATGCAGACGTACATCGGGTCAGCGAAGTAGGAGTAGGTGCACTCCTTCTTGTCCAGGATGATCTGGTCCATCTTGTCGTCGGCCTTGAACACGACTTCGGTGCCGAAGTTGGCGATCAGGCTTTTGAGCTTCATGCGCACGGTCGACGAGCCACGGCCGCCGCGCTGGTATTCGGTGCGCAAAATGACCATGGGGTCCTTGCCGTACATGATCACGTTGCCGACGCGGAGTTCTTGAGCTGTTTTCATAGGGTTCCGTCAGGAAGAGGGGGTCAGGGGAGGGCCTTGGGCCAAACCCCGAATTCTAACCTGCCGGCCTGTGGCGCCGCCGCCGCCCCGCCGCCATTCACGCCCGGGCGCGCAGGCCATGGGTCAGCGCGCCCAGCACGATGCCCGCCAAGGCCCACAGGACTTCGGTGTTGCCCGTGCCCAGGGCGGCGATGGCCGGGCCCGGGCAGACGCCCGAGAGGCCCCAGCCGATGCCGAAAATGGCCGCGCCCAGCAGGGTCTGGCGGTTCCAGTGGGCCGGCTGGGTGAGGAACTGCCCGCCCAAGAGCGGCCGCGCAAACCATCGCGGAAAGCCTTTGTAGGCCAGCATGGCCAGGCCGGCCGCGCCGCCCATCACCAGCATCAGGCCCCAGTCCTGAAAGCGCAAGAAGCCGATCACCACCTCGGGCTGGGTCATGGTGGCCAGCGACAGGCCAAAACCGAACAGGGCGCCGGCCATCAGGGTCGCCAGCGCTTTGGGCCAGGTCAGGGTGTGGGCGTTCATGCGAGCCTCAAGAGGTTGGCGGTCAAAAAGGCGGTGGCCATGAAGGTCAGCACCGCGCCCAGCGAGGGCAGCTGCAGCGCACCCAGTCCGCAAATGCCATGGCCCGAGGTGCAGCCGTTGCCCAGCCGCGCGCCGTAACCCACGAGAAAACCGCCGACCAGCAGTTGCCAGACCGGCACGCTCGTGTGCTGGGCTTCGCCATCCGCCAGCGCGAAACGCCAGACCAGCGCGCCCAGCACCACGCCGGCCGCGTAGACCAGGCGCCAGTGGCGCGTCTGCACAAAGCGCTGCTGCTGAAAGAAGGGGCGCTGGAGCAGGTAAGACCAGCTGCTGGAGAACACGCTGCTCATGCCGCCCACCCAGCCGTTGAACAGGTGAAGCAGCGCGACGCCCGCGCCAATCGTCAGGCCGCCCAGCAGGTAGTGGGCCCAGCCCAGGGGGAAGAGGGTGTCGATCAGGCTCATGGGGCGCGATTATCCCGGGGGCGGGTTCAGGCGGCGGGTGCGGGGCCCCGCACACCGGCGATCAACTGGCTGCACAAATCGGGCTGCGCCAGCAGGCGCTGGCGGGCCGCCTGGGCGCAGTCGCGCCAGGCCTGCAGCGTGCTGGCCTCGAGCGGGGGCAGGGGGCCGCCTTCGAGGCCGTTCCACACGCGGTGAAAGCGGCGCAGGCCCTCGGGCGCCTGCAGCCAGTCGAGGAAGGCGTGCAATTTGGCGTGGTGGGCGTCGTCGTCTTGCGGGTAGATGTGCCAGACAAAAGCCTCGCCAGCCCAGAGGGCACGCACCAGCGAGTCCTCGCCGCGCACGCAGTTGAGGTCGCAGGCCCAGAGCAGGGCGTCAAAGCCGTCCTGGTCGGTGTAGGGCAGGGCGCGCCAGCGGGGCTGGGCGGCCAGGCCCGCCAGCGCCCGCTGCAGCGCGGCCAAGGGGCGGCCCGGCGTGACCAGCAGCTGGTCGGGCGTGCCGGCGAGCTGCTGCAAGAGTTGCGGCAGGCCCGCCGGTTCGTAGCAAAACAGGCTCACGAGCCTGGCGCCTGGCGGCAGCTCGGGCGCATGCCGCGCGCGCCAGGCCGCGCGGTCAAAGGCCCGCTGGCGCTGCGGCAGATCGGCCTCGCGCAGCAGGCCGCCCGTTTGGGGCGTGAAGCCGGGGTAGACAAAGCGCTTGGTCCAGCCCCGGGCTGGGCCGCTCATGATGGGCGAGGGCAGGCCGTGCAGGCGGGCCACCCAGTCTTCGGCGCTCAGGTATTCGAGGTTGATCCAGGCGGGCTGCTGGGCACGTGTGGCCACCGCGTGGGCCACAAAGGCCTCGGGGATCTCGCAGCCGAAGGCTTCGATCCAGACATCGGCGGGCGGCAAATCTTGCAAAACCTCAGTCTGGCTGGCTTGCGCCCAGTGGCGCACTGCGATGCCCGGCTCTTCGCCCAGCGTGGCGGCCGGCGCCATCCAGGCCAGGGCCGAGGCCTCGTCCACCCACAGGCGCACGCGCTGGCCGGCATCGCGCAGCTGGCGCGCCAGGCGCCAGCACACACCGAGGTCGCCGTGGTTGTCGACGACGGTGCAAAAAATGTCCCAGAGAAGGCCGCTGCGCATGGGGGAGGATTGTGGGGCAGGAAAATGGCGTTAATATAACAACCGTTACAACAAGGAGCCCGCCATGACCGCCCTCAAACTGACCCAAATCGGCAATTCCGTGGGCGTGATCCTGCCCAAGGAACTGCTGGCCAAGCTCAAGCTGGGCAAGGGCGACACCGTGTTTGTGACCGAGGCGGCCAATGGGGCGGTGATGATGACGCCCTACGACGCCGAGTTCGAGGCGCAAATGAACGAGGCGCGCAAGATCATGAAAGACCGCCGCCACGTGCTGCGGGAACTGGCCAAATGAGCCCTGCACAAAAGGCCTGGGTTTGGCTCAATGCCCAGGTCCTGCGGGCAGTGCACGAGGAGCAACTGGCCGAACATGGCGGTGGCAGTGGCGTGCGCGACGAAGGCCTGTTTGAATCGGCGATCCACCGCCCGGTGAACTTGGCCGCTTACGGTGAGCCGGATCTGGCCGCACTGGCGGCGGCCTATGGTTTTGGCCTGGCGCGCAACCACCCGTTTGTCGACGGCAACAAGCGCACCGCGTTTGTGGCGGTCGAATTGTTTTTGGCGCTCAACGGCTGGGTTTTGCTGGCCGATGACGCGCAGTGCGTGCTGACCATGCTGGCCCTGGCCGCTGGCGATCTGGGCGAAGACGATTTCGCGCAGTGGCTGCGCACCCACATCCAGCCGCGTCAGGCCTGAGCGCAACCCAGCCATGAGCGAACAGACGCCTGCCGAATCCACCAACGCCGCGCCCGATCCCGCGCGACAGGCCCTGCTGGCGCAAGTGGCGGCGCTGCCGGGCTTGCCCGGCGTCTACCGTTATTTCGACGCGCAAGAGCAGCTGCTCTATGTGGGCAAGGCGATCAACCTCAAGAAGCGGGTTTCGAGCTATTTCCAGAAAGACCATGGCGGCACGCGCATCGGCCACATGGTCGGCAAGATCGTGCGCATGGAGACCACAGTGGTGCGCTCCGAGGCCGAGGCCTTGCTGCTCGAAAACAACCTGATCAAGACGCAGAACCCGCGCTTCAACATCCTGTTTCGCGACGACAAGAGCTACCCCTACCTCAAGCTGAGTGGCACCGGGCGCGAGGCGCTGCCCGCCATGGCCGGGGCGCCGCAGCCGCTCACCTTTCCTCGGGTGGCGTATTACCGTGGCGGCGTCGAGAAAAAGCACCGCTATTTCGGCCCCTTCCCAAGCGCCTGGGCGGTCAAGGAATCGATCCAGCTGATCCAGAAGGTCTTCAAGCTGCGCACCTGCGAGGACACGGTGTTCGCCAACCGCACGCGGCCGTGCTTGCTCTACCAGATCAAACGCTGCTCGGGCCCGTGTGTGAACCTGATTTCGCCCGAGGCCTACCGCGCCGATGTGCAGCAGGCCGAGCAGTTTTTGCGCGGCGAGACCACCGCGCTCATGCGCGAGATGGAAGTGCGCATGATGAACCACGCCGAGCAGCTCGAATTCGAGCTGGCGGCCGAGGTGCGCAACCAGCTCGCGGCCCTGTCCAAGGTGCTGCACCAGCAGGCGGTGGAAACCGCCAGCGACACCGATGCCGACATCCTGGCGGTGCGCGTGCAGGGCGGCCGCGCCTGCGTCAACCTGGCCATGGTGCGCGGTGGTCGCCACCTCGGCGACCGGCCGTATTTCCCAACGCATGTGCAGGACGCGCAGGAAATGCAAGCCGTCGAGGACGGCGAGACGCCGCTGCCCGTCGAGGTGCAGGTGCTGCAGGCCTTTTTGGCGCAGCACTACATCGGCGTGCCGGTGCCGCCGCTCCTGATCCTGAGCGCGCCGGTCGACAAGGCGCTGATCGCGGCGCTGTCCGAGCAGACCGGCGTGAAGATCAACGCGGTGCACCAGCCGCGCGAGCAGCGCCGCGCCTGGCTGGAGATGGCCGAAAAGAACGCCGAGCTACAGCTCGCGCGCCTGCTGGCCGAAGAAGGCTCGCAGCAGGCGCGCACGCGCGCACTGGCCGAGGCGCTTGACCTGGCGCCCGATGACCTGGACCAGCTGCACATCGAGTGCTTCGACATTTCGCACACGGCGGGCGAGGCCACCCAGGCGTCCTGCGTGGTGTTTCACCACCACAAGATGCAAAGCAGCGAATACCGCCGCTTCAACATCGAGGGCATCACGCCCGGCGACGACTACGCCGCCATGCGCCAGGTGCTGATGCGCCGCTACGGCAAGCTGGCCGAGGCGCTGCGCTCGGAGGGCGGGGCCGGCAGTGCGCGCTTGCCCGATCTGGTGCTGATCGACGGCGGCAAGGGCCAGGTGGCGATGGCGCGCGAGGTCTTCAGCGACCTGGGCCTGGACCTCTCGCGCATCGTGGGCGTGGAAAAAGGCGAGGGCCGCAAGGTCGGCCTCGAAGAATTGGTGTTTGCCGACGGCCGCGAGAAGGTCTACCTGGGCAAGGATTCGGCCGCGCTGATGCTGATCGCGCAGATCCGCGACGAGGCGCACCGCTTCGCCATCACCGGCATGCGCGCGCAGCGCGCCAAGGTGCGCGTGGGGGGCAGCCGGCTCGAGGACATTCCGGGGGTCGGGCCGCGCAAGCGTGCGCGCCTGCTGCAGCGTTTTGGCGGTGTGCGCGGCGTCGAGGGCGCGAGCGTGGAAGACCTGGCCTCGGTCGAGGGCATCTCGCTGGCACTGGCCGAAGCCATCTACCAGGCGTTGCACTGAACGGCCGCGCCGGCGGCCGGAAGCCGCGCCACCTTGGTGCACAATCGACGCATGTTTTGGACCATCCCCACGCTCATGACCTGGACGCGCATCGTCGCGATCCCGCTGATCGTGGGTGTCTATTACTGGCCGGGCCTGAGCCCGCGGGCGAGCAACGAGATCGCGACCGTGATGTTCGTGCTGTTCGCCGTGACCGACTGGCTTGACGGCTACCTCGCGCGCAAGCTCAACCAGACCTCGGCCTTTGGCGCCTTTCTCGACCCGGTGGCCGACAAGTTTCTGGTCTGCGCCTCGCTGCTGATCCTGGTGCACATGAACCGGGTGCATGTGCTGGTCGCGCTGATCATCATCGGGCGCGAAATCGCGATCTCCAGCCTGCGCGAGTGGATGGCGCAGATCGGCGCGAGCAAGAGCGTGGCCGTGCACATGGTCGGCAAGCTCAAGACCACGGTGCAGATGGTGGCCATTCCCTTCCTGCTGTTTGACGGCATGCTGCTGGGCTTGCTGGACACGCGCACCTGGGGCGCGGTGCTGATTTGGGTGGCCGCGGTGCTCACCGTCTGGTCGATGATCTATTACATGCAAAAGGCCTTGCCAGAGATCCGGGCGCGCGTGCGATGAGTGGCGCCGGTGGTTTGACCTGGGTGCGGGCCATGCCCGCGGTGTTCGTGCTGATCTGGAGCACCGGCTTCATCGTCGCGCGCTATGGCATGCCCTATGCGCCGCCCTTCACCTTCCTGCTTTGGCGTTACGCTTTTTCGATCCTGTGCTTTCTGCCCTGGATCGTGCTGGCGCACGTGGCCTGGCCGCGCGATCGCCGCCAGGTGCTGCACCTGGCGCTCACGGGTGTCCTGATGCACGCGGGCTACCTGGGTGGCGTCTGGGCCGCGGTCAAGGCCGGCATGGGCTCGGGCCTGTCCTCGCTGATCGTGGGCATCCAGCCGGTGCTGACCGCGATCTGGCTGTCCACGCTGTCGCGCGCGCCGGGCCAGGTGGCCGTCACGCGCCGCCAGTGGCTGGGCCTCTTGCTCGGTTTCGCGGGCCTGCTCATGGTGGTCTGGCGCAAGCTCACACTGGGCACCCCGCTCGACCATGTGACGCCTGTCAACATGGCGTTCGCCATCGGCGCGCTGCTGGCCATCACGACCGGCACCCTCTACCAAAAGCGCTTTGTGCAGCCCTGCGATGTGCGCAGCGCCAACACGGTGCAGCTGGCCGCGGCCGCGCTGGTGACCCTGCCGCTGGCCTGGCTCGAGCCCGAGTCCATGCAATGGAACGGCCAGCTCATGGGGGCCATGGCCTGGTCGGTGCTGGGCCTGACGCTGGGCGGCTCGTCCTTGCTCTACCTCTTGATCCAGCGCGGCGCCGCCGCCAGCGTGGCCAGCCTGATGTACCTGGTGCCGCCGACCACGGCGCTGATCGCGTGGGTGTTGTTCGACGAGCAGATCACGGCCATCACGCTGCTGGGCACTGCCATCACGGCCGTGGGCGTGAGCCTCGTGGTGCGCGCGCCTTCGCCGCCGAAGGCCTGAGCGCGTTCCAGGGCGCGCCCGCAAAGCGCTCGGCCAGAAAGTCCTGCAAGAGCCGCAGGCGACGCGGCATCTGCGCGCGGTAGGGCGCGATCCAGTGCACATCGGCGTCGTGCATGGCCCAGTCGGGCAGCACGCGCACGAGCTGGCCCTGTGCGAGCGCCTGCGCCACGTCCCACTGGCTGCGCAGCATGATGCCGTGGCCCGCCAGGCACCAGTCGCGCACGAGCTCGCCCGAATTGCTCGACAGCGGCCCCGCCACCGTGACGGCGCTGCGCCTGCCCTGCGCTTCGCGGCCGAGCCACCATTGCTCAAAGCGCTGGCCCTGGCCGGTGTCGCCGCCGTTTTCGCGCACCACCAGACAGGCGTGTCGCGCCAGGTCTTCCAGCCGTTCGGGTTGGCCATGGGCGCGCAGGTAGGCGGGCGCGGCCACCAGCACGCGCTGGTTGGGCGCCAGCTTGCGCACCACCCACTCGGCCGCCACGCTGGCCGGCGGGTTCCAGAGCCACACCGCCGCGTCAAAGCCCTCGCTGGCCAGGTGCGGCAGCTGCTCGCTCAGCTGCAATTCGATCTGCACGCCCGGGTGGCGGCGCTGGAATGCGCTGAGCGCGGGACCGAGCCAGAGCCGCCCAAAGCCGAAGCTGCTGAGCAGGCGGATCGGCCCGGCGGGCTGGCTTTGCTGCTCGCGCAACTCGTCCTCGGCCGCGGCAAAGCCCTGCAGGATGCCGCGCGCGCGCTCGCACAGCGCATGCCCCTCGGTGGTGGGGCTGACGCGGCGCGTCGTGCGCTGGAACAGGCGCACACCGAGCTGCGCTTCGAGCGCGGCCAGGCGCTTGGTGACCACGGGCGGGGTCAGGCGCAGGGCCTGCGCGGCCTTGGCCAGGCTGCCCTGGGCCTGCACGGCCAGCACGAGTTCGAGGTCGCTGCGGTCCATTCTTGTCTTTTTGGAAATGATCGATTGCCAGATTGTTTCCGATTTCGCCGCTAAGCTTGCGCCCATGTTTGAAAACCTTCAGGTGCAGACGGTCGAGCGCGAGGGCGTGCGCCTGCACAGCCGCGCGGGCGGTGCGGGCGCGCCCCTGCTGCTCTTGCATGGCCACCCGCAGACCATGGCCATGTGGCACAAGGTCCTGCCGGCCCTGATGGCGCGCCACCGCGTGGTGCTGATGGACCTGCGCGGCTACGGCGACTCCTCGCGCCCGGCGCCGGACGCCGAGCACCGCGCGCACAGCAAGCGCGAGATGGCGCTGGACGCGGTGGCGGTCATGCGTGCGCACGGTTTCGAGCGCTTCGATGTGCTGGCCCACGACCGCGGCGCGCGCGTCGCGCACCGCCTGGCCGCCGACCATTCGCAGGCGGTGGGGCGCTTGATGCTGCTCGACATCGCGCCGACCTTGGCCATGTATGAGAACACGAGCGAAGCCTTCGCGCGCGCCTACTGGCACTGGTTCGCGCTGATCCAGCCCGGCCCCTTGCCCGAAGCCCTGATCGCGAGCGACCCCGTGCGCTATGTGCGCAGCGTGATGGGTGGCCGGCACGCGGGCCTGGCACCCTTCACACCCGAGGCGCTCGCCGAATACGAGCGCTGCGCCGCCATCGTGGGCACGGCCACCTCGATCTGCGAAGACTACCGCGCCAGCGCTGGCATCGACCTCGCGCACGACCGCGCCGATGTGCAGGTGGGCCGGCGGCTCACGCAGCCGCTGCGCGTGCTCTGGGGCGCGCACGGCGCCGTGGGGCGTTGCTTTGATGTGCTCGCGCTCTGGCGCGAGCGCGCCCAGCAGGTCAGTGGCCATTCGCTGCCCTGTGGCCACTACCTGGCCGAGGAGCTGCCCGATGCGGTGGCGGCCGAGGCCCTGTCGTTTTTTTCATCCTGATTTGTTGAGGAGTTCCCCATGCGCAAAACCCACCGCATTGCCGTCATCGCCGGCGACGGCATTGGCCAGGAAGTCATGCCCGAAGGCATCCGTGTGCTCGAAGCCGCGGCGCGCAAGTTCGGCATTGGCCTGCAGTTCGACCACTTCGATTTCTCGAGCTGGGCCTACTACGAAAAGCACGGCAAGATGCTGCCCGACGACTGGAAGGACCAGATCGGCGGCCACGACGCCATCTATTTCGGCGCCGTGGGCTGGCCCGACAAGATCCCGGACCACGTCTCGCTGTGGGGCTCGCTCTTGATGTTCCGCCGCGAGTTCGACCAGTACATCAACCTGCGCCCCGCGCGCCTGATGCCCGGCATCGTCGCGCCCGTGGTGCGCAAGGACGGCAGCCCGCGCCAGCCCGGCGAGATCGACATGTACATCGTGCGCGAAAACACCGAGGGCGAGTACTCGGCCGTGGGCGGCAAGATGTTCGGCGGCACCGAGCGCGAGATCGTCATGCAGGAAACCGTGATGAGCCGCATCGGCGTCGACCGCGTGCTCAAGTTCGCCTTTGAGCTGGCCCAGTCGCGCCCCAAAAAGCACCTGACCAGCGCCACCAAGTCCAACGGCATCGCCATCACCATGCCTTACTGGGACGAGCGCGTGGCCGAGATGGCCAAGGCCTACCCGGGCGTCAACGTCGACAAGTTCCACATCGACATCCTGACCGCGCACTTCGTGCAGCGCCCCGATTTCTTCGACGTGGTGGTGGCCAGCAACCTGTTTGGCGACATCCTGTCTGACCTGGGCCCGGCCTGCACCGGCACGATCGGCATCGCGCCGAGCGCCAACCTCAACCCCGACCGCAAGTTCCCCTCGCTGTTCGAGCCGGTGCACGGCTCGGCGCCCGACATCGCGGGCCAGGGCATCGCCAACCCGATCGGCCAGATCTGGTGCGGCGCGATGATGCTCGAGTTCCTTGGCCACAAGGACGCGCACGACGCCATCCTGGCGGCGATCGAGCAGATGCTGCAGCCGGGCAGCGGCGCGCCGCGCACGCCGGACCTGGGCGGCACGGGCCGCACGCAGGACGTGGGTCGTGCGATCGCTGGATTGATCTGACGCGTTTCTGACAAATGCGTCAGGAATGCTGATTAATTTGAGAAAAATTGTGCTTGAGCGCTTCGGTGGCGCAAAGTTTCAGGGCTAGAATCCACGCCGCACCGCGCAGCTTGTCAGCGCTTGATTGACAGGCTGCGGGCCGCTGGCTGTAATGGCCGACGGCCCATGGCCGGAGACATTCCCCGGGGCCGCGCACCCAGCGTGCGCGGCCGCATTCACAGTCCACATGCCGGTTCGCCGGCTTGCAACTTCAAGAGGTTTCTTGTGAACAAAACCGAACTGATCGAACACATCGCCAAGCACGCCGACCTGTCCAAGGCCGCCGCTGGCCGCGCCCTCGAAGCCACCATCGGCGCCGTGCGCACCACCCTGAAAAAGGGCGGCACCGTCTCCCTCGTGGGCTTTGGCACCTTTGGCGTGACCAAGCGCGCTGCCCGCACCGGCCGCAACCCGCGCACCGGCGCCACCATCAAGATCAAGTCGGCCAAGGTGCCGAAGTTCCGTCCGGGCAAGGCCCTCAAGGACGCGCTGAACTGAAGCC
>JACCDU010160220.1_pt1 | contig 12902 bp, 9 predicted proteins | sample 7446081 | NCBI WGS metagenome assembly JACCDU01 (sample SAMN15323447, study PRJNA562643) | freshwater metagenome | isolation source: river surface water | place: USA:Blue River Watershed | collected 2017-08-17 | reverse complement strand
GTCCAGCGCCTCGGGTTCGTCTTCTGGGGGCTCGGCGGGTGCGGGGGCAGGGACACCGTCTTTGGGGTGCGTCCAGTCCCACAACAGTTGGGCCACATCGTCCACGCCCTGTTTTTTCAGGGCCGAGAACAGTCTGACCTCTCCGCCGCCCGCTTGCAGTCGCGCAATCGACAAAGCCTTGGCCTGCTCGGCGCGGGTCAGTTTGTCGGCTTTGGTCAGGATGATCAGGAATTTCAGGCCTTGCTCCACCCGGGGGCGGATCACTTCGAGCAGGATGTCGTCCAGCTCGGTCAGGCCGTGGCGTGGGTCGCACATCATCACGATGCCCATCAGGTTCTCGCGGCTGACCAGGTAATTGGCCATCACTTGCTGCCAGCGCAGCTTGTCCATCTTGGCCACGGCGGCGTAGCCATAGCCGGGCAGGTCGGCCAGCACGGCGTCGGTGATGCCTTGCTTACCCAAGGCAAACAGGTTGATGTGCTGTGTGCGCCCGGGCTTTTTGGAGGCAAAGGCCAGCTGTTTTTGCTGGGTCAGCGTGTTGATGCAGGTGGATTTGCCGGCATTGGACCGGCCCACAAAAGCGATTTCAGGGGTGTCCAGCGCGGGCAAATGGTGCAGTTGCGCGGCCGTGGTCAAAAAACGTGCGGTGTGCATCCAGCCCATGGGGGTCACGGCGGCCGGAGTGGCTGGCGCGGTGGTGGGCTTGGGGGTGGAAACGCGGGGGCTGGAGCTCATAAATGGGGGAACCTTGTGTCGTCAGGAAACTGACGCAGACCTCATTGTAGAATCCTTGGGTTTTGCGCCCATTCTTCCAACCTTTGGACGACGCCCCATGAAGTCAATTGTCTCTTTCCTGATGTCTGCAACCCTGTCCGCTTTGGTGGCAGGTTCTGCTTTGGCCAATCCCGCTGCTGCCCCTGCAGCCGCCAAGCCTGATCTGGCCAAAGGCGAAGCCGCTTTTGCGATGTGCGCAGCCTGCCACGCCGCCGACGGCAACTCGACCACACCGGTCAACCCCAAACTGTCTCAGCAGCACCCCGAATACCTGATCAAGCAATTGAGCGAATTCAAATCGGGCAAGCGTGCCAACGCCGTCATGAGCGGCATGGCTGCTGGTCTGAGCGATGCCGACATGCGCAACATCAGCTACTGGCTCGCTTCCAAGCAAGCCAAGCCCGGCTTTGCCAAAGACAAAGACACCGTGGCCTTGGGTGAGCGCATTTACCGTGGTGGCATTCCAGACCGCCAGATCGCCGCTTGCGCCAGCTGCCACTCGCCCAATGGTGCCGGCATGCCTGCTCAGTACCCTCGCGTGTCGGGTCAGCATGCTGACTACACCGCAGCCCAGCTCGTTCAGTTCCGTGACGGCGTTCGCAAAAACAGCGTCCAGATGACCCAAGTGGCCGCCAAGATGAACGACCGCGAAATCAAGGCCGTCGCCGACTACATCGCCGGATTGCGTTGAACGCATGAATCCCTCGCCTTGGGGCTGGCCCCTGAGGTGGTGTGGTTTTCAGCGCCATCATTTTGCTGAGTCACAATCGGGCAACCGGCGGTGAACTCGAACAGTCAAGGCCGGTTTTCCGGCCTTGGTCGTTTCTGGCTTGTGGCCAGCCTTGTTGATTCATTGGCCATGCTCACCGCACGGCCCACTTTGCACCATGACGACTGAAGCTTCCAGCACTGCATCTGAAAACGGCCCCTCCCGCTGGCAGCCCGTGCTGGAATTGCTCGCTTCGATGCGCTTTGCAATTTCGCTGCTGACCATCATCTGCATTGCCTCTGTCATTGGCACGGTGCTCAAGCAAAACGAACCGGCCAGCAATTACGTCAACCAATTTGGTCCTTTTTGGGCCGAGGTGTTTGCCAGCTTGAAGCTGCACTCGGTGTACAGCGCCTGGTGGTTCTTGCTGATTCTGGCTTTCCTGGTGCTCAGCACCAGCCTGTGCATTGCCCGCAACACCCCCAAAATTTTGGCGGATCTGAAGTCCTACAAGGAAAACATCCGCGAGCAAAGCCTGAAGGCTTTTCACCACAAAGCCGAATGCGCATTGGTCGAATCGCCCGAGGTCGCTGCCCATCGCTTGGGGCAATTGCTGGCCACTGGCGGCTGGAAGGTGAAATTGCAATCGCGTGACAGCGCACAGGGCCAGGGCTGGATGATTGCCGCCAAAGCCGGTGCCGCCAACAAACTGGGTTACATCGCTGCCCACTCGGCCATCGTGCTGGTGTGCGTGGGAGGCTTGCTCGACGGCGACTTGATGGTGCGCGCCCAAATGTGGTTTGGCGGCAAAGCCATCTACAACGGCGGTGGTCTGATCGCAGATGTGCCTGCCCAACACCGGCTGTCCGAGCGCAACCCGGCCTTCCGTGGCAACCTGATGGTGGCCGAGGACACGGCATCGAGCACGGCCATCCTCAGCCAGTCCGATGGCATCTTGCTGCAAGAGCTGCCTTTTTCGGTGGAACTCAAAAAGTTCATTGTGGAGTACTACTCCACGGGCATGCCCAAGCTGTTTGCCAGTGACATCGTGATCCACGACAAAGCCACCGGGGCCAAGCAGGACGCTCGGGTGGAGGTCAACCACCCCGCCAGCTACAAAGGCATTGAGATTTACCAGTCCAGCTTTGACGATGGCGGCTCGACCGTGAAACTTCAAGCTGTGCCCATGTCGGCGGCCACGGTGCCCTTTGAGGTGGAAGGCGTCATTGGCAGCAGTACCGAATTGAGTAACGGCAAAGACAAGCTTCGCCTGGAGTTCACAGGCTTGCGCGTGATCAACGTGGAGAACATGGCCGGTGGCACAGCGCAAGGCGTGGACGTGCGCAAAGTGGATCTGCGCAGCGCGATCGACCAGCGCATGGGGGCCGGACACAAAACCACCGAAACCAAAGAACTGCGCAACGTGGGCCCCAGCGTGAGCTACAAGCTGCGCGATGCCGCCGGCCAAGCCCGCGAATACAACAACTACATGGTGCCTGTGGACACGGGCGATGGTGTCCCCGTCTTCTTGCTGGGCATGCGCGAGAACCCCGGCGAGCCTTACCGCTATTTGCGCCCGCCGGCCGATGAGAATGGCGAACTGACCGGTTTCATCCGCCTGCGTGCGGCGCTGGCCGATGCGGCCTTGCGTGAGCGCGCGGTGCAGCGTTATGCCCGTCAAGCGGTGGACCCTCAGCGGCCTGACTTGAGCCGACAGTTGGCCGATTCGGCCGCACGCGCCTTGGGCTTGTTTGCGGGCCTTGAAAAAGTCAAAGGCCAGCAGGTGGCGGGTTTGCAGGCTTTGTCGGATTTTCTGGAAACGAATGTGCCCGAGGCCGAGCGCGCCCGTGCGGGTGAGATGTTTGTGCGCATCTTGAACGGCGCTTTGCTGGAGCTTGACAGGGTGGCCCGTGAACAGGCCCGCGCCAAACCCCTGCCAGCCGACAAGCTGCAGGGCTTCATGGCCCAGTCGGTGCTGGCGCTGAGCGATGCGCCGTTTTATCCGGCTCCGATGACCTTCATGCTCAAGGACTTCAAGCAGGTGCAGGCCAGCGTCTTCCAGGTGGCCAGAGCCCCCGGGAAAAACGTGGTCTATCTGGGCTGCTTTTTCCTGATCCTGGGTGTTTTTGCGATGCTCTACGTGCGTGAGCGCCGTTTGTGGGTCTGGTTGTCGCCGCAGGGCGATGGGGCGCGAGCCCAAATGGCCTTGTCGGCCAACCGCCAGACTTTGGACCTTGACCGTGAATTTGACCAATTGGCCGCCCGTTTGCTGGGCCGTCCCGAGAACACCAAATGACTTCCAGTGTGACTTTGAATCCGGGTTATTTCTCCCGCCGCAGCTTGGCTGACTGGGGTTTTGCCCTCTTGGCTGTGTTGGGCATGGCATGGGCGTTTGCACGCTACAACCAGGCCATGGACGTGTATGAACAGGGCATCCTGGTGGCCAGCGTGCCAGCCGCTGTGGCTTTGGCCTGGTTCTGGCGATCCACGCGCACACTGATGCTGGCGGTGGCGGTCTTTTCCCTGTTGGCCATTTATTCCTACCAAGGTGATCTGGCCCGCGCCGAGCAGGTGTTCTGGCTCAAGTATTTCTTGTCCAGCCAGTCGGCCATTCTGTGGATGAGCATGGTGTTTTTCATCAGCACCGTGTTTTATTGGGCGGGCATGTTCGTCAAGGGACAGGGGCAGACGCTCGAAGCCCTGGGTTCACGCATGGCCTGGGTGGGCGTGGCGCTGGCCTTGATCGGCACCATGGTGCGCTGGTATGAAAGCTATTTGCTGGGCCCCGACATCGGCCACATCCCGGTGAGCAATCTGTACGAAGTCTTTGTCATGTTCTGCTGGATGACGACCGGCTTTTATCTGTACTACGAAGACCATTACCAAACCCGTGCCCTGGGTGCGTTTGTCATGTTGGTGGTCAGTGCGGCGGTGGGCTTTTTGCTTTGGTACACCCTGGTGCGTGAGGCGCATGCCATCCAGCCCCTGGTGCCTGCACTCAAAAGCTGGTGGATGAAGCTGCATGTGCCAGCCAACTTCATTGGTTATGGCACGTTTGCCTTGGCGGCCATGGTGGCGTTTGCTTACCTGATCAAACAACAGGCGACCGAGACGCGCTGGCACAAGCTGACCCCGATTTGGTTGCTGGGCGTGGCCTTGTGCTTTGTGCCCATCGCTTTCCGTGTGCGCGTCGTGTCCGAGGCCGGTGGCAGTTATTGGCTCGGTTATGCCGCCGTGTCGGTGTTCATCACTGCGGGCATTTTGTGGGGACGTCGACGCATTGCCGAAAAATTGCCCCAACTCGATGTGCTGGACGATGTGATGTACAAGTCCATTGCTGTGGGTTTTGCGTTTTTCACCATCGCCACCGTTCTGGGGGCCTTGTGGGCGGCTGAAGCCTGGGGCGGCTACTGGAGCTGGGACCCCAAAGAGACCTGGGCCCTGATCGTTTGGCTGAACTACGCCGCTTGGCTGCACATGCGCCTCATGAAAGGCTTGCGCGGTACGGTGGCGGCTTGGTGGGCATTGGCGGGTCTGGCGGTCACCACCTTCGCTTTTCTGGGGGTGAACATGTTCCTGAGCGGTTTGCACAGCTACGGAACGCTTTGAGCAGCAGCTGGACTGCACCATGACAAAAGGCCCTTGATGGGCCTTTTGTCATGGTGAGCGGCACAAATAACTTCAGGCTGATGCAGCAGACAGCTGCTTCATTCCTTCTTCAATGGCTTGCAACAGTTGTTGGGTATTGAAAGGTTTCCAAAGAAATGCAATGGGGGTGGATGCTTGCACTGCGGTGGTCTCATGAGGTTGGCATTCACCGCTCATGAAAATGACGGGGTATTTCTCGCCTTGGGCCAGCAAGCGGCTGTGCAGTTCCAAGCCGGTCATCCCCGGCATGCGCACGTCGAGAATGAGCAATCGGGGCTCAGCAGTTCGCTCTTCAGCCAGAAAGGCCTCGGCGCTTTCGTGGGGGTGGACCGTGAATCCGTTGGTTTTGAGCACCAACCCGAGCATTCTGCGAATGTCCGAGTTGTCGTCCACGACATCAATGATGGGCTGTGGTGTCAAGATTTAAATCGATAAAAATCACAAAATCAAATTCTAAATTGATTTCTCGTCTGCGGCAGTCCGCAGCCAAATTTGCAGCAAACCGCCAGGCGCTTGACCAGCGGGCTGGTTGTCAATCTGGGTGTGCCCTCCCCACATGCGAACCATGCTTTGGGTCAGCATCAGACCCAAACCCATGCCATGGGGTTTGGTGCTCTGGATCGGGGCATTGAGCTGTGACAGCACATTGGTGCTGAATCCGGGGCCGTTGTCGGCAATCTCCAGCACGACCCATGCCTCTTGTCCTTTGTCCTCGGTGTACAGCTGAATCTGGATACAGGACTGCGCTTTGGGGTGATCTTGGAGGGCGTCCAGTGCATTGCCCACCGCATTGAACACGATGCGTTGCAACATGACCGCGTTGGCCATGACCCGGGCCTGCTCTGGCAAGCGGTGCGCGTAGCTCAGGGTGATGCCTCGCTGCAGCGCCTCTCCCTGGAGGATGGGCAAGATAGGCTGCAAAGCCATGTGGGGATCGATGGCCGACACATGGTCCTGACCGCGCCCCATCAGCTGGCGCAGGTGGCTGACCATTTCCCCGGCTTTGGAGGAGAGATGCTGCAATTCATCGATGTTGCGCAGCAAATGGTCTGCCGTTTGATCGGGCGTTGCCTGATTTTGCAACTCGTACAAACCAAATTCCAGGGCTTGCAAGGGTTGGCTGATGTCATGCACCAGCATGGCCGAAAAAGACGACAAACTGCTGATGGCCGAGACCCGGGCATTGAGCATCATCAACTGATCGCGGTCCTTGATCAATTGTTGGTATTCCTGTGCCAGCATTTCCGCCGCGAGTTGTTTGGCCTCGACCTCGCGCGTTTTGATACGTAATTTCTCCAGCACATACCCCCAATACCCAAATGAAATCAGGGTCATGGTCAGCACGGTGCTCACAACCAAATAGTTGCTGTTCCAGGTGAAGGCTGCAGCCTGTATGCTTTGTGCAGGGGCTCCACTGAAGAGCACGATGAGGCGCAGCAGATGTCCTGACATCAGCATCAGCAAGGCCATGGCGATCAGGATCAAACTGCGTGCACGAATTTGTCGAAACAATTGGGACGAGAGATAAATACCTGCCACACAGAACAAGACAAACAGGGTCGAGATGCTCATCAAGCCCCAAGTCTCGTAGTGACCTTGCAGGGTGATCAGGCTGAAATGCGTGACGCCCAAGATGGCGCTGAATATGAAAAACCAAGGACGTCGACGAGATGGATAAAGGTCACGGGCCAAGGCTTCCAGCATGAGCAACATGGCCAAGAAATACAGAGACCCCAACAAGATGACGCGCAGATCACTGTGGTTCATGCTGTTGAACGCAGACACCGAGGTTCCCACGCTGTAGAACACCACACCCGCGAGCCAGATGCGGGCATTTGCATCCCGGTAGCCAGCCAGCATCGCCCATGTTCCGAAAGGCAACACAGCGTGCAGGGCAATCACAACCAAGGCCAATAACTCGTGGGCGGGATGCATAGACAATGTTTGCAGGAGTGGTGAGGCATGCACGTGTCGACTAATGACGGCACAATGCACGAATTCTTGATTTTTAAATGAAAGTTCTCATGGTTTTTCTTTCAAAAAACAATGGATTTAATCATCTTCTTGCTCATGAAATCACCAGCCATACAGCATACCTTTCTCGCCGAGATGTCATGCGAAACATGGCTGCCAGTGCAGCGGGTTTGGGGCTTTCCGGCTGGGTTTCGCGCGAGGCCTTGGCGCAAACTGTGCGCCCGGGTGCGTTGTCTGCGATGAACTTTTCAACGTCTTCCGTGTCGGGAGCCATCGTGATGGACAAGCCCACACCCTACAAGGACGCCAGCAGTTACAACAATTTTTATGAGTTCGGCACCGACAAGTCCGATCCCGCGCGCAAGGCCCACACGCTCAAAACCGATCCGTGGAGCATCGAGATCGAAGGCTTGGTGAAAAAGCCGGGGCGCTATCACCTTGAAGACCTCATGAAATGGGGGGCGATGGAAGAGCGCATTTACCGTTTGCGTTGCGTGGAAGGTTGGTCCATGGTGATCCCGTGGGTGGGGTATTCGCTGGCCGATCTGATCCGCCGGGTCGAGCCGCAGCCCGGTGCCAAATACGTGGAGTTTGTCACCCAGGCCGATGAAAAGACCATGCCCGGTGTGCGTTCGGGCGTGCTGGACTGGCCCTATGTGGAAGGCTTGCGCATGGACGAAGCCATGCACCCCTTGAGCTTGTTGGCCTTTGGCATGTACGGCGAAATCTTGCCCAAGCAAAACGGTGCACCGGTGCGTTTGGTGGTGCCATGGAAATACGGCTTCAAGAGCGCCAAGAGCTTGGTCAAGATCCGCTTTGTGGACAAGCAGCCGGTGTCTTCGTGGACCAAGGCGGCGCAGCAGGAGTATGGGTTTTATTCCAACGTGAACCCCTTGGTGGACCACCCCCGCTGGAGCCAGGCCACCGAGCGGCGCATTGGTGAAGACGGCTTGCTCGCCAAAAAACGGAAAACACTCATGTTCAACGGCTACGAAGCCCAGGTGGGCCAGTTGTACGCCGGCATGGACTTGAAGAAATTTTTCTGATGCGCAGCCGCTCACTGCTGCTCACGCGCCGTGCGTGGTGGCTGGTCTTGTTTGTAGGCCTGCTGCCTTTGCTGCACCTGGTGTGGCTGACTTGGCAGGATGGCCTGGGGGCCAACCCGGCGGAATACCTGATCCGTGCCACGGGCGATTGGACCTTGCGCGGCTTGTGCCTGGGCTTGGCCATCACGCCTTTGCGGGTCCAATGCGGCTGGCCTGAGTTGGCTCGCTTTCGCCGCATGTTGGGCCTGTTGACCTACTTGTACGCCTGCTTGCATTTGACGTGTTACGCGTTGTTTGACATGGGGCTCGATTTTCAAGAGATCGCTGTGGATGTCCTCAAGCGGCCCTTCATTTGGGTGGGGGTGAGCGCCTGGTTGCTGCTGAGCGTGATGGCAGCCACCTCTTTCAACCGTGCCGTGCGCTGGTTGGGAGGGGCACGCTGGCGGGCGTTGCACCGCGTCGTGTACGGTGTGGCGGTGTTGGCGATCCTGCACTTTTGGTGGATGCGTGCGGCCAAAAGCAATTTCAACGAGGTGATCGTTTATGCCCTGATCTTGGCCAGTTTGCTGGGCTGGCGTGTTCACCGTGGGCTTTTTCAGCGCAGGGCGCCAGGCCTGCGCTGACACAAGGCATCAAGGCCGACTGCTGTGGGCGCGCCAGGCGTCGAGTCGGCTGCGCGGTCCTTGGTGGCCCAAATAATTGGGGGCAAGCCCTGCAACACTGTTGGCCTGGATGCCCAGATCTGACAAGCCCGGGTATTGGCCTGATGCGGTGTTGTCCACTTTCATCGATGCCAGATTGTCTCGGCTCATCAGGGGCTCCCCTGGGGCCATCTCCATCAGCCAGGCCTGCACCCAGCCGACCCAATGGGGCAAAGACAGCACGGGGCGTCCTTGACCACCTCGAATGCCTGCCCACTGTCCTGATTTTTTGACCAACTCGCCCAGAGTCAGCACATCGGGGCCAGCTGTCTCATAGGTTTGCCCGATGGTGTGCCGGTCTTGCAGGCAGCCCACCACCGCCCGCGCGACATCGCCCACCCACACCGGCTGAAAGCGCGTGGCGGCACCCGCCAGCGGCATGAATGGGGCGATTTTTTGCAGATCGGCAAACAGGTTCAGGAATTTGTCTTCCGCCCCAAAAATCACGCTCGGGCGCAAGATCGTCAGCTCCAGTCCGGCCTGACGCAAGACCGCTTCGCCTTTTGCCTTGCTGCGCTGGTACATGGATGGCCCTTGGGCATCGGCACCCAGTGCGCTGATGTGCACCAGGCGACGCACACCCGCTTGCTGCATGGCCTGCGTAATCCGCTCGGGTAGGCGCACATGCACCTGCTCAAACCGTTGTTCATCTCCATGCAGCACAGCCACCAGATTGACCACGGCATCGTGCCCGGGCATCAGCCTGGCCAAATCGGCGTCCTGGTGAACCGATGCCTCGACCACCGTGAGGCCTGGCAAGCTCTGGATGGCGGCGGCCTTTTCGGCGCTGCGCGTGGGCACGGTGATGCGCCAGCCCAAACGGGCCAGCTGCTCGCACACCTGGCGACCGACAAAGCCAGTGCCCCCCAGAACCAAAATGCGCGGTGTCATGGTTTCAAGCTTTCGTCTGTGTGGGCTGTGCCAGCCATTGCGTGGCCAGCTCGACCCAATAGGTGCCGCCCAAGGGGATCAAATCGTCGTTGAAGTCGTAGCTGGGGTTGTGCAAGGTGCAAGGGCCGCCGCCATGTCCCATCTCGCGATGAGCGCCATCGCCGTTGGAGATGAACACATAAGCCCCCGGCTTGGCCTGCAACATGTAAGAGAAGTCCTCCGCCCCCATGGTGGGCTCTTGCACCAACACGTTGGACTCGCCGACGATGGTGTTCATGACCTGGCGTGCAAAGAGGGCCTCGGCTTCGCTGTTGATGGTGGGTGGGTAGTTGCGGTCAAACTCGAAGTCGCAGCGGGCCTCAAAGGCCGTGCAAATGGATTCGGCCACTTGGCGCATGCGTGATTCGATCAGGTCCAGCACTTCGACGCTGAAGGTGCGCACCGTGCCCTGCAACTCGCATGAGTCGGGCACCACATTGGTGGCTTCACCGGCGTGGATCATGGTGACCGAGATCACGCCCGCATCGACCGGCTTTTTGTTGCGGGTGATGATGGTTTGAAACGCTTGAACCATCTGGCAGGCGATCGGCACTGGGTCGATGCCGTTGTGGGGCAGGGCGGCGTGGCTGCCTTTGCCGCGGATGGCGATCTTGAACTCGTTGCTGGAGGCCATCACCGGACCGGGGCTCACGGCAAAAGTGCCGACTTCTGCGCCGGGCCAGTTGTGCATGCCAAAGACAGCCTGCATCGGGAATTTCTCAAACAGACCGTCCTGGATCATTTCTTGCGCACCGCCGCCGCCTTCTTCGGCCGGTTGGAAGATCAGGTACACGGTGCCGTCAAAGTCGCGGTGCTTGGCCAAGTGCTTGGCCGCCGCCAGCAGCATGGCGGTGTGCCCATCGTGACCGCAAGCGTGCATCTTGCCGTGGTGCTGGCTGGCGTGGGCAAAGGTGTTGAACTCTTGCATGGGCAGCGCATCCATGTCTGCCCGCAAGCCAACACCCCGGCCGCAAGCGCCGCCGTCACGTCCATGCACAATGCCCACCACCCCGGTGGTGCCCATGCCCCGGTGGACCGGGATGCCCCAGTCGATCAGTTGCTGGGCGACCACGTCGGCGGTGCGCACTTCTTCGAAGCACAGTTCAGGGTGAGCGTGGATGTCTTTTCGGATGGCCGCGATGCTGGCGGCATCGTGCAGGATGGCGTCGATGATCTTCATGGTGACAGTCTAGCGACACTTCATGAGCACTGCCATCACCCCTGCGTCTTTGGGGGGCATGGCGTCAAATGGACCAGTAGATTGGGCCACAATCGGTGGCCGATGTTTCCCGGAATGCCCTCCAGACCCATGACCTCCATCACCGCCCCTGCCGCCCAGGTCGTGCGTGGCGCTTGCCCGCACGATTGCCCTGACACCTGTGCCTTGCTGACCACGGTGGAAAACGGTCGTGCGGTGCGTGTGCAGGGCAACCCCGCACATGCCCCGACCGATGGCGTCTTGTGTACCAAGGTCTCGCGCTATGCCGAGCGCACCTACCACCCTGAACGGCTCTTGCAGCCCCTGCGGCGCATCGGCCCCAAGGGTTCATGTCAGTTTGAACCCGTGAGCTGGGATACGGCGCTGGACGAGATCGCCAGCCGCCTGAAAACCATTGCGGCGCTTGACCCGCAAGCCATCTTGCCCTACAGCTATGCGGGCACGATGGGGCTGGTGCAAAGCGAGTCGATCGCGGCGCGGTTTTTTCACCAGTTGGGGGCTTCTTTGCTGGACCGCACGATTTGCGCGTCCGCTGGGGCCGAGGGCTTGACGCAGACCCTGGGCAACAAAGTGGGCATGCCGGTGCGCATGTTTGCAGAGTCGAAACTGATCGTGATTTGGGGCAGCAATTCGGTGGGCAGCAATCTGCATTTTTGGCGCATTGCGCAAGAAGCCAAGCGGCTCGGGGCCAAGCTGGTGTGCATTGACCCGCGCAAGAGCGAAACGGCTGACAAGTGCGACGAACACATCGCGATCCGGCCCGGCACCGATGCGGCGCTGGCCCTGGCCCTGATGCACGAATTGATCGTGAACCAGTGGCTGGACCAGGACTACATTGACTGCTACACCTTGGGTTGGGAGGGCTTGCGCGAACGCGCCCTGCAGTGGCCGCCCGAGCGGGCGGCCGAGGTGTGCGGGGTGCCCGCCGAGCAGATTCGGCAACTGGCGCGTGACTTGGGCACCACACCAGCGGCAGCCATTCGTCTGAACTACGGCATGCAGCGGGTGCGCGGCGGCGGCAATGCCGTGCGGGCCGTGGCCTGCCTGCCTGCGCTCACGGGGGCCTGGCGGCACCGGGGCGGCGGCTTGCTCATGAGCAGCTCGGGGCATTTCCCGGTGCGCCGTGCAGCGTTGCAGCGCCCTGATTTATTGGGCGAGCGTCGCCCCCGCACCATCAACATGTCCACCATCGGAGACGATTTGCTGCGCCCGGCATCGCCCGACTTTGGCCCGCAGATCGAAGCCTTGATCGTTTACAACAGCAACCCGGTGGCGGTGGCCCCCGAGTCGGGCAAGGTGGTGCAGGGCTTTGGCCGCGCGGACCTGTTCACCGTGGTGCTCGAGCACTTTCAGACCGACACGGCCGACTACGCCGATTTCATCTTGCCCGCCACCACGCAGCTCGAGCATTGGGACATCCACACCAGCTATGGCCACACCGATGTCTTGCTCAACCGCCCGGCCATTGAACCGGTGGGGCAGGCACGGACCAACACCAACATCTTCAGGGCGCTGGCCCAGCGCATGGGGTTTGAGGACCCGTGTTTCAGTGAAAGTGACGAAAGTCTGTGCCGCAGTGCCATCGGCGATGCGGATGACTTCGAGCAGTTGCTGGCGCATGGCTTTGCGTCCTTGCCTGTGCCGGATGTGCCTTTTGCGGAGGGTGGATTTCCGACCCCCTCGGGGCGATGCGAATTCTTCAGCCAACGGCTGGTGGACCAGGGGCTGGACGGCTGGCCTGACCATGTGCCCAATTACGAATTGGCCCAAGCGAGTGCTCGCTATCCCTTGGCCATGATTTCGCCACCCGCCCGCAACTTTTTGAATTCCACCTTTGTGAACGTCAAAAGCCTGCGCGACATCGAAGCCGAGCCGGTGCTGGAGATGCACCCGCAAGACGC
>JACCDU010181653.1_pt1 | contig 12906 bp, 12 predicted proteins | sample 7446081 | NCBI WGS metagenome assembly JACCDU01 (sample SAMN15323447, study PRJNA562643) | freshwater metagenome | isolation source: river surface water | place: USA:Blue River Watershed | collected 2017-08-17 | reverse complement strand
CCATCTAGGCGTAGCCATCCACGACCTGCGAAATCGGCGAGAGCCTTGTTGACGGTCTCACGTGATGCTCCTACAAGCTGAGCAAGCTCTTCCTGAGTGAGATCGTGGTGAACAAAGAGGCCCTCATCAGTCTTTTTGCCGAAGCGATCTCCGAGATCAATCAGAGCCTTAGCGACGCGACCTGGAACATCTGAGAATACGAGATCTCCGACCGCTTCATTGGTGCGACGAAGTCGCTGCGCCAAACGAGCAAGGAGCTGAAGTGAGACATCTGGATTCTCGCGAAGCCATGGGATTAACTTCTCGTGGCTGAGCGAGAGCAACTTTGCATCAGTAACTGCAGTTGCAGTTGAGGTGCGAGGTCCTGGATCGAAGAGTGAGAGTTCGCCAAACATTTCGCCTGGACCAAGGATTGAGAGAAGATTTTCACGGCCATCGCCGCTGGAAGTTCCAAGCTTGAGCTTGCCATCTACGATCACATAGACGTGCTCGCCGCCATCGCCTTCTTTGAAGAGGATTCCGCCCTTAGCAATCTTTACCGAGTCCATTGAGGCGCGCAGTGAGGATGCAGATGCATCATCGAGCGCGGTAAAGAGCGGGGCGCGACGTATAACTTCATCATCTTGGGGCACACGGGTACTTTATACCGGTGAAGGTAGATACGGAAAATCGAAAAAATGCGAGGGCTATTTACCGTATTTTGACGAAGACCTACCCAGATATTCGATGCGAGCTCGACTTTAGGAACCCGCTTGAATTGATTGTTGCTGTTGTACTTTCAGCCCAATGCACCGATAAACGGGTCAATCAAATAACGCCACCACTATTTAAAAAGTATAAAAGCGCACGGGATTATGCGAAGGCCCCGCTTCCAGAGATTGAAGAGTTCATTTACTCCGCCGGTTTCCATCACGCAAAGGCTCGCCATCTCAAAGGACTTGGAACCCGCCTCGTTGAAGAATTTGGCGGTGAAGTTCCAGCTACTCTCGAAGAGCTGATCACCTTGCCGGGTGTAGGCAGAAAGACTGCAAATGTCGTACTCGGCCACGCCTTTAATATTCCGGGAATCACAGTTGACACTCACTTCGGGCGACTTTCACGTCGATTCGAATGGACCAGATCGATGGATCCAGTAAAAGTTGAGTTTGAGGTTGGAGATTTGATTCCGCAGAAAGAATGGACAAATCTCTCGCAGCGGATGATCTGGCATGGGCGCAGAATTTGTCATTCACGTAAACCAGCGTGTGGAGCATGTCCCGTGGCTAAAATATGTCCATCAGTCGGAATCGGCGAGATGGACCCAGCCAAGGCTGCGCTCTTAGTAAAGACAGATAAGGATTTCCGATGATTCGTCCGGCAATAACAGTCTTCGCAATTGCAACAACACTCTTTCTCACCGGATGCGGCGAAGAAACACTTCTAATTACCGGAGATGTCGTACCTTGTAATCGTATTGAGTTGATCGATAACCCAAGTGAAGAAGTCCTTACAGAGTGTCTCGATAGCTCACCTGGTGTAAACGTCGCAGCCATCAAAGGCCCGGCAATTATCAATGTCTGGGGCTCCTGGTGCGATCCATGCAAGGAAGAGATGCCATATTTCGTAGAGTATTTCCAGACTAAAGATCCACAAATTCAACTCATCGGAGTAAATGTGGAAGAGAAACGAATTGAAGATGGACGCCTCTTTGCACGCACAAATGGAATTATGTGGCCCAACCTTTACGATGAAAATAGTACGACTCGCGAATACTTTGGAATGGGCGTGCCTGTAACGTGGTTCATTGATGGAGATGGAGAAGTTCTCTACAAGAAGATTGGCCCCCTCAAATCGGTTGAAGAGCTTCGCTCTTTGAGCTTCAAATACTTTGGACTTCGTTAAAAATGATCTTTGACATAATCTTTGTAGCAATCGCACTCGGTGCGCTCTTTACCGGATATAAGAATGGCTTACTCATCACAATTGTTCGAACCGTCTTCTTTATCGGTGGCGCAATTGCTGCGATGTATCTTGTCATTGAATATGACAAAACTGGTTGGCTTATCGCAGCAATCATCGGTGGCGCTTATGCCGCTGCTTGGATTGGTACACAGATTGCAAAATCGATCAAAGTGACTCTCATTCGTGGGCCGCTGCGCTGGATTGATTCCACTGCGGGTGCAATCTTTGAAGTCTCGAAATATGTAATTCTCTTCTACATTATCGGGACGATTCTGCTCTGGGCGCCTTGGAGCGCTGGACAAAACTCAGTCGCTGAGAGCAAGGTCTACCTAAAAATCAGCACCTACGCACCTGGTCTATTAGAAGATCTCAAGGGCGAAGTTGAGAAGCGACTTCAATAACCTTAAATTGAAGGTCACTTGTAACTTCAATGAGATCGGCTCTCTTACCGACGGTAATTGATCCAACATTTCCTAGCCCTAAAGTCTGCGCTGGCAGCGTTGATGCAGCGTGCACACATTCGACAAGATTTGCTCCAGAGTTAAAGTAATTGCGGAATGCGCCATCCATAGTAAGGGTGCTCCCCGCGAGCGAACCGTTGGAATCTAGACGAGCAACTCCATCTTTTACAGTGACATCGAGCGCCCCTATTTTAAATCTCCCATCGACGGCACCTGCCGCTGACATTGCATCTGTGACCAGTATTGTCCTGCCTGATCCTGCTGATTTCACGATCTCAAGAATTTCAGGGCTTACATGGACGCCATCGAGAATTAGTTCTAACGGGAGTGAATCTTCAGCCAGCGCCGCTGAAGCGATTGTTCCCTCACCACCCTTAGGCATTCCATTGCTGAAGTGGGTAATCAAGCTCGCACCCGCACCAATAGCGCGCATTGTTGTCGCGCTATCTGCCTGCGAGTGGCCCAGGGCAACCCTTACTCCACGATCGACCAGGTAACGAATTGCCTCGATAGCGCCATCCCGCTCAGGTGCAACGGTAAACATTGCGATGGTGTCACCAGCTCCATCGAGAATCGCCCCTATCTCCTCAAGATTAGGGTCGCGAAGTAAAGAAGGCTGATGCGCCCCACATCGGGCTTCTGAGAGATAAGGACCTTCAAGGTGGATACCCGCGAAGATTCCAGCATCGACTAGCGGTGCCAATCTGCGGATTTGTTCCTCCAAAATGCCAATGGTTTCAGTGACAAGCGATGCAATCAAAGTAGTGGTGCCATGTGCGCGATGGAGTTCGCGCGCTTTCTTCACATTCTCGATATCAAGATCAGAGAAGTAATAGCCCCCACCACCATGGCAGTGAATATCTACAAAGCCTGGAATCAGAGTGTTTTCTGTGCTGTATTCGGGTGAGACAGCGCAATTCTTGTTGATTGATGTGATGATGTTCTGGCTAACCTCAATGCAAAGATCAGATGCGATCTCATTTTCCAGAATGGCTTGTGCTGCGTGAATATGCATTTCTAATCTTCACTTGTCGCAGATTTGAGTCCTTCAGAGATGAGCTTCATAACATTTGGATCTGCCAGAGTCGTTGCATCACCAACAGCGCGATTCTCAGCAACATCCTTCAGTAATCGACGCATAATCTTTCCGCTTCGAGTCTTTGGAAGTTCATTGACCACCATAATCTGGCGTGGCTTTGCAATTGCGCCAATCTCTTTAGCGACATGATCGCGCAACTGCTTCACAAGTGCATCGCCTTCAAGATGTTCGACCCCACCGCGCAGAATCACAAAAGCAACTATGCCCTGCCCAGTCATTGCATCTGCCGCACCTACAACTGCTGCCTCGGCAACTGATTCGTGCGAGACAAGTGCGGATTCAACCTCAGTGGTTGAGATGCGGTGACCTGAAACATTCATAACATCGTCAACGCGACCAAGTAACCAGATTGCGCCATCATCATCGAGCTTTGCGCCATCTCCGGCAAAGTAAATTCCTTCAAAACGAGACCAGTACGTCTCTTTAAATCGCTCTTCTTCACCCCAGACACCGCGCAACATTGATGGCCACGGTTTATCGAGAATGAGATATCCACCATGTCCATCGCCCACAGGCACACCATTGTCATCAACAACCTTTGCACTGATTCCTGGGATTGGACGCATCGCCGATCCTGGCTTAGTCGCAGTTACTCCTGGCAGCGGTGAAATCATGATGGCACCAGTCTCGGTCTGCCACCACGTATCAACGATGGGGCAACGTCCCCCGCCAATGACATGTCGATACCAGATCCATGCCTCTGGATTGATTGGTTCACCGACAGAGCCAAGGAGACGGAGCGTCGAGAGATTAAATTGGTTTGGAAATTCTTCGCCCCACTTCATCCAGGTGCGAATCAGTGTTGGAGCCGTGTACAAGATAGTTACGCCATATTTTTCAACTATTTCAAAAACACGTCCCTTGTGTGGGGTATCTGGCGTTCCTTCGTAAATTACCTGTGTTGCACCGTTAATCAATGGTCCATAGACCATATATGAGTGACCGGTAATCCACCCAACATCAGCGGTGCACCAATAGACATCGCTCTTGGGCTTTAGGTCAAATACAACTTTATGTGTGTAAGCAACTTGAGTGAGATATCCACCGGTTGTGTGAAAAATTCCCTTTGGCTTTGCAGTGGTGCCCGATGTATACAAAATAAAGAGGGGGTGCTCGCTATCGAAGAATTCTGGTGTGTGTGTTGAATGTTGACGTTCAACAATCTCATGCCACCAGATATCTCGATTTGAATTCCAAGCAGTCTCTTGCGAGGTTCGCTTTACAACTAAGACCTTTTCCACATTTGTCTTACCTTGCAACGCTTCGTCGACAGCTGGCTTTAATGCGAATGCTGCGCCCTTTCGGAAACCGCCATCTGCTGTGATCACTAACTTTGCATCGGCATCTTGAATACGTGACAGAAGTGCATCGGCAGAGAAGCCACCGAAGACAACAGAGTGAATTGCTCCGATGCGCGCACATGCCAACATTGCAACAGCTGCCTCTGGAATGAGCGGCATATAAATTGCAACGCGATCGCCAGCGACAATTCCTAACTCAGTCAGCGCATTAGCCGCTTTGCACACATCGGTTAGCAGTTGGGCGTAAGAGATTGTTCGAGTATCGCCGGGTTCGCCTTCAAAGTGGAAGGCGATGCGTCCTCCATGGCCTTCGGCGACATGTCGGTCGAGGGCGTTGACTGAGGCGTTGATCTTTCCGCCGACAAACCACTTGGCGAAGGGCGGGTTCCACTCGAGGGCGGTATCCCACTTTCGCTCCCAGACCAGTTGATCGGCCTGCTGCTCCCAGAAAGCGACTCCACCAGTTTCAGCCTCGCGATAGAGCGAGAATTGGGCGTTGGCTTGAGCGGCAAACTCGGGGCTTGGTGCAAATGTCCGATTTTCGCTGGAAAGGTTGTCGAGGGTCTCTTCCTTCATAACATGTGAGCATAGGAGCGTTTACCTTGAAAAGGAAGGCATTTGCGCTCGTTTTCATCCACAGAAGCGGAAAGTGGGCTCAGAAACGCCCTCTTTTCAGGGAAATATCCGCCCCATGACACTTACAGCCTTTCTCGCATATCTCTTCAAATTCCTATCCAATCCGGCTCTCCTTTCAGCCCTATTGGCATTTATTCAGAAGTTTCTCCGCTAAAAAGGGGCAATTTGCCCCTAGGGCGGGTGGCGATTTTCGCTTACGCCGGGGTAGGTGGTTGGATTAGCCGTAAGCCTCGGTGAGCCAATGGTGCCGCATCGGATCGGGTTTACACCCTTCGATCTACCTATTGGAGCACATCATGCCAATTGCAACCCCTGAAGTTTATGCAGCAATGTTGGACCGAGCTAAGGCAGGCAAGTTCGCCTATCCAGCTATCAACGTCTCCTCATCGCAGACAATCATTGGCGCTATCCGCGGTTTCGCAGAGGCAGAATCAGATGGAATCATCCAATTCTCTTGGGGTGGAGCAGAGTACGCATCTGGTTCAACTGTTAAAGATCAGGTAGCCGGCGCAGTAGCGCTCGCGGAGTTTGCACACGTTGTTGCAAAGAATTACAACGTCAATATCGCTATCCACACAGATCACTGCCCAAAAGAGAAGCTCGACACATTTATGCGTCCACTTCTCGAAATTGGTGCGCAGCGCATCAAGGATGGAAAGCAACCACTATTTAACTCACACATGTGGGATGGCTCAGCTGTCGACATGAAGGAGAACATGGTTATTGCCAAGGAGCTCCTCGCAAAGTCAGTTGCAGCAAAGACAATTCTTGAAATCGAAATCGGCGTCGTCGGTGGAGAAGAAGATGGCGTCGAGGCAAAGCACGATGCAAAGCTCTACTCAACTCCAGAAGATGCGTTGATGACTATCGAGACTCTCGGTAATGGCGAGAATGGTCGCTACATGGTTGCGGCGACATTCGGAAATGTCCATGGTGTCTATAAGCCAGGTAACGTCGTACTTCAGCCAAAGATTCTCGACACACTTCAGGATGCGGTTGCAGCAAAGCTTGGTCTCGCTGATGGAAGCAAGCCAATGGATCTCGTATTCCACGGTGGTTCTGGCTCACTACTTTCAGAGATCCGTGACTCACTTGATTATGGTGTTATCAAGATGAATATCGATACAGATACGCAGTATGCATTTACTCGCCCTGTTGTAGATCACGTGATGAAGAACTACGACGGCGTTCTCAAGATTGATGGCGAGATCGGAAATAAGAAGGCATACGATCCACGTGCATGGGGTAAGGCTGCTGAAGCCGGTATCGCTGCACGCGTTGCCCTTGCTTGCGCAGATCTACGTTCAACCGGTACATCACTACTTAAGTAATTCATTCACCTACGAGTCGGAGAGGCTTTACCTATGCCTGCATTAGTTCTACTGGGAGCACAGTGGGGTGATGAGGGCAAGGGTAAAGCTACCGACTTGCTCGGAGATCGCGTTGATTATGTAGTCCGTTATCAGGGCGGTAACAACGCAGGACATACTGTTGTTATTGGTGATCAGAAGTATGCGCTTCACCTACTTCCATCAGGAATCCTTTCTCCAAATGTTGTACCTGTTATTGCAAATGGTGTTGTTATTGATCCAGCGGTTCTCTTGCAAGAAATCAATGGACTTACCGAGCGCGGAATCGATTGCAGCAAGTTGGTCATCTCAACTAATGCGCACTTAATTACTCCGTACCATCGCACAATCGATAAAGTGTCAGAGCGCTTCCTCGGTAAGTCAAAGATTGGTACGACAGGTCGCGGAATTGGTCCGGCTTATGCAGATAAGATCAATCGAATCGGTATTCGCGTACAGGATCTCTTTGACCCATCAATTCTTCGCCAGAAGCTTGAGGGCGCACTCCGCGATAAGAATCAGATTTTGATTAAGGTCTTTAATCGTAAAGAGATGTCGGTAGATGATGTTCTCGCTGAATATCTCGAATATGCAGAGATCTTGCGCCCTTATGTTGCAGATACAGTTTTACTACTCGATCAAGCGCTTAAGGCTGGTAAGCGAGTTCTGCTCGAAGGTTCTCAAGGAACTCTCCTCGATGTCGATCACGGAACCTATCCATTCGTAACTTCATCAAACCCAACTGCAGGCGGCGCATGCACCGGTTCAGGTGTCGGCCCAACAAAGATTGAGAAAGTTATTGGAATCGTAAAGGCCTACACAACTCGCGTTGGATCTGGCCCATTCCCAACTGAGCTCTTCGATGAAGATGGCGAGAAGCTTCGCACCATCGGCGGCGAAGTCGGTGTCACAACTGGTCGTGCGCGTCGTTGCGGTTGGTATGACGCTCCAATTGCTCGTTACGCAGTGCGCGTCAATGGCCTTACAGACTTCTTCCTCACCAAGCTCGATGTCCTCACCGGTTGGGAGCAGATCCCAGTATGTGTGGCTTACGAGATTGATGGAAAGCGCGTTGAAGAACTTCCTTCATCACAGAGCGATTTCCACCATGCAAAGCCAATTTATGAGTACCTCCCAGGTTGGAAGGAAGATATCTCTGGCGCACGCAAAATCAGCGATCTGCCAAAGAATGCCCAGGATTACATCACCTTCCTTGAGAAAATCTCGGGCGCTCCGATGAGCGCTATCGGCGTAGGTCCGGGTCGCGACCAGACAATCGTCGTAAAGGATTTCATCTAAGCCATGAAAATCCTCCTAGTCGGAAGTGGCGGTCGTGAACACGCACTTGCACTAGGACTGCGAGCAGATTCAGCTTGTACCGAACTTCATGTGGCTCCAGGCAATCCGGGAATTGGAGATGTTGCAACCCTTCATCCGCTAGTGATTACAGATAATGTAGCAATTGCAGATCTCGCTCAATCTCTTGCAGTAGATCTCGTTGTCATTGGCCCAGAGGTTCCACTCGTTAATGGCGCTGCAGATGCTATCCGCGCAATCGGAATTCCCGTCTTTGGACCGTCAAAGGCGGCGGCCCAACTAGAAGGTTCAAAAGATTTTGCAAAGGGCGTCATGCGAGATGCTGGAGTTCCTACCGCGCTTAGCTATACATGCACAACAGAAGAAGAAATCAATAAAGCGCTCGATACCTTTGGATCGCCATACGTTGTGAAAGATGATGGTCTTGCGGCAGGAAAGGGCGTTGTTGTCACTCACGATCGCGACGTCGCACTCAAGCATGCACTCTCTTGCAATCGCGTAGTCATTGAAGAGTATTTAGATGGTCCTGAGATTTCTCTCTTCGGCATCTCTGATGGGCGCAATATTCTTGCGATGGAGCCGGCGCAAGATTTTAAGCGCGCATACGATGGCGATAAGGGGCCTAATACTGGCGGAATGGGCGCGTATTCACCGCTTCCATGGGCGCCAGCTGACATTGTCGAAGAGACATATGAGAAAGTCTTAGCCCCCATGATTGCTGAAATGGCTGCTCGTGGAACTCCTTTCGTAGGCTTGTTATATGCCGGCCTTGCTCTCACAAAGAACGGTCTGAAAGTTATCGAGTTCAATGCCCGATTTGGCGATCCAGAGACAGAAGTTCTTATTCCTCGTCTACGGACACCACTAGCAACACTTCTCTATAACGCAGCAACAGATAATCTCGATGACACAGTTCTTCATTGGTCTGACGAGAGCGCAGTTACTGTAGTTCTCGCATCAGAGGGCTACCCGGAAGCACCCGCAATTGGCCGCTTTATCAAGAGCGGTACAACAAGTGATCGCGCAACGGTTTACCACGCTGGAACCGATATCAATGGATGTTTCCTAGTCTCTGCGGGTGGTCGAGTTCTCACAGTGACTGGAGTCGGCAGCAATCTTGCTGAAGCAAGAGAAGCGGCTTACTTCGCGGTCTCAGAGATAGAACTAGAAGGATCTTTTTATCGTTCAGATATCGCATTAGCAGCAAGTGAGGGGAAGTAGAGCAATGAGCGTATTAGCCAACCGTTATGCATCTGATGAGATGCGCAAGGTTTTCTCACCAGAGGCAAAGATCATCTCAGAGCGCAAACTCTGGATTGCCGTCGCTCGTGCTCAATCGCAACTTGGCCATGCAATTGATGCCGCTGTCATCGCAGATTACGAGAAGGTAATCGAGAAGATTGATCTTCAATCTATCGATGCTCGTGAAAAGATAACTCGCCACGATGTGAAAGCACGGATCGAAGAGTTCAATGCTCTAGCAGGACATGAGGCGATTCATGCAGGCATGACAAGTCGTGACCTCACCGAAAATATTGAAGCGCTCCAGATTCGCGATGGCCTCAATATCGTCCGAGATAAAGTTGTTGCACTCCTTGCACGTTTAGGTGAGAAGGCGGTGCAGTACTCAGATCGCCCAATCGCAGGGCGCTCCCATAATGTGCCGGCGCAGATCACAACGCTCGGAAAGCGTTTCGCTTCGGCAGCCGAAGAGCTGCTCTATGCATACGAGCGCCTCGAAAGCCTGCAAAACCGTTACCCAATGCGTGGAATCAAGGGCCCTGTAGGTACTGCGCAAGATTCAATCGATCTCCTTGGCTCTTCAGCCACACACCATAAACTTGAAGAATCAATCGCTGCCGAACTCGGATTCGAGCGGGTACTCGATTCTGCTGGGCAGATTTATCCACGATCACTCGATTATGAAGTGCTCACAACGCTAGTTCAATTAGCAGCATCACCATCATCACTTGCTACATCTATCCGTTTGATGGCAGGCGCAGAGTTGGTCACAGAGGGCTTTAAAGATGGCCAGGTTGGCTCTTCTGCGATGCCACATAAGATGAACACACGTTCATGTGAACGCGTAAATGGTTTGACTGTCATCCTGCGTGGGTATGCATCAATGGTCTCTGAGCTCGCGGGAAATCAATGGAACGAGGGTGACGTCTCTTGTAGCGTTGTCCGTCGCGTGGCAATTGCCGATGCCTTCTATGCAATTGACGGCCTATTAGAAACCATGCTGACGGTACTTAACGAGTTCGGTGCATTTCCTGCAGTTATCGATGCAGAGCTCGAACGCTACCTCCCATTCTTGGCGACAACGAAGATTTTGATGGCATCAGTTAAAGCTGGAGTTGGACGCGAAGTTGCTCATGAGGCAATCAAGGAGCATGCAGTTGCTGCGGCATTGGGCATGCGCGAGGGTAAGAGTAATAACTTGCTCGCGACCCTTGCATCGGATGCACGCATTCCATTTACACGCGAAGAGTTAGAAGCACTGATCGGCAATCCCATCGAATTTACAGGTGATGCCCGCGAGCAGGTTTCACGAGTCGTTCTACGGATTGAAGCAATCACAAAGAACTTCGCTCATGCGGCAAAGTACAAGCCAGGCTCTATTCGATGAGTGGATTCGGGGCAGCGGGCGCACCTGTTGCGCCGGTAGTTGATGGCTGGAGACATGTACGCACCGGCAAAGTACGCGATCTCTATAGCAATGACGAGGGAGAAATCCTGCTCGTTGCATCAGATCGCATCTCAGCTTTTGATTGGGTTCTTCCTTCGGTAATCCCCAATAAAGGCGCTATTTTGACGCAGTTATCGCTCTTCTGGTTTGAACTCCTAGGCGACATTGTTCCTAATCACATCATCACCGAAGATGTCCCTAGCTCGGTCATGGATCGCGCTGTCATTGTTCAACCACTAGAGATGTTTAACATTGAATGTGTAGCACGCGGTTATCTGACCGGCAGTGGTTTGACCGAGTACAACGAGAATCAGCGAGTATGCGGAAATCAGCTTCCCGCTGGCTTGCTCGACGGATCTCAATTACCGAATTCGATCTTTACTCCTGCAACAAAGGCTGAAGTTGGTGATCACGATATCAATATAGATTTCGAAGAAGCCTCTCGAATTATTGGATCAGATATTGCAGCGGAGCTTCGAGCGACAACGCTTAAGTTGTATGACACGGCTGCGGAGTATGCGCTCAGCCGGGGCATCATCCTTGCAGATACGAAGTTTGAGTTCGGAAAAAATTCTGAGGGCGTAATTACCCTCGGAGATGAAGCGCTAACTCCCGATTCTTCACGTTTCTGGGAGCTCGATGGATGGGCTCCAGGGTCATCACAGCCGTCATATGACAAGCAATTAGTTCGAGATTGGTTGATCTCAAGTGGTTGGGATAGAAAATCTCCGCCACCGCAATTGCCGCAAGAGATTATCGAGAAGACCGCTGCGCGATATGAAGAAGCATTCGAGCGAATTACCGGTACTAAGTTTTAATTGCAAGAACTAACAAGGGAGAAGCAAATGGCAATAATCGTGGTGGATGTTATGTTGAAGCCAGAGATTTTAGATCCACAAGGTAAGGCGGTTGCCTCAGCGCTGCCACGACTTGGTTTCTCTTTTGCAACTGATGTGCGTCAAGGTAAGCGATTTGAAATTACAGTAGATGGCGAACCAACAGCAGCACAACTTGCAGAGGTTGAGGTTGCGGCAGAGAAGTTGCTCTCTAACCCTGTTATCGAGAACTTCACAGTTCGAGTAGAGAAGTAAACGCGATGAAGATTGGTGTTGTTACCTTTCCGGGCACACTCGATGATCGAGATGCTGCTCGCGCTGTTCGCTTCGCCGGTGGTGAGGCAATTGAGCTCTGGCACGACGATGCCGACCTCAAGGGGGTAGATGCAGTCATTCTGCCCGGTGGCTTTTCATACGGTGATTACCTCCGATGTGGTGCTATCTCTCGTTTTTCACCGGTAATGGAGCCACTGATTGCAGCGGCCAAGGGTGGAATGCCGCTCCTAGGAATTTGTAACGGGTTCCAGGTTCTCGCAGAAGCCCATCTCATTCCCGGCGCTCTCACTCGTAATCAGCACCTGCACTTCCTCTGCACCGATCAGAAAATTCGGATTGAAAATAACGCCACTGCATGGACCAACTCTTTTGCTAAGGGGCAAGAGGTTGTTATCCCGCTCAAGAATGGTGAAGGCTCTTACCAATGTGACGATGAAACCCTGAAAATGTTAGAAGGCGAAGGTCGGATCATCGCTAGATATGTGGGAGAAAATCCCAACGGTTCACGCAACCTTATCGCGGGTATCTCAAATGAGCGTGGAAATATCGTTGGCTTAATGCCGCATCCAGAGCATGCAATTGATTCTCTCACCGGTCCTTCTTCAGATGGGCTGGGATTCTTCACATCTGTCCTTACATCACTTGTCGCCGGAGGTGTGAAGTAATGTCACTCGATACTGTTGCAATAGCGAAGGCTAATCCGGATACACCGCAACCATTTGCAGAGCTTGGTCTTAAGCCAGATGAGTATGCAAGCATCAAAGAGATTCTTGGGCGCCGTCCAACATCGTCCGAGTTGGCAATGTATTCAGTGATGTGGTCGGAGCACTGCTCCTATAAGTCATCAAAAGTCCACCTCAAACAATTTGGCGATAAGGCAGTTAAGTCTGATGCGCTTCTCGTTGGAATCGGCGAGAATGCCGGTGTTGTAGATGTTGGTCAAGGTTATGCAGTGACATTTAAAATTGAATCACATAACCATCCTTCCTATATCGAGCCTT
>JACCDU010833900.1_pt1 | contig 12907 bp, 10 predicted proteins | sample 7446081 | NCBI WGS metagenome assembly JACCDU01 (sample SAMN15323447, study PRJNA562643) | freshwater metagenome | isolation source: river surface water | place: USA:Blue River Watershed | collected 2017-08-17 | reverse complement strand
TGGCAGCCCAAGACCTATTCACTTCTGCACATTTGAAGTCTTTCTCTAAAAATGATTTGATTTTTTGTGCAGCCAAAAAAGCGTCGGCGGCAGCCTCGTATTTTTTGGCGTTGTAGGCAACGATACCTGCGTTAAAGACGAAATCGGCGCGTCCGTTGATGAAGTTTTGAGCGTCAGCGGTGTAGGTTTTCTTAGGGTCTTCTAAGACTTTCTTGAAACTTGCCACAGACGTTTCTTTCCATTTTTGAGTAGTAGCAGCATCGGAAACACCTTTGTTTTCCATCGCGTTCACTTCAATTAAGGAATAGTACACTTGCGCGCGGCAAAGATGCATTTTGAAGTCTTCGGCAGTTTCTGGATTGACCGCAGCGAGGTCGATGAAACTCATGGCCTCGGTAACTATTTTTTTGTTGGCTGCGACATCACCGGTTGGGTTGTATTTGCGCATCAAAAGGATGGCGTCAGTGACGTTCTTCTTCTGGGCAAATGTAGCTGAGCTCAAGACAAGACTCAGACCAGCTAGGAGGAGTTGTTTTTTCATGGTTTAATTTTTATTCGCTTTGCGCTTCGTTGTTTTCAATTTCCGTGCCACTTTCTGTGTTTTCGCCGGTTGTTTCTTCTTCTTCGTCCTCGGCGCGTGGTACGCGGGCAATAGCTGCAATTTCAGCGTTGCCTTTGAGGTTGATGAGCTTCACGCCTTGTGCGGCGCGGCCCATGGTGCGAAGTGTATCGATGTGCATGCGGATTGTAACGCCTGATTTGGTGATGATCATGAGATCGTCTTCGTCAAATACGTTTTGGATGGAAAGGAGCTTGCCTGTTTTCTCTGTGATGTTGAGCGTTTTGACACCTTTACCACCGCGGTTGGTGATGCGGTAAACGGGCTCTTTATCTTCTGGATCGTTGAGGAAGGTGCGCTTTCCGTAACCTTTTTCAGAGACCACTAAGATGGTAGAGAAGATGTCCTCGACGCAGATCATGCCGATGACACATTCTTGATCGGAGCTAAGGTTTACACCGCGTACACCCGAGGCATTTCGGCCCATTGGACGCACGGTAGATTCGTTGAAGCGGATGGCACGGCCGTCGCTGGTGGCCAATACGATTTCGTTGCTACCGTTGGTGAGTTTTGCTTCGAGTAGTTCGTCGTTGTCGCGGATGCCAATGGCGTTGATGCCATTGCTGCGCGGACGCGAGTAAGCTTCGAGTGAGGTTTTTTTGATGACACCTTGCTTGGTACACATCACTATAAAGTTGTTATCAACGTATTCTTTGTCGGTGAGGTCGAGTACTTTGACGTAAGCCTTGACTTTGTCGTCGCCAGGAATATTGATGAGGTTTTGTATGGCGCGACCTTTCGAGGTCTTGCTGCCTTCCGGAATTTCGTATACGCGCATCCAGAAACAACGTCCTTTTTCGGTAAAGATGAGGAGGTAGTTGTGGTTAGTGGCAACAAATAGGTGCTCGAGGAAGTCTTGGTCGCGGGTAGCGGAGCCCTTGGAGCCCATGCCGCCGCGGTTTTGCACTTTGTATTCGGCCAAATTGGTGCGTTTGATATAGCCAGCGTGTGAGATCGTGACCACCACCTCTTCGTCGGCAATGAGGTCTTCCATGCGCATTTCGCTGGAGTTGTACTCGATGCTTGAACGGCGTTCGTCGCCGTATTTGGCGCGTACTTCGATGAGTTCATCTTTGATGATTTGCATGCGGCGCTCCTCTTTGTCTAGGATGTCTTTGAGGTCGGCAATCAGCTTCATGAGCTCGTCGTATTCTGCGCGTAGTTTGTCTTGCTCGAGGCCTGTGAGTTGGCGTAGGCGCATGTCTACAATAGCGCGCGTTTGGATATCGGACAAACCAAAACGGGTGGCCAAGCGATCGCGGGCGTCGTCTGGGCTAGCTGAAGTTTTGATGATCTCAATGACTTCGTCGATGTTGTCTGAAGCGATGATCAGCCCTTCTAAGATGTGCGCGCGCTCTTCTGCTTTGCGCAAGTCGAATCTGGTGCGGCGGATCACAACTTCGTGACGGAATTCAACAAATTCTTGAATGAGGTCGCGGACGTTGAGCAATCTTGGACGACCATCTACCAAACAAATATTGTTCACAGAGAAGGATGTCTGAAGCTGAGTGAACTTATATAATTTGTTGAGTACGACATTGGCTATAGCGTCGCGCTTGATTTCAAAGACGATGCGCATCCCGTTGCGGTCAGATTCGTCTCGGAGGTCGGAGATACCTTCAATTTTTTTGTCGTTGACCAAGTCTGCGATCTTTTTGATCATTTCGGCCTTATTGACTTGGTAAGGGATTTCGGTCACGATGATTTGCTCGCGGCCGTTTTCCTCTTCGATTTCTGCCTTTCCACGTATCACAACACGACCACGTCCGGTGAGGAGTGCATCGCGCACGCCTTCATAGCCGTAGATGATGCCTCCGGTAGGGAAGTCTGGTGCTTTAATGTAATTGAGGAGTTCTTCTGGTGTGATGTCGCGGTTTTCGATGTAGGCGATGGTGCCATCTACCACTTCTGTAAGGTTGTGCGGCGCCATGTTTGTGGCCATACCGACAGCAATACCAGCTGCTCCATTGACCAATAGATTCGGGATTTTAGTCGGGAGTACACTTGGTTCTTGGAGTGAGTCGTCAAAGTTTGGGCGGAAGTCGACGGTCTCTTTTTCGAGGTCGTCGAGCATTTCTTCGGCAATTTTGCGCAAACGGGCCTCTGTGTAACGCATGGCTGCCGGGCTGTCGCCATCTACAGAACCAAAGTTACCTTGACCGTCTACTAAAGGATAGCGCAAAGACCACGGTTGGGCCATGCGCACCATGGTGTCGTATACAGAACTATCGCCGTGTGGGTGATATTTACCTAAAACCTCACCGACGATTCTTGCCGATTTCTTGTAGGGGCGGTTGGAGAATACGCCGAGATCTTGCATGCCGTAGAGCACCCTGCGGTGTACTGGTTTGAATCCGTCGCGTACATCTGGAAGTGCGCGTGAGACAATTACAGACATCGAATAATCGATGTATGCTGATTTCATTTCATCTTCGATGTTGATCTGAATGATTTTTTCGCCTTCAGCCATATTTTTGAGTTAGTCTATGTATTCATTAAATAGAGTCTCAAAATTAATAAAATGCAGCCCCCTACGGCCTGACTCCACTATTTTTTACTAACAAAATGACTCCATAAATTGTGAATAAAACCGGACGCGATGCAGAGATAAAAGTTATATTTGTATCACGCAAACGTAAACCATGGAAGCCAAATTTTCTCCACGTGTCAAAGACATGATCAGCTACAGCCGCGACGAAGCCGTGCGCTTGTCCAACGAGTTTGTGGGTGCAGAGCATTTGTTGTTGGGCCTCATTCGCCTAAATGAAGGCACTGCCATCCGAATTGTGCAAGAATTTAAGCTCGATCTCACCGAACTCAAAGCCGAACTCGAAAAAATACTGGCCAAAAGCGCCGTCCGCGAATTAGTGAATCTGAATTTACCGCTACTCAAGCAAGCGGAAAACATCATCAAGCAGTCTTATTTAGAAGCCAAAGAATTCAAACAAAACATCATCGGTACAGAGCACTTACTGCTGACCATCCTCCGCTACGAAGACAGCGTGGCCTGTCAGGTCCTCAATAAATATGGCATCATGTACGAAAACGCACGAGACGAATACGAACTTATGTTACAAGACAAACAACAACCTAATGCCGAATTCCCAGGATCAGGCCAAGAAGAAGACGAAAACTTCGGTCAAGCGCAGCGCAAAAGCGCAGACCCCAAATCCAAAACGCCCGTTCTCGACAACTTCGGTCGCGACCTCACTAAAATGGCAGAGCTCGGAAGACTCGACCCCATTGTGGGCCGCGAAAAAGAAATCGAGCGCGTCAGCCAAATTTTATCGCGTCGCAAGAAAAACAATCCCATTCTCATCGGTGAGCCCGGCGTGGGTAAATCCGCTATTGCAGAAGGCTTGGCTTTGCGCATCGTTCAAAGAAAGGTCTCGCGCATTCTCTTCAACAAACGCATCGTATCCCTAGACCTCGCCTCATTGGTCGCTGGTACCAAATACAGAGGGCAGTTCGAAGAGCGCATGAAAGCCGTGATGCAAGAAATCGAAAAGAACCCGGACATCATCTTGTTCATCGATGAAATCCATACCATTATTGGTGCTGGAGGCGCAAGTGGTTCGCTAGATGCTTCTAACATGGTGAAGCCAGCACTCGCGCGCGGCGAAATGCAAGCAATTGGCGCCACAACTTTAGATGAATACCGTCAGTACATCGAAAAAGATGGCGCACTCGAACGCCGCTTTCAAAAAGTGATCATCGAGCCAACGTCTATCGACGAAACCATCCAGATCCTCAACAACATCAAAGAGCGCTACGAAGACCACCACAGCGTGCGCTACACCGACGAAGCACTCGCGGCTTGTGTCAAACTCACCGAACGCTACATCACCGATCGCCACTTGCCCGACAAAGCCATTGATGCGCTAGATGAAGTCGGTTCAAGAGTGCACATCACCAACTTGCATGTGCCAAAAGAAATAACCGATATCGAAGGTCAAATTGAAGGCTTAAAAGGTCAAAAAGCAGAGGTCATTCGCTCGCAGCAATACGAAAAAGCTGCCGAACTCCGCGATGCCGAACGCAAGCTCCAAGAAGACCTCGAAGCAGCCAAAAACAAATGGGAAGAAGAAGCCAAAAACAACCGTGTAGTCGTTACAGAAGAAAACGTAGCCGAGGTTGTTTCCATGATGAGCGGCGTGCCCGTGACCAAAATCTCTGAGTCTGAACTCGGTAAATTGGTCAAAATGGCCGAAACCATCCGTGGAAAAGTCATCGGTCAAGACGACGCTGTTGCCAAAGTGGTGCGCGCTATTCAGCGCAATCGCGCAGGGCTCAAAGACCCCAATAAACCAATCGGTTCGTTCTTTTTCTTAGGCCCAACTGGTGTAGGTAAAACCCAACTCGCCAAAATCCTCGCTAAAAATCTCTTCGACTCAGACGACGCCCTTATCCGTGTCGATATGTCTGAATACATGGAGAAATTCTCGATTTCGCGCCTCGTAGGCGCTCCTCCGGGATACGTCGGCTACGAAGAAGGTGGGCAGCTCACCGAAAAAGTGCGCCGCAAGCCTTACGCCATTGTATTGCTCGACGAAATCGAAAAAGCGCACCCAGATGTATTCAACTTGTTGTTACAAGTTCTAGACGACGGCCACATGACCGACGGTTTGGGTCGTAAAATCGACTTCAAAAACACCATCCTCATCATGACCTCCAATATCGGTGCGCGCCAGCTTGCCGACTTCGGAACAGGCATGGGCTTTGGCACCAAAGCGCAGCAAGAGGCGCAGGAGCAAAATGCTTTGTCGGTGGTTCAAAACGCGCTGCGCAAGGCCTTCTCTCCAGAATTCCTCAACCGCGTAGACGACATGATCATGTTCAAGTCGCTCAAACGCGAAGACATCCACCTCATTATCGATATCGAACTCGAAAAACTCCTCGAGCGCATAGGCAACTTAGGTTACCACGTGAGCTGTACAGAAGCGGCCAAAGACTTTATCGCAGAAAGAGGCTACGACGAAAAATTCGGTGCGCGCCCACTGAAAAGAGCGATTCAAAAATACATCGAAGATCCACTCGCCGAAGAAATCATCAATTCCAATTTACAAGATGGAGACACCATTGTGCTCGATTTTGAAACGGGAGCCGATCTCTTGAAGCTCAGTATCGAAAAGGCGAAGCCTGCTAAGAAAAAAGCGGATCCTAAGTCGGAGTAGTGTTTGATGTAAGTGCTGTTGAAGAATTGGTTTTGGCACGGGCTAAAAAGCCTAATTTCACCGCCTTTCATCAATTTTTCATAGAAAACCCGAAAGCCCTTCCCTTTTTGGTTGACCTGTCGCTGTCTCAAAAAACACATCCTGTACCAGCCTATAGCGCTTGGTTACTCGTTCATGTTGTCAAGGCAAATCCAGGACTATTGGCACCGTTCCAAGAGCAACTTACCGCTGGCTTACTGCAGACAGCCAATCACAGCGTCCAAAGAAGTTTGCTTGTCGTTTTATTGGAGTTGCCCATCAAAAGAAAATTCAAAGGCGAGCTACTCAATTATTGTTTTGAGGTTTTTGCAAATCCTGAAACAGCTGTGGCCAATCGGGTTTATGCGTTGTATCACCTCAAGAGATTTGTAAAAGCCTATCCGGAAATTGACCAAGAAGTGCGCGCAATTATCGCCATTCTTGAGACTCAAGAAATGAAACCTGCACTTCGGATAGGGATTCGCAACTATCTGAAAGAATAGTACTTAGTTTTGCTTAGTGCTTCTTCACTACTTCCTCGTAAGGGACGCGTACGCGCGCTCCCCAAATACCAGGTTCGGTTCCGAGCCCAACGGCTACTACCATATTGATTTCCGCTCGGCGCGGTAACTTCAGGTAGCGCTTGAGTCGCTTTTCGTCAAAGCCCTCAAGTGGGCAACTGTGGAAACCTTCTGCGGCAATAGAAAGCATAAAAGTTTGTGCGGCCAATGCGCAAGACTTGTGGGTCACGATGCGCACCGCTGCAGCGCCTCCTGTTCTGTAAAAAGGCTTGAATAAACCTCCAAAAAAGCTGACGGTGAGGCGTAAGCCTGCCAACAAGCGGAGTGGGTCTGCGGCATAAAGCAAGGGCATGACTTTGCCATAGTACTGCAACATCATTTTTTGTGCTTTGGTCGGATCGCCCTTGATTTCATTTTGAACCTGAGCGAGGTGCCAGTCTTTGCGCTGCTTCCAGAGGTCGGGGCGCGTCACAAAAACAACTAATTCCTGCGCTGTTTTAGCTGCCGATTGGCCTAGGCAAAGCTCGGCAACAATCGCTTTTTCCTGAGGTGAGTTGATCCAGTGAAAACCCCAAAGTTGCATGTTGCTGGAATTGGGGGAAAGGATACTTCTTTTGAGGCTGCGCTCAATGACTTCGGCGGGTACCGGCACATTTGGGTCAAACTTGCGGTTGCTGCGTCTAAATTGGATAATTTGTTCGAAATTTTCTTGCTGAGTCATCTTAATTTTGTTTGATTGCTGTAACGGTATAGCCATTTGAACGCAAGAGCGCGATGACGCCTTCTGGGCCACTCAAATGCCCTGCGCCAACGGCAAAGAAGGTGCTTTCTTTTTGCATTTGCGTGCGCATGGGTACCATCCAGCTTCTGTTGCGTTGCACCAATAATATGTCGTTGAATTCGGGGTATGCTGCCGTTTCTTCTGCCATGAGCTTGCCGAGGGTTTCGAGGTCTTCTTTGAGGTAGCAGGCTAGGAGTGTGTCAAAGGTTTTCAGGTCGCTGTTGTAGTCTTGCTTGAGCATGTCCACTTGCGTTTGCATCGGTAATTGGTCGAAGAGGCTCAACTGAAAATCGATGGTTTCGAGGCCAATGGTTTCTTTGTGTTTTTTCTTGGCCATTTTATTGAATTCCATCTCGTAAGAGGCCATATCCGACATGCTTTCTTGAATGAGAATACTTGAGAAAAACATGGGCTTGAGTTTGCTGCTGCGCTCAAATTTACTTTCGCTCCATTTGAGGCTATCCAAACAATACATCTTGAGTTGGGTGTAGTCTGGTGCAGTCATGAAGTCTTTGAGTGTTTTGCCATCGGGCAACATGACTTTTTGAGCAAGTGCAATTTTTTCGGCGCCGCTCATGTCGAGGTCTACTTCCATGGCAATAGTTTTGGAGGCTTCAAATGCGCGTTTGAGGCTATTGCTGAGTTCGAACTGGTCCTTGGGTAAAATATGGATGGTGCCATATAAGTAGGAGGCTTCAGTGAGTCCGTTTCCTGTGATTTGATACAATAATTGGGCTTGGGAGAAGCTCGAGAGGAGCAAAAAATAGAGGAGTATTTTTTTCATATCTCAAAATTACACAAACTTTGGCTACTAAATTAAAACTGCTTTTTTGACACACGTGTCAGTAAATTTCTGCCAGCTTGTCTCAAAACTGCGCTTGGTCTATTATTTGTCTAATGGAGCTCAACGAATAAATAAGTAAATATGTCAGTCGAGAACGATCTACCAAACGAAGCACTTCAAAACGAGGAAGCGATGAACGAAGCACAAGCTGCAGCAGAAAACCCGCAGGAAAACGCACAGCAAGACGAGCAATTAGTCGACGAATACAAAGATAAGTTTGTACGCCTTTACGCCGAGTTCGATAACTACCGCCGCAGAACCAATGAAGAAAAGTTGCAATTGATTGCAACAGCAGGTAAAGACGTGATCAACACCATGTTGCCTGTTCTGGATAACTTCGAGCGCGCCATTGCTACTAACGAAAATTTGGACGACATCACCGCCATAAAAGAAGGTTTTCAGCTCATCTACAATATGTTAAAAGCTAATTTGGAGGCCAAAGGCTTGAAGCCAATGGAATCCAAAGGTCAAGATTTCGACAGCGATTTACACGAAGCCATTGCCAATATTCCGGCGCCAGATGCAGCGCTCAAGGGCAAAGTAATTGATGATGTAGAAAAAGGTTATTACCTCAATGACAAGGTTTTGCGTTTTGCAAAAGTAGTTGTTGGTCAATAAATAAAACATGAGTAACAAGCGCGATGATTACGAAGTTCTGGGTGTTTCCAAAAATGCCGATGAGTCTGAAATCAAGAAGGCCTATCGCAAACTCGCCCTCAAGTATCACCCCGACAAAAACCCCGACGACGCCAGTGCTGAGGACAAATTCAAAGAAGCTGCTGAAGCCTATGAAGTCCTGAGCAACGCCGAGAAAAAGGCGCAATATGACCGCTTCGGACACGCCGGAATGGGCGGTGCAGGTGGTTTTGGCGGTGGCGGCATGAACATGGACGACATCTTCTCCCAATTTGGCGACATCTTTGGAGGCGCATTTGGAGGAGGTAGTTTTGGTGGCAGCCGCGGCGGCTCAAGAGTGGTCAAAGGCACCAACTTGCGCGTCAAAATGAAACTCACGCTAGAAGAAATCTCTGGCGGTGTCAAGAAAAAAATCAAGGTCAATAAATTAGTTCAGGCAGAGGGCGTTACCTACAAAAACTGCCCTACGTGCCAAGGAACAGGTCGCATTACGCGCGTTGCACAAACCTTTTTGGGGGCCATGCAAACGCAGTCTGCGTGCCATGTGTGTCAGGGAGCGGGCAAGACCGTTGAGTCTAAGCCAGCCGATGCCGATGCGCAGGGCCTTAAAAAGCAAGAGGAAGTCATCGAAATCGATATTCCAGCCGGCGTTGAAGAAGGAATGCAGCTGAGTGTGCGTGGCAAAGGTAACGCTGGGCCTTTCAACGGTGCAGCCGGCGACCTCATTGTGGTGATCGAAGAAATTACCCATGAAGAACTCCGCAGAGAAGGCGAAAACCTTCACTACGACGCGTTCTTGAACTTTACCGATGCCGTACTTGGCGCCTCTATAGAAGTTCCGACGGTCGGAGGAAAGGTCAAAATCAAAGTAGATCCAGGAACCCAAAGCGGAAAAGTACTCCGTTTGCGCGGCAAAGGCTTGCCCAACGTACAGCGCTACGGAACAGGCGACCTCTTTGTGCACCTGCATATCTACACGCCAACAAGCGTGAGCAAAGAAGAGCGCGACATCCTCGAAAAACTCCGCGATTCCGAAAACTTCGACCCTTACAAAGCGCAAAAGGACAAAGGCTTTTTCAGCCGCATGCGCGATATCTTTAGCTAAAAAAGATATCTTTGGTTCATGAGATTTATCGATGCTGCTAGGCTAGGCCGCAATTCAATAGGGCTTTACATAGGCGGAATCGCCGTGCTAATAGTCCTGTTTATATTAGGTGGCTTGCCTTTGCTTTTCGATGCGCAGCTGCGTTTGCCAGCGTACGCAATCGACATCGAAAACCCTGCATTTATCGAAGCATATGGCTCCACGCGCTTGCTTGTCGGAGAGCTGCTTTCCTTCTTTTTTGCCTGTGTGGGCTTTGTGTTGTATTTGCGTTATGCGCACCAGCGCGCGCTGCGCTCTATTTTTACGGCAGTAAGCCGCTTTCGTTGGCAACGCTTTTTTGGCTTCGGAATCATTTTATTCTCGACGGTTTGCTTGTTCAGCTTGTTAGAGGTGTTGTGGAGCGGGCAAGCTGAATTGGTGCAATGGAATTTCAAAGCGGAGCAGTTTTGGCCTTTGTTTTTCTTTTCCTTGTTGCTCATTCCATTTCAAGCGGGTATAGAAGAGTTGGTTTTTCGCGTTTATGCGCTGCAAGGATTGTATATTCGCACCAAAAGTGTTTGGCTGAGTGTCGGCCTGAGTTCAGCCATGTTTGCCTTGATGCACATCTCAAATCCTGAAATCGCTGTTTTGGGCCCTGGGCTTTTGCTCTACTATTTCATGGCGGGCCTTTTTCTAGCGCTCCTTGCCGTTCAAGACGACGGCCTAGAACTCTCGTTGGCTTTTCATATTTTCAATAACTTATTTGGTGCCTTCGTTGTCTCGAGCGATTGGCAGGCTTTTCATACCGAAGCGCTATTCATGGACCACCGAGGCCCAGGCTCCTTGATCTTTCAATTGGGTTCTGCATTGGTCTTATTTGCCGGTATTTATTTCGTGCTCTCGAAAAAATTCAAGTGGAAACCACTTACGTCGTTGCGCTAGTCTAGATTTTTCTTAGCTTTAAGTCATGATTAAAGTAGCGCAAGTCAGTAAATCTTATCAGCGCAAGTTGGTACTCGACGACGTCTCGTTGGAGGTTTCGAAAGGTCAAATTTTTGGTTTGCTTGGCCCCAATGGCGCTGGCAAAACCACCCTCATCCGCATCCTCAACCAAATGGCGAGCCCAGACGCAGGATCGGTCACCTTTGATGGCCAATTGCTCGGTGAGCGTCATTTGCCACTCATCGGCTATTTGCCCGAGGAGCGTGGCCTTTATAAAAACATGGCCGTACGGGCGCACTTGTTGTTTTTGGCCCAACTCAGGGGTTTATCCAAAACAACTGCCGCCCAAAACGTCGATTACTGGTTGGCACATTTTGACATCCAAGATTGGCAAAATAAGCGCATTGCCACGCTATCCAAAGGCATGGCGCAAAAAGTGCAGTTTATTGCCGCGTTGGTGCATCAGCCGCAGTTGCTCATTCTAGACGAACCACTTTCGGGCTTTGATCCGCTCAACGTGGAGCTCATCATGAACGAAATCAAGGCCCTCAAGGCACAGGGCACCACCATTATACTCTCGACCCACAACATGAAGAGCGTCGACGAAATTTGCGACCACGCCGCGCTGCTGCATCAAGGGCAAATCTTAGCCCAAGACACCGTTCAGCACCTGCGCCGCACGCATGCCAAAGGGCGCATTTTTGTGCGCTTCCGAGGTCATATGCTCGCTTTTGCCAACGCCCTCTGGACCGACTTCACACTCCTCGAACAAAAAGAAACCGAACCAGGGCTTTTTGATTGCGTCCTGCAAATCCGCGGCGAGCGCAGCGTCAATGACCTCATGCGCAGCCTCCAAGACCAAGTCAACGTAGAACACATCGAATTGCTTTTGCCGTCCATGCAAGAAGTTTTTGTCGACCTCATCAATCAAAAAGAAAACCAAGATGTCTAAGTTTTTGCTACTCACTCAGCGCGAAATCCAAGAAAGACTTGGTCAAAAAGGATTTTGGTACATGCTCGTACTGGGGCCCGTTGTGGTGCTCTTATTGTTGGTCGCTTTGCTCAAGGCTGCCGACCAAGGCAAGCAAGAACTGAGCGTCCTGATCGCCGATCCAGGTCAAATCATGGACCACCGCTTAATGGCCCAAGAAGCAAAGCACATTCAGTATTACTTCCTCGACGACTACCTCGAACTCAATGAATTTGAGCGCGCCAAAGCGTATCAAGAATTTGATGTCTTGGTGGAGCTCAACGAAAAGGTCCTCAACAACAAAAAATGCTTTGTGTTTTACCGCGATCAAATGGGGCTAGACGCGCGCATTCAACTCAAATTTCAAGTAGAAAGACGCCTAGAAGAGCTCATTGCCGCCCAACATTCCAACCTGAGCGAGCAAGTTTTCCGCCAGATCAAGCAGGGCATCATCTTTGATTTTCGAGACCTCAAAGACCCGAAGAATGAAGCCAAAGAAGCCAATTCCTGGGCTGGTTTTGTTTTGGGAGGCTTCATCTTATTTTTTGTCGGGCTCTACGGCATGACCATCTTTCGGGCTACAGTACGCGAAAAGAGCAACCGCATTGTAGAGGTTTTACTGGCCAGTGTGCGCCCGCAACAACTCATGCTCAGCAAAATCGTGGGCATTGGTTTGGTGGCGCTCTTGCAGCTTTTCGGCTGGGTACTGATGTTGGCAATTGGCTTCGTACTCCTTCGCGAGACTCTTTTTGTGGATATTTTAGATCCTAGCCATTGGGGGCAGGGAGGCCCTGAGCGCCTCAACCCCTTATCAACTTTGGTATTTGAACAGCTTAATTTACCTTTTTTGTTGTTGCATTTTGTGGTGTTTTTTGTGGCGAGCTTTTTGTTTTATGGAGCGCTTTTCGCGGTGTTGGGCGCGCGCAGCGGCGCCGACGCCGACGGCCAGCAGTTTTTGCTGCCGCTGATTTTCTTGGTGTCCTTTGGCATTTTTGCGGGCATTTACGCCATCTATTACCCCAACACCACCCTGACCCAAATCTTTGCCTACCTGCCATTCAGTTCACCAGTTTTAGCACTCATTACCCTAGCCAAAGGCGTCAGCTTGGCGCTTTACACCAAAATCCTACTGAGTCTATTAGTTCTTGTTGCAAGCGCGCTTTTACTACTCAAATTGGCGGGCCGCTGGTACAAGCATTCCATTCTTAAGTTTTAAAAATGCGCAGGGCGGTCATCGATCTCGGAACCAAAACTTTTAATCTGCTGATCGCCGACACCCAAACACGTCAAATTTGTTTTCAAACCAAGGAAGGCGTGG
>JACCDU010497187.1_pt1 | contig 12909 bp, 16 predicted proteins | sample 7446081 | NCBI WGS metagenome assembly JACCDU01 (sample SAMN15323447, study PRJNA562643) | freshwater metagenome | isolation source: river surface water | place: USA:Blue River Watershed | collected 2017-08-17 | reverse complement strand
CCGAAGTTGGTTACTCTTCTTCTTCTAGTCTTCTTGGTTGAAGAGCCATCCACTGCAAAAAAAAGGTTTTAGAGATCCTTTTAACTCTTTCACTATCAGTGGGGATCGAACCCACGACCACTTGGTTAAGAGCCAAGCGCTCTACCGCTGAGCTATGATAGTATACACTACCTGTGGGGATTGAACCCACGACCACTTGGTTAAGAGCCAAGCGCTCTACCGCTGAGCTAAGGCAGTTTTGGGGGCCTCCATCCAGAGAAAGTTCGATATTCCATCACCCTTGAGACTACTTTCAGATTGAGAGCCTTTTTACGGGCTAACTAAAGACCTATTGCTAGGCATCTTCCACTGAATGAAGGCAACAGTCAATCAGGGTAAATCGGCCTTCAATTTTTTGTTACTTCCCTTTAAAACTTAGTAATAAAGAGCGTAAAAAAATTTTTCTTGGGTTTTCTTTGTTGGGCAGACAAGTAAGGGGGGTACAGAGAAAGGGTGGCTACAGCCGCACACCCGTGTAGTAATAGACGGTGAACCGCAAAGAGGCCCGCAAGAGGTCGTGCGGCAGGGGCTTCACAGGGGGCCTCTTCCAGCCCAGGGCGAACATCTTGGTCTCGCTCTCCTCAATGAGGCGGCCCCAGACGAGCATAGACGTGTAGTAGAAAGACTTCTCGGGGTCAAAAGAGGGGTCGTCCTTGCACAGGTGGACGGCGAGGGTCTGGCTGTCGGCCGCGAGGCGGTAGTTCACGTCCTGCTCCTCCCACTGCCGCTCCAGAGCCTTCAGGGCGGCCGCGCGGCTCTTGCGGTAAGAGTACCCGCGCCAGAGGGCCTGCAGCGGCTGAGCGGCCAGGTAGCACGCCACACAGTGCACGTCCATAGAGCCACAGCGGGGTGCCCCGCAGTCCTCGCAGAGGGGGGTGCCGAGGACGAACAGCCCCTTGCGGAACTGGGCGCGGTAAGAGGCCATTTAGGGCGTTCTTTTGGAGGGTGTGATAGGCTCTGTTAGGGCATACCACATACCCCTTTGGGGGGTAGTCTACAGCGTCAATTTTATCTGGAAATTGAATGCAAAGAGGAAAAAAATGCCCCCTCCAGAGCCCCCCTCTGGCGCCTCTGGTTTTTTTTCTGCTCCATTCAATTTTCAAAAAAAATTGAAAGGCCGAACCCCCCAATAGCCAGTACCCTTTTGAGCTATAACAGTACTACAGCTTTAAAGGACCTTCAAGCGAAAATGTCTTCCACGATGATCGTTTCCATGACCCAGGACCAGCTCCGCGCTCTCCTTGTGGACGCGGTACGCGACGCCCTCTCTGGCAAGATTGACCTCTCTAAGGTCGTTTCGGCCGCCTCCTCTGACGCAAAGCCCGCGAAGGCTAAGCGTGCCAAGAAGGAGCGTGACCCTGACGCCCCTAAGAAGGAGCCCAACGACTGGATCAAGTTCACGTCGCGGGTTCGCTCTGTCCTCGCAGGGCAGGTTGAGGATGGCAAGAAGATGCACCCCAAGGCTGTGACGCAGACTGCCTCTAAGCTCAAGGACGCCGACCTCATGGCCTCTGCGAGTGACGAGCAGATCATCGCGGCCTACCGTGACTGGCTCGCTAACCCCCCCGCGGTTAGCAAGATGGTCGCCGAGGGGCGTGACAAGAAGTCCAAGAAGTCCAAGTCTTCTGACGGCTCGTCCAGTGCAGCTTCTACCGTCGTCGCCGATGAGCCCGTCGCGGACGCAAAGCCCAAGAAGGAGCGTAAGCCCCGTGCGAAGCTGACCGACGAGCAGAAGGCCGCCAAGAAGGCCGCGAAGTCCGCGAAGACCGAGGCGCCTAAGGCCGCGCCCGTCGTTGAGCCCTCTGCCGATGACGGTGACCTCGCCGACTTTGAGCCGTTCACCTGGAAGGGCCTCTCGCTCCTCAAGAACGGCCGCGGTGACGTCCTTACCGAGGATATGGAGTGGTTCGGTAAGTGGGACGCCGCCAAGAACAAGGTGGACACCTCGGCCTCTCAGCCTGACGACCTTGAGCTCTAAAGAGCCCAGCCCTTCAAATTTAAAACAAAAAGAAAAAATGTATGATTCTGTGTATTCTTCATAAACCCCAAAACAAAAGAAAAAAGTTTCAAACCCCAAAACCAAAGAAAAACTTTTTTTTGAAAAACTTGAAACCCGCCCTGCAGTGCAGTCTAGTACATGCGAGATGGCAACCTTTCGCATCAGCAGCAAGCAGATCAAGGCTATCTCTCTCCAGGATGAGAGGACCTGGCCAGTGGACCTCCAGGTCTGGGTGGAGTTGACCTCTCGTCACAGGTGGAAGAGTTGGCATCCTCCGTTCTACCTCTCGCACGAGCAGGTGAAGATCTTCCGCGAGAAGGCTCTTAGTCTTAGAAAACCCAGATCCAATTCTCAATAAGTTTATTCTTCTGTATGTTTCTCTCTGTATATTTTTAATGGCGAAAAATTGAAGTAACTGAGCAAGAAATAGCCAGTACCCCCTTCCACAGCAAAGATGACTACCGTTACTCCGCAGCAGATTCTTAACCACCGCACCTGGTCTCTCGCCGCCAATGAGCGCCAGTGTGATTGGGGTGATGTGACGACTCTTGCGGGTGCTTCGTACCGACCGATCAACCCTTCTAATCCTCCCTGCTTCTGTGCAACGTGTCGCAACCTCTATGATGAAACTGGTGATGGCGATGCAAGACTCGTGAACACTGGACACGTAGGTGCACGGAAGGTGTACGCCAGCCTCTTGCTTCCTCCTTCGCCTCCTTCTTCTGAGATTACGCGCACGGAAGAGAATGGTGGTTGGACCGACCTCTTTCCCAAGCGCACGAATGCACATCATCCTGGCCTTTGTCACAAGGACTGCTCGTTTGGATGCTGGGATCCCCCCTCAGCGCCATCTGTAAAGCGCAGTGGGACTGAGTGGCACGGTGGTGTTCCTCTTCACGTGACGATCCCCAGCCTCTCTGCCACCCACTTTGACGCCATCCCCACTTCTCTTCCCGCCCCTCGTCACCGTGACGTCATGAATGAGACCCCTGACGAGCGCATCAAGAACGATCTGGCTCTCCTTCGCATGAAGTACCAGCGTGAACTCATTGAGAAGATGGATTCCAAGCGCAACGTCTTTCTTGATAACCCTGACCGTGAGGAAGTTCTCGCAAGCATCCGCGCGGAAGAGGATGTGATTTGGCAGAAGATTGAGGCCATCAAGCTCCTTCTTTCTGATATGTAAACTTAGTTCTGTGTGTTTGTATGTGTTGTCTGTAAATAAAAAAGAAAAACAAAACAAAATTTTTTTATGGTATCTAGAAAAATTGAAAAGGAATTATTAGAATCTTAGTGTAAAGATGAGTGTGGTAAACGTAAAAGTAGATTATATTCGTAAAGAAGGATATGCGAACCTTCAGAAATGGATGGAAGACTCACAGAATGTCTATATTGGACGGGCTGGTATTGTCTTTATAGACAAAGTACGATTTCCTAAATCATCTTCAAACTTCTGCAATCCATTCAAAGTAGGAAAAGATGGAACTCGTGAAGAAGTGATTCAAAAATATGAGACGTATATTCGTAGTAGATTGGATAAAGAGGTAGAGTTGGTAAAAGAGTTGAGGGAAATGAAAGGAAAACGTCTTGGGTGTTGGTGTAAACCAGAAGGATGTCACGGTGACGTTCTTATTAAATTATTAAAAGAGTACTAAATTCTTCTTGCATATAAATCCATTTTTTTGGAAAAATTGAAACTGAGTTTCCAGAAAAGAATGTACCCTTTCACCGCTTACAAACTCTGAAAGAAAAGCAAATATGGCTACCATCGTTACTGCCGCAGATATTCTTAAGGAGCGCGATCTCCGTCGTGGCATGCTTGCGCACTCTGCCAATGTAGATGGCTCCTTCATGGCTCGTGTAGACTGCATTTGTTATACTTGTCGCGATTTTCTTGATCCGACTGGTGAGGAAGATGCTGCAAATGCGAATGCGAATCGCGAGCCATTTTCTCCTCCTCCTCTCTCCTTGCCCGCAGCTTCTTTGCTTCCTGTTCGCTCTTCTGGCGGTGGTATCGGTGTGATGGGCCTCGCTCCTGCTCCAAGCACCAGTCCTACCAGTACAACGGGTCATCTCTCTTCCTACACGCCTCCTCCTCTCTTCCGTCATGCTCGTGCTGAGCCAGACCACATGAAGGATGCGATTGCCTCTTTGAAGCTGGAGGTGAACACCCTTCGCGCGAAGCAAGAGGAGGTGTATGAGAAGGAGGCACACTCTCATGATGAGATGGCCATGCAGGATCACGAGTGGAATGAGTACGACCAGAAGATCATGACCTTGGAGACGATCATTGATACTCTTTCTTGCATGTAAACTTCCTTCTGTGTTTGTTCTTCAAAAAATAAAAAACAAAAAAAATTTTTTATGAAAAAATTGAAAGCGAGAAGCCCTGTAATAACAGTACCCTTTTCCGCAACTCACAGAAAAGGAAACACCGCAAAAGAAAAGATGACTACCATTTCTGCTCCTTCTTCTCTCCCTGTTGACCCCCCCTCCGTCCCCATCGTTGAGCCCCCTGTGGCTGTTGACTGGATGGCCACTCTTCTTGAGCAAGATGAGCCCGCGATTGACGGTTTTATCGCTAGCCTCTTTGAAGACCTCCCTCCTGCTGAGCCCAAGGACTACGCAGAGGCCGAACTTGATGATCTCTATGAGGATTGTGACTGCGATGAGTGCCGCGGCGTCTACACAGATGATCGTGACGGCTACGACGATTATGACGCTGGCGACTGGTATTGGAACGACGGCGGCGGCTACTGTGACTGGTAAGCCATGTCCTCTGTAAAAAAACAAAAAACAAAAAAAAAATTTTTTAACAATTCTTATAAATAGATGAAATTAGAAAGAGTAAGAAATAAAAACAGAAATATTTTTTTGAAGTATGATCTTTCAAAACTTCAAGATATGTGCGGATATTTCACACCTTTAGGGTCATGGTTACGAAAACAATTAGAAACTTCTTCCGATGTTGTATATGCATTAGAGGGAGACATTCTATACGGATATATTATTCTTGATAAGAAAGATGATCATTTGGAAGTTGAACTCATTTGTGTTGGAGAAGAAGCAAGAAAACAAAAAGGTATTGGTACTGCTTTAATGAAGAAGGCTGAGGAAATAGCAAAGGAATATGGGCTTGAAGAGTTGGCACTTGATTCACAGTTTCAAGCAGAGGGCTTTTATAAAAAACTTAATTTCAAGGAAGTATCACGAAATAATCTTGGAGTAAGAATGAAAAAGAAACTATAATACTTTGGTGCAAATTTGATATGCAAAGGTTCAGTAGCATAACTACCCAAAATGTCGCGCATTGACCTAATGAAAGAAGCCATTGAACTTGGCATTGCAGAAAAGAAGATCGCAGAACAACTTCCTCGTCTTATGCTTTCACATCTTGCTCATCCCAACTCTCATGCAGAACGAACAAAAGAGATTGAATCTATGCTTCGCCCAATGTTCCAGCGCAACATCTTTCTTGAGCGCTATGTGAATCATATTCGTAAAAATTGAAATGTTCACTTACTTCAAAGTGAAGTACCCTTTCAGCAAGCAACAACCTTTCTGAAAGTTAAGAAACATGGAATCCACAAAAGAAGCAAAAGCAGCATCCCTGATTCAAATGACCTGGCGAAAACACAAACTACGATATTGTTACCGATGTGAAGGCCCTCATCGCACGTACTACTCTTACTGTCCTGAATGCTTGGCATACATTTGGAAAGTAGAAGAAGAAAACTGCAACTGGCGATACAGAAATGGACCAACGCCAACAGAGATTCTCCACTATTGTAACGACTATGACTGTACTGGGGAGTGTGGAGTCTTGGATTGCGGTTGCATTGATGTTTGCCGCGGTCGTTGTGGGGCCACACCTTGGAGAGACAGATGGTAATTTATAAAACAAAAACAAAAGGCTAAAAATTGAAAAAAACTTTTTTTTTGAAACAGTATACCTAAACCACTCAAAGCCTTTCTGATATACTTAACGAAGAATGGCTACTGCAAGCAATCAAACTATCGGCACGAAGGGCTCTGATGTGTACAGCAGCACGGGTTCTGCCCTGCTTGACCTTTCGGTTCTTTTGGTTCGTGGAGCAGATGCGTCCACCATCCGCGATCTCATGAACAAGGTTCTTGCTGGGACGTCTACACAGGAAGAGGATGACGCCTTTGTCCTTGCTTTCCAGACACGCGACGTTCGCGGTGGAAAGGGAGAGCGTGATCTCTTTACTGTGATGTTCAAGCATCTTCTCAACAGCCGTCCTGCCCTTGCACTCAAGTTGGTGGACTTCATCCCTGAGTATGGATGCTGGCGGGACGTGATGGTCCTCTTCAGTGACCTCATTGATACGGATGCTGAGTTGCGGTATCCTGAGGCTTACAAGATTCGCGTAACCCTCTGGGATCTTCTCAAGGCCCAACTTGAGAAGGATGAACGTGACATGGCTGAAGGAAAGTCCATTTCTCTCCTTGCAAAGTGGATGCCTCGTGAGGGTTCTGAGGATGATGTCCTTGCGAAGTACTTTGCACGAGTCATGTTTCTGGACTCTAGCAAGATGAGTCAGCGCATGAAGGCCTACCGCAAGCGCATCGCTGCTCTCAACAAGTACCTTCAGACGACTGAGATCAAGATGTGTGCGAAGCAGTTCTCTTCCATTGAGCCCTCTGCGGTTCCTGGGCGCTGCCTTGCCCAGCACATGAAGGCCTTCTTGAATGAGAGTCTTACTCCTGGTCGTGGTCTTCGTCACCCTGACGATCCTGACCGCATGAAGTGTCGTGAGAACTTCCAGGAGCACTTGGCAAAGGCCGCAGAGGGGAAGGCAAAGATCAATGGTGCAACTACTCGTTATCCTCACGAGGTGATCAAGAAGGTGGCTTCTCTCAGTCGCAATTCAGCTCGCTGTTACTGTGAGCAGTACGATTGCATCGGCTGTGATGACACCCCTTCTGCTTCATCAGCAGAGTGCCAGTCTCTCATCGCCGTGTGGAACGACATGGTGAAGAAGGCGAAGGAGTCTGGTGGACTTGGAAAGACGATCGCCATGTGTGACTTCAGTGGCTCTATGCAGTCTTCCGCATCCAACAAGGATACTCCCTACTGGGTTTCCATGGCGATGGGTCTTCTCATCTCTGAGTTGACCAGTGACGAGTTCAAGGACACGTTCATGACCTTTGACTCTCAGCCACAGTGGCACAAGCTTCCTGAGGGTGACATCTTCAAGCGCTTCCAGAGCATCTCGGGTAGCCTTGGTCAGGGTCTCAGCACAGATTTCCAGAAGGCTCTGGATATGGTACTTGCCACTCTCAAGGCGAAGCGTGTGCGTCCTGGTGAGGAGCCCAAGGATCTCATCGTTGTGACGGATATGAACTGGGATGCAGCCTGTGGCTCTCACGCGCAGTCCATCTATACAGGCAACCGCTACCGTCACGTGGTGAAGACAGATACCTGGCAGACGCACATCCAGATGGCTCGTGAGGCCTTCAAGCGTGCTGGAGAGGATATGTGGGGACCTGGTAACGCGTGGACTCCTCCTCGCATTGTCATCTGGAACGTCGCCGCAACTTCCAAGGACTTCCACGCGCAGAAGGATGAGGAGGGAGTGATCCACCTCTCTGGTTGGTCGCCTTCTCTCTTCAAGGTTCTCACCGAGGAGGGAGCCAAGGTTCAGACGCCTATGGATGCTCTGCGTATCATGCTGGATGCAGACCGTTACCAGCCCATCCGTGATCGCCTTGCATCTCTGCGTTCTACTTCTGCACCCTCTGCATCTACTGGAAAGACACTCCGCGATGTACTTGACCAAATTCGCGATGAACTCCGTCTAGAGGATGCCTAAACCCAAAGATCAAAAACCAAAAAGATGGATTGTTACATTATTCACTACACAAAAAATGCAAATAGAAAAAAATATATGGAAGAAAACATTCTTCCCAAACTCCAAGAAAAACACATAAAAAATTTTTATTGGATAACAGACTTTGACAGAGAGACTCCCTTTATTCAAGCCATCCCTACTACTCATACCACGAGTGGAAATCTTTCTTGTAACAAGAAACATTATGAGGCATGGAGATTGTTTGGTGAGTCTGGTGAAGACTATTGTTTAGTGCTTGAAGATGATGTGCTGTTTGAGAAAGGGATTGACTTTACGAAAGAATTTCAAAAAGTTCTTGATTTGAAGAAATCAGATGATATTCTTATTAGTATCGGTTCTGGTATTCAACGACATGGCAAGAAAAGGGGAATGAACAAGGTGAAGGATGGTCGCTGTACAGACAGTTATATTTTACACAAGTCTTTTGTACCCCTATTCAATGGTCATGAAGAATATACACTAAATATTGGACATTACATGAATCGCATTATGAAGAAGGCTAATTTGATGTGGACGTGGTATGAGCCTACAATCTTTACACAAGGTTCTCAAAACGGAACCTATAGTACAGATATAAGAGATTATTAAACTTCTACGATGATGCTTAAACATTTTAAAATAATAAATATAGAATGAACACTTATAAAGATAAATTAATTTCCTATAAGACAAATGATTATGCAACTCACCAGCCTTTCTTGTGGCATTATTTAAAAAAGACAAAAAAACCTATACTTGAGTTGGGTTCTGGATATGGAAGTACTCCTTTGATCCATTTATATTCTGAACATTTTTCAATTCCTGTCTCAACATTAGATCATGATTGGGTTTGGTTAGGTCGTTTTAAAAATTATCAAACTCCTCTCCATGAGTTAATTTATGTAGATGTTGAAGAGAATGGGTGGCAAAGTTACTTGGAATCTATTCCTGATAAAGAGTGGGGTGTTGCATTTATTGATCAAGGATCTTGGCAATCAAGAGTAGATACTGCACGTTTTTTGAGAGATAAAGCAGACTATATAATTATTCACGATGTAGACGCCTTGTGTGCAGATAATACATTTGGTAAGACAATAAAAAAGATTGACAATGCTTTACGTGAAGAAGGTATTTTAGATTTTTCTTCAGAATTTACTTATTCAAGAATATTTTGGCCAAAAAAACCTTGGCCAGCACAATCTGGACCTCCAACATTAGTAGCAAGTATGAAATATGAGATACCGCCCTTTTTAGATGAAGATTACACAATAGAACAAGATACAGAAGAATATAAGAAATCGTGCACTCAAAATCCGTGAATAACGATACGATCTGCTTCTGATTTTGTAATAATTTCTTGTTCTAGAATCCATTGTTTTGCATTTTCTCGTTGGTCTCCTTGAAGTTGAATCACTTGTCCACCGTCTTTATCTTCAATGACATTTCCATTGCAACTAAAAGCTGATCGCATGGCTTTACAGATCCGTTTTACATCCAAGTCATCTTCCCATCCTTGAATGGTTGTAACACTTTTTTTTCCATTTCTCTGTTGAATGCGAATATGGTATTTATTTTTAATAATAGTTGTTTGAAAGGTTTGAGTATCTTCAAAGGGGTCGCTACCAAGAAAGGCGTTCATTTTGGATTAGTGCTTATTAAAAGCAAGTAAGTTTACTTCAATTTTAATAAAATTAACAGGTTTCATAATTAATAAATTAGTATTCAATTCCACAATACAATAATTTCTTTGTAGAATGCCATATCATTCTTCTAAGAATTTTCACCGAGCAGAACAAGAGGCATTAGATAAAATAGAAGAAATATACTGGATTGATAATAAAAAGTTTTATGACCATGATTATGATTATTGGCGATACTACGACTATTATGAGCATTTCCAATGCCATGACTGTGCATCATATTGTCCTTGTAAAGAGTATAATTGGAATAAAAGTTTTGATACAGAATGGGTAAAGAAAATTGGTATGGAAGGTGGGATAGCAAGATGTGTCTGTTGTTTTGATTTTGATTGTCCTTATAGTAGATGTAGATGCGAATTATGCTACTTTTACAGGAGGCGTTCTTTACGGAATATTGTAGATTCATGCTTTTCAGCACAACAAATTTTGGATATGGATGCCCCATCGGACCCACGAGTCTTTATAAAAAAAGAACTTCATCAAATTATTCGTTCTCAAGAACCTCTAGAACCAATGAAAATTAATATTAAATACATTAAATGTTCTACGATTGATAAATGCTGGAATATATTAAGAGAAGAACTTTTGGAATATCATAAACAGAAAGAAATGCGTGAAACGTTAGAAATGTTAACAAAATATGGACTGACGCTAGAGGAGCATGAAAAATTAAAACAAAAAAGGAGACTACATAAAGAGTTATTAAGAAAAACAAATGTGGGGGTGGACCAACCAAAAAAAATTGACGGCTAAATCCCCAGGAATTTAGGTGCGGCTAGGAGTAGAGCCGCCTTATAAATTCCTACTCCGTCATGACTACGTAGTCTGTTATATCCCTAGGTTTCTCACAGCAACACCAATTCAATTCTTATATTAATTGATTGACAAGAAACCTGTTCTAAGACTACGCACAGCAAACCAAATCTAATTCAACGAGTTGAAGGCGCCCATTACCGTCTTCCAAATGTAGAGGATTTCCTGTAGTGGTTCACTTCCCTAAAGGAAGGGTGGAAATCCTCGCCGAGTGCAGATCTAACGAATTCTTGTTTCTAGGCCAAGAATTGGTAGATTTGCTTCTAAGTTCTAAGCATCTTGTTAAAGTTCCTCACAGCAACTCCACCATTAAATTACGCTTAATTTAACTCTGGAACTTGTTCTTAAAGATGCATACAGCAACACACCGTATAACAATTTGAATCTAACAAATCCTTCATGGTGGAAGGTCACTTCTTGGTTGGAAAGAAGTGTAGGCCTCTTTTTTTATGTTTCCTTGGAATCCAAAAAAACATAAAAATTGACGTATATATTGCGTAAACGGAAGTATCCAAAATGAGCCAATCTGCCTCACCTCCTGGTGACGCTCCAATGGAACCTAACCAGTACAATACTCCCTGTCGCGTTGTCTTCTATAACGGCCCGCATCGTGTGCGGAGATTCTTCAGTGATCTCCAAATGGCCTATATCTTCATTGAGAATTCTATTCGGCATGAGAGAGATGACTGGGATCTGATGGATTGGCAGACAACCATTCGCAAAATGTACGAATATCATATGGAGGATCGTTCTGGAACAGATATTGCAGCCAAGGATGATATGGTTTATTGTATTTACTATGAGATCTAAAGATGAAAATAAATCTTGTATAGAATGAAACTTATTGATTGTTGTATGTTTAATGGGGATGAAATTGTAAAGATGCGCTTAGAATACTACAAAGATTTTTTTGATGAATTTTATTTTACAGAAAGTTGGTACACCTTTACTGGTATCCGCAAGCCCTTTTTGTATTGTGAGAAATATGCAGAATGGTTTGCACCTTATAGAGACAAAGTAAAGTTTATTATCTTGGATAGTTTTCATTCATTGAATCCTTGGGAACAAGAAACCCATCAGCGAAATGCGGCGGTTCCACAGATTCTTTCTGATCATGAAGATGCAATTGTTTTCTTTTCTGACTGTGATGAGTTTTATGATATCAATACCTTACCTCCTTTGGAAAAGATGATTGAGACCACAAAGGAAAAGAAGAAAGTTGTTCATGTGGAGATGAAATTATATCAATGCCGTTTCACAAATTTCCAACCTATGACATGGACAAATGCCTATTTTCTTCACACTTCTTTGTTGAGAAATACTCCTAATATTCATGAATTGAGAGTCTTTAAAAATCAAAAGAATGTACCTCTTCCTGCAGATTGCATCAAAAGCGGTTGGCATTTCAGTTGTTTCATGAGTGTAGATGATTTAGTAAGAAAATTAGAAAGTTTCTCTCATCAAGAATTAAATACGCCAAAGTATAAGGATAAAGCAAATATTGAAGATTTAATTAAGAATGCAAAAGATATTTTTATGAGAAAAAATATTAAAGTGGACTATATTGATTTTAATGATTCGTTTCACGGATTTCCAGAAACCTTTAGAAAGTATCATGAAAAATTGACTTCTGATGGTCACTTTTAATATGTATGTCTTTTGGTAAATACAAAGGACGTAATGTATATCTTATGCACACTGCTAGAAACCTAGAGACAAAGGAGTATATGCTACCCTTTATCTGTTGGTTAAGAAACCCTATTAGAGATCATTACAATGAATTTCTTGAGAGGAAAGTGAAAGAAGGTTATAGAAGTCTATCACTCAGACTTATGATTGAAGGGGTTGACGATAAAGAATGGATTCGCAAACCTGGTTCTAGACGATATGTTATGCCTCAAGGAAAGATTGAAGAAATCTTAGAAAAGTTCAAGAAAGTTGTACGGTTCCGTTTGGCGATGAAGAGATTACGTACTCGGTATAGAGCCCGTCTTCTTCATGAAGAAATTGTTATGAAGGCTTGGCATCCTTCACGAATTGAACGCCTTCTGGAGATGGGGTATGAATTAGATCATATTTTAGAGCTCTAGAGTAGAATGAAGGTTTGTCATAAATGTGGACCCAAGGTTTCTGGAACCACATATAAAACGGGAGATTATGAACTCTTCTCTAAGTTTTATCCCAAAGATGCAAAAGCATATCATAAACGGGGTGAGAAAGTAGTTCTTCACAATTTAAGACCGAATACAAGTATTTTTTACTTTGCAACCAATCCCAAAGGGTGGATGGATATTTCTATTTCTTTGCGTCCAGAAGCCTATGGACCGCTCAAGAATTCAGGAGTGACCAAAACAGATAAGAATGGCACTGCAGTCTGTTACGTCAAGTGTCCGCAAGTCTACAGAAATCCTGAAAATAAAACAATTTATTCAAGACATTTCCATTTTTTGTATTGGGGTGGCGAGTCATGGGAAAGACAATTGTATACGCAGCAAATCTTTTG
>JACCDU010085034.1_pt1 | contig 12909 bp, 8 predicted proteins | sample 7446081 | NCBI WGS metagenome assembly JACCDU01 (sample SAMN15323447, study PRJNA562643) | freshwater metagenome | isolation source: river surface water | place: USA:Blue River Watershed | collected 2017-08-17 | reverse complement strand
TGAGGCGACGGTGAATTTCGTCGTAGTAAGCGTTTTTACCATTTCCGATAGCGACATCTTTTTTACCGTGACACTCAATACACCATCCCATAGTGAGGGTTTTGCGCGTCAGTTTGATGTTGCCTTCGATTTTGTTGAGCTCTTCAACTGGCTGAACCATTGCAGCTTCTTTCATTTGTGTCATGTCGCCGTGGCACTGCTTACAGTCAAGACCACCAACAACTACGTGTTGTGAGTGATTGAAATAAACGTGCTCAGGAAGAACGTGTACTTTGTTCCAAACAATTGGTTTTGTTTTTCCAGTGTACTTCATGCCCGCTTTATCCCAACCAGCTGCAGCATAGATTTTTTTGATTTCAGGCGCATATTCTTTGCCTTCGCCATCAATTTGCTTGTGACAATTCATACAAACGTTAACAGAAGGAATACTTGCAGATTTTGATTTGGTAACGGTGTTGTGACAGTATTTACAATCAATGCCGTTGATGCCTGCGTGTTGCGCATGCGGGAATGCAATTGGCTGTGAAGGTTGGTAACCTTCCATGATGTTAATAGAGTACAAAGATTGGAAGAGCGCAACGATGATTGAAATCACGACAACCAAAGAAACTAAACCAACTTGTAAGCGGTATTTCCATGCTAAAGCGCGAAGCTCTTCACCGTAGGTCATTTTTTCTGCAGCAGCTTCGTCGTCTGAAGTAGCAATTGAAAGTTGACGGCGAACACCACCAACGGCCATAATAACTACTACGAAGATGACACCCATGATCACCCAAATCCAAGAGTTGTTCTCTTCTTCAAGCGGTTCAGCACTTGTAGCACCTTCAGCACCACCGGCTGCTGGATCAGCAGTTGCTCCGGCCGCAGCAGGATCTGGTTGTGCATCTACCCAATCAAGAATAGCGTCGATGTCTTCTTTCTTGAGGTCAGGGAAAGCTGACATCGCGGTTGGAGACCACTTAGAAACTTCAGCAGCATAAGGATCATTGGCTGCAGCAGTTTGCCAGTTATTTACCCACTGATAAATGCTTCCTTCTTTGGCGCCACCTGAAGCCCATTTATCACGGACTCCGAATAATTTCGGACCAGTAGAGTTCTTGTGGGTCATGTGGCAGGTCGCACATTTTGCCTTAAAAAGGCCTTCACCTTGGGCAGAAACCAAGTTTGAAAACGCTACAAAACCGAGCGTTAACGCAGCAAAAGCAATTGATTTAATTCGCTTAAGCGTCTGAATGTTAGATATTTCCATGTAAAAAATTACTAATTCACTCTTAAAATAGGTGCGGACAAACCGCAATTTATCGGGAGCAAAATTAAGGCAATCAAGGTATTTTGTGACATTTTCATGACAAAAAATAAAGTTCACTTGTTAATTTAAAATGAATCTAAATAAGCATTTTGTGAAGCTAAGATTTCTTAGTTATTTTGCTGTATGAAAAAATGGCTATTCGTTTCCTTGTTTTTTGTTGGCGCTCAGCAACTTCAGGCACAAGTGCAAATTATTGTAGACCCGCGTGTTGATCAAAAGGTCGCTGCAAAAAGTAGCAAACAAATGCCAGGCTATCGGGTGCAGCTGTGTTTTGACTCAGATAAAAACTTAATTGATCAAACCCGAGCAGCATTTGTTCAAGAATTTCCAAAAATTGATACCTATGTGCGCTTTGAGGCACCTAACTTTAATTTAATGGTGGGTGATTTTCGAACACAAGCAGAAGCCGAAGCGCTAGTAGATAGAATCAGGGGGAAATATCCTTTGACGATTGTTCACAAAGAACAAATCAATTTACCTAGAATAGATTAGAACTGCTTCCAGCCTTGGGCGCGTAAAGTAATTGCTGAGCCAGATTTGTCAATATAGTAAGTGCCGTCTGCAGCGTTGGTCATGTGGCCAATGATCGTAAAGTTCGGGTTGGATTGTATCAGTTCAAAATCTTTTTGATCAACGGTAAACAATAATTCGTAGTCTTCACCGCCATTTAAAGCACACATACTTGGGTCGAGATTAAAGTCGATGGCCACCATAGATGTTTTGGCATCAATTGGTAGTTTTTCATCATAAACATGGCATCCTACTTGGCTGGCTTTACACAAATGCAAAACTTCACTAGACAAACCATCTGAAATGTCAATCATGGCAGTTGGTTTCACACCCAATTCTTTCAGATACTTTACGACATCAAGCCTCGCATTTGGCTTGAGCTGACGCTGTAAAATGTAGTCGTGGCCATCGAGGTCGGGTTGAATATTCGGATTCGTTTTAAAGACTTCTTTTTCTCTTTCTAAAACTTGCAAGCCCATGTAGGCCCCGCCTAAATCACCGGAAACAACCAACAAATCAAATTCTTTGGCGCCAGAACGGTAACAAATATCCTCTTTAGCAGCAACGCCAAGTGCCGTGACACTTATAAATAAGCCACTTGTTGAAGAAGTGGTGTCTCCTCCGACTAAATCAACGTTGTAATCTGCGCAAGCTATTTTAATGCCCGCATATAATTCTTGCAAAGCTTCTAAAGAAAAGCGATTCGAAACAGCCAATGAAACCGTAATTTGCTTCGGCGTGGCATTCATGGCGCAAATATCAGAAACATTGACCGCCACAGCTTTGTAACCCAAATGCTTCAATGGCATGTAAGTCAGGTCAAAATGCACACCTTCTACTAACAAATCAGTACTTACTACTTGGCACAAACCGTTACCGATATCAAGTACGGCAGCGTCATCTCCTACCCCAACTAATGTTTCAGCATTATAGGTTGGAAGATCTTTGGTGAGCAAGTCAATTAGACCAAATTCTCCGAGCTGTTCGAGTTCTGTGCGTTGTTCTGACATCGTTAAAGTTTGGGCAAATTTACTAAATAAAAAAAGCCTCCCGACGGGGAGGCTTTTTTTGTTGGCCCACTAGGGCTCGAACCTAGACTCTTCTGAACCAAAATCAGACGTGTTGCCAGTTACACCATGGGCCATTGAATGTTTTTTCAATGCGAGTGCAAATTTAAGAAGATTTTTCTTCTTGTCAAATATTGAATTTAAAATTTCTAAATTTTTCTTTGGGGAAAGGCAACAAACTGATTTTCTCTACGTATGTATGCAAGCGCGATTATTGTTAAATTCGCAGTACATAAACACTTCAAACTGAGCTCATGACTTACTCAAAATGGAACACTTACCTTGGCTGGTTTATTTTTGCAATTGCCTCGGCGGTTTACCTCATGACTATCGAACCGACTGCAAGTCTCTGGGACTGTGGTGAATACATTACTGCTGCCTATAAATTAGAGGTGGGTCACCCGCCAGGTGCGCCTTTATTTATGGTACTTGGGCGTTTGTTTTCGTTTTTTGCTGCGCCTGAAAATGTAGCGGTTTATATCAATGCACTTTCTGCGATTTCGAGCTCTTTGACCATTCTATTTATGTTTTGGTCGCTTACCCTACTCATCAAAAAAATTGTTTTAAAGCAAGGTGATACACTAACCGGTGGTAATCAGTTTGCCATTTTTTCAGCAGCCGGTATTGGTGCATTGGCTTATACTTTTTCTGATTCTTTCTGGTTTTCAGCGGTTGAAGGAGAGGTTTATGCGATGGCTTCACTCTTTACTGCCGTTATCTTTTGGGCTATACTTAAATGGGACGAAGAAATGGAAGAAGCCAGCCACGGTGGGCGCCTCACAGAATTGCGTCCAAACCGTTGGTTACTCTTGATCTTCTTCTTACTTGGGCTTGCCATTGGGGTCCACTTACTTGGTATCTTGGTAGTTCCAGCCATTGGTTATATGCTTTATTTCCGCACCAATGAGCAAGTTTCAATCAAGGGCTTACTCATTACGGGCTTACTTTCTATTCTAACACTCGGCTTTATCCAAGAAGGCGTTATTCCTGGAAGTATTGCGATGGCATCCAACTTTGAAGTGGCCTTCGTAAATAGCATTGGTTTGCCATTTTATAGCGGTACCATCTTCTTCTTTGTATTACTGATTGCTGCTTGTTTGTATGTAGTGCGCTATGCTTATAAAACCAGCAAAACGATGCTTTACAACGCTGCTATGGGCCTTGTCATGCTTTTGATTGGTTATGGTTCTTTTGCCGTGATTGTCATCCGTTCCAATGCCAACACGCCTCTAGACGAAAACGACCCAGAGAACTTGGTTACCCTACACTCTTACCTCAAGCGCGAGCAATATGGCTCTGCACCAATTCTTTTTGGTCCGCACTGGAATTCATTTCGCAACGGCGAAGAGATGACCGAAGAGGGGCCAAAAATTCTTGACCGCTCAGCTTGGAAAGATCTTTCTGCCTATTACATCCGCCGCTTTGTAGTGATTGAAAACGATGTGGAGGTAAAAGCCTTCACCAAAGAAGCAGATGCCGAAGCCTGGATTCGTGCCAACAAAGGTGCTTACAGTATCGAAGAGAAATATTACGAAAGTAATGCAAGTATCCGCGAAGGTGCGGTACCAACTTATGCCCAAACGACTTTCTTCCCGAGAATGTATAACGGCGAAGGCGCTTCTGCAGGTTTGCACAAGCAACTTTATGCAAAATGGTCTGGCTATAACGAAAATGACGGTGCAAGCACTGAAATTGGCCGCGATGGGAAACGCCTCCCTACAATGGGTGAAAACCTCACTTATTTCTTACGTTACCAAGTGAACTGGATGTATATCCGTTACTTCATGTGGAACTTTGCGGGCCGTCAGAACGACATCCAAGGGCACGGCGATAACATGCACGGCAACTGGATTTCAGGCATTAGCTTCCTCGACGAAGCGCGTCTTGGTAGCCAAGAGCACACGCCATACTATACTGCTGAAAATACCGCACATAATAAATTCTTCTTCTTGCCGCTAATTTTGGCCCTTATTGGTTTGGTCTTCCATTACCGCCGCATGCCAAAAGACGCGTTTATTGTAACGCTGGCCTTCTTGTTTACAGGTTTAGCCATTGTGGTTTACCTGAATCAAAAGCCATACGAACCACGTGAGCGTGACTACGCTTATTCAGGTTCATTCTATTTCTTTGCACTCTGGATTGGCATTGGTGTTTATGCCATATTTGACCTGCTCAAGAAAGTAGTGCCTACTGCCCAAACTCGTGCGGCTTTCGCGGCTGCGCTTGGCCTTACCGTACCAGTCATTATGGGTGCACAAGGTTGGGATGACCACGATCGTAGTGGTAAAACCACAGCCCGCGATTTAGCATATAACTACCTTGAGTCTTGTGGTAAAAATGGTATTTTATTCACCAACGGAGACAACGACACCTTCCCACTTTGGTACCTCCAAGAAGTGGAAGGAAAGCGCACCGATGTCAGGGTATGTAACCTTTCTTTGATGGGTACCGACTGGTATACCAATCAAATGAAACTCAAGACCTATGAGTCTGATCCGTTGCCAATCAAATTCCGCGAAGACCAGATCCTGATGTATGCGGGCAACACCGATCAGGTTTACTTCATGCCGTTGTTGCAGTTATTCTCTCAGAACCCTTCTGAAGAAGTCATTAAAAAAGTACTAGAATTGCGCTTGGAACACAACCCTGCTGAGGCGCGTCAAGCTGCAGGTTATTTTGACCAACAAGCTAGTCTTTTATTTGCAGATGTTGTGGCAAAAAGCCCAGAAATGGAAGCGCTCAAAATGCAAATTGCCAAAACGGATTCCACAGACATGATCAATGCAACCATTGCGAAGTACCAAAATGTGTTCAAACTTTTTGAAGGCGCACGCAATGGGCAAGTTGAATTTAAAAACAACAGTAGTCAGTCTTTGCAAGAATTGCTCGATCAATATGAACGTATTTGGGCAACCGTAGATTTCGCTGACGCGATGGCTTTCGTACGCGATGATGCCAACATGATCATTGATGAACAAAACAAATTCAGCTTCTTCCCTTCTACGCGTTTTGCCCTCAAAGTAGACCGCGAAAATGCCATCTACTCTGGCGTACTTGATCCGAAAGTGAAAGCAAGCAATATCAGCCAAGAGATTGAATTTGAATTCGATCCTGAAAGAGATCAAGCCCTTACAAGAGAAGAAGTCATGATGATGGATGTCGTGGCCAATAACAATTGGGAGCGCGGTATTTATTTTTCAAGTAACCGTGGGTCATCTTTTGCCATTGCATTACTCAGCGCGGGCTTTATCAAACAGGTAGGAATGGCTTATGCCCTTACACCAGTGAAGCAAGAACCAGCACTCATGGATGTCAATGCCATGGAGAAAAACATGCTGAACACTTACATCTACGGCAACATGAAAGATCCGTCTGTCTTGACAGATTACTATGCGCGCAGACACACCATTCAGTACCGTGCTAACTTCTTATTACTCGCCGAACAACTCTATAGTTTAGGTCGTAAAAAAGAAGCGATTAAAGTACTTGATCGCGCCATGGAACTCATGCCGGAAGAAACAGTCATGGACTACGGAGACATCAACCCAGTTGATATCTTCAATTCCTTAAATGGCAACAAAGCGAACAATCAGATCATGTACCAAGGGCAAACCATTAGGCCACTCAATGCGGGTATTTTGCATGAATATGTGCAGCTATACTATCAAATTGGCGCCAACAAAAAGGCGGCCGACCTCGGTATGAAACTTCTAGAAAACTACAATAGTGTCATTGCTTATTTTGAGCACACAGAAGCCACTAAAGCCGGAGACACTGAAAACGCCGAAGACCTCATTGCAGTTGCAGATGCCTTGTTAAAAATGCGATCTACAATTAAAGCGCAAAAGGTACCGAAAAGTGCATTTACAAGCGCGCTTGAGTCTACTGTTCAGAAGCTATACAAGCAAGTACTGCCAAAAATCTATATTTCTTTAGACCAGGCAGCTGCCGAGAATGGCGAAATGTCTGATAGCTTCGGAAACGCTGGCCCTTACGGAACGATGCTCGGAAACTTACAAAGCTACATGGGTGCACTTGCTGAACACCACGGCCTCATCAAGCCAAAAATAGTAAGCCGCACATCACAAAGTCCACAACCGTCCGAAAACATTGACCTCAATGCGCTCAGTGGCGGGCAAGCGCCTGGTGCAGGCATGATGCAGCAATAAGAAATGCGTTACTTTTTCCAACACCTGATTCATGAGTTTCAGCTACCGCTGAAGAATCCGGTGTTGGTTTTTTCTATCCTACTCTTTATTATTCTCTTATCACCAATTATCCTCCGGAGGCTCAAGATTCCCGGAATTATTGGTCTCATTCTTTCTGGGGTATTAATTGGGCCTCATGGCTTGGGCCTTATTGGCGCCAGAACCATGGAAGCAGAAGGTAGTATCAAATTGTTCTCGACAATTGGGCTACTGTATATTATGTTTATGGCAGGGTTGGAACTTGATCTTCGCCAATTTAGACGTTACTTTAAGAAAAGCCTGGGTTTTGGGATATTTACCTTCATTTTACCACTTGCACTTGGGTATCCACTTTGTCTTTACGTACTTCATTTGCAACCACTGGCCGCACTTTTAACTGCCAGCATGTTTTCAACACATACCTTAGTTGCTTATCCCATCATCAGTAAGTTCGGCCTGACAAAACACCGCGCAGTAGCCATAACAGTGGGTGGAACCATCTTAACTGATACGGCGGTACTCATCATTTTAGCCATTATTTCAAGTGCAAATCAAGGAGAACTAGACTTTGCTTTCTGGCTGAGGCTTTTGACCTCATTAACCATGTTTTCCTTGATCATGTTTTTCATTGTGCCAAGAATTGCTCGCTGGTTTTTCAGCAAGCTCGACAGTGAAAAAACTTCGCAATATATTTTTGTATTGTCCATTGTATTCTTTGCAGCATTCTTGGCTGAAGTTGCGGGTGTTGAACATATTATTGGTGCCTTCGTCGCCGGATTAGTTCTGAACAAGCTGATTCCGCATAACTCAACGCTCATGAATCGCATTGATTTTATTGGGAATTCTTTATTTATTCCTTTCTTTTTGATTTTTGTCGGGATGGTGGTCGATTACAAAGCCTTCTTTCAAGGAACTTGGCCCTTAATTATAGCCGGAGTATTAACGTCATTTGCCATTTTTTCTAAATGGTTGGCTGCCTATGCCACTCAACTTGTTTTCAAATTAACTGGGCTTGAAAGACAATTAGTATTCGGACTCAGTACGGCTCATGCTGCCGCTACATTGGCAATAATTATGGTTGGATATGATGACGGAAAGGGCATTCTCAGCATCAATATTGTCAATGGTACCGTTCTTCTCATTTTATTCACTTGCATGACTTCTTCTTTTGTGACTGAAAGTGCCGGCAAAAGATTACTACAAAAACTATCTGAGAGCAGTGAATTAGAGGATAACGAAATGCGTTTACGCAACAAACACCTCATGGTTTATATGAATGAACTCAAAGGCAATGAACGTTTACTTGACTTTGCTTTACTCATTACCGACCCTCAAGTGATCAATCCAATTTCTGTAGTGAGCGTCTACCCTGACAACGAAAATGCAGAAAGGATGATTCGAAAATCTCGAAAATCTCTAGAAGATATTGTGAAACATTACTCTGGACATGAGGCCAAACTCAATACCATTGCTACCATTGATCATAACTTGTCATCAGGAATATCAAGGGTTTCAAAAGAACTTGTTGCCGATATTGTATTAGTCAATGATAGCCAAGACCTGAATATTATCAAGCGCTTGGTCGGCGATGACCGCGATCATCTACTCACGACCTGTGAAAAAACAGTCTTCTTCTCCAATTTGGCCAAACCAAGTGTTTCGTATGAACGCATCATTCTGGTTGCGCCTTTGCTGTCAGAACTAGAACCCACCTTCTTACTATGGTCAGAACGAGTGTTGCGTTTCGGAAAAGAGCTCAATATTCCCATTCTATTTTTTGGCAGTCAAACCACATTTGAAAGACTTGATAAAGTTTCTGTGGCCAATAAAATGGAGGTTGAATTGCACCTTCAAGAACTGACTCAACTCGATGCGTTTTATCCGAGTTACCAAAAACGCAACTCTGATTTCATTATCATGACCGCGTGTAGACCAGGAACAGTATCTTATGATGTACAAATGGATGCTATTATTCAAGGAGTGGAAATTGCGTTTGAAAACAATGATTATCTCTTGATTTATCCTGGTACGGTTAATGCAGACCCTACATACTCGAATTACGACGATATCAGTACTACACCATTAGCAGTCGGTGTTGAAACCATTCAGAAAATTGGTAGAGAAGTGGGAAGTATTTTCAAAAAAACAAAAAAATAGGCTCCATCGTGAGAAAACCTAGACCCGCTTTTTGGCTGTATTTCTTAGGGGCATATGTTGTCTTGCAATTTGCTTGGTGGGGCTATCACCTCATAGAACTCAGTGCATACATTCCGCAAGAAGACGCCCAATTAGCCAAGCGCATTGGGATGGTTTTTGGTGAAGGCGCCGTTTTCTTATTCATCTTGATTTTTGGTATTTATCGCATCCGCAAAGGCATTGCCAAAGAATTTGAATTACAAAAGCGGCAAAACAATTTCTTACTGACGGTAACCCATGAGCTCAAAACGCCACTTGCAGCGCTCAAACTCTACCTTCAAACACTACAAAAGCACAACCTTACTGAAGAAAAAAAAGAAAGTATTATCGATGGTGCACTCAGTGAAAATGAACGCTTGGTTCAACTCATCGAAAATATTCTCAATACGTCTAGAGCTGAAAATAAAGCCTTTGAGCTCAATAAAGAAAACATCGATCTTTCCTTGTTGAGTGCGCAACTCACTGAACGCTATCAAAAGCGCTATAAAAGTCTTCAGTTCAAAATGGAAGTACCTGAAGGACTAAACCTTAAGGCTGATCCGAATATGTTGGAAACCATTTTGGTCAACCTTCTTGAAAATGCCATCAAATACGGTGGTGCTGCACAAGAAATTACCATCAAAGCCGTTCCACTAGATCGTTTCATTACCCTAACTATTAGCGATGAAGGCCCAGGTATTGCAGCAAACGAAAGGACACATATTTTTGAGAAGTTCTACAGAATAGGAAATGAAGACACCCGCAAGGCCTCAGGAAGCGGCCTTGGGCTTTATTTAGTCGCAGAATTGGTGCATTTACACCATGGGCAGGTGCGTTGCCAAGAAAATCATCCGAAGGGATGTGTTTTTGAGGTAATTTTGCCTTATGAATAAAAAGTTCGGACTCATCATTCTCGATGGCTGGGGTTTAGGAGACCACGGCCCCTCAGATGCCATTTTTCAGGCCAAGACGCCTTTCATGGATAGCCTATTGGCTAACTACCCAAATGCTACTTTGCGGACTTTTGGAGAAGACGTTGGTTTGCCAGATGGGCAAATGGGAAATTCAGAAGTGGGGCACCTCAATATTGGTGCTGGCCGTATTGTTTATCAAGAATTAACCCGCATTAACAAAAGCATTCGGGATGGCGAGTTTCAACAAAACCCTACTATTCTTGAAGCTTTCAAATATGCTAAAACCAACCATAAAAAAGTCCATTTCATAGGGCTTGTTTCTGAAGGTGGTGTACATAGCAGCCAAGCACACCTGCATGCGCTCTTAGACATGGCGCAAGAATTCGGGCTAGACAACTATTTTGTCCACGCCATTACTGATGGCCGTGATTGCGACCCAAAAAGCGGCTTTAACTGTCTTGAAAAATTAGAACAACACCTTGCTCCTCAAAACGGCAAAATTGCGACCCTCATCGGACGCTATTATGCTATGGACCGCGACAAACGTTGGGAGCGCGTAGCGAAGGCCTATCATTTAATGGTCAATGCGGAGGGTCAAAAAGCTGAAAGTGCTTCCAAAGCATTACAAAAGGCCTATTCAGAAGGCTTAACTGATGAGTTTATTTTGCCACAACTCATCGATGAAAACGGTAAAATTTTGGAAGGAGACGCTGTCATCTTTTTTAATTTCCGAACCGACAGACCCAGAGAGCTGACAACGGTTTTAACGCAAGAAGCTTTTCATGAGCACAACATGCATCCGTTAGATTTGCATTTTTGCACCATGACGAACTACGACGCAAGTTTCAAAAACGTAAAGGTCATTTTTGACAAAGACAACCTTGAAATGACACTAGGAGAAGTGGTTTCTAAAGCCGGGAAAACGCAGGTGCGCATTGCCGAAACTGAGAAATATCCGCACGTGACTTTCTTTTTTAGCGGCGGCCGTGAGGAAACTTTTACAGGTGAAGAACGCCTCTTAATTGCCTCTCCTAAGGTTGCAACCTATGACCTCCAACCCGAGATGAGTGCGTATGAAGTTGGTGCAGCCATTACGCAACATATGCAAGCAGCACAGCCCGATTTTATTTGTCTGAACTTTGCCAACCCGGACATGGTTGGGCACACGGGTGTTTTTTCGGCTATCATGAAAGCCGTTGAAACGGTGGATCAACAATTGGAAAAAGTAGTGCGTTGTGGCCAAGAACTAGGATATGAATTTTTAGTGATCGCAGACCACGGCAATGCAGACTACGCGATAAACCCTGACGGCAGTCCAAATACCGCACACAGCCTGAATCCGGTGCCTGTTGTATTAGTAACTGAAGATCATTCGCTTGACCTCGAAAATGGAATTTTAGCCGACGTTGCGCCAACGATTCTGAGCAGAATGGGCTTGGAAATCCCTTCAGAAATGAATGGGAAGTGTTTGGTTACGCTAAAATAGAAAGAGCACTTTTCTATTACACTAAAATGATGCCTTTAGCTTTTAGTTGAGGTATTTCTTTGAATTTTTCTGGCTTGATGGTGCCTGCTTCAAAAACAAAGCGCTTGTCATACATGGTGTCATTGACCCAAAAACTCACCCAATACTCATTATTGATGCCAAAAAGATCAGGCATGATTGGCTCAATTCGGGCAGCTTCTTCGGGTAGCATCACTTCAATACCTTTGCGCAAAGTGGAAGTTTTGATTTCCTGACCCGTTTTTGGATCTGTTCCAAAACCCGTGGATGCGACAATGATCCCTTCCATGATGTCGTCGCGGTTACTCAACAAAAAAACAACATATTCTGGTTCACCGCCTTCAATAGGTAGTTCAACAAGTGCCAGTGATACGCCTTCAACTTTTGGGCCTAATAACTCTTCTCTCATGCTTCTATACTAAAATTGAATACCGCGGACATTTCTTTTAATAAGACCTCTTGCACCTCATGAATAGCGATTTGACGACCCAATTCTTGTGCCATGGACGTGACTGCCTTATCTTGAATGCCACAGGGCACAATATTACCAAAATAACCTAAATCAGGGTGCACATTTAATGCAATTCCGTGCATGGTGATCCACCTGGAACACTTCACCCCCATTGCGCATATTTTTCTGGCTCTTGGGGTTTCTGCGTCTATCCAAACACCAGTTAAACCATCATAGCGCGTAGCTGTGATTTGAAAATGTGCAAGCGTTTTTATCACCGCCTCTTCCAAATAACGCATGTATTTATGAATGTCAGTAAAGAACTGCTCAAGGTCGAGTATGGGGTACATCACCAACTGCCCAGGGCCATGATAAGTAATGTCTCCCCCACGATTGATCTTGTAAAACTGCGCATCAATTTCTTGTAAATGCGCTTCATCAAGCAATAAGTTTTCTTGGGCGCCACTCTTTCCGAGCGTATATACATGCGGATGCTCGCAAAACAACAAGTGCTGTTTAGGAATAAAATTAGTATCGTTTTTACGATTCGAGATTTTCAGATCGACCGCTTCTTTGAGCAGCCCTTCTTGAAGATCCCAAGCTTGTTTGTAATCTATAAGGCCTAAATCTTGAACCTTGACAACTGGCTTTATTGGCATTAGCGTAGTACGTTAACATGCCCGGCTAAAGTGCGGGTAACAGATTTATTATCAGTGTAGACGATCTTCCAGTTGTAGAGGCCAAGCTGCACATCGCGCTTGCCTTTGTAGCGGCCATCCCAACCCTCGGCTG
>JACCDU010163575.1_pt1 | contig 12919 bp, 7 predicted proteins | sample 7446081 | NCBI WGS metagenome assembly JACCDU01 (sample SAMN15323447, study PRJNA562643) | freshwater metagenome | isolation source: river surface water | place: USA:Blue River Watershed | collected 2017-08-17 | reverse complement strand
GAATTACAAGAACCCCCGAAGGGTTCGAGAACTCTCGGTGAAGGGCTACGACCTTCCCCGTTCTGCTAGGTTCTTAAGTAGTTGCCTACTCGAACTTTATCGGGGTTGGTATCCATTCCAACCGATAAGAGAAGATTACACTAGGTCGAACCGAATATCTGCCAATTCGGGTTAATTCTAGATGAACTGTAAGTGAACTGTAGGTGAACGGAAGGTGAACTCTAGGTGAATTATCTAGGGTCGTGGCGTGTCGCTATTGACTATTCGAGAGAAGTATGCCCTCGAACAAGTGTTCGAATTATAGGTGTTTATCGAACAAGTGTTCGAATACCGGTGGGGCTAATTAGGTCGGGGAGATAGTTCGAACATGCGTTCGATTATTCCAGATTTTAATATCTCTCAGGTAGTTCTCAGGTATCAAGTAGAGGTTGATAGTAGTAAAATAAGTCGATAAGTCGATAAATCTATAAGTCGATAAATGTTTTTGACCCAGACTTCTTTAATTTTCGTACGACCAAGCATATATGTCTTACCCTATAATTTTATGTTAGGAGCGCTAATATATCTATACAAATCGGACATTATAAAGAAATATCACCCTAAGTTGTTCGCTTTTCAGTTATTCACAGGTTATCTATATATGTAATATAAAATATTTTATATACGGAGATTCCTCCGTTTTGAACTACGGAATCTCCTATAGTATATTATATATAATTATATATATAATGGGATAAGTCTGCCGTTAGGCGGCTACCGTTAGATTACTCTTAGGGGCGTTAAATGGCAAAGCAGAACCTTACCAAGGAGCAAGCCCAGTATCGGGTTCTGACTCTACTCAAGCAAGGCCAAACCATAAAGATGGCTATGGAGGCTGTAGGAAGATCTGAGGCCGCATTCCGCCAATGGACCCTTACTGAGCCAAGTTTTAAGGAAGAGGCTGACAAGGCCAGGCTAGAAGCCAAGGGTGTAAAGACCGACCTAGCCGAACTTAAAGATATATCCTTTGAGAACTTCTCTCAAGAGTTTTTAGATACAACCCTTTTTGACCACCACCTTGACTGGGTGGATTTGATAGAGGGTAGGGAGCCTAGGTGGTTACATCCATCTATGACCTACGAGAGGGCTGCTGACAATCGGGTACTTATAAACGTACCACCTGAGCACGCCAAGTCAACTGTTATCACAATCAACTACGTTACCTACCGCCTTGCTGTAGATCCTAACGTAAGAATCATTATAGTTTCAAAAACCCAGGGTATGGCCCGAAAGTTTCTTTCAGCCATTAAGACTAGACTTAGTCACCCTAACTGGACTAAACTACAAGTGGCCTTCGGCCCACAAGGTGGATACAAGGCAGATTCCAATACTTGGTCTGCTGATATGATATACCTAGGTTCAGGTAGAGACTCTGGAGAAAAAGACCCAACTGTTCAAGCATTAGGATTTGGATCTCAGATTTACGGTGCTCGCGCCGATCTGATTATCCTTGACGATGTGGTGATGAATGCAAACGCCCATGAGTGGGAGAAGCAAATTGAATGGCTTCAAAAAGAAGTCATCACCCGTTTGGGTCGACACGGCAAACTACTTATAGTAGGAACCCGTGTCGCACCTATTGATCTTTATAAAATGATTAGAGACCCGGGACAATGGACTGGTGGTAAATCTCCATTTACCTACTTCAGCCAACCAGCAGTATTAGAGTTTGATGAGAAACCTGCTAAATGGAAAACCTTGTGGCCTAAGACGGACAGACCAGAAGGAGAGCAGGATGAGCCAGATGAAAACGGATTATACACCAAGTGGGATGGACCCTCGTTATTTACTAGAAGGTCTGAAGTTGCTCCGTCAGTCTGGGCTATGGTTTACCAACAAGAAGATGTTATGGAAGACTCCATCTTCGCACCTACCGCAGTCGCAGGATGCGTCAATGGTATGCGAAAGAGAGGACCTCTCAAGGCTGGAGTACCAGGCCATCCAAAACACGTTGAAGGTTCTTATACCGTTATCGGCCTCGACCCCGCTATGGCAGGAGCCACAGGAGCAGTAGTAGTAACTTATAATCGTTCAGATGGCAAGATCTATGTTTTAGATTGTGTCAATATGACAGATACTACTCCGCAAAGAATTAGAGATCTCATAGAAGAATGGGTTATCAAATACAAACCCCAAGAGATCCGAATAGAAATTAACGCACACCAGAAGGCTTACGCTTTAGATGATGATCTGCGTAACTGGTTAGCGGCTCACGGCTGTACCCTCAACTCTCACTTTACAGGTAAGAACAAATGGGATACAGGATTTGGTGTAGCATCTATGGCTACCCTGTTTGGGACAATAAGAGATTCTCGTTTCCAGGATAATAACCTAATTGAACTTCCTTCTAATGAAGGCTCTGAAGGCTTGAAGTCTTTAGTACAGCAATTGATTACCTGGAAACCTGATACTAAAAACCCAACTGACTGTGTAATGGCACTATGGTTTGCTATCATTAAAGTTAGAGAACTTATGCAGCAATCTTCATATGCTACTAAGTTTGCTTACAATCGTTGGGCAACTAGAGCACAAAAAGATAAACGATACGGAATAAATCTAGATGAGGCCTTTGCTGAGCAATGGGCCGAAACATATAACTAGGAGATAAATGGCTTTATCAATAGATCAAATTGCAGCACGAGTTGATTCACTCAAGTATCGTGCTTCAGAGCGAGATGCCCGTGCAGGCGATGTTCTCGCTGTGCGTCAAGGTAAAATCTCCGAAGTTTATCCTGACTTTTTTCCAGAGGGTGTAGATACAAATGTCGTGGCAAATTTTATTGATATCGTTGCCAGGGATCTTTCTGAGGTTATGGCGCCGCTTCCGGCTGTTAACTGTTCGTCCGCTAATCAGGTCAATGATCGTGCTCGTAGGTTTGCTGATAACCGTACTCGCATTGCTTCTAATTATTTTAATCATTCCGACTTACAAGTTTCTATGTACACAGGGGCGGACCATTACATAACATACGGATTCCTGCCATTCGTAATTGAATTGGACCAGGAAGCAAAACTGCCTCGCATCCGCCTAGAAAACCCAAGGATGGCTTATCCTGAATTTGATCGCTATGGACGATGCATCGCATTTGCAAAGCGTTACACATTAACACTAGGTGAACTAGTAGCACAATTCCCAGAGTATGAAGGTCAACTACTTGGCCCATCTGGATTCAAACAAGATATCAATAACTTAGTTGAAATTATCCGCTACTATGACAAAGATCAATCTGTTGTATATGTACCATCAAGACAAAACCTAGTACTATCACAAGCCAAGAATCCTCTTGGAAAGATGATGGTTGTTGTTGCTAAGCGTCCATCTGTTGATGGTGAGATGCGTGGACAATTTGATGATGTATTAGGAATTCAATTACTACGCAACCGTTTCGCTATGTTGGCAATGGAAGCAGCAGAGAAATCTGTACAGTCTCCTATTGTTCTACCACAAGATGTACAAGAGTTACAACTTGGTGGAGATGCGGTTATTCGTACTGCTAACCCTGCTGGTGTTCGTCGTGTAGAACTTACAATACCACAAGGTGCATTCACTGAACAATCATTATTAAATCAAGAATTACGCGTCGGTGCTCGTTATCCAGAGGGACGTACTGGTAACATCGACGCATCTATTGTTACTGGTCAAGGTGTACAGGCTCTTATGGGAGCATTTGATACACAGGTAAAATCAGCACAAGCAATATTTGCTACAGCACTTCGTGATGTAATTAGCCTATGCTTTGAAGTTGACGAGATGTTTTTTGATGAGGTCAAGACAATTCGTGGTGTAGATGCTGGTTCACCATACGCATTAGAGTACAAGCCAAGTAAAGACATTAAGAAAGATTACTCTGCTGATGTCCGCTACGGAATGCTTGCAGGATTAAACCCAGCACAAGGTCTTATCTTTATGCTACAAGCACTTGGAGGTAAATTAATCTCTAAGGATATGGCTATGCGTGAGTTACCATTCAATGTTAACGTAACTCAAGAACAAGAAAAGATTGAAGTTGAAGATATGCGTAATGCGCTTATTGGATCACTTCAAGCATACACTCAAGCAATACCTCAGATGGCTGCAAGTGGTGGGGACCCAAGCGATATAGTCCGTAAGATTGCTGAAGTTATTAAGTCTCGTCAAAAGGGACAGGCAATAGAGGATGCAATTGAACAAATCTTTGCACCTCAACAACAAGTTCCTCCTGCTGGCGCACCTTCTCAGGTTGAGCAACCGTCCCCTGCTCCCGCTGCTGCCCCAGTAGGAGGTCCTACACCTGAACAAGGTATGGGAGAATTGCCACCGGCAGAAGCCGCACCAGAAATTCAAAGTCTTTTATCTAGCCTAACATCAGGTGGAGAAGCAAACGCAAGCGTAAGAACTATTAGACGACGATAAGTAAGTAGGGGACAATGACAACAATTATCGGAATAGAGCATAAAAACAAATGCTTTATAGTTGCAGACAGTCAAACAACTGATGCTGATGGTAAAATATATTCTCATCCAGAAGTTAAAAAAATTACTGAGAATGGTTCATTTTTAATTGCAGGATCTGGTGAAACATTAGCCTGTGATATAGCGCAACATATTTGGGAATCACCAGTTCCTACAAAGCAAGACAAAGAAGATCTTTATCGTTTTATGATTGTAAAGGCAATGCCATCTCTTCGTAAGTGTATGACAGAGAATGGATACAATTTTGACGAAGATACAAAAGAAACTCGCTTTCAGTTTATAATGGCTGTTGGTGGAGAAATATTTGATGTCGACCAAGAGTTATCAATAAGTAAATCTGCAGATGGAGTATATGCTGCAGGCTCAGGAGCACCTTACGCATTAGGCGCAATCTATGCTGGTGCCGATGCTTATGAAGCAATGGAGATTGCATCTAGGTTAACTGCATTTACTGCAGGACCATATATATCAAAAGAACAACCTAAAAAAATTAAGTAGGAGGAACTATGGCTGAAAATCGTGGAGGATATCGTCCAACTGCACCACAGAATAATCCTGCTAATGTATCAGCAACTGGTGGCGCTGGACAATCAGGTAAGCAACCTGCACGTTATATGTCAGGCTTAGCATATGGGCAAGGTCAAGCACAGATGGCACAACAAACTGCAGCACCTATGGCTGGAAATCCAGTAGCAACTTCAACTCCTGCAGCACCTAAATTACCTCCAATTCTTGGCTTAACAGAACCTACCGCTACACCAGGAGAACCAATTACTACTGGAATTGATTTTGGTCCTGGTCCTGGTTCAGAAGTACTTACATTTCCTGGAGTTGTTCCAGATGCACAAGTGGATGATGCTGCCAGATTCGTTCAAGCATTATATCTTCAGGATCCAAGAAATGAAGATGTCCGTCGTATGTTGGAGTATTTGAGCGCTGAAGGCAGAATCTAGTGTCTCTTCCTATAATTAAAAAAGATGCCAATGGCAACTATGTTGTTACTGGTGTCAAAGAGCGAGAGATTACTCAGCAACAGGCTCAGTACAATGATCTCGTGCAATCATCACAAACTATCCTGGGACCTGAAGGTGATGCTGCTCGAAAGTTAATTTCAAGTAATCCTAATGCTTCTGCTGGTTTAGTTTCCAGTATGTATAAAAGCGGTATGGTTTCAAGAAATGATCTTGTAGATACATTCATTGCTATTGATGCTCAGACAAAGGCACAAAGAGAACAAGATATTTTTAAAGAGCAACAAAGAATATCTACCGAAAGATTTAATAATTCTTTGTGGGGAAATGTTTGGACTGGTGTTAAAGGTTTAAGTCGTGGTGTAACTCTTGCTGGTAGCACATTATTTGAGTTACTTGGTGGACAATTAAGATCACTTGGTCAAGCAACTGAAAACCTAGTTGAACAAGGAAAATTATTATCACAAGGAAAAGCATCTAATGATGCTTGGGTATTGGATGAAAAACCTATACCTGCTTATGAACAAACAACTTTATATCAGGCCGCAAAAGAACTTGCCACTGAAGGCAAGGTAGATTTAGGTGCTGGCTTTTTCCCATCAGAAGAAACTGGTGCTGGATTTGCTGCTCGTCAACAAGCAATAAGAGCAAAAAAAGTTGCTGTTGAAAGAAACGGTCAACAAGTAAAAGATGAAGACGGAAACCCTTTATACCGTCCATATTCTCCTATTGATCCGATTAGCACACTACTTACATTTGGTAATCCTGAAACTGGTGTAGCAAGATTTATCAACGCAGTTGGCGAACTAGGATTATATGTAGTCACTGATCCATTTTTAGCATATAGCAAATTAGCATCATCTGCTAAGTTTTTAAGAGAACAAGAAGCCGCTACTGGTGCTATAAAGAGTGGTGAAAAGTTACTTGTTGAGTCCCAATTAGAAGAGGCTCACAAGGCTACTATTGCCGCATTCGAAGAAATGGGCATAGCAACAAAGGCAACTGCTGCAGAAAAAAGAGCGGCATATGAGGCTGCATTTTTACAGGAAACAAAGTTAGCAGCACAATTTGATACTCTGCCTAATGGAATTGATTACGATGCTATTGCTACATTTTTAAGTGGATCAAAAGGTTCACCAATTATAAATGCTATAGCAAATATAGATGACTGGCAAGATATCTACACCTTAAGTCGTAAGGGTGGTAAGGCTGGATTTACAGTCGATGAGTCTATTGCTTTAGCATCTGCAAAGACAAGAGAAGAAGTTCTATCAACAATTGCTCCATTCATTGCAAATGGACAGGTTGTACAAAATACATTAGAGCGTGGTACTACTTCAAGTAGAGTATTATCTAAGATAACAAAAGGCGCAACCCCTAAGATAGCAAACAAGATTGATGGTTGGGCTGCTAAGACTGTACGTAGAACTGAAGTATATAAAAGAATTGCTAGCGCATATAATACATATGTGCCAAATCAAGGAACATTCGTTCACTTTGCTGATAAAGATAACCTAGTAAGTACAGTTATTAATTATGCTAAAAGCACAAATGTACCAGAAGATGTAACTAAAAAAATTATTGATGATATTGCATTTGCTACAGATCCATCTAAGGCTGGATATACAGCAAGTGCCAAACTTTTTGATGCTATATTTAAAGCCAATAAGGACAGATTAGCAAAGGCTGGTATAGACGAATCACAATTAAAGGAACTTACTAGAGTTTTTGAAAAAGAACGTAGCAAGATGTCCTCTTACTGGTCAAGAGAGCACGCATCTGGTGCGTATATTGACTATGTATTTTCTAATGGTAAGAAAGTTACCATAAGCGGACCACATATTGAGTCTGAGTTATTGAACTCTATGGTTTATTTCCCACCAGCACGAGAAATAATGCAGGAAATCTCCAAGACTAGTATGCTAAACAGGGCGACTAGAGGTATTTCTGGTAAGATATTTAATCCAGTAGATAACTTTACAAATAATTTCTGGAAAAAGGTTGTACTTGTAAGACCAGCCTATGTAATGCGTAACATTGCTGAAGAGCAAATCCGTGTTATGGGTACAGGACATATATCTTTCTTTAATAATCCTATTACTGCAACTGCTATGTGGCTTGGCCGTGACGGTGGACCTAAATGGAAGTCAGTATTAAATTCATTTGACCCATTTAGACATACAGTTTTTGGTACAAATTTTAAAATGGCTTCTAGAGCCGATGAGTTAACAACTGAAATGTCAGCACACGATGCATCTATTTCTTATATTAACTTTATGAATGATAGTTCTATCGGTGCTGCTAATGAAGTTAGAAAAGTTTCTATCCTTAATGGTTTCCAGGATGTAGAATATGGCCACCCAAATTTTTGGAAAGGTCTTGCTAATGAAATCAGAATACTTTCAGAGTCCGGAATTGCTAGGGCTGTAGCAAGAACTGAACCAGGTAAAGAAGCGGATACAATTAACTTCTTGCTTAGAGGACAAGGTAAGGAAGATTACTTAAGATTCGCTAATGCGCAATCAGATGAGGTTAAAGCCTGGCTATTAACTGATGAAGGTGCAAGAATGTACCTATTTGATGGGGTAACTGAAACCAGTAGAGGTGTTCGTAGAAACGTTTCTGTCCGTGCTCGTGTTGAAGATGTTGCTGGACAAGATGGTGCATCCTCTGCAGCAATTAGAAGATTAATTGGATATGGTTCTATAAGTGGAAAAGGTTATGCTTTAAACGTACCTAAAGCAATAGATAGTGCAAGAAACTCTATTAAAAATAGAGAGCAAGTATCTAGAGGACGCAAGGCGTTAAAGGATTCTACCGAAGAATTTGCTGATTCATTAAAGAATGTATTTGATGGTAAAGGTAATTGGGAAGGTGTAAGATTTAAAACACCTGCATCAGTTGCTTCTAGCGAAAAAGATAAAGTAGATTTTGTAACTAGATTTTTTGATATTTCTGTAGGCTTTGAAAAGACTACAACTATGGGTCCTGAATGGCGCCAGAAGTATTGGGATGCTGTATCTACATTAGCAGGAGCAGCAGATGCTGAGGCTTTGGCTAGATTACAATCTGTGGCTGAAAAGTCTTTACGTCCATTAGTTACCGTAAGTGGTGTATCCCTAGGAAATAACCACAGAATGTGGACAGCATTTAAGAATGCTGATGGATCTGGACCATTAAGTCTTGATCGCATACACGAATATGCATCCAATGTTGCTAATAAACACGTAGGAGAATTATTTTATAACGCTTCTAAGAAACGTTTATTATGGCATCAGATGAGACTTATTGCTCCATTCGGAAACGCTTGGCAAGACACCATTACTAAGTGGGGCAAGATTGCATTTGATAATCCTTCTCAAGTATATAAGATTCAAAAGGGATTAGATTTCTTAACATCACCTATGTCATCTCCTCTATATGAGGCAACAGATGCTAGAGATTACTATGATCCTAATCAAGGATTTTTCTTTACAGATCCACAAAGTGGACAAAGAAACTTCTTTATTCCATATCTATCTACCTTTATGAATCTTGCTGTAAATGCAAGTCAATTTAACTTTAGTACAAAAGGTGCATTTGCTACAGCAGCAAGCCCTCAATCATTTAACTTCGCCATTGGTGGTGCTAGCGTATTACCAGGCATTGGTCCTGGATATTCAATTGGTTTAAATATTCTAGATAGTCTAGGAAAGAATCCATTAGATTTGGTTCCTGGCAGTTGGAAAGATAAAGTATATAAACTAGTTTACCCATACGGACAACCTAATATAGGTGCTTCTGGTGGTGTTGAGGCAGCAGTACTTAGCGCTAACTTATCCAGAATTATATCTGGTGTACGTGGTGCTCAAGAAGCATATGCTGGTTCATTCGCTCCAGTAATGAATTATCTAGCAACCAGCGGTAACTATAACTTAGATTTACCTGAAGATCAAACTAGGCTTGTTACTGATACTAATAACTTTACTAAATGGTTTACTGTTTTTCGTGGTTTGTTTGGTTTAGTAACTCCTACTGCTATTCAACCTAAAGATCTTACTAGATCTAAAGATGGTAACGAAATGCTTGCAAGTGCATTATATGCTGATTTTAGAAAAATAGAACAATCAAATGGTTCTAATATAAATAAATCATATGCAGATTTCTTAGATTTATATGGTCCTGAACAAGTATTTGCAATCATATCAAGTACTAGTGGTGGTCCTAATAACCTAGCAACATATCAATTAATTATGAGAGACCCTAAGGTTGTAGAACAGTATCCAGATGTTTATGGTTATCTATATCCTAATGGTGGATTCTCACAAGAATTATATAAATGGCAGATGCGTACAAATAAGCGTCAACGCTTAGATGCTACAGAGATTCTGGAAAAGGCCGTTAATATAAGATACTATGCTGCAGTTGATAGGGCTTTAACTAGATCTGTTGCAGAAGGATGGGATAGTAACTACACTGATTCAGTGGTATCTAGTCTTGGCGAGTCATATAATCTTAAGGGTAGAGTTCTAAAGATTGATGCTGGCAAAGATGATAGACTTATGGATCAATTGAAAAAGGCTGCTTATGATGAACGATTTGGTGATTCAGATGCTGCTTCTGGTTTAAGAGATTATCTATATCTAAGAGATAAGGCTATAGAAGCCAGTGGTAAGAAGACTTTGAAGAATCAAGCAAGTCAACCTCAAAGAGAATACCTAGCACAACAAGCACTTGAAATTATAAAGAAATATCCAGATTTCCAAAAGATATTTTACAGATTCTTTAAGAAGGAATTAGAAGGGTAGTTATGGAAAGAGGACGTACAACACTTACTCCAAGTCAAGAAGCAGAGAATGCTGCTAGAGACATTCCTCAAGGTAGTGCAGGTAAAGATAAAGGTTTAGTTGGATTGCCTAAAGGTACCAAAATAAAAATTGGTCAACAGACAAGCGCAACGCCAAAGGATAGACCATTCTCTCCTAAGTCGGTAGCGCCAGTATATAGTGAAGTAACCTATGTTAAAGGTGATGCAGAGAAGATTCTTGCTGGCAAAGATAATAGAGAAAAAGCAGAATTGCTTCTTCAATTGGGTCAAATACCTAATCTTTATACTTCAGGTCAGGCCCCTACACCTGAATACATTACACGTTCTTTGGCTGATGGGTTTATTACACCAAGACCAGAAGATGTGGCAGCGTTTGAAAGAGTACTTGCTGTAAGTGATTTACGTGGAGATAGTACGCCAGAAGTTACTGTTAGAAATCTTGCATCAAATCAATCTTTATCGGCGCAATACTTTGGTAAGATAACAACTAAACCCAAAGCAACTTCATCTATTGCTGCACTAGAAGCAGAAATGAATGCTAAGTTCTTAGATTTATTCGATACTCCAGCAGATAAGAATATGGTTAAATCATATGCTAAAGAGATTAATTCTCTTGAACTTGCTGGTGGTTTAAGTGCACAACAAAAAGAAGATATATTCTTAAAGTATGTACAAAAGAAAGCCAAGCAAGTTTATGAACTTAGTGAGACAGGAATGGCTCCTGGCGCCCTAGAAAAGGGCGAACTTGGTAGATATGTACGTACCATTAGAGCACAATATGCAGATAATGGTATACCTGCTAATGAAAAAGAAATTTATAATCAGGCTCTTAAATCATTAAGAAGTCCAGACGCATATAAGAATGTTCTTAATGATATTAATATGCACGCGTCATTGGTTATGCCAGCATTCAAAGATCTATACGCCCAAGGTAAAACATCTAGAGAAGCATTAGCGCCTTGGATGTCAGTACGTTCTAAGATATTAGGTATACCTTTAGAGCAAATTAAAGTTGAGGATATGTATAGCATTGGTGCTGGTGACAAACCTGTACCATTAGATCAATACAAAAAACAACTATATGCAAGTGAAGAGTTCAAACAAACTGATACATATAAGCAAAGATCATTAGGTGACCTTAGAACTTTAATTAGCGGATTAGGAATTCTTAAATAATGGCAACCCCATCACAACGTGCTCAAGCAGTACAGGCCGAGGCTAATCGTGTCAGAAACCTAGAGCGTGCTCAGGCACAGCAGGCTCAGGCAAAGGCTGCACTAGAAACAGCACAGGTTGGTGCTAGGGAAAAAACCGGACAAACAATATTTGAAAAAACTCTGGCTGGATTACCTGGTAGTTACGATAAAAGTAGCGATGTTGCTAAAGGTATGGCAGCAATGTCTGCTCGTTACGGATTACAAGGTGCTACCCTTAATGCATATACTGGCGAGAATGTTGGCTATAATATATCAGAGCAAACAAAGGCTGAGCAAACTGCCGTAGATACAGCAACTCAATTAGTACAGTCATATAGTACTCCAGTTCAAATTCCAGAGTTAGATAAAGCAAAGAACATTGCCTATTCTACAATGGAAGAAATACTTAAGTCTTATGGAATTACTGGTATTGCTGCAGTTCTGGAGGAAATTAGATTAGAATATCCTGAAGCAAGCAGCGCTGATATTATGACCTTGCTACAGTTTGACCCTAGATATAATAAGAAGTTTAATGAAAGATTCTCAGCAAATGCTGCACGTCAGGCTGCTGGATTAACCATACTTTCACCTGCAACTTACCTTGCTATGGAGCAAGGATACAAAGAGATATTTAATAAATACGATTTGGCAGATTTTAAGACTCAAGCATACTATGATAAACTAATTGCTGCAGATGTTAAAGTAACCGACGTTAACGATAGAGTGATTTTAGCATTTGATAGAGTATTAAATGATACACAAACAACTGGTGCATTTAAAAAGTTTTTCCCATCTTTAACTACAATTAACATAGTAACTGCTATGCTGGATCCAGTGAACCAATTACCTGCCTTACAGCGTAAAGTAAAGGCCGCTGAAGTTGGTGGAGCAGCATTGAGACAAAACCTATTAACTAGTGAAGGTGCTGCTACCGAGGAACAAAAGAATGTCCCATATACAAATGTTACAAGAGCCACTTTAGGTGCTGATGTATTAGCCCAAGAAGGCATAACAAAGGCTGAAGCAGAGGCTGGATATTCTAGAATTGCTGCAGAATTACCTACCGCAGAAAAATTAAGTTCTATCTACAGTGGTAGATTAGATCAATATGGAATGTTAGAAGCAGAACAAGAAACATTTAGAGGTCTTGCTTCTGCTAGAAGAGCAAAAGAAAGATTAGTATCTACTGAGATAGCCGCATTTAGTGGTTCAGCAGGTACAACTCAAGGATCCTTAAAGAGTAAATCTTTAGGACAAATATAGAATCCTGACACGGATCAATCGGCCCCGTGCAGCGTATTAGACCGATAGCAAGAGCCAACCAATTTCCCCGAATTGACTTGAGGCTTGCGACTAACAACGAATAGAAAGGGTGGTTGCTATGAGCAACAATTACTGGGAAGACGAAGACGACGACCTAGATACTACGAATGAGTACGCAGGTGATGGAAGTG
>JACCDU010142771.1_pt1 | contig 12921 bp, 23 predicted proteins | sample 7446081 | NCBI WGS metagenome assembly JACCDU01 (sample SAMN15323447, study PRJNA562643) | freshwater metagenome | isolation source: river surface water | place: USA:Blue River Watershed | collected 2017-08-17 | reverse complement strand
TCGCTCATCAACTGGATGGTTGAAAACGATGTAGACACCGTAGAAGGTTGGTACGACATCTACGAAGGTGCTTACATTGAAAATGTGTCAGAACTTAATGATACGGAGAGTTTCGATGATTGGTATCCACCAACAGTGGCGCGGTGGTTTATGGAAATCGTAGCGGTGTCTGAAAACGGTACTGACCGCCAACCTTCAGGTGAATTCACTATCGCTGACCTAGAAAGAATGAAGTTGCTATGCGATGCAACTCTAACGCTTACACTACCAGAAGGGATTGGCTAACATGAACGTTAATGGGATTGATAGAACAATGCTTGTTTTGTTGGGTTGTGTTGTAGAACTCGCTGACGCAGACGAAAATTATGAGAACGATATTCAACAACTCATTGATTACATGGAAGACAACGGTATTAAGGAGATAACAGGTTATTACACAAGTGAGAACGGAACGTCACTAGAAACTTCGATTGATAGTAGACGTAATAAATTTACGGCTATTGATCTAGTTAGTACATTTGCTAAAGCTAACGGTAGCGATTATGGTTATTTTGATGTGGCTGCTTTAAAAACTATTAAAAAGTGGTTTAAGGCGACTATCACAGTAGAGATACCTGAAGGGAACTAACATGAAATACGTATTAACTTGTGATGATCTCAATAATGTCTGGTTTAAAGTAACCCAAAACTTCAGTGGGGAAGTGTCCATGAAGTTACGTGGCGATGGTCAGGCATTCAGCTTATACCATGAAATTAGTACAATGTTATGTGAACTGTATAACGACTGTGCTCCTGAATGGTATCTGTTTGATAGAAAAGTGTCAAATCAAGTATTCGTTGAAGAATTTGAAAAACTTGACGAAGATAGAGTCGATGTGTTTCATATGCGCTTAGATGAAGACAGCGTAGTAGTGAGTGGTGATAGTTTTGACTTGCTTAGGTTTGATGTTCTTGATTTGGATCAAGAGTCGTTAGAAAGATTGAAGGGTATGCGACTACTAGAAAATTTAGCTCAAGGGTTGTTTGAACTATACTGGTACATTGACGATGCTGGTGTGCCTTGGGATACGTTCCAAGCAGAGTTCAAAAGTCGTATGAAGAAAGAAGGTGAGTAGATGGCTAAAACGATTAGAACTGATGACCCTTATTTGCGTCACAATTATGAATGTGGTTGCCCACGTTGTCGCGCAGTTCCGATTTATGAGTTCGATCCATCACCTAGATTTCTCGATGATGGCGATCCGTATGGAAGCAGCGTAGTAACTCTACACGAAATATTCTTTGATCTAGCCGACAACAAATGGAAGGTGCTCTACTACGACACACGTTCTAAGTCTCCTGAACGTCGTTTTCGTATGCTACTCAGAGAGTGGATGAAGTTACCATTGAAGGAAGGTGAGTAAATGGATACTCTAACATTGATAGGTCTTGTAGCTTTCTCGGTACCTTTAAACGCGATCATCTTAATTCTTATGGGTATTTGGGAAGAAACCAGCTATGAAGTTGTGTTGTTGTCTCAATTCGTAATTACGGCATTCGTGGTGTTACTCGCCCTTTTAATCTCTAGTTTAAACTTAGATACACCAAAGCCTGATTGTAACAAGTATGAGTATGGTTCACAATCACGTTTGATGTGTCAAGTGGACTGGATGTATCAAATAAAAGGTGGTGAGTAATGACTAAAATAGGTCGAGTATATGAACTAACAGAGAAGTGTCGTAAGAAGTTTAAGGCAAGAACAGGGCTTCCGAACTTCGCACCTGTGGGGGAAGTGTTTGAAGTAATTCGCAACTACGACTATGAAGAATTTTTGTGGCTATGTGATGGTACTTGGAGCTTCTACCTAACGAATCCAGAACTAAACAGTTGTAGATACTTGTACACTAAGAAAGGTTGTGAATAACATGTGGAGTTATAGAGTTGACATGAGCAGCACTATCGGAGGTGGTATTGACTATAGTTTACCACTGGAAAACGTAAGTTATTATACAATCCTAGATCATGTGGATAGACTTGAGTTAGTAATCCATATGAAATGTGGTAAAGAGATTCGGGTATACCGTGACGATGCTATAAAATCTTTTGAAGACGCATACAAAGCTTGGCGTAAGGGGTACATCCCGTATAAAAGATTTGAGCCTATTCTAACTTATCAGGTGGAGAAGTAGTATGCAACGACATTATGAAGTACTAATGACAGGCAGGGATGGAGAAGGTGTGCGGATATTTAAAATCAACTCTATCATTGGTAATACTCGTATTGAGCTTATCCGAGAAGTCCGTCCAAGTGAAGTGTTCTTCTTCTTTATGGGGATTCTCTCTGTAACACCTGATGACGAGTTGCTCTTGGACTGCTTTGTCGATGGAAATCAAATTCTTATTGGCAAAATCAGCATCATTGATTTGATCGTTAAGTTTGTATCTAAATATTCAGATGGAGATTCAGATGCGGTCTAGGGATAGTCTGGCAATTGCATTATGGGTACTTACAACCCTTAGTGCAATTGCTTTTTTCACAATTCTAATCGAACTATTAAAAGGAGTATGACATGGATGCAAACGAAACTGACTTTATAACAGTGTTTGAAGAAGTCCAATCAAAGGAACATTTTAAGAATCGTATTGCCAAACGCATGATGGAGCGCACACCTGTTTGGCCAAAGATTCGTTACGCATACGAAAATTGTGGAGATAACACAGTTCTAGCAAGACAGCTTGCCGCTTACTACACAATTCAATACAGTGATAAGGCAGTTCAAGACTCCGCAGACTTATTATGTGAATGGGAAATAGGGAGTAGAATTGCTGAAAAACGTGCAGTAATCACAAATTTCTTCATCATCTACGGAGATGCAGGGTTAGAAAGAGCAAAACAATGGCTCAACAGCTAAGATTAACATTCTATAAGAACGGTGAAGTCATTTTGGTTGACAGACAAGATCTTGTAGGCTTGTCAAAAGAGACAGCAGTACGCTTGTATGGTACACCTAAAACAGATCCAGAAGCGTTACGTGCCAGAGGGCATGTGGAAGCGTTTGAAAAGAATTTTAAAATGCTATCCCCTTACGAACAAGATAGACTTGTAGCGGAGTATTTATGCACACTCTCCGCGTAAGTTACACGGTTACTACCGTTCATCAAGTGATTATTCAGGGTAACGATCACAGAGATGCTCTTGAAAAGGCGTTTGATATGGCACATAGTAAAGGTAATATCGCCAAGTTAGGCGATACACATACCGAAGTAAGTGACATCGCTATAGAAGATTACCCGACAGGTTTATCAGAGGTTAAGGCATTCAATGTAGGTAGTGATCGCAGAATGCTATTAAGAGTTCTAAAACAAGCTCTTAGTAGATCACCTAAAGAACTCTCAGAGAAGGATTATATCTTTGATGAGGACAGAAAGTGCTTAATTTCAGAAGATGGTACGGTGAAAGTTCAATGGCGATTACGCCCAAACCCTTATCGCATACCTAACAAAGAGAATCCACAGACACAGGAGGGGTACTGTGAAGTTATACTACTACCCAAAGAACTCACGGAGTAGCCCTATCCTGCTTAACAAGGAGATCTCAGCCTTGAAAACAAAGTTACCAGGGTGTACACTTGCGTTTGAGGTCAACGATACCATACAGGCTGATGTGATGTCTGTAGAGATCGACCCTGCCTTTGAAGAGTATGCGCTATCACTAGGGCTTACCCACAAGCAGGGTATAGTCATTAAGGAATCTAAAAAATAATTACGGAAAGTTACGAAAACGCTACAAGTTCCCTATAGGGTATATATAGAGAAGTTGTAGCGTTTTTGTAATGTACTGTAATAATCAAGAGGAGTAAGATGAACACCTTCACTGTTAAGACTTTAAAGTCGCACATTGCGGATTGTCCGTATTTTGCGATCTCGTATAACAAAGAAGAAGATATGTGGTCTTTCTGGAAACCTTCACCTGCGTATATCCCTGTTGTGAAGACTATATTTGACGAACCAGACCCACATTATTTGTTTTTGACAACGAACTTCAACCTGATTTCTAAGTATAAGAGTGTTGAAGGTTGTCAACCACCTAAAGAGGATACTGCAATTGTCGTAAGAATTCCACAAACATTAAGTTGTTTTGGCGATACAGATAACGACATCCTCTACATTACGTATGACGGTCAACAGCTTTTTGGTATTACTGCCAATAAACGTAATCGCTTTCGCATCTCTGGTAACAATATCGTTAAAGCGACGTTTAATACCAGTAAGCCACTCTACAATTATGAATTTGCTATGAATGAGCAACAGACAAAATTCTTCTGGTCTGCTAAAAGCATGTTCTTAACTGAAAAGAAACTCCCTGAAAGAGCTTCTGCCCGTATTCTAGCGAACAGCTTTATCTTCTCTGGTAATAAGCTATCCCTACCATCTGACACCAGAAGTAGTACCTTTCAAATTTCTACAGGACTTGAAGAAGCACCACAAATCCTATTGAAGTTTGATAGAACAACTTTCATGGGTAAAGCACCGAAGACTTCTGTGCTCAAGATTGGTGATGAACGATGGGCGTTATTCGATGAAGATGGTAACAGTGTCACATACGGGTACTTAGATAGACCTAGAACGGACTTTGTAACCTTCTTGAAGCTCATGAACGCGCCTTCTTGGGAACTACAGTTTGTCGATGAGGATGTCAATCTTTATGATGACTTCCCTACAAAGCATCTCGCACGTTTAGGTAAGCTTAAACGTATCGAAGAGAAGTACTTAGTGCCTATGCACGAAGTATTCACTTGGAGTTACGCATTACAAATTCCTTGGAATGCGTATATGTACGCCGAAGAGTTGAAGAATAAAATCTCAATTCTCCATTCAGGTTATAATATCCGTAAGGATAAACGTTCCAAAATCCCAACTTCTGATGAGAGATACACATTCTCTATTATACCGTATGGTGAGCATTTCATGATTAAAGCAGTATACGGTAGTGTGAGTATGCTTATGCTTGTGGAAGTTAGAGATTAGGTCTTGCAATTTGAGTGAATGACGCTATAATTCAAGAACAACAGAAAAGGAAAATTCAACATGACCGATGAAAAATCTTTAAGCATTCCAACTACTGGCGGCATTGATCTCTTCAGTGACATTGCTAGTGAAGCAAACGATATTGTCACTTCTTCTGGTGGTGGGTTTTCAAGCTTCCCACGCATCTATGGTAGTATTGCAATGAATAGCACAAAATCCTATCCTGCGAACTACACAAAGACTGTATACTCAAAGGTAGGGAAAGACATCGTTGCCAAAACTGAAAACGTTCAAGGTCAACGTGTTACTGAACGATTTGAATTGAAGTTCCCTAAGACAGAAGAAACACCTGAAGTTATCATCTACACAGATAAGTTGTGGGTGACTTGGGCTGGTGGTCCAATCGTCACTAAAAAGATGTGGGTTCCTGATGACCAAAAAGCAACAAGCCCTTCACTCTATTTGTGCAGTAGCCCAAATGGTGAAGAACCCCGTGAAGACTTTATTGGCAAGAAGGTCATTGACCCACGTACTGGCGATCCTGTAACTATCCCATCAACTTGTAAGGCTTGCCCGTTAGCTGTTTACCAAAAAGACAATGGTGGGTTTGCTTGTAAGTTCGGGGCAACGCTTCCTGTTCACTTGTTGGCGTATGAGCATGATGGTGAAATCGTTCCGATCCATAGCTTTGCCTTGCTTCAAACACTATCCTACAACGGCTACCGCAGCATTTATGGGGCTAAAAACGGTAAGCATAAAGGCAACCCTTATGTGGATCTATTCATGGGTACTGCTGTAAAAGGTGCTGATGATAACTTTTACAATGTCAGCAAAGTCTCACCGACACCTGGCGTTGTACACCCTGTACTTGTAAGCACAGCTGAAGTTGCCACACCTAACAAAACGGTTTATGTATACAGCTTCAGTGTTGACTATGAACGTACATTGAATCCTGAAGACCTTACTCAAGTGTCTGAACTACGTAAAGCCCTAGCTGAAGAAAAAGTGATTGAAGGTTTGAAAAGCTCTAAATACTCTGCTCGTGACACGGTTACTGAAGAAATCACTGAAGACGAAGATCCATTTGCTTAGTAGGAGGCATTACAATGCCTCATATCGTAAATAGTGTGGATGAGATGCTGCGTGGGTTTCCGCAGCATCTTCTTATCTACAAAACTAACGGTGAGGTAAACTCACCCTGTCCTTTCTGTTCAGGGAAGAATACCAAGACTACAGAAGTAAATGGGGTTATCTTCTACGGTGAAGATCGCTTAGTGTGGTACAAAGAGGGTGGCTCTACGTACTGTCGTCAAGAACGCAAGGTTCATAGCTACAATGAAATTGCTCAGAAGCTATTTGGAGTTGATACGATTGTAAGCGAGTCTTTGATCGAAGTATCGAAGATGGAGAGAATCGAAAAAGATCCTGAGCCTATCCTTCAGTCTGAAAGGTACGTAGATGCCCTCCATAAGCGCGTAGACCGCGATTTCTGGCATATGTGGTACGAAGACACCTTAAACCGATTTAAAGTCGGCTATGGCAAGATGTACGAGTTTAGCAAGAACGCGGAACGTCACATCATCCCGTTCCACCCAAGAACGGTAGACAAAGAATGGCAAGCGTATGCTTTTGAAGGACGCTTACCAAAGAACACTCAATCGGAAGAACAACGAAACATCAAGTCTGCTGGTTTAGGCGGTACGACATTCTGGTATGTCAATGATGCACCAGATAGTCGAACACTCTTTATCAGTGAAGGTCCAAAAGATGGGATCAGCGCATGGCAACTCGGCTATAAGAACTTCATGGCACTCTTTGGTGCAGGGTTCTGGAAAACGAAGTATGCCGCATGGATTGCTAAACAGGGCTACACGAAAGTTATTCTTGCTGGTGATAATGATGATGCTGGTGAAGCGTTTGTCAAGAAAGCTGGCAAAGACTTACAATCATTTGATATTGAAGTCTCTTATCTCAAATTCAATCCTGATGATAAGAAGGGGTTTGACGTTACCGATCACATTGTTAACAACAGAGATCTCAATATCAAACACCTACCGACACTCATTACCTTGGGCTTTGTTCAGGATTACTCTTTTGTTAAACCTGATTATGTTCCTGAAACGCCTGATTTTACGGATTATAAAGAAGTCCGTGATCAGCTATACCCTATCATTGCTGACTATGTGTACTCTAAAAGAAACTCTATCAAGTTATTAGCCACCCCTCCTGGCGTGGGTAAGAGTTATGTGCTAGTCAAGATTGCAGAAGAACTTGCACGTAAGAGAGTTCAAGAGATTGAAGACTCTTTAAAAGGTAAGGAAGATCAACCTAAAACACTAAACTATTGCACAGTAGCTTTCTTGGGGTTATTCAAAAATGGTTGGCAAGACATCATTGCTCAGGGTGCAGATCTAACGTTATGGTTCAATCAAGAGGCACGTAACGAAGACAATTGCGAAAATCTTGACAATGTAAACTCCATTGCAAACAAGGGCTACGCAGCAATGAGCTTCTGTAAGTTTATCTGCCCGTTGTCGAGTCGTTGTTTATACTTACAACAGCAAATAGAGCGTAAGAAGAAACCTATCACGTACTTTAGGCACCCATCCTTACATACGAATGTTTTGGATGATTACAAGTACATCTTCATTGATGAAGATCCGACAGGTCAATTCGATACACCACTTATTGCCAATCAAGAAGATATGCGCCCTGTTCACGATGCTTGGGATAACATGCTTGATCGTAGACAAACCCATATCTTGAAACAAATTGTAGATGCCACTCGTTTAGCGATGGGCACTAATGCAGGTCTTCGTAACGTCATTTCTGGTTCTCATTTTATCGCGTTAGTCGATAAGCAACTTGAAGGTAAGCTCAGTGAATACCTTGAAGAACTTCCTGATGAAATGATTGGTAACTTTCAACCATCGGATTTGATTCAAGTGGATGACTTAGACAATGTTCCAACTCGTGTTGTTGAACCGTTAATTCAAATCTACAAAGAAGAATGGAAGGGTTACGCTCGTAACTCAAATACTCGACTTCACTTGGTCGCTGGCAGTCTTGAACTTTATCACAGGGTTCGCATTCGTGACTTCAATAAACGGAAACGTATTGTCATTTGTGACGGTACGCCTATGCTAGAAAAATACAAACTTATCTTTGGGCGTGATGTTGAAGTATACAATCCAAGCCTTAAATCACCGAATGCAGACGTTACTGTGTACTATGGTAGTGACGTTACTCGTAGCACCGTAAATCAGGCATTAGGGTGGCAAATGAAGCGTGTTATTGAAGGACTGCCTGAAACTAAAATCCTCAATCTTGAGGGTAAGGAATATGATCTAGGCAACATTGCAGTAGATGACACAATCTTTGAAAATCCTGTTGTTAGGAACTGTTTCAAGATTGCGCTTGATAAAGCTAAGAAGCATAAGAATTTATTGCTTGTCACCTATCAAGGGTTTGTCCCTTATCTGCGTTATTTCCTTAACAAGCATGGGGTTACAAATGTTGCTTATGGGCATTACGGCTCACTACGTGGTACGAATCTCTACAAAGATTTTGAAGCTGTGCTCTTGATCGGTGTGCAACGAGTCCCTTACGATACTCTATATCGTCGCATCTCTGCATGGGCAACACTATCTGATCTGGATTACATTGATGGTGAATTGACATACCATCAAGTTCCTTATCATGGACACCACAGTGGTGCATCTGCTATCGGCTTTGTGAATGAGTTTGCGAATACATTTGCAGCTCACTCTGAGTATTCAGAGGCAGCACAATGTGCTGAAAGAATACGGTTGCATACTAGCCCTACTAAGAAATTCTGCTATGTCATTGCAACTCGGCCATTAATGCCTTGGACAGATCGTGTGATGGGTTTGAAAGAAACGGTCAACTCCTTCTCGGATAAGACTCAACAGGTACTAGCGTTTATGCGTGAATGGTACGAAGCAACAGCATATCAAACACATGCACCCTACAGGTTAGTGCAAGAGAAATTCAGTGTCAGCTATTCTGACGTATCCAAGTTTAGAAAGCAATTGGAGGCTTCATATGTATAACACGCTCTATAGTTTATTACTACCCAACCCTGATTCACCATGGCGATTTGGATCCATGCGCTATGGGTTCTCTAAAGATAGCTCTGACTACAACGTTATTCCAGAGCGCATTCATGTTTTGAATGAATTCATCTACGCTACATTGCCTTTCAAGTATGAGGATTACCAAACAACGGATTTCTCTCTTGTGACAGGTCGTTGCAACGATGCACCAAGTAAACTCGATAACAGTCAAACAGCACATTGGATTTTTGGTAATCCCTATACAGAAGCCTTATACCCAAAGAGTGGGTTTGCTAATTTATACGCTTTATGGCAAACCTACATCGACATGGCTAAAGGTTTTCAAAACTGGTTGCAATTAGAGCACATTCCAACTGCTGATGAATTGGTAGGTTGGTCACACTACAATTATGCCTATGGAAAAGAACACAGTTTCTTAGATACGGATGGAAGAACACGGTATCTAAAAACGCTACTCTCACCTATATCTATGTACAACTACAACTACGAGTCAACCTACGCTCTAGGTGTGGTTCCTAGCGATCCCCTTACCATTATCAAAGTAAGGTATGAAGGTGGTAGTGGTAGATTGTATCGAATAACCTAAAATTAGCACTAGCAATTAAAAGCCTATTCCACTAGAATAGGCTTTATTGTTTATATGGAGTGCATTATGGAAGAAAACATTCACATTCGTTATACCGTAAAGGTGGATAGGGGTAGTAAGGTCTTACTTTCTACAAATACTTACGCTGAAGCTCAGAACTACGCCCTTGAGCTGTCCACCACTGTCGGAAACAAACGTAAGAGTTATGAAGTGTGGTTTGATACTATCGAACACAAGGAACTAAGGATTTGCATCAAGAACGGCAAGGTTGACGTTAAAGGTATGAGTTTATTTGGAAAGGGTTGGCCATAATGAGACACACAAGAGCATCTGGTCTATGGGCTAAGGTACGCGCTACCATGCGTGAGTACTGTGTAGCGAGTTTTGATGTGTACTACGACACCTACGAGAGTCGTTTTGTTATTGACGTAGTTAAGTTTGATGAAGAAAACCCTCTATTTGAAGAGGATGAAGCTGGCGATCTCGAATCTGATTTCATTACAGAAGTCACAGATCATTTGAGTGGCTTACCTAGCTTGTTTAAAACATACCCAAAGATGTTAGATCATCTTTCTAAGTACTTTGAAGAATTTAGCGCATGGTCAGCAGATGGTTTGATTGAACTGTATTACACCATTAAATTTTAAAGGAGGGTTGTCATGACAGAAACGGATGAGACTAAAAATGCAATTGAGTTTTTCACTCGTGTAGAAGATCTTATTATGAAACACGTCAAATCTAAAGCACTCATTATACGTAGTGATGAGTGGTTACGTTGGTACAACAAAGCTATTGACGCGAAAGCTGCACTTCCTTACAGTAAATGGGAATGGGCATCTCTTATTATTTACGATATTCAAAGACTTATCCAGGAGGGGAACAAATGAGAACACCCATACAAGCAGACTTAACCAAACTCGCTGAGTTTATCACACTGTACAACAATCAACGTCACATCTACTGGATGCAACTCTACTTTGAAGAAAATCCTGATGTGAATGATGTTCGTTATACATGGAGCAAAGACTCTGAAGATGACTTGTTTTTTAAGATTGAAGTCAGTGTTGATGAAGAGTTTTCAGATGATAACGATGATAGTTACACCGAAGAAGTCATCTATGCTGCGTCTCGTATATACGATAGAGATACGACTGAAATTTACCTTGAAAACTTCGGTTACTTCTATTTACTAGAGTACGACACAGTACCTAGTTATGAAACGAATGGGTATTTTGAAATCACCCGTTGGACTGTTGATCGCATGGTTAAAAAACTTGAATCCGTAGAAAGTGTAGAGGTGAAATATGCCAAACAATAACCTTAACATCTATGAATTGATAGATCAGATAATTGAACAAGCCCTACCTGCTGAGGATTTCTTCTATAAACAAGTTCTTAAGTGTCACAGCGATCTTGTGGTTACAAAGATGGTCGTTTTTAAATTCTCACAAAAAGGTCGGTATACCTTATATGGCTCTACGTATAGCCAAGTATATATCGAAGCGTTTTTAGACCAAAATCAATATGTACTTTGGATTGGTGAGATTCGATTTGTGGACGACTTGACTGACGCACTATTTGTTTTACAATACCCTGTCCATATGTCAAGTATTTTTGGTAAGGTTGATGAGGAAGAGAGTGACGATGATGACTACGAAGAAGCCTAACACAGATCAAGAGTGGATTCAATTTTATAAAGGTTATAAGGACTCTGAGAGTGAAGAAGGGAGTGGTTTTGGCTATCTAAGCCGAGAGACTCAACTCGAAATCTTCGCTAAGAGTCTTTACTCAATGGCTGTTGGTCGTAACGAATACGGATCCTCCACTTGGCGAAACAATCATACGATGTTGGTAGCTCTCTCCACCTTCTTTAGAAGCAAGCTTATCGGGTACGGTTCATTTGCAACCGTATTCGATAGCCCTTTTAACGATATATACGAAAAAGACCGTCAAGCAGTCATCACGTTTGTTCATGAGTCTGAGAAACAAGCCTATTTTCGTAAGATATACTACGAAACAATCGGTTTAGAAGCAGTTGTATACTGCATGACAGACCTTAATAACCCACCTACACATATGTTAGATTACGACTTTGAGAGTGATAAGATAACCTTTGTATCAAATAACTTTGATCACCATTACTATGTGTGGATCGTTGAAAAAGTCTATCCTGTAGAACGTGACCACCACAAAGTAATTGCTGGTAAATTGTTGTGGGATCTTGCTCATCTATCCAATGAGTATAGAGGTGAAAGACCACACCTTGTTGATCTTGCAGGTAAATCATCTCTCTATGGTGAAGTTCGTGCGGTTACGTTACTAAACCAATTTCTAGGGGATTACTCACTACAAGGAGCCTATTCCGATATTCAAGCTGCGGAAATCAAATTGACGCATGACAATCGCTTCGTTATTTTAGACCCCATTTTCTTAAACGATGAGAATTCTAAAGATTTTGGGTGGAGCTCTGTGGGTGAAGAGACAAGTGGTTATAAAGACCATTGGTTGACCCGTTATCACATGATTAGCACACCTAGTTTGTTGGGCTATTTTGAAGGGATTGCTTACGATGCGGATAGTGATTAAGAAAGACTACGCTGAAGAACTTGACTCTCAAAACTTTATTTGGGCACATAAGGTTTCTGATGTGTATCCATGGAAGTCTTCACTAACGCTTGGACTTGTTCTTAAAGTCCAAGCTAAGAATTGGCGTTATGACGCAGACATTTTCTACTCACCTTATCGACTTGAAGTCTATAGTGAGGATTGGGTGAAGCTAGAAGGTACGCAGGTACGCTTCTCTGAAATGAATTTGGATAGCACCGCTAAGGTGTATGACTGTATGCGCGGTGATTGGGAGTACATTGACCCCGCTACCGATGACCCTGACGAGTTAAAATGGTTAGCCTACTACGAAGAACATGGTGATGATGACGTAATCTTCATCGGTATCGTAAAAGAAGATATGCACTACGCAGGAGATGGTGAAGAATACTTTCGTATGACTGCTGAGAACATGATTGAAACCATCGTGTCTGAAGCTAACGGAGAGTACCAAACCATTTGGGCATCTCTCTATAATGAAGATGGTGATCTTGTTGACTATGAATGTGTCGGGCATGTACATACTTCAAATGAAGTTGAAACAATTGCCGATATGCTTCACACTTTAAAGAAAGACTTCAGTTTACCAGATGATGTGGAGGTAGTGTATGCCTAAAATACCTTTGC
>JACCDU011288573.1_pt1 | contig 12922 bp, 12 predicted proteins | sample 7446081 | NCBI WGS metagenome assembly JACCDU01 (sample SAMN15323447, study PRJNA562643) | freshwater metagenome | isolation source: river surface water | place: USA:Blue River Watershed | collected 2017-08-17 | reverse complement strand
GGCGCATCCTCTTTAGAGCACTTCGGGAGCCAGGGACACGATCTTCATGAACTTCTCGGTACGCAGTTCACGCGTGACCGGGCCGAAGATGCGGGTGCCGATGGGCTCGAGCTTGGCATTGAGCAACACTGCTGCGTTGCCGTCGAATTTAACGAGGGAGCCATCGCCACGGCGAATGCCTTTGGCAGTGCGAACCACCACAGCGCTGTAAACCTCGCCTTTTTTGACGCGGCCACGCGGAGCGGCTTCTTTAATGCTCACCTTGATGATGTCACCCACACTGGCGTAGCGACGCTTGGACCCGCCGAGCACCTTGATGCACAGCACGGACTTGGCGCCGGTGTTGTCGGCAACATCCAACCGAGATTCTGTCTGGATCATTTCAATATTCCCAACTTGTATTCCCCAGCCACCAAAGCAGCGCAAGGAATCAGTCTTGGACCCGTCATCCCTGCTGCGAACCACTCGCAGCGCTTCAGATTGGGCAGATAACCACGCCTCTTTGGAAGGCGAAGCCCTCTATTATCACAAAAACCACCCAGCAGGTCAACTGCTTCTTTCAGATTGGTGGCAGATTTCTCTGGGAATCAAGAAAAGAACCCTAAGGACCACTTTTTTGACGCCCAAGGCACCCACAGGGACCGGCGACAATCACCGCTCTTGTGCAATACCCCTGTCAAAACATGAATTCCGCACTGCAACACATCGCTTTCATCGGCGGCGGCAACATGGCCAGCGCCACCATTGGCGGCCTGATCCGCCAAGGCATGGCGCCCCACCAGATCACCGTGGTCGAACCCTTTGCCGACACCGCCGCCCGACTGACCAAAGACTTTGGCGTGACCGTGCTGCCCGAGGCCGGCCCGGCACTGGCCGCAGCCCAACTGGTGGTTTGGGCCGTGAAACCACAGGTGTTCAAAGAAGCGGCAGGCCCCGTGAGCGCACACACCCGCCAGGCCCTGCACCTGTCGGTGGCGGCCGGCATCCGCACGGACAGCATTTGCGCCTGGCTGGACACCCAGCGCCTGGTGCGCAGCATGCCCAACACACCTGCGCTGGTGGGCCAGGGCATGACGGCGCTTTACGCCTGCCCCGCGGTCAGCGAGGCAGAAAAAGCCAACGTGGAGCAAGTCATTGCCACCACTGGCCAATTCCTCTGGGTGGCGCAGGAATCCCAACTGGACGCGGTCACCGCGCTTTCCGGCTCGGGTCCGGCCTACGTGTTTTTCTTCCTGGAAGCCATGACCGAGGCGGGCGTGGGCATGGGGCTGAGCGCTGAGCAGGCCTATCGTCTTGCGGTGGCCACTTTTTCGGGTGCGTCGTCGCTGGCAGCGGCATCGACCGAACCGCCCGAGGTGTTGCGCCAGCGCGTCACCTCCAAGGGCGGCACCACTTATGCCGCCATCACGGCCATGGAAAACGCCGGCATCAAGCCCGCTTTCGTCCGGGCCATGCAAGCGGCCGAGGCACGCGCCCGCGAACTGGGCGATGAGTTTGGCAAAGCCTGATCACAGGCCGTAACCCAGCACCACCCCTGCGAACACACTGAACCCCAGCCAGTGGTTCAGGCGGAAGGCCTTGAAACAGCCTTCCCGGGTGCGCTGACGGATCAAAAAGTAATGCCACACCACCTGGGCCGCTGCCGCTGCCCAGGCCAGGGCGAACCACAGGTTCTGTCGTGGCACAGGCAACAGCACCACCCAGATCACCAGATAGGCCGCATAAAAGCCCATGATTGCCGGCACGTCCCGGTCGCCCAAGGTGATGGCCGAAGTTTTCATGCCGATTCTCAGGTCGTCGTCGCGGTCCACCATGGCGTATTCGGTGTCGTAGGCCAGCACCCAGAACAGGTTGCCGACCAACAGCACCCAAGCCAGCACCGGCACGCCCCCCTGCACCGCCGCAAACGCCATCGGGATGCCAAAGCTGAAAGCCACGCCGAGCACCGCCTGCGGCATGGACACAAAGCGTTTGGCAAAGGGGTAGATCAAGGTCACCAGCAAAGCAGCGAAAGACCAGTAGACGGTCACAGTGTTGGTGGTCAGCACCAGCCCAAAAGCCAGCAGCGCCAGCACCGCCCCCACCGCCAGCGCCTCGCCCGTGCCGATGCGCCCACTCGTCACCGGCCGCTGGGCCGTGCGTTTGACGTGGCGGTCGAAATCGCGGTCGGCCACATCGTTCACACAGCAGCCCGCGCTGCGCATCAAGATGGTGCCCAGCGTGAACACCAGCACCAGGTGCCAGCCTGGAAAGCCACCCGCCGCCACCCACAAAGCCGCCAGCGAGGGCCACAGCAGCAGCAGCCAGCCGGCAGGCCGGTTCCAGCGGATCAGGTCGAGGTAGAGCTTGAGTTTGTCGTGCATGTCAGGACAAGCGGGTCACGCCCGGCAGCGGGCAGGCATAAATGGCATTGCGCAAGGCGGCAATCGCCTCGTAACGCGTGAAGCTGCGCCGCCAGGCCAGCACCACGCGCCGCGTCGGTGGCGGGCCGCCGTGGGCATCGATCACCGGCAGGTAGCGCACCGGCGCGTCGGTCTTGTTGGCCGCACGCCGCTTGGGTTGCGGCGCCTCGGGCACGGACAGGCGCGGCACCAGGGTGATGCCCATGCCCGCCGCCACCATGTGTTTGATGGTCTCCAGCGACGAGCCCTCAAAGGTCTTGCGGATGCCGTCGGTGTGGTTGGCAAAGCGCGCGAACTCGGGGCAGACTTCGAGCACATGGTCTCGAAAGCAGTGGCCAGCACCCAACAGCAACATGGTCTCGTTCTTCAGGGCTTCAGCAGAAACTTCGGTCTTGGCGGCCAGGGGATGGCCAGCAGGCACGGCGGCCATGAAGGGCTCGTCGTACAGAGGCGCAATCGCCAGTCCCGCATCCGAAAAGGGCTCGGCCAAAATGGCGCAATCGATCTCGCCGGTGCGCAGCATCTCCAGCAGCCGAACCGTCAGGTTCTCCTGCAGCATCAACGGCATCTGCGGAATGGAATGGATGATCTCGCGCACCAAGTCAGGCAGCAAATAAGGACCAATGGTGTAGATCACCCCCAGACGGATGGGGCCGGCCAGCGGGTCCTTGCCGCGCTTGGCAATTTCCTTGATCTCGGCCGCTTGCTCCAGCACGCTCTGGGCCTGGCGCACGATTTCGTCGCCCAGCGGCGTGACCGCCACCTCGGAGGCGCTGCGCTCGAACAATTTCACGTCCAGCTCTTCTTCGAGCTTTTTGATCGCCAGCGACAGCGTGGGCTGCGACACGTGACAGGCCTCGGCAGCCTTGCCGAAATGCTTTTCGCGGGCCACCGCAACGATGTATTTGAGTTCTGTCAGTGTCATGGCCTGACGATTGTAGGAGCGCGCCCCCAGACGCGCCTGACCTCAAGCCTTGAGGTACTCGGCCTTGCCTCCCAGCCAGCGGCCCACATGCCGCTCGGCCAGCACAGGGTGGCGGTCCTGCATGGCCGGCGCCTGTTCGCGCGCCCAGTCCAGCAGTGGCGCATCGAGGTTCAGGTCGGCAAAACGCAAGAGCGGCGCGCCCGATTGGCGCGCCCCCAAAAACTCGCCCGGGCCACGAATCTCCAGATCACGCCGCGCGATTTCAAAGCCATCGTTGGTTTCCACCATGGCGCGCAGGCGTTCGCGCGCGGTCTCGCCCAGACGACCGCTCTCGCCCGTGCCATAAAGCAACACACAGGCCGACGCGGCCGCGCCGCGCCCCACACGCCCGCGCAGCTGGTGCAGCTGGCTCAAGCCAAAACGCTCGGCATGCTCGATCACCATGAGCGAGGCATTGGGCACATCGACCCCGACCTCGATGACCGTGGTGCTCACCAGCACGCCCATTTGGCCGCTGCTGAACGCGTCCATCACCGCTTTTTTCTCGGCCACCGGCATGCGCGAATGCAGCAAACCCACCTCCACACCCGGCAAAGCTTCGCTCAAATCCGCGTGGGTTTGCGTGGCGTTGGTCAGATCGAGTGCCTCGCTTTCTTCAATCAGCGGGCACACCCAGTACACCTGCCGACCCTGCGCCAACTGGGCACCAATGCGCTCGATGATCTCGCCCTTGCGGCTGTCCGAAATCACCCGCGTCACGATGGGGGTGCGCCCCGGCGGCAACTCGTCGATCACCGACACGTCCAGGTCCGCGTAGTAACTCATGGCCAGCGTGCGCGGGATCGGCGTGGCGCTCATCATCAGCATGTGCGGCTCCATGCCATCGTCCTGCATCTTGCTGCGCAGGGCCAAGCGCTGCGCCACACCAAAGCGGTGCTGCTCGTCGATCACGGCCAAGGCCAGGTTCTTGAATTTCACCTGCTCCTGAATCACCGCGTGCGTGCCCACCACCAACGCGGCATCGCCGGATTCGATCAGCGCCAGCATGGCGGCGCGCTCTTTCTTTTTCTGGCTGCCGGTAAGCCAGGCCACCTTCACCCCCAGGGGCTCCAGCCACCCCACCAGCTTGCCAAAGTGCTGCCCAGCCAGGATTTCGGTGGGCGCCATCAGCGCGCACTGCCAGCCCGCGTCGATCGCCACCATGGCCGCCAGCGCAGCCACCACGGTCTTGCCCGCCCCCACATCGCCCTGCAAGAGGCGGTGCATCGGCACTGAGCGCGCCAGGTCTTGTGCGATCTCATCGCCCACACGCTGTTGCGCTGCCGTCAAGGCAAAGGGCAAGGCCGCCAGCAAACGGGCATGCAAGCCCTGCGACTGCAGGTGCAGCACGGGCGCTCGCAAGTGGTCGCGCTCTCGTTTGGCGCTCAGTTGTGACAGTTGTTGTGCCAGCAGCTCCTCGCACTTGAGGCGCACCCAGGCGGGGTGGCTCTTGTCCTCCAGCGTGGGCAGCGCCACATCGGGCGTGGGGTGGTGCAAGAACTGCAGCGCCTGGCGCAGCGTCCAGGCCCCGCGGCGCTCCGGCCATGTCAGCTCAGGCGGCAGGGTCTCACTCAGGTCGGCATGGTTCAGGCCATTGACCACCGCACGCCGCAAATACGCCTGCGGCAACCCCGCCACGGTCGGGTACACCGGCGTCAAGGCCTTGGCCAGCTCGCCCCCGGCCGTCTTGAAGCTGGGGTGCATCATGGCCAAACCCATGAAACCGCCACGCACCTCACCCCGAATGCGCAAACGGTTGCCCACGGCCAGCGCTTTTTGGTGTGAGGGGTAGAAGGTGAAGAAGCGCAGCACGCACGTGTCGCTGCCATCGTCCACCGTCACCAGCAACTGGCGGCGCGGCTTGAATGTCACCTCGCATGCCGTCACCGTGGCCTCGATCTGCACGGTGTCGCCATCGCGCGCATCGCGCAGCTTCACGATCCGGGTTTCATCTTCGTAGCGCAGGGGCAGGTGCAAAGCCAGATCGATGTCGCGCACCAGGCCCAGCTTGTGCAAGGCCTTTTGCGGGGCAGACAGTTTGGCAGACGAGGCAAGAGGGGCCGGCATGGCGCCATTGTGCCGTCAACATCGGCACCCAGACGGCCTGGCCTGGCCGCCGTCGGCGCTCACTTGGCTTGCGATTTTTTCGCTGCCGCCGTCACCGCCATGGCGGTCACCACTTCGCGCACCGTCTTGCGGTCTGGCACGGGCAAGGTGAGGTAGCGGCTGATCATTTCGCGGTCGGCCATGTCCAGCGGCTCGCACTCCCCTTCCACCGCATGCACCACGCCCGTGGTTTTGCCAAAGCGCAACTCATCGGGGCTGACCTGCAGCCACTCGGCCAACACCACCAGCTTGTCTTGCGTGGGAATGGCCAGGCCCAAGAGCCAGTTGCGGGCGGTGTGCGGCGTGATGCTGCGGCCCCAGTACCGCATGTTGAACTCGTTGGCGACCACGGTGGGAGAAGGACGCACCCCGCCAGCCTGCAGCGCACGGCGCAGGCGCTCAGCAAAGGCTTGGGTTTCTGGGATGTGGCTCATGTTCAAATTGAAACTTTATTATTCATTTTATACACACTCACCCGCACCCAGGCGTCAGGGTCGAGCCAAATGACCCCGCTAAGATGCGGCGATCCATTTCCTTGCATTGAAGAAAGCACCCACATGAGCATCCAAACCGTAGGCATCATCGGCGCCGGCACCATGGGCAACGGCATTGCGCAGGCGTGCGCCGTGTCAGGCGTGAACGTCGTCATGGTCGACATTTCCGACGCGGCCGTGGCCAAGGGCCTCGCCACCGTGGCGGGCAGCCTGGACCGCCTGGTCAAGAAAGACAAAATCTCTGAAGCCGACAAGGCCGCCGCGCTGGCCCGCATCCAAGGCAGCACCAGCTACGACGACCCCAAAGGGGCCCAGCTCGTGATCGAAGCCGCCACCGAGAACCACACGCTCAAGGTCAAAATCCTGCAGCAGCTCGACGGTTTGCTGGCCCCGAACGTGCTCATCGCGTCCAACACCTCGTCGATCTCGATCACCCAGCTGGCCGCCGCCACGCAGCGTGCCGACCGTTTCATCGGCATGCACTTCTTCAACCCGGTGCCGATGATGGCGCTGGTCGAGATCATCCGCGGCCTGCAAACCAGCGACGCCACGCACGACGCCGTGCACGACCTGGCCCTGGCCCTGGGCAAGACGCCCATCACCGTGAAAAATGCGCCAGGCTTTGTGGTCAACCGCATCCTCGTGCCCATGATCAACGAAGCCTTCTTCGTGCTGGCCGAAGGCCTGGCCGAACCCGAGGCGATCGACGCCGGCATGAAGCTCGGCTGCAACCAACCCATCGGCCCGCTGGCCCTGGCCGACATGATCGGCCTGGATGTGTGCCTGGCCGTGATGGAGGTTTACCTCAAGGAGTTCGGTGACAGCAAGTACCGCCCCTGCCCGCTGCTCAAGGAAATGGTCGCCGCCGGCCGCCTGGGCCGCAAGACCGGCCAGGGCGTTTACAGCTACTGAAGCCGCCACCGGAGGTGCGGGCGGCGCGGGCGCTTCAGCGCGGGCGCCGCAGCTCGCCCACCTCCTGGCGCAAGCTGTGCAGCTCTTCACGCAAGACCCGCAGTTCGTGCAGCAGTTCCTTTTCAATCGCACGCTCCTCGGCTTCCACTTCTTTTTCGACAAAGATCGCCGACAGCGAAGCAGTGACCAGGGACAGCACCGCCAGTCCCAGCAACACCACCAGCACCGAGAACATGCGCGAAGCCGTGGTGTGCGGGATCACATCGCCATAACCTACGGTGGCGGCTGTGGTGAACGCCAGCCACAAGCCGTCCCCCAGGTTGTTGATGCGCGGATCGATCAACCAGAACCCCAGCCCACCGAGGCCCAAAATCGCCACCGCCAGCAACAGCGAATAGATCAAGCCACGGCGAATCAACAGATCTATGCGTTTTTTGCGAACTTTCATAAATGTGATTTTCGCGCAACCCATTCCCCCAGTCACGGCCCTTCAACACAAGCGCTGCAAGCTGGCCATCAGCCACCTGCGCCAAGATGAACGCCCACGGAGAAGATCATCATGAAATGGGCCTTGCTTTCTGACATCCACGCCAACATCCAGGCCCTGCAGGCCTGCGCAGCGCACGCCACCCGCCAGGGCGCGGAGCGCTGGGCCGTGCTGGGTGATCTGGTCGGCTATGGCGGCGACCCTTTGCCGGTGGTCGAGCAGGTCATGCGCTGGCACGCCGAGGGCGCCTGCGTGCTGCAAGGCAACCACGACGCCATGGCCGTGACCCCGCCCCAGGCCGAGGCCAGCCTGGGTGCGAGCACGGCGGCCTGGACCTACCAGCAACTGCCCCCGGCCTGCCGCCGCTTCCTGGCCCACCTGCCCATCACGCAGCGCTTTGACCACATGCTGCTGGTCCACGCCAGCGCCCACCACCCCAAGGAATGGCGCTACGTCGACAACGAGCGCGCTGCCCGCCAGTGCCTGGACGCGGCGGTGCAAGGGGAACAGAGCACCCACGTTTTTGTGGGCCATGTGCATGAGCAAACCCTGTATTACCAGGGCAGCGGCCAAAGCCTGATGCCCTTCACCCCCACCGCCGGTGTGCCCGTACCGGTGCCCCGCCACCGCTCCTGGGTGGCCACCGTCGGCTCTGTCGGCCAGCCGCGCGACGGTGACCCGCGCGCCATGTACGCCCTCTACGACGACGTGGCCGGCCGCCTGACCTTCCACCGTGTGCCCTACGACCACGCCGCAGCGGCGGCGGCCATCCGGCGTGCCGGTCTGCCCGAGTACTTCGCCACCCGGCTGGAGGAAGGCCGGTGAAGCTGCTCGAACCCGGCACCCTGATCGACGGCTTCGAGGTCGGTCGCTGCATCCATGCCGGGGGCATGGCCCATATTTACGAGGTGCAGCACGCCCCCGGCACCAACGGCCACCGGCGCGAATCCGAATTTCCGATGGCCATGAAAATCCCGCGCATGACGGCGGGTGACGGGGCCGAGACCATCCTCAGCTTCGAGGTCGAACTGATGATCATGCCGGCGCTCACCGGCCCGCACGTGCCGCGCTTCGTGGCCGCAGGCGACCTCAGCCGCCTGCCCTACCTGGTGATGGAATACATCGAAGGGCAGACGCTGGAACACTGGCTGGAGGGTGCGCAGCCGTTGGAGGCGCAAGAGATCGCCCGCCTGGGCGCCGCAGTGGCCAAGGCCGTGCACAGCCTGCACAAACAGAACGTCTGCCACCTCGACATCAAGCCCGCCAATGTGCTGATCCGCCCCAACGGCAGCGCGGTGTTTCTGGACTTCGGCCTCTCGTGCCACGCCCACTACCCCGACCTGCTGGCCGAGGAGTTCCGCAAGGCGGTGGGGTCGCCCATCTGGATCGCCCCCGAGCAGGTGGTGGGCGTGCGCGGCGACCCGCGCAGCGATGTGTTCGCCATCGGAGTCATGCTCTACCAACTGGCCACGGGCGACACCCCGTTCGGCGAACCTTCCACCCAGGCAGGCATGCGCCAACGGCTGTGGATGGACCCGGTGCCCCCGCGCCAGCGCCGACCCGATCTGCCCGAGTGGCTGCAGGAGGTCATCCTGCGCTGCCTGGAACCTGAAGCAGACCAGCGTTACGGCTCGGCCTCGCTGCTCGCCTTCGACCTGGCCAACCCCGACCAGATCACCGTCACCGCACGCGGCCGGCAGACCGAAGGCACCGGCTTCTGGACCCATTTCAAGCGCTGGCTGCGCGCTGCCGGCAAGCATTACCAGCCTTCGCCGCTGCCCTCGCGGCGCATCGAAGAGGTGCCGATCGTGATGGTCGCCATCCCCCACCACGACGTGACCGACGCCACCCTGTTTTCGCTGCGCGAAGCGGTGGCGCGTTCCCTGGGCTTGCGCCCCGGCGCCCGGCTGGCCTGTGTCACCGTGGTCTCGCCAGGCGAAGCCAGCACCACCGACAGCGAGCGCAGCGAAACCACACTGCGCCGCCAGCACATCACCCGTCTGAAGCAGTGGGCCGAGCCGCTGGACCTGACCCGGCACCAGGCCTCTTTTCATGTGCTCGAATCGGGCGACGTGGCCGAAGCGCTGCTGCGCTACGCCGAAAGCAACCACGTGAACATGATCATCCTGGGCGCAGCCACCCATGGCCTGCAGATGCAGCGCTTTGTGGCCACCGTGCCCATCAAGGTGGCCATGGAAGCGCCTTGCACCGTCATCCTGGTGAAGCAAAACCTGCCCTTTGAAGCCCTGGGCGAGTGAGCGGAGCCAGCGGGCCTGGGCCGCATGCGCTAACCTCAGCGCATGACGCAACACCCCCATCGCCTGACCGACCTCATCGGGTCCCGCCACCCCTTGCTGCAAGCCCCCATGGCGGGCGCACAAGGCTCGCCCCTGGCGCTGGCCGTGTGCGCGGCAGGCGGCGTGGGCGCGCTGCCCGCCGCCATGCTGGCCCCGGATGCCCTGCAGGCTGAATTGCAAACCCTGCACGAGCGGGCAGAGGGCCCCTGGAACGTCAACTTCTTCTGCCACACCCCACCCGAACCCGATGCGGCCCACGAGGCCCGCTGGCGCGAAGCGCTGCAACCGTTCTACGACGAGGCAGGCCTCGACCCCGCCGATGTGCCTGCCGGCGCGGGGCGTGTGCCGTTCTCGCACGCGGTGGCCGACGTGGTCGAACCCTTTGCCCCACCTGTGGTCAGCTTCCATTTCGGCCTGCCCGCGCCCGACCTGCTGGCCCGCGTCAAGGGCTGGGGCAGCGTGGTGCTGTCCTCGGCCACCACGGTCGAGGAAGCCCGCTGGCTGCAAGCCCATGGCGCAGACGCCATCATCGCCCAGGGGCTGGAGGCCGGTGGCCACCGTGGCATGTTCCTCACCCACGAGTTGGGCACGCAAGTGGGCACGATGGCCTTGTTGCCGCAGATCGTCGCCGCCGTGCAGGTCCCGGTGATCGCCGCGGGCGGCATCGCCAGCGCGGCGGGCGTGCGCGCCGCCATGGCCCTGGGCGCCGCCGGCGTGCAGGTGGGCACCGCCTACCTGTGCTGCCCCGAAGCCAGCACCAGCACGCTGCACCGCAGCGCCCTCATGAGCGAGGCAGCACGCCACACCGAGTTGACCACGCTGTTCAGCGGCCGCCCGGCGCGGGGCATCGTCAACCAGCTGATGCGCAGCCTCGGGCCCCTGAACCCTGCCGCGCCGGCCTTTCCTCTGGCCACCGCTGCCGTGGCGCCGCTGCGCGCGCACTTTGAGGCACTGGGCCGCACCGACTGCACCCCGCTGTGGTCCGGCCAGAACGCCAGTGGCTGCCAGGCCATTGCGGCAGGCGAGTTGACCGCCGCGCTGCTGCGCGGTTTCGACTGAAGACCCAGCCCCCACGCCCGGCTGACGCGCCCTAGCCCATGCGCCGGTTCAGCCAGCGCTTGAGTCCCGCTACATCGCTGGCCTGCGCCAGCCCGGTTTCGAGGGCTTCCACCTCGGTCTGCAGCGCCTGCACCTGGGCTTGCAGATGGGCCTGCAGGCTGGCGGCGTTGGCGCTCACGCCCTCGGGCAATCGGTGTTCCAGCGCCAGGTCACGCTGGCGCGCGGCGCGTTCTCGCTCCAGTTCGGCCACCTGCTGTTTGAGCAGCAGGGTGAGCGCCGCGAGTTTGTCGTCGGGCGTGCGGGCCAGGGCTTCGGGCGGCACCAGGGCGGCGCGCTGCTGGACCTGCATCAAGGTCACCAAGTCCTTGCGCTCGTAAGCCGCGTTGGCCTCGCTCATGAGTTCGGTCTTGTGCCGGCGCAGGGCTTCGTCGGGCTCCCGGTCAGGGTGCAGGGCGCTGGCCAGTTGGCGAAACAGCCGGCGCAACTGGGTGTCGGCATCGCTTTGCTGCTCGGCCAGCTGCTGCGCGGCCGCGCTGGCCGGGCGCCGCGCCTGGCGGGCCTGGGCGCGGGCCTGCTTTTTTTCTCGGGCGGCATCGCGCTCGCCGTGCCACTGGGCGCGGGCGGCCTGCCACAGGTCTTGCACGCTGGCCTTGTCGCCCGCGCCTTGCAGCTGCGCCCCCAGCATGGCTTCGAGCTGCTGGCGCAGCGCCTGCGCGGCCGACTGGCGTTTGTGGGCCAGTGTTTCGCGGCTGTGGCGGTCGTGCAGGGCCGCCATGTCGGCTTCGCCAACTTCGGCCAGGGCCTGGGCGTGCTCGCACAACAGGGCCGTGGCCGCGCTGCGGTGGCGCGGCCTCAGAGCACCGTCGGGCGCTTCTTGCGCACCGAGGTGCGCGTCCAGCACCAGCGCCCAGGCGCGGCGGGCCGCGCGTTCGCGCTGTTGCAAAGGCTGGAGCCAGCGCTGGCGCTCGGTGCGTTGCTGCTGGGCCAGCGCATTGAGCTGCGCCAGCTGGCCGCGCAGCGTGTCCACCCGCTGGAGTTGCAGGTTGTAGGCGCGCGCCGCGCCAGACAGCGGCACGGCTTCGGGCGGCAGCACACGCAGGGGCGCTGCTTCGGCAGCGGGCGGAACAACAGGGGAACGACGGGAGGCCACGGGAAGGTCAAGCAATGCGGTGCGCCACTATAGAGGCTGGACGGCGCCACGCGGCACAATCGCCGCATGGCCAAAGACAAGACCCTTTTCACCTGCAACGAATGTGGCGGCAGCACGCCGCGCTGGCTGGGCAAGTGCCCCAGCTGCGGCGCCTGGAACAGCCTGGTGGAAACGCTGGCCGAGCCGGCGGGCGGCAAGAACCGCTTTGGCAGCGCCCTGGCGCAAGGCCTGGCGCCGGCGTCGGAGATCATGCCGCTGTCGCAGATCGAGGCCACCGATGTCGATCGCCACCCCACCGGCCAGGAAGAACTGGACCGCGTGCTGGGCGGGGGCATTGTGGAAGGGGGCGTGGTGCTGATCGGCGGCGACCCGGGCATCGGCAAGTCCACCTTGCTGCTGCAGGCGGTGGACGCGTTGCAGCGTGCGGGCCTGGACACGCTGTATGTGACAGGCGAGGAAAGCGGCGCGCAGGTGGCCTTGCGCTCGCGCCGGCTGGGGCTGACAGGCTCGCAGGTGCCGGTGCTGGCCGAAATCCAGCTCGAAAAAATCCTGGCCACGCTGCAGGCGCGCGCGCCCCGCGTGGCCATCATCGACTCGATCCAGACCGTGTATTCGGACCAGCTCACCAGCGCACCCGGCTCGGTGGCGCAGGTGCGCGAATGCGCGGCACACCTCACGCGCGCGGCCAAGGCCAGCGGCACCGCCATCGTGCTGGTCGGCCATGTGACCAAGGAGGGCGCGCTGGCCGGCCCGCGCGTGCTGGAGCACATGGTGGACACGGTGCTGTACTTCGAGGGCGACACGCACAGCAGTTTTCGCCTGATCCGCGCCATCAAAAACCGCTTTGGCGCCGTCAACGAGATCGGCGTCTTCGCCATGACCGAAAAAGGCCTGAATGGTGTGACCAACCCCAGCGCCATCTTTTTGAGCCAGCACAGCGAGCCGGTGCCCGGCAGCTGCGTGATGGTCACGCTCGAAGGCACGCGCCCCATGCTGGTCGAGATCCAGGCGCTGGTCGATTCGGGTGGCCCGAGCCCGCGCCGCCTGTCGG
>JACCDU011172378.1_pt1 | contig 12939 bp, 9 predicted proteins | sample 7446081 | NCBI WGS metagenome assembly JACCDU01 (sample SAMN15323447, study PRJNA562643) | freshwater metagenome | isolation source: river surface water | place: USA:Blue River Watershed | collected 2017-08-17 | reverse complement strand
CTGTCGACCCTTGCATCAATGCATCTTTGATTCTGAAAATACGATCCCATTTTGGTGTCTTGATATATTCCATCAATTCTTCGTTCTTCATCAAACTCTTTCCGTAATAACCTAAACCTATTGCTTCGTTCTCTAATGATTGACAAGCTTTCTGAATCGCTTCTGTAAAGCTTCTTCCAATAGCCATTACTTCTCCCACACTCTTCATTTGTAATCCTAATGTATCATTGGCACCTTTGAATTTATCAAAGTTCCATCTTGGCACTTTCACAATCACATAATCTAATGCTGGTTCAAAATAAGCAGAAGTAGTTTGTGTGATTTGATTTTTTAATTCATCTAAGTGATATCCGATAGCCAACTTAGCTGCAATTTTTGCAATTGGATAACCAGTTGCTTTAGATGCCAATGCAGATGATCTAGATACACGTGGATTAATTTCAACTGCAATCAATTCTTCTGTTTCTGGATTCAATGCAAACTGCACATTACATCCGCCAGAAAAATTACCTAAGCTACGCATCATCAACATTGCTTTGTTACGCATTTCTTGGAATGCGGTATCACTCAATGTCATTGCTGGTGCTACTGTGATTGAATCTCCTGTATGTACACCCATTGGGTCTAAGTTCTCTACTGTACAAATGATCACCACATTATCTGCCTGGTCTCTTAATAATTCTAATTCATATTCTTTCCATCCCAACACGGCTTTCTCTACTAATACTTCATGCATTGGAGATGCCTTTAATCCTTTCTCTAAGGCTGCGTCTAACTCACTTGCATCATGCACAAAACCTCCTCCTGTTCCACCTAAAGTAAAAGAAGGACGGATTACTAGTGGGAAGCCAATCACTTGTGCAAATTCTTTTCCTTCTAAAAAACTATTCGCTACTCTACTTGGTGCCACGGCCATACCGATCTTCACCATCAATTGTCTAAATAACTCTCTGTCTTCTGCAGTATTGATGGCTGCTACATCCACACCAATCATTCTACAATTGTATTGTTCCCAAATGCCTAATTCGTCTGCTTCTTTACAAAGGTTCAAAGCAGTTTGTCCTCCCATGGTTGGTAAGACGGCATCTATTTGGTTCTCTTGTAAAATTTGTTCAATGCTTTCGATTGTCAAAGGCAATAAATACACTTTATCTGCCATCATTGGATCGGTCATGATGGTTGCAGGATTGCTGTTGATTAAGATTACTTTAATTCCTTCCTCTCTTAAAGATCTTGCAGCTTGTGATCCGGAGTAGTCAAATTCGCAGGCTTGGCCAATGATAATGGGTCCAGAACCTACTATTAATACCGATTTGATGGATGTGTCTCTAGGCATGTCTACAAAAATATAAATTGCGCAAATCTATTAATTTTTAGTCGCATTCGGGTGATATTAACCCAAACAATTTTCTCCTTTTAAATCCGTATCTTCACCACAATACAAAATCTTATGGCAGTTATCAAAGAAGGCGCTAAAGCACCTGCATTCAAAGGGGTAGATCAACATGGTAAAACGGTTTCTATTGCCGATTTTAAAGGTCAAAAGCTAGTTTTATACTTTTACCCAAAGGATGATACACCGGGTTGTACTGCTCAGGCTTGTAATTTGCGTGATAATTATAAGAAATTGATTAAGAAAGGGATAGCAATCCTTGGCGTGAGTGTGGATTCAGTGGCTTCTCACGTTAAATTCATCGAAAAATACGACTTACCCTTCTCTTTGGTGGCAGACGAAGACAAGAAAATAGTAGACAAATACAATCTTTGGGGCCAAAAGAAGTTCATGGGCAAGACCTATATGGGGACGACAAGAACAACTTTCTTAATTGATGAGGCAGGAATGGTCCAACACATTATAGAAAAACCTGATACAAAAGATCATACTGCCGAAATCCTAGCTATTACAGGCTGGTAGTTTTTATAAAGTAAGTAGTAAAATTTTGAACACATGACAATGTCTGTTTTCCCTAATTTATACTTTTCTATTGCTGTTTTATCGATCATCGCATTCATCGATGTATTTGTCAAGTTTAAGAATGGCTTTGTTTTAAAATCATTTTTTTTACTACTACCTTTTTCAATTGCGATGGTAGCGTTGATTAATTCTTTTAACGCAATTCAATTTGTCTACTTTATTGCTTTTTTCAAGTCCTGTATGGCTATTTCTTTATTGAATATTTTCTCGTTTTTATATTTTCCAAAATTTAAAAATTGGACATTGTCTTTTTCATTAGTGATGCTTTTGGTGGTGTTGTTTTTAACCTTAGTTAATAACAATGTATTTCCAACAACTCAGTTCATTAATCAATTTAAATATGTATCAATTGATCCTAATTTAAACATTAAGACACCTCCAATCATAAGACTGATAAGGCTTTCCTTCCTTTTCATAGTGGCTTCTCATTTGATTTACTTTTGGTATGTTATCTCGAAGAAACTGAATTTGAACAATTTATATTATGCTAAAATTAGAACTTGGACCAATTTTATTTTTGCTTTAACTGTCATTGTCATTGTGTCAAATATTGGTATCGCATTTACAAAAGATCGCGATTTTTGGGTGAATAGTTTAACGGTTTCCATGTGTTTTTATTTATTACTATTGATATTAAAAAGACCCACTTTTTTAAATACTTCTGCTAAAAAAATTGCCTTCGGACATAAGTTTAATATCGAGGAAGAATCAGAGATAAATGAACTCATTTTTCAAACTCTTTTTTTAGAACAAAAATACTTTACAAAAAAAGACGCTTCTTTAGATGGCCTTGCCTTATTAATGGATGTACATCCAACCCGAGTAGCAAATTATATTGTAAAAACTTATGATATGACATTTGGAGAGTTAGTCAACAAGAATAGGGTGAATTACTTTTTTGAAATTGTACAGAAGCCGGAATTTCAAAATTTCACGATTGATGCCTTGGCGAGAGAAGTTGGATTTAGTTCCAGACAACACCTTAACAAGCCATTCAAAAAGTTTCATGGCGGGAATCCTTCCGATCTTTTGGCCATTAATACTGTCGATAGTTAAGCAATTTCAAGGCCTCGATTTAGGCAATTTCCTAAAATTTTAACAGGTTTATTCTAAAAAACAAGCATAAAATGCCCCAAAAAACACTACATTTTTGGGCAAAATTTATCAATTTAAAGTCATTTTAATATAAAATATAAATAAAAAATATTTTATATTAAAATGATAATCAATGAATCATATTTAGTTACATCGTATTTTCTCTATTTGCCCCCCTTTTTTGGTATACTATAAGTCATGCTCGATATTGTAGACTGTTATCTAACAATCTACTTTTATGAAAAAAAAGAAACTAGACATTTTTAACCTTTTTTACAGTGGTGCAGCTGTGGTTATCTTAATTGGTGTAATTGCAAAATTATTGGAGTGGCCAGCCCAAGATTTGCTGATTACCCTAGGGTTGAGTATTGAAGCTGTGGTTTTTGGTGTTTCGGCTATCAAATTCGTAGAAGTAGAAGAAAAGAAAGATGTTGCGACAGAAGCGACTTTGGCTAAAGTGGCTGACGGGTTAGGAAATCTTGCTGCAGGTTCTGGTGGCGGAAACGGTTCTGGAACGGGTTCGGGATCCGGCTCAGGTACGGGTGACACTTACGTAAATATTCAAACAGGGACGAGTGGTTCTTATCCTGAAGCACCAAGCTCCAATAATAAATTAAAAATAGCTTCTACAAGCTATCCTGATTCTAATATTGCCATTGATATTCAGGCACCTTCATACGATGATGCAGGATCTCAAACGACGCATTATGTTCAACCATCTAATAATTCTAATGGCTTAAATTCATCAAACACATTGTGGCAATTAGAGCAATTAGATATTTTGAGTCTTTCAAAAGATTTATTCTATCAACCAGATTGGATCAGGTTATCCACGGAAGAATATGCTCAGATTACAAGTTTATTTAAAACTTTGTTTAACAAGAAAGTGCCTACAAAAGAATCTCTTCCTTTCTTAGCTCAGTTCCCTGTTAAAATCCCAGTGCCTGAGATAGCTGAATTGGAATTGGTTAAGTCAACTACTTTGGAAGCAAATGATGTTGAAGTTTTGTGTAAAGCATTCGAAATCATGAGAGCAACTAATTTGTTTGAATATTTCATCTTAGAAATGGTTGGTCCTGAAATTAATATTAGAACGAAACAGCCAAAAGAAACAATCATCTTTGGTGGTGAGGAAGAATCAATTTTAACGCATTGTCAGTCGTTCTATAAAAATGATTTGATTATCAGTCCTAATGTGGAGTGCTTGAAATCAATTATTAAATTAAAAGAGCAGTTCTTAGTTGATTATTTAATTCAAAAAGTGGATGTTAAAAATGATGCTGAATTAATTTCACTTGCAGAATTACTTGGAAACAAACAAGATGAAACAAAGAAAAAACTTATCAGTAAGTTTAAGAAAATTAAATACAATGCTCAATCAGAATCTGGTTATGTGTATTTAAAAACTTTAGCAAAATTAGCTGCTACATTTACAGACCAAGCTGCAGCTCAAGAGTTAATTACAAAAATCACAGAAATCGAAGTAAACGATTCATTAACTATTACGACAGCCGATGTTGTTAATAGCTATTCTGACATCATTTACTTTGGAGCGAAAAATGAATACAATGTGGTATTGAAAGATATTTTTGTGAATGGCGAGTTAGATAATTTAAACTACTTTAATGAATTGATTGAAAAATTATCTAATGATGGAGTTGCTCATAAGTCTAAACTTTCAGAATTGTTTATGCTTAAAGAACATGATTCTAAAAATGATATTTTCAATAAACTAAATTATCATTTAGCTAAAACCAATACGGTTGCAAGTGGTGCACAATTGGCATTTAATTTATTATACAAGCAGTACAGTTAATTTATAAATTCTAGTATATGGCCGAAGGACACGTAGACGTCAAAAGATACCAGATTATAAGTCTTTTGTACATCGTATTTATTTGCTTTTCTGTAATTAATATCAAAATATCGGTATTGGATTCTAATATCTATACCATTAAGTCTTTTCAATCCTTAGAAAAAGAAGAATTAAAAAAAGTTGCGATTAGTAATAAAATTATTAACGACAACCTTTCATTAATTAATAATAGTCCTAAAGCGGTTAGCTATTTAAAAATCAGATCAAGATTAGTTAAGAGCTATGAGGTTGTGAATGGTGTTATTCAGCACGTTGATAGTGAATTCAAAAAAGAGAATACAGATATATTCAAACAATTTAATAGTAGAAACTTAGTTGAGAAAATCTTAAAAAGCGAAAAAGGTGTTGGCTTGTTAGAGAAGGATTTATTTGAGTTATCCGACTTTATAAAAAAATCTCCTTTTAAACTTGAAGCGTCTTTGGATGAAGTGATCCCGCTAAAAAAGACAGTTACAACAATTAAAGGCAAGGATGAAGATTGGCAGTATTATTTATTCATGCACAAGCCAACAGCTATCAGTTACATGCAGTTGGAGCGAATTAAATTATTGATTACAAAAACACAATTGTTATATCAAGAAGCAGCATTGGCCGAGATTGGATATATGCCAACCTATTTCTCTCAGTTCAATCCAAAATTATATGTACTTAAGGCGTCTGTAAAAGAATACAAGGAAGAGGATATTATTAAGCCAGGTCAGAAGGTTGTGAATATTACAGACGAAGTGTATGATGAATTATTTAAAAAGATTTTAAATTCATTACACACCGAAAATATTTTTGTAGGCTTGAACAATACCTTATTAAGGGACTTTGATTTTATGATGGGGAAAGACTTTGATGTGGATATTACTCCTAAGGTAAATCTAGTGAAGGGAGATAATAACTACAAAGTGGTTTTTAATAGAACTGGAGAATATTTACTACGTTTTTATGACTTAAGAAGTGTCAATAAAAAAGTGCTTTTTGAAAAAAGAATCATGGTGAATCCAATTCCTGACCCTGTCGTTAGAGTAAAAGGAGACAATTTAAGTAGCTATACTATTAGTGTGAAAGATTTACTTGCTTCTGAAAGATTAGAGGCGAAATTAGAAATCAATAATTTAAACTTTTTCCCAGGACGTATCAATAGCTTTAAGGTGATCCGTATTCATAATGGCAAAGAGGAAGAATCAGTAAGCAATTATGGTGAGCTATTCCAGTCACCTACTCAAAAGGTTTTAGGTGGATTAAAGAAGAATGACTTATTGATATTCGACAATGTAAATATTTCTCTAATTGATGGTTCTACAAGAACTTCTGCGCCAATTATTTATAAAATCATTGATTAATGAAAAGGTTTTTTGGATTCTTTTTTTTACTATCTCTAACTTTTAGCAAATTAATTGCGCAAGACACCCTTGCCGGCAACTATGATCAATTGACTATTGCGACAGGGAAGCATGTTATTAAAGATGTTGTAACTGTAAAAGGAAAGTTAGTGGTTGAGTCAGGTGCTTCAATTGAGTTTATTGAACCTGGTGTCTTGGTTTGCGAGAGTGGGGTAGAAATGACCGGTCGTAATCTTGATATTTTATTGTTTGGAAAAAATAAATATGAAGGAGCGGGTTTGATTATAAAAAACGTTGACAATAATTCAGTGAACATTAACAATGTTGTTTTTTCAGGATTGCAATTACCTATATTTTTTGACTTTGGTTGGAAAAGAACTAGTGTAGCGATTAATAATAATCATTTTATTGGCAATATTGGAAAGATCTCTGTTATACAGGTTTTAAACCCCCCTTTCAACTTTAATCAATCGGAAGATTTTATCAACTTTAGTATTTCAAATAATTTATTTACTGGTAATAATGCTGCTTTGTATTTTGAAGATCTAAAAAGCGATCATGTCAAATATGAGATCAATAACAATGCCTTTGTAAATAATTCGGTATATGGATTTAAAAACTATAACATTTCTACTAATTTGATTTATGGTCGAGTAGATCAATTGTTTTCCAAGTATAGTGCTAAATTTTCTGGCAACTCTTTTGTATCCAATAACCTTATTGATAATTTAAGTGACACGATTGTACATGTTGCAAATTTTGGGGTGTATGGTACGGACAAGAATTTTGATTTAACGAATAATTATTGGGGAACAAACATTAAAGCCGAAGCATTTAAAGGCATTTATGATCAAACCTTAAATTATAACTCTCCTAAAATTAATATCGAACCTTTTTTAGCTTCTCCAGATGCAAAAGCACCAGCCCATGTGTATTCTATTTTAAATGGCGAGACAGACCTTGAGATACCAGATTCTATAGTTGTAAAAGAAAGCTTTAAGTCCTTTAAACTATTATCAAATAATAAGTTAGATTTTAATAAGCTTAAACTAGACTATACGTTTTTTAAAGATGATAGCACCTTAAAGAAAACGGATACAACATTGTCTTTTTCAATTCAAGCAGTGAATGACCTTTCCAATAAAATTACAATCACGAAGACTGCTAATAGTTCAAAGAAAACGGGCTATTATAATTTATCAGGTATTCTTGATGTAAATGGTAAAGCAACACCAGAAATAAAAGTCGGCTATGCTAATTATTTAAAAGATTTAAGACGTAGAAAATTAATTGCCGAGTTAATTAAAGAAAAGAAAACAGAAGATAGTCTCAAGACGCCCCCTAGGGAATTAGACTCTTTAAAAAATATTTTCCAAAAAATAGAAGCACCATTAAAAAGCAAACTTGAAGTGGGTTTATTAAGTGGAGGTGCAATCTTCACTGGAACAATTAGTAATAAGAACTTATTTAGTAATGACATGAATTTGTATAATGCACTTCAGGTAAACTATACAATCTATTCTAATTTAAGTGCTTCACTTACTGTTGCAAGTTTTAAATTAAGCAATTCTGATTTATTGTCAAATAATAACGATCAAATTGCGCGTGGCATGAAGTTTAGTACTTCTATGCTAAGTTTCTCTCCTTCCGTTCAGTATGATTTTGTTGATAATCGTTTGTATTCTAAAGCAAGAAGAATTAGACCATCTATTGGCTTTGGTTTAGATGTTGCAATGTTCAATCCTACTGCTATGTATAAAGGGAAAGAATATAATTTACAACCATTGGGTACAGGTGGTCAATTTATTGATAGTGCAGGCAAGCCATATTCATTAATGGCGCTCGGATATTTCTTTCATTTTAAAGTTAAATACCAATTGTCAAGATTCAATAGTGTAGGTATTCATTTTTCTTATCACAGAAGCATGTCTGATTACTTAGATGATGTAGGACCAGACCCTTATCCAAATGCTTTGACCTTACTTGAAAAAACTAAAAATGATGCAGCTGCCGCAGTTTATTTTTCAAATCCAACGTCAAGATCAGTAACAAATGGACAATTAAGAAATAGTCCTACAAAACCATCGGATGGCTGGGTAAACTTTGGTATTTTCTTTTCGAGGAGATTATTTAAATAGTTAGCAATACACATGAAACAGATTTTTAAAAACAGTATGCGTCCTATTTTAACATTATTAAGTTTTATCTTTTTACTTGGCACTATGATTTCGTGTTCAAAAGAAGTAGTGGTAGATGAAATAGACTTTCAAAGACAACTTGTTGGTGGTACAGGAAATTTTCAGAATACATTTAAAGTATGGAAATTAGATTCTTTGGCGATTGATGGCAAAGCATTCCCTTTAACTACGAATCAAAAAAAATACACAAAAAAATTCTATCATAGTGGCGCCTATATAGATAGTGATGGCTTTTCTGGCACTTGGGAAATAACTGAATTGAATAGTTTAAGTCATGTAACAGCTGGAATTCAACCAACAAACAAACTTACAAGTAAGTTTGAAATTTTAGAAGTGAATTCAGCACAGTTAAATTTAAAATTATTGAATACAACTGCTAAGTATGAATACTTCTTTATTATATCAAATTAATAGACTTTACTCGATTATTTATAATAATTTTACATTGAATCAAAACATTGAACTGAGGTTTTAACCATGGAAATAATTAACAAACTATATTTTTCTATTTCTGTTTTTTCACTCATTGTGTTTGTAGACTTAATGGTTAAATTCAAAAGACCATTAATTCTAAAAATATATCTTGGAATTCTTACATTAACTACTGGTTTCAATGCATTCATTTTTACCATAGATATTCCTCCTCAAATTTTTTTATATGCTTCCTCCATTGCAAAAGGGTTAATGGCTTTTTCTATCATTAATATTTTTACCGTTTTATATTTTCCAAAGTATCAGAAATTGGTCAACCTACTTGGATTTTTCTTTATCATTTATGAAGTTTTATTGTTCAAATACGTTTTTGATAATCCACATTTTTTTTCGGATTATCCTCAACGAGCAATGGTTATGTTAATGAAAACAAAAATAGTTCTTCCTCTTTATATGAATATTTATAGAATTGCAATCACATTTGCCTTTCTAGCCGCTATGTTATATACATCCGGTTCTGTATTGTTTAAACAGAACTATCAAAATATTTACTTTGATAAAATTAAGACATGGTCAAGATTATTGGTTTATTTTACAATTTGCATGTTTTTATTATTTGCTCCAGTTTCATTTATAGATATGCCTGAAATATTTTCTTATATTTTTTCAATCGTATCTTTTATCTTAATTGAATTATTTGTTTTCTATAGACCTGCTTTCTTAAATCGGTCAGCTTTGAAAATATCTTTTGGTTCTAATTTTAATAAAGATGCTGAATATGCTATTAGTGAACTTGAATTCATCAACGAGTTTTATACGAAATTGTATTTCGTCAATAATGATGCATCCTTAGAAAATTTAGCGAAGCTTTTAAATATTAGTAGTAACGATTTATATAAATTTATTTATTATAAATACTCTATGACGTTCAATGATCTAGTCAATAAAAATAGAGTAGATTATTTTATAGACATAATACATAATCCGAAGTACTTAAATTATACCATAGACGCCCTTGCGAAAGAAGCAGGCTTCTCCTCTAGACAACATTTATACAAACCATTTAAGAAATTCCACGGTGGTAATCCTTCGGATATCATGGATGCGGTTGTACAGTAAATTTTTAAGTATTAAATAAATAATTATGTAATATGTAAATATTTGATTTACTATGTTTCATATTATTTTTCATCAATAAGTTGCCTATTTCCATAACTATTTGTTTTTAATGAATTCCAATACAATATTGCATTCAAATCTGACCAATATTGTATGCATCTATTTGACAAACTATATTTATTCTTTATACAACTCTTTGGGGAAAAGGAACACCGTATTAAAGTGCTGTTCAAACACCACTTTTTTATTAATAAATATTACCTGCTTCATTCGGCAACGGCAGATGATTTGTCTACCAAATTGAATATTTCAAATACAGATTTGGATCAACTTACAATAAATCAATATAACCTTGATTTTCATTCACTTAGAGATATGTACAGATTCCAACATTTTTGGAAAGAATTTACCAATCCCCTCAATTCAAATCTCCCTATTCGGTCCATCATTTCCCTCTGTGGCTTCTCATCAAATGAAGAGTTTAATCATTTAATATCTGGCCATAAAGAGCTAAGCAAAAGCATACTACGAAAAAGCTTTTTATAACAGAAATTTGCTTTATTATTTATAAAAATTTCTATATGTAATTCTATGAAATATAGTGTTTCATATTCTTTTTCGTCAATTTTTCGGCAGTTTCTGTTACTATTTGCTAATACCTAGTTTTTAATGAAACTTCATGATTATCAGATTTCATATTTAAGTCCAAACATATATGAAAATATTTTAATTTGAAAACGATACTCACCATATTAATGCTAACGGTTAGCACTTTGCTTTATTCGCAAATTTCCCTGTCCTATTCGATTGGTGGGATTGGCGGAGCTATGAAAACAACTACCTACAGTAACCCAATTTTGATTTCGGGTGAAAATTGCTTTAACATTTCAAATGCCCTAAACAAGTTTTGGGGATCCAATAATGGAAAATTTATTACGAACTGTGTCGTAGATGTTGATTTTGTTAAGTTAAACATTAAAATCAATCCTAATCCAGTTATCAATTTTGCAACAGTTAAATTCAATAATAAACTACAAAATGATTCGAAATTTAAGCTTAACGTGTTTAGTAATGTTGGGCAATTAATGATGGTATTTGATGTCACTCAGGATCAGTTTTTGTCTGGTTATCAATTAAATCTATCAAGCTTATCTAGTGGATACTATTTTATTCAAATTTCCTCAAATACTATTCTACAGACATTTAAAATTTTAAAAAATTAGTGCTTTGCACAACTTTTAAATATGGTTAAGAAATTATCGCTTCTTATTTTCCTTTTCGTTTGTTTTTGCACAAATTTTGTGCAAGGACAAGTTGTACCTGATGGAATATTATTTCAAGCAGTTGCAAGAGATATAAATGGCAATGCTGCAGCTGGAAGAAATATTTATGCAAAGGTTTCTATTTTAAAAGGAACTGCAACTGGAAATTCAATTTATCAAGAATCTTTTAAAGTAGTTTCAACAGATGATGGCATTTTTACTCTTGTCATTGGGAAGGGTACTAGAATTTCGGGCGTAACAGGATTAAGTGCGATTAATTGGAATGAAGCATTCCATTTTGTAAATATTAAAATCGCAATTGAACCTACATTGCCAACACCAGGTTGGAATGCTGATAATGAATATGTTGATATGGGAACCTCTCAGTTATGGTCCGTTCCATATGCATTATTTACCTCCAGATCTACAATCGCAGACTCTGCATTGTCCATAACTACAATTGTGCCAAGTGAAAAAGGGGGTACGGGAATTAATAATAATGGAAAGACAATCACAACATCACAGAATTTAAATTTTAAGGGAATTGGTGATTTGACTTTCACAACAACTGGTGCGAGTAATATCTCTTTACCTTTAACAGGATTATTAGCAAATACCCAATATGTATCTGATCGAATTGGCACAGATACGATTTCTTTATCAAATAGAATTAACTCTTTAGAATTTGCTTCAGGAAATTCAGCTGCATTAAAATTGAATATCTCGGATACTTCAAATATGTTATCTGCTAGATTTGCAAGAGATACTATTAGCCTTTCTAACAGAATAAATAATAATTCAAATTTAATTGCAATTAATAAGCAGGCAATTATCGACTCTGCAACGTCTTTAAGGATTAAATTGAATGAAAAGATTGAGGTAAATCAATTCCCTAATCTTATTCAACCTTTTCTTGCAAATACTATTTTTAGTTTTCAAGACACAATGACTTTGTCTAATAGGATTAATCAGAAACTAAATATCTCAGATACATCTAGCATGTTATCGGCTAGATTTGCAAGAGATACAGTTATACTTTCTAATAGGATTAATCAGAAAGTGAATATTGCGGATACATCTAGCATGTTATCGGCTAGATTTGCAAGAGATACAGTTTCACTTTCTAATAGGATTAATCAGAAACTTAATATCTCAGATACGTCTAACATGTTATCGGCCAGATTTGCAAGAGATACAGTTTCACTTTCTGACAGAATTAATTTAAAATTAGCAACTGCTGATTTTGCTACAATGATTACGCCTTATTTAACTTCAATTACTGGTGTAAGAGTAAGTGATACTGCTGCAATGTTATTGCCTTATGCAATTCGGTCTAATACAGAAGCATCTCTAGATTTAAAAGAAGCATTAGCAAACAAATCATTAGATGTTCAAGTTGACGCAAATTCAGATATTAAATACCCAAGTGTAAGATCAATAAAATCATATGTAGACAATACTATTACAAACAATAGGGCAACTGATGCTACTACAATTTCAAAAGGTATTTTACAATTATCTGGTGATTTAAGTGGCACCGCAGATATGCCTACGGTCACTAAAATTGGAGGTAAAAATATTGCCTTGGGTGGCGCATTGTCAACTATAAGTGATTTTTCGGTAGCCGGTAATTTTAGTTCTACATTAAATG
>JACCDU010925835.1_pt1 | contig 12943 bp, 24 predicted proteins | sample 7446081 | NCBI WGS metagenome assembly JACCDU01 (sample SAMN15323447, study PRJNA562643) | freshwater metagenome | isolation source: river surface water | place: USA:Blue River Watershed | collected 2017-08-17 | reverse complement strand
GTCACCGCGACCCTGCTCGCCGGTGCCGCCGTGGGCCGCGCGACCTCGCTCGTCCGCCTCAAGACCGCCTGATGAACGCGGCCTGAGCCGCTCTAATCGGGGCCCCTGCGGGGGCCCCTTTTTTGTGCCCGCTTGCCAAGCCCCGCAAAGGAAATGGCTACGCTCTATTCCGAGTTCCTGCCCGACGCGAAGGAGATGCTCGCCGACTTCGGCGTGGCTGGTTCGGCGAACTCCGGGGCCATCACGTTCGTCTGTATGCTGTCCGACCCTGCCATCACGCAGGTCTTCGAGGCTGGGGGCTTTTGTGAGCGTACCCAGCACACCGTCCGCCTAGCCGCCGCAACGGCCTCCTGGAGCCTCCCAGACGGGTCTAATGGGGCATCGGCGGCGGTCATCAGCTCGGGGGCGCCCATCGCCTCCCTTGCCATCGGCAAGAAGATTGTCGCCGGGGGCAAGACCCTGCGGATCACGGGGCAGACCTACAAGCCCGGGTCGGCGTGGGTCACGCTCGTCGTCATCGACGATAACCAGTAAGGCCGTGGGGCTCATCCCCCAGTCGAAGGCTCAGTTTGAAGCCGCCTTGGCTGAGTATGCCGAAGGGATGCGGCTAGGCATGGACGAGGCCGCAATCCGCGGCGCTGGAGACCTCTGCTATGCCGCCCTGGAACTGACCCCGCCTATGGTCAAAGGCGGTGGCAAGGGCTTGAGCAAGGCCGCCAGGGATGCCGGCTACGGCGCCGTCGAGCGGGACATCAGGTCAATCTTTGTCGCCCTTGAGGATGGCAAGGCCGCGAACGTAGGCATCGCCCTTTATAAGCTGAAGTCCGCCGTCAAGATCGAGGACAGGGGAAGGTTTGAGCGCATCCGTAAACAGGCCACGCTGCAGAAGGCCAACCTCCTTAACTCGATTACGCAGAAGATTATCAAAGACCCCGACCCGGATCGTGCGTTCAGCAAGGCGCAGAACCTTTTCGGCATGACGAACGGAGCCCACATTTTCGAGGCCGTTCCTGAGATGGAAGCCCTCAAGGACAGGGACTACGTCACCGACCTCCAAGGCATCCACCGCAAAAGCAAGTGGGTCACCTCACAAGGCAGGATGCGGGTCAAGAACCAGCAAGGTTCCTATCTGGGCAAGTTCGTCGTTCAGTCAAAGGGCGTTCTGGAGCAATACATCAAGAGCGTCCAGGTGCACGTCGGCTTCATCAAGTCCGGCTGGTGGCAGGTGCTCTCCAAGCTGCCGAAGGTCAGGAATAAGAACGTATTCAAGGGAAGCGAAATCCCCGCATGGATCAGGCGCCACACGGGCACCGGCTACCAGACCGTCACGCGCAACGCCTCAGGTGTTCAGATTATCATCGGCAACAGCATCGGCGACAACGACAACCAGGCGTCGAAGAACAACGTCCAGGAGGTCGCCCGCGCTCAGGCGATGGCCCGCCTGTTCTCGCAGCTGGAGGCTTACCAGAAAGACCAAGCCGACAAGTTCAACCGCGGCAAATAATTTATGGGCACCAAATCAATCCGTCACATCGTCGAGGCCAACGTGGCCTCCTTCCTCGCCGCCGAGACCGGGCTGGCCGGGGTCACCATTTACAAAGGGGACTCGGTCGACCTCAACGTGCTGCCTAAGGCCATCGTCCTTTGCGACTCGGCCCGGGCTCCTGCCGACCTGCCCGAGGGCGCCGGGAACTACTCCTGCTCCCTCCGCGTCACGCTGTTCTCCAACGCCGACGACACGACCCTCGCGGATCACCGTGCCCGATGCGCTGCGCTGGCCGGGGCGATGCAAGACCTCGCCGGCTTGAAGGCGGTCTTCGTGACCTCGACCGACGCGACCCTGTACGACGTCACCCCGATCTCCGAGGACGAAGGGGTGGACGAGCGGTCGTTCGCGACCCTGTTCGCTTTCGACCTCCTGGCAGTCCTGCCGGCGTAAGGTTGCCCCCGCCCGCAAAGACAAATGGCCGCCGTCTCCCAAGGTACTTCCTGTATGTATGGCGTCGCTGGTACCCAGCTGACGACCCCGCTCTTTGTGCAGTCCTACACCGTCTCCGCCTCGTTCAATAACGAAGCGATGGTTCAGGACGAGGCCGGCCTGACGAAGACCCAGCGCTACGACGACCGCAAGACCGAGCTGACCATCGAGGGCGTCGTCAAGACCGCGGCCAGCGGTTCCCCTGCTCCGGCCCTCGGCGCTGTCCTGACTTTCACCGTCTCGGCCCTCAGCGCCTACCCCTCCGGCACGGCCAGCAACACCTTTGTCGGAGTTGTGACCAAGGTCGAGGAAGTCGGCAGCTCCAAGGACTTCGTGAAGTATAAGATCACGGCGGTCGACTTTGAAGGCATCACGCCGGCCTGATTGACCTAGCCCTGCAAGGGCTTTGACTCACCCCGTGGACAACAGATTTCTGCGGGCGTTCAGAGACCCGTCCTCCCGGGTAATCCTCGGGAAGCGGGTCTTCCCTTTTTGCCTGAAGCACCGGGTGCGGCTGCTGTCAATCGAGTCGCCCCTGGTCACGACGACCGAGCACGGCATCACGCCGCGAGACCTGCTGATCGCGGTCAAGGTATGCGCCGAGGAGTCAGACCTTCGGGTGGGCTTCTGGGACGAGGTTCGGCTGCGGGTCTACCATTACAAGCCGGAGAAGTTCGCCGAGGAGGTCGCCCGGTTCGTCGACCATTGCCACCTTCAGGCATGGCCTAAATATTGGGAGTCATCTAAGACCAGCGACTCAGCCGACGGGGTCGGCATCCCCTGGCCGCTGATGATCGTGACCAACCTCGTCGCCAACGGCATCGACGAACAACGGGCGTGGGAGATGCCCGAGGCGCAAGCCATCTGGCTGTCGACGGCCTTCTCGACGCGGGCCGGGGCCAAGGTCAATCTGCTGACGACAGAGGAGGAGGAGATGATGGAGGCCATCCGCCGCGGGGAGTTGCCTACCCAGCAAGGTTAAAGACTATGGGCCGCAAACTAGAGTGGGAGTTGTCCGGCAAGTCGGACGTGCCTCAGAAGATGGCGGAGGCCAGGAACTCCGTCGACGCGTTCTCCCGTGCTTCCGAGGGCATCTCGCGCAAGTTCAAGGATGCGTTCAAGGACATCGCCCTGGGCTTCATCGCCCCGATGATCCTAGTCCAGAAGGCTATCGGCTTCATCACCGACAGGATTGAGGAGGCCAAGCGAAAGGCACAGGAGGCCCGGGACTTCGCCAAGGAGGATGAGTCGAAGAAATACGCCGCCGCCGGTGGTCGCGAGGCTATCCTGCAATACATGGAGCAGGAAAAAGAGAAGGAAGACCGCAGAAAAGCCGCAGACCTTGTTAACCAAGGCTACCAGAAGTTCCTGACCAATGACCCAAGAGGAAAGGCAATCCTTGAGGAGTACAAAAAGAAGGAGCCAGGGATGGCGGCCGCAGCAGGGGTCGTGCCCGTTGAGGCTTTCGCCGCTGTTGATGAAGAAGTCAGGAAGAAGATTGAGGCCGCTATCGCCCCCGACGTCGCCGCCCGTCAGGCCGCCGAGGACGCGAAGAAGTCCGGCGACAAGGCCAAGGACGCCACCGCCAAAACTACCGGCCCCGAGGTCGGCTCCAACGTCGTCGGCGTGGGCATGAGCCCTCAGCTGGAGGCCATGCGCCAGCAGACCGACCTGCTCACAAGTATCGACATGACCCTGCGCGGCATCGTCAACGCCGGCATCCATCCGAGCAGCGCCAACCTCACCGAGAAGGGTCAGGTCGGCTCGCAAGCCCCGAGCGGCTTCCTGTTCGGCTATACCCAAATTCTCGGCTCCCGCATCTCCCGCTAACATGGCACGCATCGAAAAAGGCAGCAGCCTCCGCACCCCGCTCCTGCAACCTGGCTACAGCATCGACAACGACGGCTATGGCCTATTGACCTGCACGGCGACCTATAAGGTCGATGGAGACCGCAAGAAGGACATCGCCCGCGGCACGGCCTTTGAGCCCGACCCTCGTCTTCGTTGCCATAAGACATCCATCAGTTACGGCCCGCTCGGGGTCGCCACGATCACGGCGCAATACTGCGGCATCGCGAACGGCGACTGGACTGAGCCTAACGTCACCGGGTCGGCCTCGCTCAGCACCGAGCCGCTGACCTCGCATCCGAAGTTCTTCACGGATATCGCCGGCCCTTCCCCGTACACCTCGACGGCCTCCCCGGACGGGACGAACGCCCCGGCTTTCGCCGGCCTCAACGGCGCTATCTTCGGCAACGACGGGGTCGCCCCTAACAAGCCGCTTTTCAAGGGGTTTTTCGGAACGGCTAACTCTGACGAAAAGAAGCTCTTCAAGCGCACGGCCTACCTCGCCCCGACCTCGACTTTTAACGGTGTGCTTTATACGACCAAGGCCGCCAACGTGGTGACGATGCGTTCCTTCGTCGGCAAGTGCATTCATGCCCGGGCTCCCCAAGGTTTCCGCTTCATGCTCCCCGCGTATTTCGGCGACGAGTTCAAGGCGAAGGACGAAGACCCGCAACTGATGATCTCCTCGGTAGGCTTTGAAGACTACGGACTGCTGTATAAACTCACTTACGAGCTGCGGTTCAATGCCGAGGGCTACCTCAGCCCGCTCATTTATAGCAACCTCAGCGTCTGATGAGCGTCCAGCCAGGAGTCGGTTACACGTTCACGAATACCGGCGGGGCCTTTGCCCTGGTCATCGACGAGCCTTGGGTATACCAGACCCAGCCGCATCCCTTCAAGGTCTTCTGCTCCAAGTCCGGGTCTGACTACATCGTCCGCGTCGTCCCTGGCACGATTAACAACATCGAGCCGACGATGAGCGGCAATCAGCTCTCGGCCGTCCCTGCGCCGACGCTGAACATCGGTTACTCTGCCAGCCCTACGACGGTCTACATTTATCTTGAGATGCCAGTCGGAGCCTCGGGTACGCCGCCGCCCTTCCCTGACAACCCGATCGTCATGCACGACACGACAGCGCAGACCAACGACGACACGGTGGCCTACCTGCTCCTAGCCTCGGTTGACAACTCGACAGGGGCGGTCAGCCAGTACGTCAGCGGCAGCCAATCGGGCGAGCGCTACAAGTGCGGGGCTAATGATGCGTCCTATTACTTCGGGTTGGTCTGATGAGCGTCATTCTGTTCAGACATTCGGTAGGTTTGCTTTGCGAACTAGGCGACGGAACATTGACCGGGCCAACTTATTATCCCGGCGCATTTCCACGCCAACCTAACATTTACGCAACAGCGGGAAGTTATGTGGCCTATGATTTATATCCCTCGACGACGCCTGACCAGATCTGCAAAGTCATAAGAGAGTACGGGGCTGAGGGAACTGTCCTGACTGGCCCATCCGGCTACCAAGTGACGGTCAACGTCTCAGCCGGGTTCCCCCCTGCTCCGATTGCTGGCAGTCCCTTCACGGCTGACGAACGTGTGCCCGCCCCCTTTGGCCCATACTATAATATTTACCCTCGCTGGATTGGCGAGACCGCCTGGGACTTCAACGCCTATCCTGCCTCAGCCGGTTTCACCCCTCAAGGCATAGCTCCCGGCTCGCAGTTCAATTATGCTTACCCGGGCGCAGGTATAACGGCTCGCTTCGGAGTATCCTATGATACGGGCATCATCTCTAACGACCCGGCGGTAGGAGGCGACTCTCACTTTGACCAGCAGGGAGAGTTCATGGTTTTGGGAGTTTTTGGAGACGGGGGAGTATGCTGCTGGAATGAAGGCACGGAGATTGAGCTCAACGTGGACATCTGGCAGATTGACTTCACGCCGACGCCGGTGGCTATGTCGCCAGGTGTATTTGACTTTACCACGGGAACGCCCTCTTTCCACTCGACCCTGACCCATACAGTCACCATCGACTCATCTTGGGAAAACTTTTCCAACCGGGTCCACACCTTCAGCATCCCCAAGGTCGTCGGCCACTTCACCTTCGTTAATGACTTCTACGTCTCGGCCATCACGTACCCGTAAGGCTCCCCCGCCCCGTAAGTTGCCCTCGGGGCAAAGTTAAAGCCGATGGCCCTCTATACGAATTACAGCCTGTTCATCGACGTCGAGAACGGGGTCGCGTCAAAGTCCTTTCAGGATGTCAGCCCCCTGACCAGCCCGGCCTTTTACAAGGGCGACCAGTCCGTACTGAACGTCTACTTCGTAAAGCCGAACAACTACGGCTCGTCCCCCTATCAGGAGGTCGTCATCAGCGGCCTCGCCTCGGTCAACGTCGCCATCGGCACGTCCTCCGCGGTGGCGACCTCGACCACCGGCCTGACTGCCCTCGGCGCCGCGACGGCCAGCGTCTCGACGGTCGTGGCCTACTCCTCGGGCGTGAACCAGATTGACCGCGTGACCATCAGCCCCGACCCGAAGGGCGGGACGTTCGCGCTCAATTATGGAGGCTCGCTTTTGATGGGCCCCATCAGCGTCAACGCCACGGCCACCGACCTGACCAATATTATGACCGATCAAGGCGGCTTTTCGGCGGCCAATTTCAGCGTGACCAAGGTCGGCAACTTTACTTGGGACATCGAATGGAAGGCACCAACCTATGCCCCGCCTTCCGCTTTGACCGTCAACAGCGCCGGCCTCATCTCCTTCACCGGGTACGCGATCACCCTGGACATGACGACCGCCGGCGTGACGACCCTCCTTGGCGGCGCCGCGTCGGCTGAGGCGACCCTTGAAATCTCGACCACGCAGACGACCGGGTCGTATGTGCAGACGGCGGCTCAAATTCCCTGCACCGTCTTCGAGGACATTCTCTGATGAGCAACTCCGTTACCTTCAAGCGCGGGACGACCTACTCGGCGACCGTGACCTACACCCCGGCGGCTGGCGGCCCTGCCAACCTGCTGACGACCACGGTGACGACCGACATCATCGACGCGGGCGGGACGGTCTACCCCTGTACGATCACGATGGCGGGTAACGGCCTGTCCTTCGTGGCGACCCTGCCCTCGGCGACGACCGCCGGCTTCGCCCTGGGCAACGCCCGGTCGGATATCAAGTTCGTGTACGGCGGGACGGTGTTCTATTCCGAGACCTTCCGCCTCGCCATCATCGACCAGGTCACCGACTAACCGATGAGCAGCATCACCGTCTCCTCGCTGGTTCTGGGCTCGCTGACCGTTGAGGTCGACGGGTCGGACAGCACGCTCGCGCTCTCCGTCCTCGGCACGGCGCCGGCCTCCCTGACCATCGAACTCGGCACCCCGGGCGCTCAGGGCGACGCGGCGACCATCGCGGCGGGCACGACGACCACGCTCTCCCCGGGCTCGCTGGCTACGGTCACGAATGTGGGCACGTCCTCGGCGGCGGTCTTCAACTTCGGCATCCCCTCCGGCCTGACGGGTGCGACCGGCCCGGGCGTCCCGATCGGCGGCACGGACGGCCAAGTCCTCGCCAAGATTGATACGACCGACTATAATACCCAATGGGTCACGCCCTTCGCCCTGCAAGTCCGCAACCAAGTCCGTAACGAGACGGGTGCGCAGCTCGACAAGGGTACGGTCGTCTACGTCAACGGCGCCTCCGGCAACAAGGTAACAGTCACCAAGGCGCTGGCGACCGGGGACGCGACCTCGGCTCAGACGTTCGCGGTGCTCCTGGAGAACATCCCGAACAACCAGAACGGGTACGCGGTGACCTCCGGCCTTCTGGAGAACCTCGACACCTCGGCCTTCGCGGCGGGCACTCAGGTCTACCTCTCCCCGACTACGGCGGGCACCTTCACGGCGACCAAGCCATCGGCTCCCGACCATCTGGTCTATGTGGGCGTTATCGAGCGCTCGCACGTCAATCAGGGCACGATGCTCGTCCGCATCCAGAACGGCTACGAGCTCGACGAGCTGCATGACGTCGCCATCGCGAGCAAGACGAACAACGACCTACTGGCCTACGAGTCGTCGACGAACCTCTGGAAGAACAAGTCCTTCGGCACCCTGGGGCTGCTGACCTCGGCCACGGCGGCGAGCACCTACTACCTCCAGACGAACCCGGCTGGCTACATCGACGCCACGGCGCTGGCCCCCTATCTCACGATCGCCTCGGCGGCGGCCACGTACCAGAGCACGGCGGGCATGTCGGCCTACCTGACCACGGCCACGGCCTCGGCCACGTATCTCGCCACGGCGAACAACCTTTCGGAGCTGACGGCCACGGCCTCGACGGCCCGGACGAACCTCGGGCTCGGGACTGCGGCGGTGGAGCCTGCCACGAAGCTCGTCCCCTCCGGCGGCACGACCGGGCAGGTGCTAAGCAAGGCCAGCAATACCTCCTGGGATTTGGTGTGGGCCACGGCTGGCGGCGGTGGCGGCGGTTCTGGCGCAGATGTTCAGGTCTTTACGACTCCTGGCACCGCGACGTGGACCAAGCCAGCCGGTAAAACGATGGCTTTGGTTAAGATCTGGGCAGGTGGTAATGGTGGAGGCTCTGGCTCGCGACTTCCATCCACTCAAGCTCGAAGCGGCGGCGCCGGCGGTACTGCCGGAGGTTTTATCCAAATGTTCGTTCCGCTTTCGACATTGGCTTCGACTGTAACTGTTACTGTCGGATCAGGCGGTGCAGGCGGTGCTTCTGTCACTACCGATAGCACAAACGGAAACCAAGGCGGCATCGGTACGCCTTCAATCTTTGGAACTTTTACAGCCTCGCAAAGTAGCACGGCGGCCAATGGTGGCACCTCGGCAGCAGTAACTGGTCCTACTTATTCTACTAACACATTCAACCTGCTTGGTAATTTCTTGCCGAACTTGAGCCAGGTTGGTGGTGGTGGAAATGGAAGCACTACAACCGGCGCCGCACCTACCAACTCGGCTTTTGATAGGTACATGTTCGACCTGCCAACTGGTGGTGGCGGCGGCGGCGGCAACATTGCAAACAATCAGGTAAGCGGTGCAGGCGGTGCAGGTGGTGGCCGATTTGCTGCCGTTTCTGGAGCAAGCGGATTTACTACTGCAGTTGCTGGCGGATCTGGTGCTACTGGAGTGCCCACGCTTTTGTTGCCTACCACTGGCACAAGCGGAGTCGCCTCATACTTTGGCGGTACCGGTGGCGGCGGTGGCGGATACCGAAGCGCCGCGAATGGAGGCTCAACGGCAGGGGCGGCTGGCGCTCAGCCTGGCGGCGGTGGTGGTGGCGGGGCAGCTAGCGACAACGGGACTCCGTCTGGTGCCGGCGGTGCTGGTGGTGCTGGCATGGTAGTCGTGATTTCTTTCTAACATGGCATCCCAATACATCGACCAAAACGGGCTGACCTGGACGCGGGCCGACGACGGCCTGTCCATCACCTGCGAGGACGGCCGCAAGGTGCTCGGCAATCCCGACATGACCGACGAGTATCTCGTCAGCGTGGCCTACATTGAACCTGCCCCCGTCAAGTCCGACGCCGACCGGATCGCGGAGCTCGAGGCTCAGCTCGCCGCCCTTCTCTCCCGACTTTAATCCCATGCTGTACATCATCTCCTCCGCCCTCTGCCTCCTGGCCGGCTTCGTCGCCGGTCTCCTCGTGGCCCGCAAGCACGCCGAGCGCCTGAAGGCCACCGAGTCCGAAGGTCGCAAGCTGCTCGACGCCCTCAAGGGCAAGTGACCCATGCGCCTTGTCCTGCCGCTGACCCTGCTGGCCCTCGCGGCTTGCACGCCTAGCCAGGACACCGCCGGCACGGGCACGCCGACGACCGACCCGGCCGACCTCGCCAAACTCGGGACGCAGATCGACAAGTCCGACCAGCGCATCGCCGCCGCCGTTACTGTCGCTCGCGAGAACGCCGACAAGCCCGATATCGTCAAGGCCGAGACGGGCGTGGCGCTGGCCTACCTCCCAAAGCCCGACGCCCAGACGCTCGACTACGTCCGCAACCGCGTGGCCCGGGCGAACCCCGAGGAATACAAGCGGGCCGAGGAAGCGGGGCGCAAGCTGCTGGCCGTCATCGACGCGAACTTTGCCAAGGCCGAGCAGGACGCCGCCAAGAACAAGGCCGCCCTGGACAACGCCAACAAGCAGATCACGGCGCTGAAGGCCGAGGTCGAGCAGGTGCGGACGGAGGGCATCCGCAACGCCTTCGCCGTCGGGGCTGGCGTCTGCTTCCTCGCGGCCCTTGCGATGGGGCTCCTCGGTCAGTACCTCCGGGCGAGCGTGGCCTTCCTCGTCGGCGCCGGCATCGGCGGGCTCCCCTACCTGTTCGCCTCCCCCTATTTCCTGCCCGGTGTGGGCGGGCTCGTGCTCCTGGTCGTCGGCCTCGTCTGGCTGCATTACCGCAACCGCCCCTGCCCCGATGCCCCGCAAGAAGCCCCGAAAGGTTAAGGTCGTCTACCGCCCGCTCGGTAAGGAACAGGCATGGGGTCAGGCGTGGCCGACCCGGCCGACCCCGCTCATCGAGATTGACCCGCGGCTATCCCCGCAGCGCGAGCTCGAGGTGCTCTGCCATGAGGCGCTCCATGTCGCCTTCCCTGAGCTCGGCGAGAAGGCCGTCGACCGCGCCGGCAAGATCGTGAGCCGCGTCCTCTGGTCGCAGAACTTCCGCCGGGTCGCGCAAGGGAAACATACCACGCCCGTCCGCATAAGCAAATGAGTGCCTCGCCTGTCAGCCCCGACGACATCCCGCCCGAAGTGAAGGACGGCATCGTGGCCTCCATCCTGGGCGGCTTGGCGATGACCGCCCGGCTGCTGCTCTCGACCGAGCCCGTGACCTTCGGCTGGGTCGTCCGCCGGGTACTCGCCGCCGCGATCACCGCGGCCCTTGTCGGGTACGCCGTGCAAGACCACATCCAGAGCACCGGGCTGAGGATGGCCGCCGTCGGCGCGGCAGGGTACGCGGCCCCCGAGTGTCTCGATTACCTTTTGAAATACATCAAGGCCAAGGGCGAGGCCGAGGTCGCCAAGGTCGAGAAAGGAGTCCGCCGTGCCACCGGGAAAGGAAAAGCAAAGCGCCGATAACAACCTGCTGCTGGCGGTCGCGCTCCTGGTCGTGGCGGCCTTGCTCGCGGCGGCGGCCTCGGCGTTTATTTGCGACTTCGTCCTTCGGTCTTTCGAGGACAGTCAGGCGATGGTGCTCCTGATCACCGATGCCGGCACGAAGTCAGACGACAAGAACCTTGAGCGGAACCTGAGCGCCGCGACGATGGCGCTGAAGGCTTGCCGCGACCTAGGTTGGGCGTTGTCGGTGGGGTGCCTAGGGGTAGGGGTGGCGGTCTTCCTACGGCTGAGGCGGGAAAACGCCTCCTAGGGCAAGCCAGAGGGGTCTAATCGGCATATGGCTGGGGATATGTCGACGGCGGCCTAGGGTTCCTGAGCGGGAAGGTCAGTCAAAAGGCTTGACGGAATAAAAGACGAGGCTCAAGGTCGGGTCGTTCCAACCAACACCACACATGAAACTCATCCTCGCCTTACTCGCTGGCCTCGCGCTGGCGGCCTACATCCTGCTCCTCGCGGACGGCCCGAACCTCCTGGAGATCCTCGACAATCCGAAGTTCTAATTTCCCCCACCATGAGCACCAACACCAAACCCAAGGCCGTCCTCGTCATCGACAAGGCCACCATCGACTACTGCACCCGCGCCATTCAGCGCCACCGCGACGCCCTTGCGGCCAAGGACAAGGGCTACCTGCCCGGCCTCGGTTCCTACGCCCTGTTCGGCGTGTTCAACGGCACCGTCCGTCTCATCGGCGACGCTCCGACCACGTCCGATTTCAACCCGATCATCACCGCCAAGGCCAAGGCCAAGGCGCTGGAGTCTCACGATTGGCTTGTAGAGTGGCGCGAGTCCGGCGGCAAGGGCTCTCGCAAACTCCAGGTTCTCGTCTGGCAGTCTGACGCCCGCTAACTTTCCACCCACCCAACACCATGACCCAACCCCGCAAGTCCTCCGCCACCGAGACGACCATCATCGTCGCCTCCCGCCCGCTCACCCTCAAGCGGCCCGTCCAGCCGGCGTTCGCCCAGCGACTCGCCGCCCTGCACCCGCAGCTGACGGCGCTCAACGCCGCCGGCAAGACGCAAGCCGACGCGGCCGTCGCCCTCGGCGTGTCCGTCCCGCTCCTGCGGACGTGGCTCGACGTGCTCGGCATCAAGTGGACGAACCTCCAGCCCCGGGCTCCCTATATGCCCCGCTCCTAATGCCCGACCCCCTCGCACACGCCCCCGACATGCTCATCATCAAACGCAGCACCCTGCCCCGCCTCTGGTGGCTCACGCCCTGGTCGACGGCCCGCTCCCTCGCGACGACGGTCGCCGCCCTCAAGGACTACGCCGACCGGGCTGATGCGGCGCTGAAGGCTAGCCAGATGGAAACCCTCGCCGCCAAGCGCTCCCGCGAGCATTGGATCGCCAAGGCCGAGCGGGCCCACGCGGTCGCCGTGCACAACGAGCGCGTCATCATCGAGCTGGAGAAGAAACTCCATGGCTAAGTTCATCCCGGTCGAGCCCGAGAAGTGGGCCGAGATGGTCAAGGCCGCGGCGTCGTCTGACTACTGGCGCATCGAGGCCGAGACCGACCACGCCCGGTGGCTTCGCACCCTGGATGAGAATGAGAAGCTCCGGGCCGAGGTCGAGCGGCTCCGCAAGGCCGGGGATTGGATGTACAATGCCGTTATTCTTAACTCAGATATGGAAATGGACAAAGCAATGGATGCGTGGAACGCCGCCAAGGAGGGCAAAGACAAATGAGCGACGTCGGACGCTTCCAGCACCTCCCGGCCTTCGCCTCGCTGGCGACCGAGGTCTACCACATCAACGAGCGCATCATCACCGGCGACTATGCCCGGGCTAAGTTCGCCATGCCCCACGTCGAGCGCCTCATCCTGGACTACACCGTACTGATGACGACCGACGGCGCCGAGCAGATCAGCATCAAGCCCTATGTCGGGGCCGGTGACTGCATCGGCCTGACCTTCTCCTATCGCATCGCGGAGGTCACCATCGAGGGCTCCTTCATCCCCCGCCGCCCGTGAG
>JACCDU010388312.1_pt1 | contig 12944 bp, 19 predicted proteins | sample 7446081 | NCBI WGS metagenome assembly JACCDU01 (sample SAMN15323447, study PRJNA562643) | freshwater metagenome | isolation source: river surface water | place: USA:Blue River Watershed | collected 2017-08-17 | reverse complement strand
CTTTTTTCGATGATGGTCAGATTGCTGTTGCCGACATTGACCTCGACGCGGCGCACCTCATTGAAGAACGACTGCGCCACCCATGCCGCCTCGCGGAAATATTCAAAACGCCGCGTATCATGGAACACCATGCGCCCGCCCACGGTCAGCATCGGCCATGTCTTCATAGCGAACTCAAGCCGCTTGTCGGGCACTCCATCTACGAAGATGAGGTCGAAAGCGCCGCCCGTGAACAAGTCATAGGGCACGAAATGCGGCGGTGTGAAGTTGCCGTCGATCCTTGCAAGGTTGTCCTGTGTGCGCTCGACCCATGCAGGGTCCGTCTCGACACTGACGAATGTGTCGGGGTGACATTGCGCGAAGATCTGCGTGCTGCCGCCGACGCCGAACTCCAAAATGCGGTCACTGTTGGTGCCGAGCGCATAGAGCATCTTGGCATCGGAGATGCTCAGATCGCCAACAAAACTGAACGGCATATGTCCCCCGACGCCGGTTATTTTGTAATGTTGATAAGTCTCGTATTGGGCTCAAGAGCAATGAAGCCGTGCCATTGGCCCACCTGCCAATCAAGCACCGCTCCGGTGTCTATTTCACGTTCCCAACCCGCCCCGAATGCCTTCAAACGACCTCGGGCAAGGATGCTGATGTGAACGGATGTTTCGTCATGCACATGAAGAGGCAGTTCATCTCCTGCCTCTTCAAAGTCATAGATCGTTCCCGATAGTTTTCCGAGATTGAGCGGTCGATCACGCAACAACGGACGGTCCTTCCTGTGAAGAACTCGGCGGCGCGGGCATAGCAGCAACCTGCGCTTTTTGGTTTTCGACAAGCCAAGCCTCGTAAAACGGATAGAACCCGCCGAGATCAATCACTTCAGTGTTGGGAGGCTTTGGGCGCCCGGTCCATTCAGCCTCACCAAAACCATTGATGCCGTCAGTCGGGCCATCCCACTGAAGCGCCCAAAAATTTTCGGGAAGCTCGGAGCAGTCGATAGTGTAGAACACGCCATCGACGCCGACTTGATTATCCGGCTTTACGATCGTCAGATGCATATCCGATCCTCATAGGCTCGTCGTTGCGAACATCGGCCACCGCCAACATGACTTGCATTGTCTCGTTGTTGGCCTTGACCATTTCCTCATGGAAGCTTTTCACGGCAGCGCCCGTCTGTCGAGCCTGTCCCGCATTCTCGATCAACATGGTCGGCAACCATGCGATCGAACAGCCCCATTCATCCACTTCCGCGCCGGTATTTGGATCTGTGCCGCGAACCTGAATGAACCAATTGCATTTCATCTGCACGCAATCCTTTTTGAGGAGCGGACAGAAATCCCCCGTACTCATGCATCAGTCCTTGGTTGCGATGATAACGTCCACATACTGCACGGTCAGATTGATGGCGGATCCTGAGAAAGTATGATTATGCGCCTGACCGCCGCCAGCAGCTCCGGATGATGCTTGCGCACTAGTATTAAGCTGCTGTTGCAAAGACCATCCGCCACCTTGAGGGCAGCCACTGAAGGTAGGGAGAGTGTGCGTATGACTCGGGATCTGAGTGGTCGCCAGTGTCGTGTTGCTTACGTTACCGGAAGGCGTTTGGTTTGCAAACGCCGTCGTGAACGCCACGTTACCGCCGGAAGCCGCATTGCCGCTGACGACTCGGAGTGCCTTGTCATTATGCGTCGTGCTCTTCGTCCACGTCGTCGGAGCAGCCGTCTGCACGAACAGCATTGCCGTACCGGCAGCGAACGAACCCGCCGCACCGGTCGGACCAGTCGGACCAGTCGGGCCTGCTGTCGTCGAGGCAGCACCTGTGGGACCTGTAGGTCCGGTGGGTCCGGTCGGACCCGCAGTGCCCGCAGTACCTGTGGGACCAGTCGGCCCGGTCGGGCCAGCAACGGTAGAGGCCGCACCTGTAGGACCGGTCGGACCTGTGGGACCCGTGGGGCCAGTTGCTCCAGTCGTTCCTGTCGGGCCTGTGGGTCCGGTCGGGCCGGTAGCTCCTGTGAGACCAGTCGAACCTGTTGGCCCGGTTGGGCCTGTAGGCCCAGTAGGGCCAGTCAAGCCCGTAGAACCTGTAGGCCCGGTAGGACCGGTCGGGCCAACCGCGCCCGTGTCACCTGTCGGACCAGTGGGGCCTGTAGGACCGATCGCGCCGGTATCACCGGTAGGGCCAGTCGGCCCTGTAGGTCCGGTCGGACCTGCAACACCTGTAGACCCGGTCGGGCCAGTAGGGCCAGTCGGGCCACCGGGCGTGCCGGGGTCTCCCTGCGGGCCGGTCGGCCCCGTATCGCCTGTCGGACCCGTAGGACCGGTCGGACCTGTCGGGCCATTGACGCCGGATACGCCGCTCGGACCTGTCGGGCCGGTGGGACCGGTATTGCCAGTGGGACCGGTGGGACCAGTCGGACCACCCGGCGTACCGGGGTCACCTTGAGGGCCGGTAGGGCCGGTAGGGCCGGTCGGACCTGTCGGGCCACGGTACCCCTGCGATCCCGTAGGACCAGTGGGGCCGGTGGGGCCTGTAGCTCCAGTCGTGCCTGTAGGACCAGTCGGGCCGGTCGGACCCGTGCTTCCCGTGGGACCAGTAGGCCCGGTAGGACCGGCAACCGTCGATGCCGCGCCGGTAGGCCCGGTGGGACCGGTGGGACCGGTATTGCCTGTGGGGCCTGTCGGCCCCGCGGAGCCTGTCGAACCTGTCGAACCTGTCGGACCGGTAGGCCCGGTGGGACCGGTCGGCCCCGTAGATCCCGTGGGTCCGGTCGGACCGGTCGGCGCAAGAGCACCTACGGCGCCTGTCGTCGTGCGGACGGACGTACCGGCCTGAACGACCTCAAGCTGCTCGGATCCGGTGAGCGAGGTCGCAGCAGGAAGATTCGGGATCTGAATGTTCGCCATCAGGGATTTCCCGTCTCAGGTACTTCGTCAAAGCCGTAGGGCAGGCTCGGATTGTTGATAACATATCCGCCCGATGTGTAGGAGCCCGAGAACGTCGAGCCCTGCAAATCGATCTGTGTGGTGTTGATGACGGTGATCTTGAAGTTGCCGTTCGCCGCGGTTACTCCGCCGACATCGGCCACCGTCACGTTCTGATTCGTGATCATGCCGTTCGTCGTCAACAGCGTCAGACGGATTAAGCCCGAACCGTTGTTCGTCACGGTGGAGATCGAGCGGTAGGTCACCGCGTTCGGATCCGTACCCGGCTTGTTGTTCCGCGAGCCATTCGGGGCGCCCGTCACCTGAGTGACCATCGCGTAATTGTTCTGCGTGACGATCACGTCCCCGCCGGGGACAGGAATGCCCGTCTGCGGGTCGATCGTGTTCTGCCCCGACGTGGTTTGGAAGCTCATCTCCGCAGCCACGAAATCCTGAATGCGCGGGTTCACGATCGGCACGGGATCCGCCGGAACCACGATCGCACGAAGCTGCTGCTGCGGCTCGTCGTAGCAGGAGTTGCAGACCAAGAAGCGTAGGTTCTGAAGGGACGCGCCGCGCCAATCATACTGCCACCGCAGATTGACGTGGTTGTACCAAATGCCGCAGCGATCGCAGACGGCAAACGCCTGCGGGTTCCTGCTGCTCGTCCTTGCCCTGCCGGATCGTGAGGCCCAAGCCATGCGGCTTACCTCCAGTAGCCGGAAAGGGTCGGCGAGATGTACTGCTGCGCTGTTTCGACGTTCTGCTCGGCAGCGATCATGTACGCCTCATCGGCGAGAGGCTTCAGGATCGCAACCTTGTCGGGCGCCCAAATCGTCGCGAGACGCTGCGCGAGACCGTAAGCGAAAGCCTCAAGCCACAGATACGGGATCTCGACCTGCTCGCCGCCTTGCAGATTGGAGTCCTGAATGCGCCGAACGCGGTAGTATTTGAGATACTGTGCAGAGCCATCCGGCACGGGCCACAGCGTGACCGTGGGCGAGAGCAGGCGATCAAACCAATAGGTCGTCGTGAAGCCCTGCTGCTCCTTGTTTGGATAGCTCGCATACTCCGAACGGCTGACAGGCAGGATGAGGCGGTCGATAGGATCATTCACGCCGTCATCGATGCGCATGTAGGTGTCGAGCATGACGACCGTGTCGGAGGGGACGGAGTAGGTTGCCGTGCCCGCCGAAAGAGTGACCGTCTGAAGATCCACGGCCCACAGATTGACGCCTTGGTTCGACCAACGGGACAGCATCATGTTGGACGCCATGCGGGCGGCTTCCATGTGCTCCTGCAACACAGCCGTGTTCCGCACCCCGATGAGATTGTACGCATAGAGCGTGATCTCGCCGAGGCCCGGATTGTAGGTGTACGTCCCGCTCGTCGCCATGTCGGCCTCTTAGTACGGGGCGTTGCCGAACTGCGCGAACTTCAGAGTGGCCGTCCCTGTTCCACCCGTCGCAGAGACACGTACCCACGTCGGCGTGAACGTGAAGTAACCTGACTTGTCGGCAGACTCGCTGACGAGGTTCGCATCGAGAGCATCGAGCCACGTCATGTCATTGACCGAAACCGGCGCAAACGGATCGTTCGGGTCGTCCATGCTCGTCTGCACGGAATAAGTGATCGTGCCGCTTGTGTTGACCTGCGCCACGGACTGACCCTGCGCCCACGAATCCGTGCGGATCCAACGGCTCGTCACGTCACCGGTCGTGCCGACCTGAACCGTACCGCTCGCTACGCCGCCGGAAGCGGTGATCGAAGTGATCGAGGCATAGTAGAGGACGGAATCAACGGTCGTCGTGTTCGGGCCTGTCAGCACCTCGGAAATCACATTTCCATTGGCATCCGTGCCCACGATCGTAAACGTGTAAGCCGAATAATCATCGTTCGTTTCGAGAACGACCTGCGCGGGCGAGCCGATGTCGGCGGCAAGCGCGGCAAGGGTCAGGGCTCCCGCCGCTTCAACCGCCTGCGAAGCAGCGATGTTGTCCACGGATGCCGCGATACCTGTGGCGCTTACTGTGATGGGCTGCATCTTCAGTCTTCCTTCCGCTTGCCCGAGGGGCTTACAGGCCAGTCCTTACGGGCCGGTCCAGTCTTCTTCCGAGCGATCGATGCCTTCTCGCCTTTGGTCATCGATGCAGCGGCAGCAGCAGGACGGCACGCCGGATAAGGACGTTTGCCCTTCTCGCCGGGTATCCTACCACATTCCTTGCCTGTCTTCACATCGCGCCAGTCCTCGGAGAACCATTTTCCAAGGCCCCCGCCTTCGGCTTTATTGACGCGATTGTCATCGCCCGACCACTTCCCGCCCTTCTCCTTGTACCACTTCGACGCCCATGCATTCGCATAAGCGGACGGGTACACGTCGAACTTGGCGCGGGCCGCGGCCTTCGCACGGCCCCACAACGCTGAGTTCTGCGGCTTTGCGGCCATGTCAGCAATCCCACTTGCGGAGAGACTTGTTGATCCGACTGTCGGGGTCACGGGCCGTATCGGATCCCGTCAGTTTAGCCTTCATGCCTTTCATCCGGGCACAGAATGACCGACGCCGAGCGGCAGAGATATCGGACTTCGCAGCCTGCTCTTTCGAGACGGGCGGCTTGATATCGCGGCCTTCCGCTCGTAGGGACGCACGCCCCTTGGCGTTGAGCCCGCCCTCCGGGTTTTTGCCTTCCTTGCGTGTCCACGCACCGGCCATCTCGCTCTCCATTACAAAGACGGGGGCACGATGGCCCCCGCTAAGTTACCAGTCCTTCTCGGAGGAGAAGCTCAGTAATGGTCGGCCTTGCCGCGGGGCGAGCCCGAGCGAGCCGAAGAGAAGACGCCGCCACCCGCCTTGCGGGGCTTGCGACCGGCATGAGCGGCAGACATCACGCCTTCCGCCTTCATGTCCTTCTTCTTGGCGACCTTGCCGCCCTTCTTGAACATTTCCTTCGTGTTGCGGGATTCCGCAGCCACGTTGGAGTCACCACCGGCGTAAGCCTTGAGGTGCATGACGCTTGTGTTGGGAGCCTTGCCCTTCATGGTCTTTCTCCGTTAGGCCGTCAGGTTGTTGGCCTGAACATAGGTGACAGTGATGATGCCCTCGCCCGTGCCGGTGTTGGTCGACAGGGCGTAGATCTGAACGTCGGACGTGCCGACATCCTTCCAGTTGCCCGAACGGGTCGCATCATCACCGGGGATGATGTCCTTGATACCGAGCGTAGTGGACAGATCGTTGTCCGCAGCAACCGCAAGCTGTGTAGCGGTCGCCGACGTGCCGATGTTGATCGTCTGAGCCGCACCGCTCCAAGCGGTCGTCTTCAGGATCGAAATCGTCAGGATCTGCGAGTTCTTCGGAATGACGATGTTGGTCTTGTACAGACCGGCAACAGCGACGTTGGTCGCCTGATTGACCACAGCCGACTGCGCCATGACGACGAAGCCGACGTTGGCGAGCGAGCCAACCGTGGTGCCGGTCGTGTTCAGGACATCACCCGCCTTGATCGGGCCGGTAAATGTAGTGGTCCCCATGAGGGCCTCCTGCACGATATGTCCGTACTGTCTGTGCAGCGTCAGCCGGGGCTGTCAGTACGAACGGGTTTCCCCGGAAGAAAGAAGGGGCGAGGATGTCCCCGCCCCTCCGTATCATCAGGTCGGGAACGATCCGAAGATCGCACGCCAGTTGTAGTAACCGAAGGAGTACCGCTCGTAGCCTTTGACGAGCAGGTTATCGGTCACGAAGTCGACCTGCATATCGCTCTCGAACTTGATGCGCTCCATGTAGGAGAGGCCATCGATGTTCGTCAGCAGGAACCACGCCGTGGGCGAGGTCAGGTAGTCGTTGACCATGTAACCTTCCGGCAGACCACCGGCGGTCATCATGATGGCGTTCACGTCGTTGTCCGCAGTGCCCGGACGCAGTTCCGTCTTCGTCAGACGGATGGCGGTCGGTTCAAGCTGCGGCGGAACGACGAGGCGACGACCACGGGCGAAGATCTTCAGGCCCGCCTGATCCTTGAAGTTGGTACGGATGCTGATCATCGCGTTGAGCAGAGTGGCCTCGTTGAGGTCCACGTCCGTCGTCGGACGGTTCGCAACCGTGCCACCGTCAATCGGGTGGTCCGTGGCGATCAGAGCCTTGCCGTCACCGCCGACGTTCGCATTGTACGTCGTGGCGGTGTTCAGCACGTTCGCGCCGTAGATTTCCTTGGTCTGAGCGAAGGACTCGATCAGGCCGAGGTTCGACGGCATGAACTGCGTCTTGTACAGGTTGTCATCAACCGCCTTGCGGGTGATCGCATAGCCGAGAGCGATCTCGGTGTGCTCCTGATTGTAGACGTACCGTTCACCGGCGCTGTTGTCGAACGCAGTCTGACCACCTTCGGTCTTAAGCTGCGCAAGGCCGAGGTACCGCATTTCGGCGGTACGTTCGAGAGCCATCTTCGACTCATGCTTGGTGAAGATCTTGTCGTACTGCGACGGGATCTGCTCGTACTTGCCTTCGATGCCACGAAGGCCCGGAAGGAGCAGATCCTTGATGGCACTAAGATTGACAGCCATTGGTCCTTACTCCTCAGATGCCGGTGAGCGACTTGGTCGCAACGTTGTTGAACGCCACGATCACATAGTTGTAGCCCGAGGTGATGTCGGTGCCGGCAGAGCCCGGAGGATCCTGCACAAGACCGACGATGCGGAACGGAAGCGTCGCCGTCACGTCGATGCTAGCGCGATCAAGCGTAGCGCCGGAAATGCCGCTGTTGGCATTGCCCGTGCCGATCGTGTAGCTCGCGTTGGCGTTGATCGCATCGAGACCGATCGCGCTGCTGCTGCCGTTCTGAACGACGAACTTCGCATTCGGGTCGTTGACGATGTAACCCGTCACCGTCTGATTCGAGGCAACGTCGGAACCGGGCCAATAGTTCGACCACACGACGCGCTTCTGAGAGGTGGAGAGGTACTGACAGCCGACGAAGATACCGGCGATGCCGACGCTGCCGGTCGTGCCATCACCGCGAACGACCTGACCGTTCGCATCCGGCTCGACGGGGTCGCCGAAGTAAATCGCCGAAGCGTTGTAGGCAATCTGCACCGCGACCTGTTCATAGGTCGGAGCGGAGCCGTTGCCCGAGTACTGACGGAAACCGAAAGGCGCGTTCGTATTCGCCATGACGGTGCCTCCTTTTCAGGAAGGTCCATCATGCCACACCGGGGGCACTAAGAACCGGGGATAGACGAAGCCTCCACGCCGGGGGAGGCAGCCCTTCAGGAGGACTTGGTCGCGTAATTTACATCTGATCGTTGAAAAAGAAAAGGGCCACCCCGAAGGATGGCCCCGACGTTCACGGAATGCAGACCTCGTAGGTTCCGTCGTCCTTCTTGGTTATGTGACCGGGCATCATGTACCCGAAGTCATAACCAAGGCTCCATTGAATGTCTGCGTTGTGTTGAGCGGCCTTGGCCGCTTCTTTCGCCGTTTCGAGATCGTTGTATGTGATCCATCCAACCTTGCATCCGGTACGGATCGTCACGTACTCCGGGTAATCGGCGTACACCTTTTCCATGATATATCTCCATGTCAAACAACAGCCGGAGCGGGGTGCCCCGTAGGGATGTTATACCACACCTGTTTAGGTTTGTCAAGGTCAACCTTAACACGCTCGACAAAAGAAAAGGGCCGATCCGAAGACCGACCCTTCCCAACACGAATGCAAGCAGGAGGGTATCCTGCTCTGCGATTGTATCACTCTTCCGGGATCGGCATAGCCTCGAACGACTTCTTGATGTTCGGGCGAACCTGAGCGTGGTCGCGGGTGAACTGACCATCCGGGGCGCCGGAAAGCTGCTGCTCCTTGGCCCGGACCTGATCCTTCGCACGCTTCTGCTCGATGCGGCGGGCCTCCTCGACGACCTCAGTCGGGCGCTCCATGAGGATCATACCCTTCCGCTCGATCGTGTTGTGCGGCCAGTTGGACGGCATCATCGCGGCATGGTCGCGATCGCGGTTGAGCGGCACCGGCTCCCACCCCATGCGGAGAAGCTGCACGGTGTAGGAAGGATCTTCCGCGCCGAGAAGGAGCTTGCGCTTCCACTCGTAGGTCCAACCCTCCGGGATCATCTGCGGATCGATGTAGAACTCGTCCGTGCCCTCTTCCATGCCGCCGATGTGGCCGCGAATCTCCGCAGCACGCCGCTTCGCACGCTCCGCAGGGCTTTCTTCACGGATCGGAGCCCGCATTTCGGAACGAGGGACCGAAACCGGCGCCGATTCCATCGAGGTTTCGGAGTTTTCCATCTGCATCTCCAAACGGGGCCGACGACCCCTGCGTCCGTCAATCTTTTCCATGTTCATTCCCTCAATTCGGCAGTTTGCCTTCACGCTGAAGCGCCAGTTTGTGCTTCGCGTACTCCTGATCCGACATTCCGAGCATCTTCGCCGTCTCTGCCTCGGCGCGAGACAGCCTGACGACGTTGTTTCGGGGCGATGTACCGCGATTTACCGGCGCCGCGGCAGGCGGAGCCGACCTTTGCACTGGTTTTGAGGCCGCAGACATGACGTTTTCCTCTTCCGCAGCGCGATTGATGCCCAAACGCTGCTCGATGTAGCGGAAATACTCCGCCGTATCGGGCTGAATGCCGTCATCGACCGCATCATCATGCGCCCGGAACATCTTTTTGATGGCCCGATCGTCCCGGAGGCTATCCCGGTTGGACCGAAGCCAATCTGCGGAGGCCGGAGTCACCGCATTGATGATCTGATCGAGAGCATCGCCACGCGGTGCGGGCGGCATCGGCTCAACAGGCATGCGCGGAGGCGCATTTTTCATTTCCTGAAGGCCGTTTTCGAGGTGAACGAGCTTTGCGGCGTTGTGCGAGATCTCGGCTTGGATCTGCGCAGCCCGCTCGTAGTCGTTCGTGTTCATCGCTTCGGCATACTGCGACGTGAGAATGCCGTTCTGCGTCTTCACCTGCTGAATGGCGCTGTGAACAAGCTGCGTATTTGTGTCGTTGACTTCAGAATACGCCTTTGTGGCCTGCTCATGCGCCTGTCGAGCCCGCATTTCAGCCTCGGCACGAGCCCTCCGCTCGTCCTCAAGCTGCCTTTTCATGCGTTCGATCGCCTCGTTGGGGTCGATCATCGGCTTTTCAGGCTCGGGAGCCGCAGCTTTTGCGACCTCCGGTTCTTCCTGCTCGACCTCGATCTCGGGCTCCTTTGCCTCGTTCGGGTCTTCCTCGACGAAAATTTCCAACTGTTCCTTGGCCGCGCTCATGTTCTGCCTCACCACACCTGATCAGGGGTCGCGATGCGGCCCTTTACTTGCGTATCAACCAAGATCCGGCACAGCACGCCGTTGACCGTGATGCTCCAACCGTCCGAAGGCCGGAAAACGAGCCAGTCATGCTCGTTGAATTTCTCGCCGTTGAACCATCCGTCGCTGTTTTCCTCGAAAGCGGACGGTCCCATCTTCATCAGAAGGCCGACTTTCGACTGATAACGGTCCTCATCGACCGTCTTGTCGGAGAGATAGAGCCCCGACTTCGTCTTCTGCGGGCGAATGTACACCGCGACGAGGATCTGATTGTTGAATAGCTCGACCGTAGACAGGTCGCCGATTTCCTCGATCAGCTTCTGCTTGGGATCGACATCATGTTGCATCGCGATCAATGTCATCACTGCCCCTTTTCAATCGCGGTTTCAGTTTCGTCTATCAATTCGAGGGCTCTCTTGAGCCCTTCGATCATCCCGACATGGTGCTTGTAGGTCGGGAAATCAAAGGCGGTATGCCCGCTCACGAGATTATCCGTTCTCGTTCGGATCTCTTCGTTGATCGCTTTGATCAACAGATGCGCAAAATGCGCTTGGTACGTCAGTGCCATTCCGCCTCCCCAAGACGGCCCCCGAGTGATGTTCGGGACGGGAAAGCACGGGGGATGCCTTCCCGCCCCGGTTGTTCGCGATAGGGGTGGACTACCGCGAATTACCGCTTGTGAGCTTCGATCTCCGTCTTCTCAAGACGGCCCTTACCGGAGCCCGCACCCGCATCCATGTCCTTGTAGGAGCGGTACGTCTTGCCACCCGAAGCGCGAGCCGTACGGCCACCGACCGCACCGTTCACCTTGTTCGGATAGCCCTTGTTGTCATCCACGATCACGCCGCGCTTCAGCCCCGGCTTGGGAAGCTTCGCAGCAATGTCGGTCTTCTGAAGGCGCCCTTCGCCCGAACCGGCACCGGCTTCCATGTCCTTATAGGACGAAGCCCGCTTGGTGATGCGGCCACCGGCCTTGCGCGGCAGCGGAGGCATACCCGCAGCGCCCGGAGCGCCGCCCGGAGCAGGCATCGGCATGGGCATCGGCATCGGCATAGCGCCACCCGCAGGCATAGCGCCCTTCGGCGGCGGAACCGGGATCGGAAGACCATCGGTCGGACCCGCAGTGATCGGGGGAGCGCCCATGCCGTCAGCAGGCATGCCGCCCTTCTGACCCGCATTGATCACAATCGCGATGTTGGTCTTGCCCTTGGCCTTGGTGCGACCACCGGCCTTGCGAGCCGTGCGACCGCCATCCTTCTTGTCGCCCCGGAGCGCATTGATGCCCATCAGAAGCGGGGAAAGGCTTTCACCGAGCACGCCGCCGATCGCTTTGCCGTCACGCTTCTCGATCTTGCCGCCTTCAGCGCGGTTCATGCGCTTCGGGGCCTCGCTCTTGCCCATCAGCCCCTTCATGGACTGCTGCTTGTCGTGCTTCTTGTCGGCAGCGGACTTCTCCCACTGCTCAAGCGACATGCCGTGCTTCTTGGCGAGCTTCTTGTCCTCGGCAAGATCCTTCTTGGAGTGCTCCCATTCGGCATGCGAGACCTTGCCGCCCTTCTTCATCCCGCTCACGCCGGGAGTAACCGGGTTGCCGATGAAGTTCATCGAGTTCGGGCTAACCATGTTCTGACGCGGATCAGGCTGCATCGGAGCCTGCATACCGCCCGCCATGCCCGCAGCCGGGTTGAACATGCCGCCGCCCATCATCTTCTTAGTGCGACCGCCGGTCTTGCGGGACGTGCCGCTCGCGCCGGAACCGCCCGTGATGACATCACCGGGAATTGCCTTGCGCATGTCAGGCTTCATCGGGTTTTTGGCAGCGGGCGTCACATCGACAGGACGCTTCGGCGGCATCGGGCCACGCTTCGGCAGATCCGTCTTCGCCTCGGTCTTATCCATGTTGGCGATCATCGATTCGATCGAGCCGCCTTCTTCCTTCTTCGTGCGACCGCCCTTCTTGAAGCCGCCAACGTGCTTGATGCCTTCGCGCTGCTCGTTGGCGTCCTTGACGTTCCGGTTGACCTTGGCGATAGCGTACTGCTTGGCCTCGGCCTTTTCGCTCTCAGCCTTACCGCCCGCCTTGCGAGGCTTCCGATCGGCACGCATCGCGCCGCAGGAACCATCAACCTTGCCGCCGCTCTTGTACGCACGCCGAGAGATCGGGCGAGCACCCGTCTTCACGTCGGCATTGAGAGGCTCGGGCGGGGTCCAGTCCGAAGACGAGACCTTGCCGGTCTTTTCGGTAGCAAGACGCCGGGCCTTGCTCTTCAGGGCCTCGCGGGCCTTCTTGGCGGTGTCGTACATGGTCGCTCCTTGCAAGGATACCGGGCGTCCCCGGAGGCATCATGCCTTGCGCGATACTATCATAAGAGCACGCCCCACGACAGGATCGCTTGTGGGCATCGTCAGCGACGACGACCACCCTGTCCGTTGTCCTGCGGCTTTTCCACCGGAGCTTCGGTCTTCACGGGCTTCTTAGCCATGTTCAGTCCTCCTGTACGACGCCACCATCGGCGTATTTCCGTTTCACGTTGACGAGCTTGTCGTCGAACACGACGTAGTTGCGCGAACCATCACCCGCGCCGCGAGATCCGGCGTCGAGGTACTTGATGCCTTTGATGCCCGCCGAGTGAAGCACACGCGCTGCTTTTTGCGGGCCTAACTTGGCTTCAAGACGATTGTACAATCTTTGCCCGGTAACATTTTGGGCCTCATTGTCATCCAAAG
>JACCDU010698477.1_pt1 | contig 12949 bp, 15 predicted proteins | sample 7446081 | NCBI WGS metagenome assembly JACCDU01 (sample SAMN15323447, study PRJNA562643) | freshwater metagenome | isolation source: river surface water | place: USA:Blue River Watershed | collected 2017-08-17 | reverse complement strand
TGCGCCTCACTGACAGTTAAGTCGGTCAGAAACCTATCTAACGCGTAGGCTCATCTCATGAGCAATGCTTCAGATGAAAAGACCCCGGTTGATCCACCTAAATTGCGCGGCTGGTTTCACCTCGCAGCTACGCCGGCGGTCATCATCGCTTCACTCGTACTCTTTATCCTCAGTAAAGAATCGCTGAAGTTCGCCGTCGCCCTTTATTCAATTACTGCAATCATGCTCTTCAGCGTTTCTGCCGTCTATCACCGAGTTCCGTGGTCTCCAGCTAAAAAGAAGATCTGGCGTCGTTGGGATCATGCAAATATCAACTTACTGATCGCAGGTTCTTATACACCTTTCGCAGTCGCACTTTTAGAACCTCATGATCGAAATATGTTGCTCGCGATTGTTTGGAGTGGCGCACTTGCCGGAGTTGCAATCAGAGTTTTCTGGGTCGGTGCACCGCGCTGGCTCTATGTTGCCAACTATCTCGTCTTGGGATGGGTAGCAATCGTCTATACCCCACAGCTTTACGACCGCGGCGGTCTCTGGGTTTTGATTCCTATCTTGATTGGCGGATTGCTCTACTCAATTGGTGCAATCTTTTATGCTCTCAAGAAACCTGGCCGCACAGCGAAGTACTTTGGGTTTCATGAGCTCTTCCATATCTTCGTACTGGCGGCCTGGATCAGCCAGTACCTTGCAATCTGCTTCGCTATTTATCGTTCGCGATAGGGGCCTCATTCCCGCGTGATTTTGGGGCGATTTCGCCTTACTAAGGAATGCCCTAATCTATGAGCCTTGATGTTGGTCGTTTTTAGAGCAATGGGGATTATCAATGGCAGAGAAGAAGGACTTTCTCAACTGGGTGGGCTTCCGTGAGGAATCAGAGCGCACTCCAGCGGGCAACCCTGTAGATCGAATTCGTGAGCTCGAATCTCAGCTCAGCGATCTTCGCTCACGCCGAGACATCACCTCTCTTAGCAAGGAAGAGTTTGAAATCCTCGCAACTGAAACTGCGATGACGATGATCAAATCAGCGCAGGCTCGTGAAGCGAAGGCTCACGCATCTGCAGAGCGTTTGATTAATGAATCAACTCGAAATGCCAAAGATGTCCTTGAAGGTGCTGAAACTAAGGCGCGTAGCATTTTATCTGGAGCAGAAGCCCGTGGCCGAAAGTACATTTCGACCGCAGAGGCCGAAGCTGCCGATCTCGTTAATGAAGCAGTTCGTGAGGCAGAATCCATTATCGATACCAAGCGTCGCGAGGCTGCAGCTGTTGCATCTGCTGCTCGTCGTGAAGGTGAGCGCATTGTTGCTGATGCTGCCAATGAGGTTATCGAATACCGACGCTGGCTGGCAGAGGTCATTGCCGAATCCGAGCGCCTCTATCGAGTGCAATCTCAAGCTCTCGTTGCGGCAGAGCAGGCGATTTCACAATCTCGTCAACGTCTTGATGGCGCATTTGCTCGTCTTGCAAATATGCAGGCTGTTGTTAATGACTCGCTTAATGAAGATGGCACCGTTCGCCGCAAAGAGCCAATCAAGGTTGAAAGCCGTCGTGCGGCTCCAGAACTTGATGCACCTAAGCGCTCGACAAAGAAGAGCCCTGCAAAGAAATCTGCAGCTAAGCGCAAGTAATTTTCATGGCTACCAAACGCGGTATCCAATACATACCTGCCATCGATGGTCTCCGCGCTATAGCGGTGATGGCAGTTCTCCTCTACCACCTCGGATTTAATTGGATCCCTGGTGGATTTCTAGGCGTCGATCTCTTCTTTGTTATTTCAGGGTATGTCATCACGCGACTCTTATTGGATTCGATCGAACGTAGCGGTGGCCTTGACCTTCGCGCTTTCTATCTAGCGCGACTGCGACGCTTGCTACCTGCACTCGTATTTATGTTGATTACCACCGCTATCGCGGTCGGAATCTGGGCGCCTGACACAATCAAGCGCTTCTTGATCGATACCCCATTTGCCCTGACTGGCTCGATGAATTGGTGGCTAGTTGGGCGCCATCTCGACTATTTCGAGGCAATTGGGCGACCTTCACTGCTGCAGCACACGTGGTCACTTGCCGTTGAGGCTCAGTTCTACCTTGTATGGCCATTGATTCTCCTTCTCGTACTTAAATTCTTCGGCAAGAAGCGGCTCTCAATAGTCTCCCTTGCGATCGCTGGAATCTCTGGCATCACCTTGATGCTCGTCTCATTCTCGCTCGATGCTTCCAATGCACAATCTGTAAGCCATGTTTACTTTGGTACAGATACCCATAGCATCGGACTTTTTCTTGGTGCCGCCCTTGCGGTGAGCTGGGTGCCACAGAATTTCAAGACTGAGGTGAGCAAGAAGGCTCAAGATTTTATCGACGCTATTGGGGTCTTTGGCTTCCTTGGAATTCTCGGAACTTTTCTCTTGATTGATGAGAGCAACCCAGCACTCTACAAAATTGCCTTCCCTCTTGCAGGAATCTTTGCTGCAGCGATCATTACCTCGATTGTTCATCCAGTTTCGCGTTTTGCTCCGCTTTTGCAGAATCGAGTTCTGCTCTGGATTGGAGAGCGCTCCTATGCGATCTACCTATGGCACTGGGTAATTTTCCAGGTAACCCGTCCATCGGTAGACCTTGCAGGAGAATCATGGGCTGTCTACACATTACGAATTCTGATTGTCTTTGCACTTGCTGATATTTCGCTTCGCTTCATTGAACTACCTGTCCGTCGCGGAGTTCTCAATTACTGGCTTAAGGGCTTGAAGTATCGAACTGAGATTGAGAAGAAGCGCCAGAAGATCAAGGTGGTTGCAATCCTTTCTATAGTGATAGTTGCTGCAACACTTGTCAGTGGACGCGCTGTTGTAATGAGTGAGCGTGAACAAGCCGCAATCGTTGAAGAGATTGAATCAGTAAATCCCTCAGCGGCTGTAAGTAAAGAAGGTATCTGGCTCACCGGTGACTCTGTCATTCTTGGAATCAAAAGCGCTCTCGCAGAGAGCTACCCCATTGGCCTCATCAATGCACGAGTCGGTCGCCAAGCACCAGAGCTTCTCGCCGAGATTGCTCGCGATATTTCGGGCGCCCCATCTGGTCCAGTTGTTCTCAACATGGGAAATAACAATGCTCTCACTGAAGATCAAGTGGTGAAAGTTCTCGAAGCTCTTCAGGGGCAATCGAAGGTAATACTCGTAAATACCGCTGTTCCCCGTCCCTGGCGAGATCAGAATAATGCTTTGATTTCAGAGGTTTCAGCCCGTTTCTCTAATGTGAGAGTTGTTGATTGGGCATCACTATCTGATGGTCATCCTGAATATTTTGCCCCGGACGGTGTTCACCTTGTTCCCACTGGCGTCGCTGTATATGTTGCAGAGATCGCTCGATACCTCAAATAAGTCTTGTCGTTCTATTTTGTGGAAATAAAAAACCCCGACCAAGTGGCCGGGGTTTTTTATATGAATAAATTATTCGTACTGACCTGCGAAGCCAAATGCCTTTGCAAGACCAAGAGTTCCATCTGCATAGATTGCAGCTACTCGGAACGATGTGTACTGAGAATCGGATGTCTTTGTGAGTTCGAATGAGAGTTGAGTGGCAGGAATCTGTGAGACTTCCTTCCAAGCACCTCCATTTGGAGCGATCTCAACCTTGTAACCAGTGACATCGCCTGCTGGTGCGCGCCATGAGAGAACGAGGGTCTCCTTGGTTGAAGCATCCTTCCAGTTACCGATGAACTTTGATGGAGCTTCGCCAGTTGTTGCTGCATTTGATGTGTCTGTTGATGCCTCAGAAGAAGCTGACTCTGTTGGAGTAGCTTCTGGAGATGCTGACTCTGTTGCAACAGGTGTCTCATTCTTTGTTGAATCATTATTTGACTGCTGTGAAGCAACGATAGCTGTCAAGATAGCGACTCCGAGAAGTACCGCGACGAGAACGCTCTTTGAAGATCCCTGACGTGGTGCAGCTGATGGCTTAACAGCTGGTGTTGCTGGCTTTGGAGCAGCTGGAGTTGTAGAGACATTAACGCGATCGCGTGAAGAGCTTGTTGGAACTGGCGGAACAACTACTGAAGATGTCGAGCTCTTGCGTGCTGGAGACTTCTTTACTGTCTTCTTCGCAGCGGCCTTCTTCACAGTGGTCTTTTTCGCTACAGCCTTCTTTGCGACGGCCTTCTTTGCAACCTTCTTAGGTGCTGCCTTCTTCGCAACCTTCTTGGCGGTTGACTTCTTTGCAACGCTCTTCTTTACTGTTGTCTTCTTAGCAACAGACTTCTTTGCAACCTTCTTAGCGGTTGTCTTCTTAGGTGCTGCCTTCTTAGCAACTGCCTTCTTCTTTACTGCCACGTTTATCTCCTCGGGTTGCGCCTTACCTGTTGACTGGTCGACGTATGCTCAAAGTTTAGCCTAGGGAGTTAAGGGCTTTCATCACATGAGGGGCGATAGCGCGAAGAGCCTTACCTCGATGGCTGACCTGATCCTTCTCATCAGAGCTCATTTGAGCGCTTGAAATCGATAACCCCTCAGGCTGAAAAATCGGATCGTAACCAAATCCGTTCTCACCCACAGGTGATGCGAGGATACTTCCGTAGAAGCGACCTTCTTCACAATGGCTCTCGCCATTAGGAAGGTAGAGCGCTGCAACACAGATGAAGTAGGCGGTGCGCTCTTCCTCTGGAACATCAATTAACTGCTGAAGAACTTTCTCTAGGTTGGCTCTGTCGTTGCCGTGAACCCCAGCCCATCGAGCAGAGAAGATTCCAGGATCTCCATTAAGTGCATCAACACAGAGGCCACTGTCATCTGCTATTGCAGGAAGCCCTGTCGCTTCTGACATTTCGCGCGCTTTAAGTAGGGCGTTCTCCTGAAAAGTTGTTCCAGTCTCATCGACATCATGAAGATCAGGAAATTGATCTAGACCAACTAACTCAATCTTTCCAGGAGCGAGTGCATCAAGGATTCGGCGAAATTCAACTATCTTGCCTTGATTGCGCGTTGCTAATAAAAGCTTCTGGGTCACGCGTTAAGCGCCTTCTTCTGCAATTCTGTCAGAGTTTGTGTTCCTGCAACTGCGAGATCAAGTAGAGAATCTAAGAGAGCGCGATCAAATGGTGCACCCTCAGCTGTTCCTTGCACCTCGATAAAACGCCCATCACCGGAGCAGACAACGTTCATATCAGTTTCAGCACGGACATCTTCTTCATAGCAGAGATCAAGCATCGGAACTCCATCAATGATTCCCACGCTGATAGCAGCGACTGAATCAGCGAGTGGCTTTGCGCCGGATTTGATATGACCCTGCTTCTGCGCCCATGTGATTGCATCAGCGAGTGCAACATATGCCCCAGTGATCGCCGCAGTGCGAGTTCCGCCATCGGCTTGCAATACATCGCAGTCAATAACAATCGTATTTTCTCCGAGCTCCTTCATATCTACGATGCCACGGAGTGAGCGGCCAATAAGACGAGAGATTTCTTGGGTACGACCGCCAAGTTTGCCCTTGACGCTCTCGCGATCAGAGCGAGTATGTGTTGCACGTGGGAGCATTGAATACTCTGATGTTACCCAACCGGTACCGCTATCTTTCAACCAACGTGGAACGCCTGGTGTAAATGATGCAACACAGAGAACACGTGTCTTTCCAAATTCAACAAGCACTGATCCTTCTGCATGGTCGAGCCAGCCGCGAGTAATCTTGATATCGCGAAGTTGATCTACTGAACGTCCGTCATTGCGTGCCATGTTTCCTCCGAGTGTTGGGTAAAGCAGTAATTATTTAGAGCTCTTGGTGCTGAACAGAACCAACTTCTGGCCCCAAGAAGCGGCGAGCAAGTCCTTCAAATGCCTTTGCATCTCCTGTCGCCAAGAAGCGATGAGTTGGGGCAGGTGCACCAGAGTCGCGAAGCAGAGAACCTTCGACCAAGACGCGATAGAGATCCTTCGCTGTCTCTTCTGCGCTTGAAACGAGAGAGACTCCATTACCCATCACATATGAGATAACACCTGTAAGCAATGGGTAGTGAGTGCAGCCGAGAACCAATGTATCGACATCGGCATCAATCATCGGTTGAAGGTATTCGCGAGCAACCTGGGTGATGGCCTCGCCGGATGTTTCTCCGCGTTCCACAAATTCAACAAACTTAGGGCAGGCAGTTGAGGTGATCTGTAATTGTGGTGCGGCAGCAAAGGCATCGAGATAAGCCTGCGAGTCAATAGTTGCACGGGTTCCGATAACGCCAACCTTGCCAGTTCTTGTTGCCGCAACTGCTCTACGTACTGCAGGTTGAATTACTTCGATAACCGGCACGGAATAACGTTCGCGAGCATCACGCAACATAGCTGCGCTTGCAGTGTTACAGGCAATGACAAGTGCCTTTACGCCTTGCTCAACTAAGAAGTCGAGGGTTTCTAGTGAAAAGTCGCGTACTTCGGCGAGTGGTCGAGGGCCATACGGGCCGCGGGCAGTGTCACCAATATAGAGAATCGATTCGTGCGGGAGTTGATCCAAAATTGCGCGAGCAACTGTTAATCCTCCAACGCCAGAATCAAAGATTCCAATGGGTGCGTTGCTCATGCCCTAATCGTACGAGGTGTTGAGATGAAAACGAGAATTGACGTTCGAGTTATGCCCAGAGAGTGCCGTCGAGGCCCTCTGTTGCTTCATCTACATCGCTGCCATAGACGCCTGTTGAGAGATATTTCCATCCTCCATCGCAGACAACAAATGCGATATCAGCATCGCGACCTTCTCGGAGCGCTTCTTGCCCCATCGCAATTGCTGCATGCAAGATTGCACCGGTTGAGATACCTGCGAAGATGCCCTCTACGTGGAGGAGTTCGCGCACACGCTTAACGGAATCTTCGGCACCAACAGAGAAACGTCGAGTCAAAACAGATGCGTCATAGAGCTCTGGAACGAATCCCTCATCAATGTTGCGGAGGCCGTAGACAAGTTCACCGTATCGAGGCTCTGCAGCGATGATCTGTACATCTGGTTTATGTTCACGAAGATAGCGCCCAGCGCCCATCAGCGTGCCAGTTGTACCGAGACCGGCAACAAAGTGGGTAACGGTGGGAAGGTCTGCCAAAATCTCTGGACCAGTACCGTTGTAATGCGCAAGCGAATTAGCTGGATTTCCATATTGATAAAGAAAAACATAATCGGGATTGGCGGCTGCAATTTCCTTTGCAACTCGCACTGCCTCATTAGAACCACCAGCAGCTGGTGAAGAAATAATCTGAGCGCCCCACATCTCAAGGAGTTGGCGTCGCTCTGGGCTGGTGTTCTCTGGCATGACGCAGATGAGTTTGTATCCGCGAACCTTCGCCGCCATTGCAAGTGAGATTCCAGTATTTCCTGATGTTGGCTCAAGAATTGTTGCGCCGGGTTTGAGTAGTCCGCTCTTCTCTGCCTCGTCAACCATTGAGATCGCTGTGCGATCTTTAATTGATCCGGTTGGATTGCGATCTTCCATCTTCGCCCATAGGCGAACATTGGGTGCAGGTGAAAGTCGCGGAAGACCAATCAGCGGTGTATTGCCAACAGATGCTGCGAGAGAGTCGTAACGCGCCATAGTGATTTAATAAAGTCGATTAGAGAGAATCGACTGATCCGCCGGCAACAGCGGGAAGAATTGTTACGGAGTCGCCATCCTTAAGAGGTGCCTCAAGGCCACCGAGGAAGCGAACATCTTCATCATTGATATAGATGTTGATGAAGCGACGGAGCGCCCCATTCTCGAGAAGTCGCTCGCCGAGGCCTGCGTATTGCGCATCGAGATCTGTAATGAGAGCTGAGAGAGTTGCTCCGGCAGCTTCTACAGACTTCTGCTCCTTGGTATATGGACGAAGGATTGTGGGGATACGAACTTCAATAGACATGCCCGTATTATGGCGAAAAAGGGCCTTAGGCGGTAATTGAAACTTCTTCCTCGGTCACTACCCCATCGATGATGCGATATGAACGAAACTCTGTTGCAGGTGCAATCTCTTCGCGAGTAGAGACCAGTACGTAGTGCGCCCCAGGCTCGCCGGCATAGGCGATATCGGTACGTGATGGATATGCCTCGGTCTCAGTGTGCGAATGGTAAATAACAACTATCTCTTCATCCTTGTCATCGACCTCGCGATAGAGGGCCAATAAGTCTTTCGGATCGAATTCATAGAAGGTTGGTGAGTGTGCCGCATTGATCATCGGAAGATGGCGGATTGGTGTATCTGCCCCAGCAGGTCCAAGGATTACACCGCAACATTCATCGGGATACTCGGCGCGTGATTGTTCGAGAATTGCATCAACAATTGCGCGTGAGATTGTGAGTGACATAGCTTTATTCTAAACCAAAATCCCTACTCAGGAATCTCATCCATAAGAGCTGTCAACAAAGTCTCTTGCAACCAACCTAGCCAGGTATAGACCGCATAAACACCTCGGAGCGGATCATCTGGAGAGAGTAATTCGAGATGTTCGTAATTGTTATTCTCTATCTTAAGGCGAACACCAAGGGCGAGACGGATGTCATTGAGACCGCCTAGCCAATCATTTGCACCATTGTGATCGAGTTCGATATCACCTTCTGGTGAACTCTTAATTCCGATTCGAATCGCCATCGCATGCGCTTGTTTCTTTCCACGCAAAGTCGATTCGGTGTAACGGCGAAACTCTGCCGCATCAACATCATCTGCATATGCATTTGGAAGTAACCGGTGCAAGACCTCATCTTCAGGTGGAGAATCATGTGAGGTGATACCGACCATTGCTGCAAGTGGATCTTCATGTCCATGATCTACGCGCTCGGCCAATAGCTCGATAATTTGTTCTACTAGATTAAGAATTACTTCTCTCTCGGTCTCATCAAAATGCGCAACATACGAATGTGCGCCGTGGCGCTTAAAGCCTTCGGTCGCAGTCATTAAATTTGATCCCCGCGTTGCAAAGTTGCCCACAAGCCATATTCATGGAGACGAGCAACATCATGCTCCATCTCTTCGCGACTTCCAGTAGAGACGATTGCCTTTCCATCATTATGAACCTGCAACATCAACTCTGTTGCTTTCGCTTTTGAGTAACCAAAAAGCTCCATAAAGACATAGGTCACGTAGCTTTGTAGGTTTACTGGATCGTCCCAGACAATCGTCACCCAAGGGGTATCACTCGAGAATATCGCTTGAATCTGCTCTTCCAGCGCATCAGCTAATTTGGCCATCAAAGGTTGCTCCTCATGGATTTATTTAACCAATTCGGAGCTGCCGACGCTACGGATAAGAATGGAGAATGACGGTGTTGTTGCGATTGGCCACTGCGCCTGCGCGGCTGCGCTGACTCTTAGTGTCAGAACGCCCTTCTGCGCTGCAGATGCCGAGAAGGTAAATGCTCCCTGAGCATCAGTAGTAACAATTGTTCCAAACGGTTGCCACTTGCCTGCTGTGAGTTTCTCTACCTGAATAAATGTGCCTGCGCTACGAGGGCGAATAGATCCAGTCACGGTAAAAGTTTCGCTCTTTCTTGCAGAGGCAGGTGCAGATACAAAAATCAAACGTGACATAGCTACAGCGATTTCATTTGAAATACCTTCGCCGCGCTCCCACGATCCCTCGCTATAGGCGCGAATTGTGGTGGACTTTCCAATCAGAAGCGGCTTGGTGAATTTTCCAGCAGCATCGGTGTTTACTGTTGTTAGCAATCTCCAAGTGCTATCCCCCAGAGATTTACCTTCAATGCGGATTGAAACATTTGCCAGCGGAGTCTTATCTTTAATGCTGAAAGTGCCGCTGACGGAAATTGGATCTCCGTACTCGATCGCGGTCTTATCAATTGAAATAGTTGCTGTAACTTGGTCGGGGGCGATTGCCTTTGCCACATTGCGCACGCCTTCAAGCGCAAGCGGCTCTTCCATTCCAATAGTCCACGCAGCTAAACCACCAAGGCGATATTTGTTTACCAATTCGGCTCGCAACGCATAGCTCTTTGCATCTTGGTACCAGGCCGTGCGAGATGCAGTGCAAGAGGTTGAGAGCCCTCCCGCGGTTGTTCCGTTGTAAACCTTTTGGTAGCTAAAGGTCATCTCGCCAAACTTTTCATCATAGGTGGGAGTGACTCCATATGATGCAGCAAGATTCTGGGCATCACGCATCACAAATGTTGCAGCTTTGGCGCCAGCCTTGATAACAGAGGCGACGTTTGCCGGACATACGCCGTTTACAGCTGTTACCCAATCGCGCCCATAGCCTGCAATACCTAAATAAACTTTTGAAGCTGGCATAACGGTGACCGCGTATTGCACAGTTCTCTCTGCCCAAGTGATCGGGCCAATCGGACCTACCTTCGATACCGAATAGTCATATGTCATGATGCGTAAACGATCAATATAAGGCGCAATCGCAGCCCAGGCATATACGTAATAGCCTCTCTGTGCCCCTTTGGGATCAAGCACATAAGGTGTTGAGACAGAGAGAATTTTTTTCTGCGCGTGAAGAGCAGCGCTCAATTCTTTAACAAGCGCTGTCCATAACGGGGCGGTCTTTGGCCAAGTCTTATTGCTATCAACAAATGCAAAGCCCTCAAAATCCAAATCCACGCCATCAAAATTATTTGAGACGACCATATTGGTAATTGCCTGCACAATTTGTGTTCGTGCAGCGGGCTTAGCTAATAAGCCCGCCAAAACGTCCTTCGCAGTTCCGTCGGTAATTGTTGGGATCAGAGCTAATCCTGCATTACGTAGCGCCCCAACTGTTTGAGCCATTGGAACACTGGGATTAGCCGGTGAGTAAAGATCCGTCACGACCGTGCTTTGGGTCTTCCCATTAAATTTCAGCGTGTACCAAAAAGGCATCACTTCTCTAATGAGATCTGAATTATTAATCGCAGCTGGAAGCGAAGTCTTGATGGAGTAATAAGGAATCCAACCAGAGAGAATTTTTCGTGGCGGGTTATCGGCGCTTGCTGGAGCAGATATTGATGGAATCAAGATCGCGCACATAGAGAGCAAAGTGATAAAGGCAGCAAAGTTGCGCCCGCGTGTGAGTTTCATAGAAGAGCTCGATAATTATTCATTATCTTCAGGGCCGGGACGGAGGCCTTCAAAGATCTCTTTGCACATCGGGCAGACCGGGTATTTTGAGGGATCTCTCGATGGGACCCACTTCTTTCCGCAGAGTGCACGCACAGCTTTACCGGTTACTGCAGATTCAACAATCTTCTCTTTCTTGATGTAATGGGCGAATCGATCATGGCCGCCATCATCTTCCTGAAAATCCGGGGTGGTTTCAGTGCGGGTCAAGGTGTCGGTATCTGTGCTGATACCTATTCCCTTATCTTCGCGCGTGAAAATACCCATGGCGAAAGGATAGTCGGGGCGAGCTCAATAACTCTTTTTTAGGGCCTGTGAAGGTTCTAAGAATTTAATAGGGCGCATTCGGCCAGTCGAGCCCGGGTAGAATTCTGTAATGAAGGATTTATTGAAGACAGAGCACCTCTCGCGCGAAGATGTAGAACTCATCCTGGCAACTGCAAGTGATTTCGCAGCTGCTCCATTGCGCGCCAACACTGCTCTCAGCAACAAGAGTGTTGCCATCTATATGACAAAGCCTTCCACTCGTACCCGATTAGCTTCCGAGACAGCAGTTGCTCACCTTGGAGGTACTCCAATTTTTATCCGTGGGGATGAACTCCAGCTCGGACGCGGAGAGACCATCGCCGACACCGCTCGAATTATCAGCGGGTTCTGTGATGCAATGATTATTAGAACTTTCGCGCAGAGCGATGTAGATGAGCTGGGTGCTTACTCATCGATTCCAATCATCAATGGCCTCACCGATGATGATCACCCAACTCAATTGCTCGCTGACTGGGTGACCATCCGCGAAAACTTTGGCAGTGATATCTCTGGCCGCAAATTTGTCTACCTTGGCGATGGAAACAATATGACTCACGCCTGGTTAATTATGGGTGCGATTATGGGTGCTCACGTGGTGGCAGCAACTCCGTCAGGAAAGTTCGCTCCAGATGCATCTGTCGTCGCAAAAGCGAAAGAAATTGCGGCAAAGTCTGGCGCAATAGTTGAAGTAACGAGTGACCCCGAAGCTGCCGTGAAGGATGCCAGCGTTCTCTATACCGACGTTTGGATGTCAATGGGAGACCCAGAGGCAGAAAGGGCAGAGAAATTTGCGGCTCTTTCACCATTTGCAATCGATGATCGATTGATGTCTTTGACTGCATCGGATTCCATCTTCATGCACTGCTTGCCTGCGCACCGCGGCGAGGAAGTTGCAGCATCTGTCATTGATGGTCCGAAGTCAGTGATTTGGCGCGAGGCTTATCACCGTCGTACAACGATTCAAGCTTTGCTCTATCACTTAACTCGTGGAGAGATTAAGGGCGCTTAAGCTTTATTTAACCTTCTTGTAGCTCGGTAGGAGCTCCATGGACATCGAGTACATCTTGGCTCTTCACATCTCCACCAAGCTTGTCAGTGCGATTGAGTGGACGCTTTGCATCTTCCTTATAGATTGCTGGAATTGATCCCAGTAAACCCTTTTGGAAATCTTCAAAAGCCTGAAGTACTTCACGCTTGGTATTCATCACAAATGGGCCCATCCAGGCAACAGGCTCCTTGATTGGCTGGCCACCGAGAATGAAGAGTTCGAGGTTAGGCGAACGTGACTCTTGCTGTTGTGCAGCACGGACAACAATTGCATCGCCATCACCGAAGACAGTGAGTTGGCCCATTGAAACTGGGCGCTGTTCATCGCCGACAAAACCATGACCTGACATTGTGTAGACAAGTGCGTTGTAATCCTTGCGCCATGGGAGGCGAAGTTCGGCTCCTGGTGCAACAGTTGCATGGAGCAATGTAATTGGGGTCTGGGTATTTCCAGGACCAAAATGTCCATCAACCTCACCTGCGATGACTCGCAAGAGCGATCCGCCATCTGGTGTAGAAAGCAGTGCAACATCATTTGCACGAACATCTTG